>TARA_B110000858_G_scaffold157616_1_pt1 | contig 48282 bp, 48 predicted proteins | sample TARA_B110000858 | Tara Oceans TARA_B110000858 (sample SAMEA4398247) | marine metagenome | biome: Polar Biome; feature: [SRF] surface water layer (ENVO:00010504); material: water (ENVO:00002006), including particulate matter (ENVO:01000060) such as... | depth 5 m | reverse complement strand
GTTGGCTGATAACCTCTGTGAGGTCCCGTGCTTCGCCGGTTGCCGCAGGGTACTGAAAAATAGCACCAAACAATTCGGAAAGCTCGACATCAACAATGTCACCTATAACAAGTTCGAAGCCGAAGCATTCTGCTCGAGTTTTTATGACATCAATAGTCTGCGGGAAGCAGTGCTGATCGACAAAAAATTTATTCGCCGATCGGTTCTTGCTCACGCGTTTCGCGAGTGACATGGCTTCCGCAGCAGCAGTAGCTTCATCAAGCAGCGAAGCGTTTGCCAGATCCATTGCAGTCAGATCCAGAGTCATCTGCTGGAAATTGAGCAGACACTCTAAGCGCCCCTGTGATATCTCAGGCTGATAGGGCGTATACGCCGTATACCAGCCGGGATTTTCCAGAACGTTGCGTAAGATGACATTCGGTGTGAATGTGTCGTAGTAGCCGAGCCCAATAAATGACTTTGCTGTGCTGTTCTGCTCAGCGATTGCTTTTAGCTTCGCTAGTGCCGCATTTTCAGTAAGCGGGTCATCTAATTCTAGGGCGCTTTTCAGGGCAATCGAATCCGGTACAGTATTAGCGATAAGATCTTCTAGGGATTCTAAATTAAGCACCTGCAACATTTGTTCTATCTGTTCTTTGCTCGGACCGATATGTCGACCGATAAATTCGCCGTTGAACTGCAGAGCATTGAGAGAAGGAGCGGAGTCGTTCTGTGCGGGATCATTCTTAGTCGCTGGACTGGATGGAGTTTGCATTGCTGTCCTTTCAGAAAACATAATTCGTCTCGGATACTAAAATGGTGAAGAGTAAATCGCTGGGCTTAGAACAGGCGAAGCGTATTCGCCGATGTGATTCAACTTTTTAAGTATCTTCGCAATGATCCGAGTAAGCGTCGGCGTCCATCAATTCATCCAGCTCGATCTCATCACTAATCTGGATTTTATAGAACCAGCCGTCGTCATAGGGAGCTGCGTTGACCGTTTCCGGGGCATCGGCGAGCAGCTCATTGACAGCGATAATTTCACCGGATACTGGGCTATATACATCCGATGCTGCCTTCACGGACTCTACAACCGCTACTTCATCTTTCGCGAGAATCGTAGCGCCCACCTCGGGCAGTTCAACGAATACGATATCACCTAATGCATCCTGTGCATGATCGCTGATGCCTACCGTTGCCGTGCCATCTTCCTCGAGACGAACCCATTCATGAGTGGTGGCGTATTTAAGATTGTCTGGATATGTACTCACTAGATGTTCCTCATTTAATCGGTGCTGGTTTTAACTCTACTAGATAGCTGGATCACAAGGAGTGAGCAAAGCTAATCACTGCCTAAATTTTCAATTTTCTACTCGAATACCTTCTTACCGAAGCGAACAAAGTTTGGCTTTACTATTCTCACCTTGCTTAGGGTGCCGCGAATATCTACCTGACAGGCGCCGCCAGCCACTGGGATTCTAGCTAATGCGATTGAATGCTTCAATGTGGGAGAAAAGCTGCCGCTGGTAATTACGCCCTCTCCATTCTCGCAAAGAACCTTTTGGCCCTCACGGAGCACTCCCCGCTGTTCCAGAACGAGCCCGGTAAGGATGGGCAGAGTGCCGGCTTGCTGCTCCGCCAAGTGTGCTGTGACTGCCTGCCGACCGATGAAATCGCGTTCGATGGGTTGCCAGGCGATTGTCTGCTGCATATTGGCGGCGATGGGCGAAATAGTTTCATCCATGTCGTGGCCATAGAGATTCATGCCCGCCTCTAGTCGTAGCGTATCTCTTGCGCCCAAGCCCACGGGTTTGACGCCGACTGTTAGCAGCTTGTTCCAGATCTCTGGGGCCTCTTCGTTTGGCAGGATGAGCTCTAGGCCTTTCTCTCCAGTGTAGCCGGTGCGGGCTATGAACCAAGAGCCCGATTCGAATCCACGGAAATTCTTCAGCTCTCTGCTTTTCGCAGCCCTGCTCTCATCCAGTATTGAGCAGACTTTGTCGATTGCCTCGGGTCCATGAACCGCAAGGATGGCGAGCTGTGGTTGCTCTTCAACACTGACCTCGAAGCCCTTGGCGTGGGTATGCATCCAGGCCAAATCTTTTTCGCGGGTGGCGCAATTCACCACAATGCAATAGCCGTAGCTCATGCGATAGACGATCAGGTCGTCAACAACGCAGCCGCTTTCATTTAGCATGCCACTGTATAGAGCCCGCCCGACTTCATCTAATTTGGCGACATCGTTTGCGAGTAGGTAGCGCAGAAAAGCCTCCGCTTCTTTGCCAGACACATCAATTACAGTCATATGAGATACGTCGAAGATACCCGCCTGGTTTCGTACCAGATTGTGCTCTTCTATCTGGGAGCCATAATTAATGGGCATATCCCACCCGGCGAAATCGACCATCTTGGCACCGGAATCGAGATGCAGTTGATATAGAGAGGTTTGCTGACCCATTAAATGACACGTCCGAGTAGCGGGAAAAAGAAGGCGTCATTTTACCCACAGCAGGAGCCTTTTAATAGGAGAACCTGATGTTGATTAGTACTCTGTCTCGAGCCAATTAATGGCCGAGAAACCTTGTTAGAGATTAAGTTTAAGGCTTGCTAGTAAGGCTGTAATGTTTTGAATTTAAAGCCTTGTTAGAAATCTTGGGCACAAAAAAACGGGAAGCCTTTCGACTTCCCGCTAGTTTTACGCAGCTTAAAGTTTGGAGAAAGCCATAAGTACGTCTTCTAAGAGAGGCCGGTCTTGATACCTTTTTTCTGCAAACTTGGCTTTAATGACGCCGTTTGAGTCGATCAAGAATATCCCGGGATACGGTATGCCGTATGTCCGATCTCCTGGTTTGTATTTCGTATTGCGAATGCCGAAGGCATTCACATGGGTGACGTCTTCATCGTGAAGGAAAGGGAAATGAATGCCCTCGTCTTCCTGCACGGCTTTCAGTGTCTTTACGGAATCGTAAGTCATGGCAACAACACTTATGCCCATATCTTCAATGAGATCACTGATTGCAGCCAGCTGCACGAGCTGGGCCTTGCAGTAAGGACACCAGTCAAAGGAGCGGCTCATCATGAACAGCATGCCCCTTTCGCCTACTAAGTCGTCAAACGTTTGAACATTGCCGTCCTGATCTTGTGCTGAGATTTCCGGAATCGATGCGCCTACAGGAAAGTCTGGAGCCCAGACGAATTCCTTTGCGATGGAAGCCTGAAAACTTCCCAGTAATAATAGGGCAAACAAGAATTTGCTGATCACACCGACGCGGGCTTGGGGTTTTTGATTCATAACTACCTCGAGGGTTTCAGAAGAAAATTTCTGCCCTAAGCCTCGTCGTTGCAGCGAGGCAGGCATTACTAACAATACCCGATTCATAGCGGTTTTATTACAAAATATTTAAATTACTGCGAATTCAATGGGTTGCTTCAATGGGCTATTTCAGTGCGCTACAGCAAATATCAGCTATAGAGGCTCCGTAACACTGCATTTACAACGGCACAAAAGCTAGTTTGTATTAATGTCTAGTTTGGGTCGAAGTCTGCGAGGAATCTCTCGCCGCGCGGTAGATAGCTATTGTCACTATCAAGAGAGAAGACTACGGAATTTGAGCGGCCGATGATTTCTTCTCTGGGGACGAAACTGTAGACGCGACTGTCCGCGCTATTATCGCGGTTGTCGCCCAGTACGAAGTATTGGTCTTCAGGAACCACAGTGGGTCCGTAGTTGCGAGCTGTGCGACTTACGAATCGATTGGACAAGCGCGCCTGATGTGTCATATCGGGGAGCTCTTCTAGAATAATAATTGCGTCGTCATCTCTGGATAGGACTTCGTAGTGCGCGGCCTCGCCATTGATAACAAGCGCATTGTTCTGCATGTAGATACTGTCGCCTGGGACGCCGACGATACGCTTCACTAACCGCTTAGCAGCTTTCTTGGAGTCGATGATGACCACATCGCCCCGGCTAGGGTCGGAAAGCTGGCCTAGGGATATCTCGGTAAAGGGTATTTTCACGTCGTAGGCGAGCTTGTTTACCCAGACCTTATCGCCATCAAGCAGAGTAGGCAGCATAGAGGCGCCGGAGATAGAACTCAGGTCAGCGATCGCGCTCTTGAAAAAGACGATGCAGGTCAGTAATAAAAGAAATTGTCTATTTTCCTTCCAAAACAGCTTGAGGTTGCTGCCGAGATGCTCGGAAATACTGGCTTTACTTAGATCATTCATTACTTTTACACCTTTGAGGCCAGTAAACTAGCTTAGGTCTTCCCAGCATGTCAATTCACTTTAGGTGACTTGAGCTTGAGCGCCGGTGAGTCTACAGACGCTCAGGTCGAGGCGTCAATTGAGTGTCGGAGTGGGGGCGCTAAACCTATTTAGTCGTATTTTGACTAAGCTGTAAATTATTGAGGCTCAGCAAAAATCTCATAGCCTATGAGAACAGTATTCCAATAGCCGTAATGGAGTTTGACAAATTAGTTTTTCTTAATAAAGAATTCGAGCTGGGTATTGAGTGGGATTTACAAGCGACATTTATCTAGAAAAATTTTCCACTAAGGTAGCGAAGTCATCTGAATAGTCGTTAGCTTGCTACCATTTAATCTCCCTGTAAAAAGAAAGGTCGCTATCATTAAGCGCAATAGAGAAATAGCACGCTAAAAAATCTATTTTATATTTCGCAGAAAGTAGGTAAATGATTTAGATTATGTGTAAAATTGCGCGCCAGATCACATAGTGGGACGATTAATCAAGAACCACGAATTCAATTGGATTCGCAGATAAATTACACTGGGCTTTGGGTCATCGCTGTAGAAGATAGTTCAAGAGTACGCATCTATGATGGAAAAAAGGCGACATAAACGGGTAGAGGTAGATTTTTGGGCAAGCCTCAGCCGCCCGCTACTGGGCACAGTCACTTGTGATATTCAGGATATGTCTGTTAGTGGAGTATCAATAAAGCTAGACGAAGATCTCAAATTTTTCGTTATGATGGAGCTGGATGTAAAAATTCGTGGTGATGGCTGGGACGACTCTATGCCTGCACTACCTGTTCAAGTAACGCGCGTGGACAAGCGTAACGTTGGACTGCAGTTCATTGAGAGCTGCGAAGAGTTATGGGCGCCCCCGGAAGATGATCCCAATTTTCCTTCAGACAATTCGGACCCCACACAGCACTTTTCGATTCAGGATGATCTGGATGATTTTGGCGAGTTGGCTTAGCTATTTAACGTAGTGGTCAATAAAATAAGTCAGAAGAATACAAAAATCTGCATGTAAATAGTTAGTATGACCACAACTAATGTAGAGAAGGCGATAAATCGGAGCGGATTTTCTTTAAAGCTCTGCCAGAGAGTTTTTGCTTCTCCGTTTATTTTTCTCAATTGGTATTCTTTGCGTAATTGCACGCTGCGTTCGACTTGATAGCTATCAATTAACTCGCGTGCAAATTTGAATCTCTCTGATTCATGTATCCAAATTGCGGGCAATGATATTCCCCAGTTACCCGCCGAAGTTTCGAAGTAGTCAATGTCATTATCCTCCAATAGCTCGCGTATATCCTGAGCCTCATCGAGTGGAACATTACGTAGCTTGAATACTAATTTTGACATAGGAGGATTTGCGTAGCCTGAGACTTGATTCGCTTTTACGCTAGTTGTGGACATGCTACCTTTAAGCCATTGTTGTGTAAAATCTGAGAGAGAATAATTGAATCGGTCGCTTCTGTTTAGGCGCGCAATTACTGTTGTTTGAGATAGTTTGGTATTGTTTGAGATAAGTAGTAGTTATCACTAGGAGGTAGTAGAGGTGAAAAATTTATTGGAGTTGATAGGTCGACCTTGCGGGGTCTTCGTATGTGTTTTCTTGGCTGGTCTTTCACAGGCGATAGCCGACACATCGGTCTGGTCGGTGCGTTCCGGCGATAACGTCATCTATCTCGGCGGTACAGTACACCTATTGCGTCCAGGCGACTATCCTTTGCCGGATGAATTTGAACAGGCCTATCAGGCTAGCTCAGAACTGTACTTCGAGGCGGACATCGGTTCGATGAACGACCTAGCGGTGCAGGCCCAAATGTTGCAACGGCTTACTTATAGCGACGATAGAGCTTTGCATACTGTTTTAAATGATGAGGCCTACACTGCCCTTTCCACCTATACCGCGGCTGCCGGGCTGCCTATCGCGATGTTGGAAAAATTTAAACCAGGACTTCTTATCAGCACGCTCCAAGTCCTAGTATTTCAGGGTATGGGTTTTACCCCTCAAGGTGTGGATGCGTTTTTCCACGCACGGGCCGTCGATGATGGCAAAGCAGAAGGAGAGCTGGAGACAGTACAAGAACAGATTGGGTTCATTGAGGCAATGGGTGAGGGTAATGAAAGCGAATTTATTCTGCGCTCTCTGGAAGATCTTGCAGAAACAGCTGAACTTATGGAGGGCATGATCGGCGCCTGGCGTTCGGGCGATGTTGAGGGTTTATCTGAACTTTTCGTGGAAGACTTGAAGGCGGAGGCGCCAGAGTTGTATGACTCTTTGCTCCTGCAGAGAAACCTGAAGTGGATCCCCCAGATCGATAGCATGCTGCTAGACGCGGATACAGAGTTTGTTCTGGTCGGGGCGGCTCATATTGTTGGCGAAAACGGACTGCTAGACTTGCTCTCGCAGCAGGGCTACGAGATTAATCAGCTGTAGGTCTCAGATGGGAGAAGCAGAAGTCACACAGAGATAGAGAGCGCCTGCTCAGTATCCCTGTGAGTTACAGAAGTCAGGAGCTGGTTTTGTGGCTAAGAACTATCTGTCTTGGGCCACTGGTCGAAGTTTGACCACTAACACCTGAAGGGATTTCTTGAACTTTGCCGCCTGACTTTAAGAATGCGTCTACGTGTTGTGCTAGATCTTCGCGATTACTGACAGCCGCGTCTTTTTTTGATTTATTTGCCATGCTTAACTTTCTCTAATTCCACAAAGACCCAAAATTATACAGCATTTCGGCACTTTCGGCCACATGGCGGGATGTGCGCAATTTCTAACAAGTAATTACGGCTTGAGCAGATCCGCGAGTCCGAGCCTGCTCTTGAGCGCTTATTGCGGGGCCACTGTAGCTTGGGTGCAGCGGATTAGCGAGACTTCGATCCCAGCCTTTTGCGGGGACGAACATAGAAGTCCGAGTAATAGTCCTCGGGAACTTCACCTACCAGCACATCTAAGGAGGTCTTGTAGATAACCTTCATCTTAGCCAGCAATTCGAGGTCTAGGTGACAGCCATAGTTGCGGATAGTTTCAATATCCTCAAGCTGCTTGCGAGACACGCCTAAAAGACGTGCGCCCTCATACATAGAGTAGCCGGCGTTCAATCGGAGTTGCCTAACATTTCTTTTGACAGCAACTGTGATCGGAGAAAACTTGGAAAATTGAACCTGATTCATAGTGTCTATGCCCCATTCGACGGCGGAAATTCGATTTTTCGCCGGATGCAGCCCCTCTGTATTGATGAAAATTGTGTAAGTGCGTTCCTCTATCTCGAATCCCATGGAATTCGTAATTAATAGAGTGATTTCAATCTATCACAATGAAATCACTATGGTAATAACTTCTTCAATGCGGTGGGATTTAGTTAAAGTTTTGCAGGATTTAGTCAACACTAAGTGGAAGTTTCAATTTGGAAATCTACTTTGCTGGCCGTATTTACCGTAGCCAGCGTCAAATCTGGGTTGTCACGCTCCATAAAGCAGTCTAATTAGGGTTAGCTAGCTCGTTGTGAGCATCAGCAGCGGTTGCTACTGGGGTTAGATTGATAAGGGTATGGTATGCAGGCGGGGTACTACGACTAAGCAAGTATCGTCTGCTAGAATCTGGTCTTCACGTAGGAGAGCAAAATGTCAGAAACAGAATCAACAATGGAACACACAGAGCAGGCTATTACTAAGAATAAGGTTGTTAGCTCTCACTATCGACTCGCCGAAGTAGCAGAAGATGGTGAGCGAGGGGATTGGCGTGAAGAGTCTTATGGAAGTGCGCCACTGGCTTATCTACACGGCTTTCACAATGTCGTAGTGGGCTTGGAAAAAGCTCTGGAAGGAAAGAAAGTAGGCGACAAGATTGAGATTACTCTGCAGCCAGATGATGCCTACGGACACCGTCGCCCAAATTCGATACAAAGAGTTCCGATCAAGCATTTGCAATTCCCGGGATCGGTAAAGAAGATATTGCCCGGGATGCCCGCAGTTGTCGAAACCAACCAAGGTCGGCGTTCGGTTGTGATAATCAAGGCTGGAAAGTTTAACGCTGATGTGGACTTCAATCATCCTTTAGCTGGGAAGGTTCTTTACTACGAAGTGCAAGTGGAAGGTGTTCGTGATGCAAGCGCAGAAGAGGTTGCACATGGTCATGCGCATGGTGCGGGTGGGCATCAGCACTAATATATGGTCTAGCTAAGGTTTAGGCAGTGGCGGCCTGTTTGGCGCCCACTGCCTCAAGGACTAGTGGAATAACCTTTCGATTTACGACTACCTCATAGTAAACCTCATCACTATTTGGATCTTCGTGAACCTGCGAATCCTTCCAGATTCCAACTTTTCCCTCTCTAATAATCAGATCCTTCTTGCGACCGTTCGTGTCAGGATACTGACCGGCGTGGAATAAGTATTGTTTACCATTAAGTTTCATGCGTACAGGTTTAAGAGAGATCTCATCTTTTAGTTTTGCAAATGCGGCATCGTCGAGCAGTATGCCATTTACGTTATAGCGAATAGATTGCTGGCCTTTTTCACCCTTGCCATCGGCTATGCGTAATACCTTGATATTGAAAAGACCCTTCTGAATTTTTTCCCTGAGCGCCCAGGAACAGCCAGACATACGGTCGGCATCACCTATCGCGCCGGAGATCATTATCGATCTATCTTCATCATACAGATAGCGAGGAGCTATATCCGCGTAACAGATGCCCACTCCCAATTCTAAAAGTGGAAGACTCATCTGCGTAGAATAGCGATTGTTCGAGCCTACAATTTTTAGCATGTCTTTGGAATAACCGCAGGCTCGTGCAACCGAAAACCATTCCTGTGGAGTATGTTCGAGCTCGAGAAAGCTCAGAATTATGGCGTCACCTTCGATGAAGACTTTGTTCGCGCCGTAAGTTCCCAGAATTTTATTTATAGGATTGAAGAAGCGCGTGCTGAAATAAGAGGCAGGGTTTAAACCTTTTTTCTCTAATTCGTCCGTAACCGTCGTAGAACCACGTACATCGGCTTTCATGATGGTGTGGTGACAGATGCGCTCATCGTCATCTTCGATCTCGGAGCTAGTTGGCATTAGATAGAGCGTGCCAGCCGAATTGGAAAGCTTTATGTCCTCATCGCTGCTAAGCAGTGTGAGCCGGTTGAAGGCGCGATGCGCGAATCTAAAATACTTCAGCCCTCGACGATATCGACTTATTTCAGTTAATAACTTGAGGGAATCAGCGGAGTCTGCTTTAGATGCTTGATCTTTGAGTTTGGCTTTCAGAGATTCTAATGATTTAACTTGCTCAGTTGATAATTTTTTCCCGCCGCTGATAGAGTCCTGCAGTTTGCTGGCTGTAATGTTGTCGCTTAAGAACTGGCAGACTGTTTTTAGATCGATATGTTCCATGATCAGAGGATTTAGAGACCGACGCATATAATGCGACGAAAGCAACTGTGCGAGCATCTTCTCTGAGCGTAACATCTTGGAGAATGCCGGGAGAATTCGCTCTAGATTTTTCATTTCACCACGGCGTTTCCACCAAGCAGCAAAGCCATGTTCGCTTCGTACTGTGGACAGCAGTTCTCTATTTTTCTGACTATTAAAGAGAGTGGAAATAATTTCAGGAGACTCGAGCCAGTTAAGTTCTTCTGTAATGACTGCCTTGGTGTCTTTTGCGGGGCCGAAGAATATTTGAGTTTGAAAAAGTCCGCCTAATTCATCGTGAATCTCAGCATCCGCAATAGTTGCGGCCGAATCTCCGCTCATCGCTGGCAGAGTAAGTTGTTTCAGTCTCTTCGTGAATAATTTTTCAATATTTGCGTTGAGGTTTATAAATCCTGTCGCTTCACCGTTCCAGCTATAAACACTAAATTCATTCATTAGGAGCGGTAATGCGCTAGGATCGGAAACAATTAGAACTGGGTTGAAAAGCACGTCGACTATATATCGATATTCCTCGCCGAGAAATTGTTCACGAATGGAGGCGAGCTGTCGTTCTTCGACACGTTGTAGTTGTAAAAATATTTGTTTATTGACGCCGTATAAAATCGAGTCGTAATTTTTCTTAAGCCAGAATAAGCGTTGATCGGTCGCCAATGCCTCGGAGGAACCTTTATTTCTGAGATCGGCTAATCGTGAAGTGACGTTGTCAATATCCGAATCGAGCTTTGCTCTTGTTACTCGCAGGATAATTTTGATTGCTGCAAACTGCAGAAAACAAATTTCGTCAGCACTGAGATCGGTCTTAACGCGATGAATAAGAATCGTCATCATGTCCAAGTAATCAGTACGAATCTTCTCGAAGGCACTGGAATTATCCCAGTTTTTAGGTTTGGGGATGGCAAGCTGGGAGACGAGCAGGGCAACTAGTTTTTTTATATTGGAGGAGAATTTACTGCTGAGTTTTACATCGATATGATAGTTGTCTATTCCTTTGGCTAGTTTATCGATAGATAACTGAATACTGCGATTTTTCTCAATCGCCTCAAACAGACTGGTATTTTCCTTCGAATTCATAGTGACCGGTTCTTATTTTTGGTTTTAGAAATCCCAAATACAGCTATCAAAAAATATGACTTACTTCTCAGTATTTCAAATAAGAGTGGAAATAGCACTTTCATGCTGCCCAAATGTGAACTATGCCACATTATATGGAATGTGTTGAAATATCAGCAATTTGTAGTGCTTTTTTGACATTACTGGCGTTTGTGGCGATCACATCAAGCTGTTGGGGCGTTCGCAGCAAAGGCCACAACATATAGTGGTTAGCCCGATAAGTCCTTTGCTGACCTAGTTCTATCAACCAGCTTGGCAAGCATTTGGCGTCCGAGCCTCTGTTGCCGCCATCGGAAGAAAAATGCGGCGATGCGAGATACACCAATAAGGCTTTGTTCCAATTCCAGAGAAATTCGCATTTCTGCTTTCTTAGGATAAGTTTCAATCAGGAACCCATAGGCCATTTCACCAGAGGCATGATTGATGCTGATTTGCAGGCACCGAGGTGGGTCCCAATGATCGATGGAGCAGGACACTGTCTTCCGCCCGCCATCTACTCGGAGTTTTGTGCCTCTCGCAGGAGGCTCCGAGTTCGCCTGCTTTACACGGTGGACTCCAGGAATCCAATTAGTCCAATTTCGGAAGTCAGTAAGCACGCGCCAACCACTGTCATTCATCGATGCCAGCCAAGCGTGGGCATCTTGCACTTTTTCTATTGAGCTCGGTACGGCTATGCGAATATCGTGGCTACTATAAATAATACTCATGCTGGCCTCTTCAGTTGTTCGGTATAGGTCGAATTAAATCCTCGCCGCTCTGTTTTTGGGCGAGGTACGCAGTTCTGGCGCTCAATTGAATCATCGGCTGAATGCTGCCAACATGAATCGACAGGTAATATTTCGAGTAGTCAATGTCCAATATACTCATGGGCGTTAGCGATTCGGCGTTTTCCGGCTGGGTTCGCACTAGATTGTTGTGATAAGGTCATTCGACGAACACTCCGAGCCGACTCTAAATGCTGATGCCTCCACTAGCGAGATTGACAGCCAGCGGAGCTAAAAAAGAGAGAAGATCATGAATCAAGATGACATGCCAGCCGATAGTTCTCGACGCGATATTCTTAAAGGTGCTTTGGGCACTGGGGCATTGGCAGTAGGTGTTGCGTCAGTCCCAGACCTGATCTTTCCCGCGTTAGCCCAAGGAGAGAAACTCGTTCCTTTTACTGACGTGCCGGATACTTTTAATGTGCGGCCGGTTCAAGCAAACAAGACCCACTTTTTGGATACGCGCGAAATAACGACCCATTTCACTGACAACGACGATTTCTATCTGGTACAGCACTACGGTCAGCCAGAGATTAATAACGATTCCTATAAGTTGAAAGTGACAGGAATGGTAGACAATGAATTGGAGTTTTCTCTTTCAGAACTCATGGCTCGAGACAATATCGAGCAGCAGGTTGGCTTCGAATGTGGTGGCAATAGTCAGCGACGGTTTCACGGGCTTATTGGTAACGCGCTTTGGCGCGGAGTTTCACTCGCAAATATTCTTTCGGAAGCAGGAATCCAAGACGGTGCTAAAGAGATTGTATTCTTCGGAGTCGATACCCAAGTTGAGACGATTCGTGAGACAGAGGTTGAGAAGGCATTTGCACGCAGCCTATCCATCGACGACGCGATGCGACCAGAGAACATGCTTGCGTTCGAAATGAATGGAGAGCCGCTGCCGCACTATCATGGCAAACCGGTGCGTGCATTGATCCCAGGTTGGTATGGCGTGGCCAATGTAAAGTGGTTGAGTCAGATCCATGTTCAAGACACTCGATATATGGGGCGCTTCATGGGTCGTGATTACGTGACACTAAAGAAGGAGAATGTGGGTGGTATAGAGCGCTGGGTTGAAAATTCTGTTACCACTATGAATCTGAAGTCATCTATCGTCCGCGTCACCGAGATGGGCGGCCAACACAAGATTCAAGGTTTTGTGCTCAACGATGGGGCATCGATAGAAAGTATCGAAGTCAAAGTAGACGATGGCCCTTGGGAACGTGCCGAGATTAATCCACGATCAACGAAATATTCTTGGAAGCTATTTAGCTACGACTGGAACAACGCCACACCGGGAGAACACACGATTGTATCTCGCGTGACTGATGTCAATGGTAATGTGCAAGCGACGAAGGAAGAGCTCCCAGAAAAGGTGAGTTACTGGGAAGACTTTGCTCAGTTCCCACGAACTGTACGGATCTAATTCTAATTTCCTCAAACTCTGTGCTCGAGGGATTCATACTCACTAGACAGTGGATTGAATCCGCGACGGGTGTCGATCTAATTTTCTGGCTGGCTAGCGAAGTTGGTCCTCTGCGCCTTCGCTTCTCCGGACAGGAAGCTGTTTGTTTTTTCCCTGCGCAGCAGCAAGCTCAAGCAGAAGAAATCCTCTCATCGGTAACGGGTTGGCGAATTTCAGCAACGCAGTTGAAAAATTTTGATGCCGAGCCCATGTCGGCACTCTATCTCAAGAGCCAGCGTAAGCTCTTCGATATTCGAAATCGTCTCACTCAGAAAGGTATTCGAGTAGCAGAAGCAGACCTAAAACCCACAGATCGTTTTCTAATGGAGCGGTTTATTACGGGGGCCATATCAATTGAAGGAAGCCTGGACAAGAACGAGTGTTTCAACGACATCGTGCCTAGCGCCTTGCGTGCGACAGATTACCGACCACAGCTTAGTGCAGTCTCTATCGATATAGAGACCGACTATCAGGCGAGCACCCTTTATTCGATAGCAATCTATTCGGAAGATGTATCAGTAGTCTATATGCTTGGCCCAATCGAGGATTCTATACTGGAGACTGAGGGTGAGAACGATCTGGAATTCCACCAGCTGAGTTCTGAGCGTGAGCTTATCAGCGCGTTCCTTAGGAAGATCGGTGACTTAGATCCTGATGTGATAATGGGCTGGAACGTAGTGAACTTCGACCTGCGTTGTCTGCAAGACTTTTGTGATCGTTTAAAAATGCCATTGCTACTAGGTCGCAATGAAGAGGCTATTAACTGGCGTAAGGTAAAAGATAGCAATGATCGATACTATGCATTGCTTCCGGGCCGGGCGGTTCTGGATGGCATCGAGTTAATGCGTTCCGCCACTTATCAATTCGAGAACTTCTCACTGGAGTATGTCTCGCGTCAGCTGTTGGACAGAGGAAAATTGGTTGACGATGTTGATCAACGTGGTGCGGAAATTACAGAGCTTTTCTGTAATGATAAACCAGCACTAGCGCGTTACAATCTCGAGGATTGTCGCTTGGTCTGGGACATCTTCCAGAAAGAGGCTCTCATCTCTTTTGCCATGGAGCGCAGTTTGCTGACGGGTCTGGAACTGGATCGTTATGGTGGCTCTGTCGCTGCCTTCGATTTTCTATACCTTCCTCGTCTGCATCGCAAGGGATTCGTTGCACCCTTCGTTGATCAAAACACGGTCAGTAATGTCAGTCCAGGGGGGCATGTGATGCGCTCCATTCCTGGTATTCATCAGAACGTGATAGTTCTAGACTTCAAGAGTCTATATCCGAGCATCATAAGGACTTTCCATGTAGATCCGCTGGCCCTTGCCATTGCAGCGTTTGAGGAGAATCCGATTGAGGGCTATGACGGCGGAAAATTCTCTCGTAAGGAATTCATCCTGCCGGAACTGATTTCCACCCTGTGGTCCGCTCGCGACAAGGCGAAGGCTAGCCAGAATGTGGTGCTGTCGCAGGCGATCAAGATTATTATGAATTCATTTTATGGCATTCTTGGAGCCGTGGGCTGTAGGTTTCTAGACTCCCGCCTAGTTAGCTCTATAACCAAGCGTGGGCATGAAATTCTAATTCAGAGTAAGAACTTCATCGAAGATGCAGGCTATCAAGTAATCTATGGTGATACAGACTCTGTGTTCGTCTTACTAGGCTCGGTACCATGCGATCAAGTGAAAGTGATTGGAGACGATCTTACATCGCAATTAAATGAGTGGTGGACGATTAGGCTGAGAGAAAAGTACGACATCGTCAGCTGCCTAGAGATGGAGTTCGAGACACATTTCAGCAAATTTCTGATGCCGGCTATTAGGGGTTCAGATGCTGGCAGTAAGAAGCGCTATGCAGGTCTCGTTGTTGATAGTAACAATCCAGAGAAATCGCACCTCTTATTTAAGGGACTTGAATCGGTGCGAAGCGACTGGTCGCCTCTGGCGCGCAAATTTCAGAAAGAACTGTACAGGCGTATTTTCTTCGATGAACCTTATGAAGACTACATAAAGCTGACGGTTCAACAGTTAGGCGATGGAAAGTACGAAAACGAGCTGGTTCTGCGTAAACGCCTGCGCCGAAAGTTGAATGACTATGTTAAGAATGTACCACCTCATGCGCAGGCAGCACGCAAGGCGGAAAATATTCGTAGGCAGCGAGGCTTGCCAAGCCTATACCAGTCGGGAGGCTGGATCGAATACATTATGACAATTAATGGTGCGGAGCCTCGCCAGTATCGTGAATCGGCGATAGACTACGAGTTCTATATCGAGAGGCAGCTAGCGCCCATCGCAGATGCTATATTGCTATTCAAATCATCCTCTATGGATAAAATACTGAACAATCAGATTGGGCTATTCTAGCTGCATACACTGTAGCCTAGCTGGTCGAAGAGCCTATCTATGAACGAATTAATGCTGGGGAATACATGACAACTAATTTGGTACTTACAGTGATCGCAGATGACAAACCGGGTTTAGTGGAGTCGCTAGCACAAATTATTGCTTCAAACTCGGGAAACTGGCTCGAGAGTAGCATGTCTCAACTGGCTGGAAAGTTCGCAGGTATATTACGAGTGAGTGTGAATGAGGACTGTGTGGAGCAGCTCTTGAGGGAATTAAATGGGCTTTCTTCAGAAATAAAGCTCGTCATCGAAAAAGCCGTAGACGAGCCTGCAGATCAACAGTCAAGAATAGTTGAGTTGAACCTAGTCGGTAATGACCGGCCTGGCATTATCAAGGAAATCTCTGCCGCAGTAGCGGCGCTAGGAGTCAATGTTCAGCGGCTTAACACGGAATGCACGCCGGCACCGATGTCGTCCGATGCCCTATTCAAGGCGAAAGCGACTCTAGAGGTTCCGGAGCAAGTCGCGCTGGAACAGTTGCAGGACAAGTTGGAGCAGTTAGCAGATGATCTAATTGTTGAGATCGAAGTGCTTGTTCGTTAGACGCTTCAATCTGTTCGTGGGATCAATTCATGAGATCGAATTTGAGTCTGTCGTTATAGTCGATCATATTTGTCAGTAGATTAATGCATTTGACGATCTCTGCCTCCGTCTCATTTGCAGAACCTACCGTATCATCCTCTCTATTGCTGTATAGCAATACAAGACAGGACTTGCTTGCATCGAAGTTCTGGTAGAAGAATTCAGAAAATTCATCAGATATAGCGGAGAAAACAAGGTCCAAAGTTGTGCCGTTTTCAGCCTGGCGTTCAAGCAGCAGTCGCTCCAAGCCACTGAGTTGACTAGACACAGCATGCTGTGTTGATCGGCTATAGGGAGATTGTATACTTTCTACAAAATCGCCGTTTAGCATGGGATACAAGGAGCGTAGCAGCAACTCTTCAGTAAGCATTGCAGACATCGAGTCCGCAAGAATAATGACAAGTTCTGTTCCCGATGCTGCTTCGATTTGCTGTCTTATATCGGAAGCTTCAGCAAGCCAAAAAGATTGCAGCGCCCGAAAATTTTCTACTAAGGTATCGGCGGCGACGTTTAGAAAAAGCCGTCTGCGGTTGTTACTTAATTGTTCTAGGGAGTAGCCTCGTTCTAATTCTTCTGAGCTTAGTTCTTCTACGGCACGGTAGTCGTCAGTAGGGCGAGTGACAAAATTAGTATCGTATCCCCACAGCAAAAACTCAATTACATGAAAGCCCAGCGTCACTTCGGATACGTCGAAGGCGCCATGTTGCTCTCGCAGAGTGTCACTATCCAAATTCACATTGATATCGTGCACGATACCGCTATCGGGGTAGCCATTTACGTAGTCGATATATCCAGGCACTATCGGCCAGTGATTGATCTGATACTGAAGCTGCAGTAACGCTAGGCTACTTTGTTCTTCAAGGAGCTGTAAGATAAAGTAGCGGTGCAACGCAGTGAGCTCGTAAGCGCTATGCGCGCCTGACCAAGCTTGTCTCGAGTTGTTCAAATTCTCGTCGCTTGTATCATCGATAAACGTGCGTATCGATGATCGGAAATTGTCAATCTCAATCCCTGCCTGACTGAGATCGCTGCCAATCTGGCTCACGTAATCCAACGCAATCTCTTTAGCGGAGGTGCTCAGTTCAGGGTTGAACAATTCAAATGTGCTGGGTGGAATAGTTTCCTTTGCCGCTTCAGTATGTTGTGATTTGGGCACATCGTCGCTGCAGCCGACAAGAAACATTGTCGCCAGTATGGCAATTCTCATTCTGAGTAGGTACAAACCTAAACTGAGATGTGTTTGCATAAGCGTTAAGTGATGCATTAGTCACGTAGCGTTAGGATTTTCCAGCCTTCGGATTCAGCCTTATCGTGTAAATCTTGGTCGGGGTCCACCGCCACTGGTATTGCTACCTCTCGTAGTAGAGGCAGATCGTTTATGGAGTCAGTGTAGAATACGGCATCGCTCAGATTGAAACGACTCTCTTGCAGGTCTATCCATGCATTTAGCTTAGAAACCTTGCCGTCTTGATAGCAGGGCGTGCCAGAAATTTTTCCGTTGTATTTGTCGTCGTTAGTTTGCAATTCAGTCGCTATTAGCAGGTCTGCTTCGAAGAGCTTCGCGATTGGTGATGCGATGAATTCATTCGTAGCGGTTATGATTATACAAAAATCGCCTGCCTCCAAATGCGCGCGCACGAGTTCTCGACCTTTATTTAGAATTATCGACTTGACAGAGTGCTCCATGAATTCAGTATGAAGCTCTGCTCGTTGCTTACTGTCGAGCTGCATAACTGGCTCAAGAGTAAACGCGACGTAGCTATGTATATCTAAGGCGCCCTGCTTGTACTGATTATAGAAGTAGTCGTTCTTCTCGCGATGGGCTTTCTCTTCAACTAGGTTTTTCCAGATCAAGAACTCTCCCCAAGCATGATCGCTGTCGCCCTCTAGTAACGTATTATCTAGATCGAATAAGGCTAACTTCCCTGAACTGGTCGACTGCATACTGATCTTCTTCCATTTTTTCAACGTAGTTTGCCTGCTGACATACTAGCCATGCAGGCATTTCGAGCATTATAGCCGCCTCGGCTTCAATTCTGCACTGATTGAGCTCTTGAACAGGCTTCGGCAGCTTGCTCATATCGCAGTTAACATATTGATAATAATAGCAAAATATAGCTCTTGCTTAGGCCTAGCCATTGCTCAGGAGGGAAGGTTTGTGAAACAATGGGCGATTATCGGCGTAATAAGGGCTGGAAGCAGTGATAGATTCAGATGGGTTTCGTTCAAATGTCGGCATTGTCATTTGCAATAAGCAAGGACAGTTGCTGTGGGCGAAAAGAATAGGGCAGAGTGCGTGGCAGTTTCCCCAGGGGGGAATCAAGCACAGCGAGTCAGTAGAAGAAGCCTTATTTAGAGAATTGGATGAAGAGGTTGGCTTGTCTGAGGCCGATGTACAGATTCTGCATCAAACTGAAGATTGGCTGCACTATCGCCTTCCTGAGAATTTCATTCGTCAACATAGTGACCCGCGTTGTATTGGCCAGAAACAGAAATGGTTTTTGCTGAGCCTCGAGGGTGATGATAGTAGGGTCGAATTGAGTAAGACTACAAAGCCAGAATTTGATGATTGGCGCTGGGTAAACTTTTGGTGCCCGGTAGAGCAGGTCATAGAATTCAAGCGGGATGTCTATCGCAAGGCCTTACAACAGTTAGAAACTCCCCTTAGTAGTTATATAGGCAGCCCTATAATTAACTACTAATTATCTGCCGTGCTGCCAAGCACAAGATCAAACACTGAGAAGAAAGAAGCCACTAATGATTTGGTTTCTGGAATTGGGAATCAAATCTTCAAGTCGAATAGAGTAAGTGAGCTTTTATAGATACCTGAAGTGTTGTCGCGCCGTTAAGGCCCTGGAGTAAGAAAATACATGCTCGATAGATTGCGCAGCATTGTACAAAAAGTAAATGCCGCAAGAGACCTTCAGTCGGCGCTGGATATTATCGTCCACAAAGTGCGTTTGGTTTTGGATACTCAGGTCTGTTCCATATTTTTGCTTGATAAGGATATCAATGCGCATGTGTTGATGGCGTCCGATGGTTTGAAAAAAGAATCGGTTGGACACGTTAACTTAGAAGTGGGAGAAGGTCTCGTTGGGCTCGTCGCGAAACATGCCGAACCGATCAATCTGCAGGATGCCTCGCTGCACCCGAGTTTTCACTATCTGAAAGATACTGGTGAAGAACACTATCACTCTTTCTTGGGTGTGCCGATTATCCACCATCGCTCAGTACTAGGTGTGCTAGTTGTTCAGCACGAGGAGCGACGACGTTTCGACGAGGGCGAAGAGGCATTCCTAATTACGCTTTCAGCTCAGCTGGCAGGCGTCATTGCCCACGCGGAGGCAACTGGAGCGGTAGAGGGTGTTAGTCCGTCGGGTCAAAAAACGTCCGATACAGTGTTTCCAGGTGTGTCCGGGTCTTCCGGTGTTGCCATCGGGGAAGCAGTTGTAGTTTTTCCACACGCTGATCTTAATCAGATACCTCAGCGTCGCATTCAAGATGTCGAGAACGAGATAGAATTTTTCAATAGCTGCCTCGAGTTGGTGAGGCAGGATATGCGGGCCCTGCAAGTGAAATTGGCGGGACAGGTTGCGGAAGAAGAGAGCCAGCTTTTCGATGTTTACGTTCGCATGCTAGATGATGCTGCGCTGGGCAATGAGATAGTTGAGAGAATAAGAATGGGCTACTGGGCGCAAGGCTCGCTTGCTTACGTAGCAAATGAACACGTGAGAGCCTTCGAGGAGATGGACGATCCCTATCTCAGTGAACGCTCAATCGATATCAAGGACCTATGTGCTCGCATATTGTTCTATTTGCAAGAGAAGGTCGTTGTAGAAACAGAGTACGCGGATCACACTATTCTCGTCAGTGAAGAAATCACGCCGTCAATGTTGGCGGAAGTTCCCGTGTCCAAGTTAAAAGGGCTGATATCTGTAAAGGGCTCGGGCAACTCACATGTTGCGATTCTTGCTAGAACCATGGGTATACCTACGGTAATGGGGGCGCTGGATCTACCTTATACCCAGTTGCACGGCAAGGAAGTCATAATTGATGGCTATAAGGGCGAGGTAATAACTAATCCCTCGGACCAGATCCGTACCCGCTTTCTCGAAACGATTCAGGAGCAGGATCAGCTGGATAAGGGTCTCGAAGGCTTGAAGGACCTGCCTTGTGAGACGGCGGATCATCACAGAGTAAATTTATGGGTTAACACGGGATTAATGACAGATGTTATACGCTCTCTCGACCAGGGGGCGGAGGGTATTGGGCTTTTCAGAACGGAAGTTCCCTTCCTGCTCGCAGAACAATTCCCTAGTGAGGAGGAGCAATACCAAATTTATCGTGAGAAGCTAGAGGCATTTGCTCCCAAAGTTGTAACCATGCGCACGCTCGATATCGGCGGCGACAAATCTCTACCCTATTTTCCGATAGAAGAAGCCAATCCGTTTCTTGGCTGGCGCGGTATTAGAGTTACTCTAGATCATCCTGAGATTTTCACGGCGCAGATACATGCTATGTTACGAGCGAGCGTTGGTCTCGATAATTTGCAGATTATGTTACCCATGATCTGCAATATCAACGAAGTCACGTCGGCATTGCAGCTCATAAAAAAGGTTTATCGTGAACTTGTTCAGGAAGGGGTGAAAGTAAAATTCCCACCTGTAGGAGTTATGATTGAAGTGCCAGCGGCCGTCTATCAGACTCGCGCTCTTGCGAAGTTGGTGGACTTTATTTCTGTCGGCAGCAACGATCTTACGCAGTATCTATTAGCTGTTGATAGAAACAACCCGCGTGTGGCCAGCCTCTATTCCGCATTTCACCCTGCCGTGCTTAGCGCATTGCAACAAGTCGTTGATGGGGCGCAGGCGGAAGGCAAGCCGATAAGTATTTGTGGTGAGATGGCTGGCGACCCAGGTGCCGCTGTTTTGCTGATGGCTATGGGTTATGACGTGCTATCCATGAGCGCTGCATCGTTATTAAAAGTAAAGTCCGTGCTACGCAGCATTACCTTAACAGCCGCCGAAGAACTTCTAGAGAATGTGATGCAGCTAGATGATGCTCAGATGATTCGAGGTGCAGTAGATTTGGCCTTGTACAATGCCGGTGTCGATCGACTATTACGATCCTCGCGGACTAACTAGACTCAGTTCTGCCTCTGGCTGAACGACTCCTTAGCATTTCCTAGCTCAATTCGAAGAAGTCGACCAAGCCTGTATCAAGGCAGTATTCGGCGCCAACAATCATTAAGCCCTTCTCGGAAACTAGATCTTTAAGTATGTCTGATCCTAGCCGTAGATTATTAACGGACGCCTCGATGTTGGATCGTACCGCGCGCGTCATTAGGTCTTCATCACTTCCTGACTGCAATAGGCTTTCCACGGCAGGACGAATCCTATCGACTATCGAATAAAGGTGGGGGGAGCGGTTCTCAACTGGTTTGACCAATTGCTCCAGCGTAGCCTGTACGGCGCCACATCTGGAATGGCCGAGGACGACTACTAGCCGAGTGCCGAAATTTTCCGCGGCAAACTCGATGCTAGCAATCTGCGACGGCGCGACGATATTTCCAGCGACGCGAATAACGAAGAGGTCGCCAATTCCTTGCCCAAATACAATCTCTGCAGGCACTCGTGAATCTGAACAGCCCAGTATTATAGCAAAAGGATTCTGCTCCTTCTGAGAATTCAATTTGAGTAATGTTTCAGTTTCAAGATGAAAGCCCTTGCCGGATCGAAACGTTTTGTTTCCTTGTTGTAGTCTTTGCAGTGCTTCATCGGCAGGAATCATTGGCGAATAGCTCTCTGGATTAGTGGCCGATTTTTTTGTCGGTAAACAGGTAGTCATTCAGCTCCTTGTCTAGAACTGTATCCCTGCGTCGGATCCATTCTAGAACCATGGCAGCGTGTTCTTTTTCTTCATCTCGGTTGTGTTCGAGGATCGCTTTCAAATCAGGATCTTTGCATGCATCGACGCGTTGGTTATACCAGTCGACAGCCTCGAGTTCTTCCATCAAAGAAGTGATGGCTCTATGCATATCTCGAGTCTCATCGCTTAGTTCTTCGATGGGTTCATGATAGCCTTCGTTAGCCATGGTTTTCTCCTGTTGGATATCTGATTGAACGATGTTTTGAATCTCTGGCAAACATACAGTAATAGTGAAAGCTTGCAAACACTTAAGAAAAGGCCAGAGATAGGCAGATTCATTCTGTTCGGTGGATGAAGTTTCTTATTTTATCTTCACCAATGATCTCGAAGTGTTTGGGTGTATACATAGAGGCCTCACGCTTGCTTAAGCTGATGGTAGCTGGAATGCATGCCCCTGAGTTTTATTGCCGAGCGTGTCAAAATTCTGCTCGCTAAAACGTGTAGACCCGGACTGCTCGACGATCAGGGCGGTGGAGCACAGAGTTCCATACTCTCTCTCAGGGTTTAGAATAAAGGCGGAAGATAATTTGCGCTCTATTTCAATGTTGATTCCAGTATTCGGAAGATCTGCGTCTTCTGCTTGAGAGCGGTCACCCATCATCGCGAGAAGCGCATCAGTAGTGAGTTTCTCAGGCTGCCTCATCAATTCCTGCAGGCTTGTTTTTCCTTTATCAATCTTGGGCCAAGAGGAATTCAATAAGCCGTTCGACAATCCATACACTCCGGGCTCAAGCTCCCATACCTTTTTCTCGAAATTGTTTACATAGAATAGCGAGTTGCTATCGCCTAGCAACAGGTTATAGCCAGCGAATTGGTCGTAATTCTTAGCTAGAAGTGCACAGTACTGTTGTGGAGAATCGCCGCCTCCCAAAAACTGTCGGGTTAGGTCGCCACGAGATCTAGGGCGGCGTTCGGCCTGAGAGGGATCTCTGATATTCGTAACAGCGGCAAAGCGCCCGCCTTGAGTAATGCCCAGCCAAGTCCCGCCGGCCTGCTTGTCTCTTCCAGAAAGTATCTGCTGGCCAGAATCTTCATCTGTCCAGAGGGTGGCTTGAGCGGTTGGACGGGTGAAGAATTCGTCTCTGTTGGCGGCTACAACTAGCGGGAAACGAGGATCCGTCTGGTACGCAAAAATGATTAGGCACATGGCCGCTATCTTAACGTCTCAAAGAATGAATAGACAGAATCTGCTAGCGGCAAATTTGCCAAACTTTCTTGCTGTGGGTTGAGTATAATGGCTGCTAACAGGCCTACGGGCATCTCACTTTATACAAGCGACACCTAGCCATGCTGACATTCCCCCAATTCGACCCTGTAGCACTGGCTATCGGTCCTATAAGCATTCATTGGTATGGCATTATGTATATGATCGCCTTCGGGGGTGCCTGGGGACTGGCCTCAATCCGAGCGAAGCAACAGCCTGGTGAATGGACAGCAGAGCAGATATCCGACTTGGTGTTCTATGGAGCATTGGGGGCGGTTCTCGGTGGGCGCATGGGCTCTGTGTTGTTCTATAACTTCGATCGTTTCCTAGCCGATCCAGTATGGTCACTGCGAGTCTGGGAAGGAGGCATGTCCTTCCACGGCGGCCTGCTTGGAGTGCTGGCGGCATTCTTCCTGTATTCGAGAAGTATCAAGAAAGCATTCTTCGAGGTCATGGACTTCATTGCACCCCTCGTCCCATTCGGCCTCGGCGCAGGTCGCTTCGGCAATTTCATCGGAGGCGAATTGTGGGGTAGGCCCACCGATGTCGCCTGGGGCATGATCTTTCCGCATGTCGATCAATTGGCTCGACATCCCTCACAACTTTACGAGGTGATATTGGAGGGCATCGTATTATTTACTTTTCTCTGGTGGTTCTCATCTAAACCTAGACCCCGCATGGCCGTGACCGGACTATTTGCTCTCGGCTATGGAAGCTTTAGATTCTTCATTGAATTCTTCCGCGAGCCGGACCTGCATCTCGGCTTCGTCGCATTCGATTGGCTGACTATGGGGCAGTTGTTGTCTGCTCCATTGATTATCGGTGGTGTGATTTTATTGATGCTTGCCTATATGAAGCCTCAGTCGCAACTTAATTCGTTGTAGCCCCATTAATTTTTTGATAAAAGAAAAAGCATCATGAATCAATATTTAAATCTCTGTCAGCGAATCATCGACGAAGGTGTCTGGATCGAGAACGAGCGCACTGGAAAGAAGTGTCTCACCGTTATCAATGCAGACTTGGCTTATAACGTCGGTGGAAATGAATTCCCCATCATTACCACTCGCAAGAGTTTCTGGAAGGCGGCTATTGCTGAACTCCTTGGCTATCTGAAGGGCTTGGACAATGCGGCGGAGTTTCGAGCGTTGGGTAGCAAGTCATGGGATGCGAATGCTAACGAGAATACGGCATGGCTGAATAACCCAGTGCGTAAGGGTGAGGACGATATGGGGCGTGTGTATGGCGTTCAGGGACGAAGTTGGCAGAAACCGGACGGAACGAATATCGATCAGTTGAAGAAGATAGTCGACAACCTGAAACGAGGTGTGGACGACCGTGGCGAGATATTGACGTTCTATAATCCCGGTGAATTCGAACTAGGCTGTCTTCGACCGTGCATGCACACTCATACGTTTTCCCTGCTCGGTGACGTGCTCTATCTGACGAGCTATCAGCGCTCCTGCGATGTGCCACTTGGACTCAATTTCAATCAGATTCAGGTCTTTACTCTGTTGGCGCTAGTAGCACAGATTACTGGCAACTCGGCAGGGCTCGCCTACCACAAGATCGTTAATGCCCATATCTACGAAGATCAAGTTGAACTTATGCGTGATGTTCAGCTACAGCGCGAGCCGTTCGGTTCTCCAAAGCTGCATATCAACCCTGATATAAAATCACTTGAAGATATCGAGAATTGGGTGACTTTAAAGGACTTCGAAGTTGATGGCTATGAGCATCATGATCCTATCGCCTATCCTTTTTCAGTTTAATACTCTCGAATATACTTTTTAAAAGAGCATACATTATGAAACTCGCATTGATATGCGCCATGTCTGAGAATCGAGTGATTGGACGTGACAACGGCCTACCTTGGCATCTTTCTGAAGACCTGAAATATTTCAAGCGTACCACCATGGGGAATTGCATGATCATGGGGCGCAATACCTGGGAGTCTATAGGGCGTGCGTTGCCGGGAAGAACGAGCATCGTCATTACTAGCAATACAGAGTATCAGGCCGAGGGCGCCGAGGTGGTTGAGTCTTTACAGCAGGCAATCCAGCGAGCCGAGGCTGTATCGAAGAAAACAGGTAGCACGGAGGCCTTCGTCATCGGTGGAGCAGTGCTCTATCAGGCGGCTTTGCCTCTTGCGGACAGCTTGCACCTTACGCGTGTGCACGCCGAGGTCGAGGGGGATACCTATCTTCATGAGTTCGATGAATCGAACTGGAAAGAATCCTCACGAGAGGAATATCAACACGATGAGTCAAATCACTACGATTACAGCATCTGTGTATTAGAGAGAATAAGCTAAGCTCTCGTTACAATGTTTTCAGCAACACGGTTGACTTGCGCTGATAATTGTAAAGTTCTTGTTTCTGTTCTGGAAGATCGCTAAGTTCTGCCTCTAAAAACCCTTTTTCCAAGAACCAATGTGATGCAACTGTAGTTAAAACGAAAATCGTTTTGATGCCAGCGGCTTTGGCCTGACTCTCTAGGCTGCTCAAGAGACGATCGCCATAACCGTTCTTTTGAAAGCTATTATCGATAGCGATGCAGGCGATTTCTGCGAAGTCTTCTCCGATAGGATAAAGCGCGGCGCAGGCAATAACAGAACCTTCTAGCTCAACGAGCTTGAAGTTATCAATCTCTGTCTCTAATAATTCCCGAGAGCGTGCAACAAGTGAGCCATTTTCCTCTAGGGGCTTTATGAGTTTAAGTATGCCGGCTACATCTTCGATGGTTGCACCGCGTAGATTCTCAAAACTATCGTTGCTAATGAGAGAGCCATTCCCCTGTCTTGTAAACAGCTCACGTATTAGCGCGCCATTTTCTTTGAAACCAATTAAATGAGATCGATGCACTTTATTAGAGTAAGCTCGCAGGCAAGCACCAAGTGCACGACTTATACACTGCGACTCCTCATCTAGTTTGGCAAGTTTATCTGCATAGAATTCTGCATCCTCTTCGCTTAGTGAGGCGACTAGGTTGCCATCGTCATCAAGTACGCCGGAGCGGGGAATCATTAGAATTAGCTTTTCTGCCTGCAGTGCTACGGCGGCCTCTGTTGCGACATCTTCTGCCGACAGATTAAATATTTCTCCTGTTAACGAATAGCCTAAGTTTGAAAGCAGCACAATATTGTTTTGATCGAGTTGTTGCTGGATTGCAGCGGCGCGTATTTTTCTCACCTTTCCAGTGTATTGGTAATCGATTCCATCGTGAATGCCGGCAGGTTTCGCTGTCACGAAGTTTCCTCGGCAGAGACGCACATCAGAGCCCTGCATAGGAGAGTTGCTTATGCCCATAGAGAAGAGGGCTTCTAGTTTCGCGCTCTCCCCGCCAACAACTCGCGTTACCGTCCCGATACATTCTGCTTCAGTGATGCGGATATTGCGATGATAGCTAGAAACCGTGCCAGCATTCTCTAGCGCCTTTGATATCTGTGGTCGGGCACCATGAACGAGAACTAGCTTTACACCAAGGCTGTGTAATAGGGTCAGATCGTAAACAACGTTGGATAGGTTCTTGTCTTCCAGTGCTTCGCCGCTCAACTGCACGACGAATACCTTCTCTCGGTGTGTATTGATGTAGCTCGTTGAGGCACGGAACCATTCGATCATGCCAATGCTATCTTGTTCGTTATTCATTATGGGAATCTCTTTAGTTTTCTCAAAGGCAGTGATGACTAATCATCTTTTGCAGTACGTCGATACAAGGTTCAATCATATCTATCGACATATATTCATCGGGCTGGTGGGCCTGATCGATATTTCCGGGGCCCATTATTATAGTATCCATTCCTAGTTCCTGCAGGAACGGCCCTTCGGTTCCAAATGCTACGCTGATGCCTGCGTGGCCGGTTAGTTTCTCAGCTGTTCTTAGTAGGGGGCTATTTTCATCGGCGAAGAAAGCAGGCACACCAGTAAACAGAGGTGCCAATTCGAATTGGATACCTAGTGGGTCCATGAGTGTCGCTATCCTATTTTTTATCTCCGCTCGCACAGACTCTATGTGCATGCCCGGCATCAACCGGATATCAAACTCTAATTCACAGTGACCACAAATCCGATTGGGGTTGTCGCCGCCGTGTATAACACCTAGGTTGAGTGTTGGATGGGGAATGTTGAATAGATCGCTGTTGTACCGCTGTTTCAATTCTTCACGGTAGGTTATTAAGTCTGACATTACCACGTGCATAGCATCGAGCGCATTGTTTCCCAGAGAAGGATCGGAGGAATGGCCGCTCTGTCCTAGCAATCTAACGGAGTCCATCATGATTCCCTTGTGCGCCTTTACCGGCTGCAGGCCAGTAGGTTCGCCGATGATGGCTGCGCGCGCCCTAGGACGTCCCATCTGAGCTATGCTTCGAGCGCCCTGCATAGAGGTCTCTTCGTCTGCCGTCGCGAGAATAATGAGAGGCTCTTTAAAACTTCTGTCCAGTAGCGGCTTGACCGCCTCCATGATGATTGGGAAGAAGCCCTTCATGTCAGTTACACCGAGGCCGAACAGTTTGCCATCTTGTTCTGTGACCTTGAAGGGGTCTACCGACCATAACTCCTCATCCAGAGGCACGGTATCGGTGTGACCTGCTAGCACTAAGCCGCCGGGGCCAGAGCCTAGGGTCGCGATGAGGTTGAACTTTGCGGCCTCGCTTCCCGGGACGGGAATGATCTCGCATTCGAAGCCAAGCGATTCGAATTGCTCCGCCAGATGGTCTATCACTGCTTTATTGCTTGTGTCGATGCTTGGATTAGCAGAACTAACACTGGGTAGGCTTACAACGCCATTGAGTTGTTGAAATAGTGATTTGGAATTAAGCGACACGGAGAGTCTCCAGTCAAAGGCGTACGAGTATCAAAAAATCAGGAAGGCGCCGAAAGCTTGGCGATCATATCGGTCTTCGCGGCCATGATGAAGTCATTAATATGTAGGCCATTAATCTTATGGGTCCACCAATAAACAGTGACTTTGCTCCATTCGGTCATGATGGAGGGGTGGTGATTCTCGCGCTCGGCTAGGGTAGCGATCTTGTAGGTAAAGGCGAAGGCATCTTTAAATTCTACAAAATGAAATTCGCGACTTAGCTTCTCCACGCCCTCATGAAAATCTCGTTTCCAGGCAGGAACCTTTAGTAGCAGGTCATTCGCTTCTTCATCGCTTACCAGCGGAGCACCCATTTGACAGGCTTCGCAGTGCTTCTCGTACAATTTTTTCATGGACAGTCCTTAGGAGTTAAGACTCCTTAGAGAAACTCTTGTAATAAGCTATTTAGTAGTCGGTAACCCTTGTTCGAGGCTGCTATACGATTCTCGCGTTTCTGCAGTAGCCCTTTGCTGATCAAGCATTCTACCTTCTTTCCTATAACGCTAAAAGGGAGTCCAGTTCTGGATTGAAACATGGCTTCGCTAAAGCCATGGCGACTGCGCAATGCATTGAGAAGAAATTCAATGGGGCGCTCATCTATCGGGATCTCTGTCCGCTTAAGGACTGATTGAATGCTTTTGTGTAGGTAGTGATTCGGCTGACGGTGTTTCTGTGTGCGCACAATGCTGTTCGTTTGAGCAAGTGTAATCTTGCCATGTGCACCTGCTCCTATGCCGAGATAGTCGCCAAATTCCCAATAATTTAGGTTGTGCCGTGAATAGCGATTCTCCTTCGAGAATGCCGACACTTCATAGCGCGTATAGCCTGAGCTTTCGAGTAGAGCGAGACCGGAATCCTCCAGAGAAGTTAGGACAGGCTCGTCGGGTAGAGTAGGCGGGCGCGTGTAGAACACGGTATTGGGTTCGATGGTGAGTTGATACCAAGAGATGTGTAGCGGATCGAAATCAATTGCGGTTTGCAAGTCACGGAGTGCATCGTCAACATTCTGTCCGGGCAGGCCATGCATAAGATCTAGATTGAAGTTATTAAAACCAGCGTTTCTGGCAAATCCGATTGCTCGTTTTGATTCATCTGACGAATGAATGCGACCGAGGTTTTTCAATTGACGCTCATCGAAACTTTGAATGCCAATAGATAGGCGGTTTATCCCGGCCGCAAAATAGTCGGAAAATTTTTCGGCTTCTGCCGTGCCTGGATTTGCCTCCAAAGTGATTTCGCAATCACTACTTAGAGTCGCCCTCGTTTGTATATGCGATAGAAGTTTGTCGTATGACTTCGCGCTGAACAGGCTTGGAGTGCCGCCGCCGATGAAAATGGATTGTAGCGGACGGTCTCCACAATGCTCATAGTCGCGATCGAAGTCCTGACAAAGAATATCGGTGTAGTCGTGCTCGGGCATGTCTGCTTTCACTTCATGAGAATTGAAGTCGCAGTAGGGGCATTTCTTCACACACCAAGGTATGTGGATGTAGAGGCTTAGTGGTGGGAGTTCCAACATTTTAGTAGCTGCTTTAGGGCTTGGCCTCGATGGCTGATGGAGTTCTTTTCTGTGGGGTCCAACAGTGCAGAGGCGCAGCCGTGACTAGTTACATAGAATAGAGGGTCATAGCCAAAGCCATTCTTGCCCTCCTCACTAAACAGTATGCGGCCCTCCCACGTGCCCTGACAAATCAGTGGCATCGGATCCTTGGCGTGTCGCATATAGGCGATAACACACTGAAACCTTGCCGAGCGTTCTGCCTCAGCTAGGCCTTCTAATTCGCGCAATAGCTTCGCGTTATTTTCCTTGTCCGCCTCGGGGCCATGGGAGCCAGCGTAGCGCGCCGAGTAGATTCCGGGTTCGCCTTGAAGTGCGTCTACTTCTATTCCGCTATCATCCGCTATTGCGGGTAGGCCGGTTACGATACAGGCATGGCGTGCCTTGAGCAGTGCGTTCTCAATGAAGCTAAGGCCGGTTTCATCGACATCGCTAACCGCGAATTCCGATTGTGGCAGTAGCTGCACATCTCTCTGTGCGAGAATGGCCTGCAGCTCTACAAGCTTTCCCTTATTACTGCTAGCCAATACTACTTTGCGCATTCGTTTCAGAAACCTTTAGTCCGTGTCTTTGCTGATGTGATAGATCGCAATTTCGCCAAGGAGATTCGGCCAGACTTTCATGTACCAACTGCCCTGATGTTCGAAGTCGACAACCGTTCTAGCTAATACCTTAATGTTTCTCTCACGGCATAAGGCATCGAAGTCTGTCACTGTACAGAAATGAATATTCGGTGTGTTATACCAGGAATGAGGTATGAATTTCGATACTGGCATGCGCCCTCGGATTGCGAGATACAATCGACTCTTCCAGTTGCCGAAATTCGGGAATGTCACGATGCCATTCTTGCCGATGCGTAGCATTTCATCGATCAGATGGTCGGGTTTGCTTAGAGCCTGTAGCGTCTGCGCCAAGAGAACGGTATCGAAGCTCTCTGACTGGAAATTGGAAAGACCCTCATCTAAATTTTGCTCGATGACATTCGTGCCTCTATCTAGACAGTGCTGAATGTTAGTTCCATCAATCTCCAATCCAATGCCGTACACGTTCTTAGTCGTCTGCAGATAATGTAGAAGGCTGCCGTCGCCACAACCAAGATCGAGAACCTTGCTGTTTGCTTGTATCCACTGTTGAATTATTTCAAGATCAGGGCGCATCGTTTTCGTTCTCCCGATGCACTCGCTGTAAATAACCCGATAGAGCGTCAGCGTAACGTGGGATAGGCAGCAAGAATGCATCGTGCCCTTGGTCAGCCTCGATATCGAGATAGCTGACTTCTCTTCCCGCTTTAAGAAGATTGCTTACAATCTCTCGCGAACGCTCCGGTGGAAATCGCCAATCCGTGCTGAACGACATGATCAGAAATTTGCAGTCGCTATTGGCAAATGCCTTCGACAGGTCTCCTTCGAAATCCACGGTGGGGTCGAAGTAGTCCAAAGCCTTCGTCATTAACAGATAGGTATTAGCATCGAAGTTCTCAGAAAATCTTTCTCCTTGATAGTGCAGATAGCTCTCCACTTGGAAGTCTACATTGAGTCCGAAGCTTAATTTTCCGGAGCGTAAATCTCTGCCGAAATTCTCTGCCGTATCCTGCTCGAAATTGGCAACAGCTTTACCAAACTTCGCGCGCATAGCGCTGTCCGACAAATAGGTGATGTGCCCGACCATGCGAGCAAGCATTAAACCTTGCTTCGGATAGGTGCCTTTCTCGAGGTAGCGTCCTTCGTGAAAATCTCGGTCGCTTGTAATCGAATGCCTAGCAATTTCGTTGAAGGCAATATTCTGTGCTGACAACTTCGGCGCTGCAGCTATGCAAACCGCATGACGAACCCGCTCGGGAAAACTAATCGCCCAGCGCAATACCTGCATGCCTCCCAAGCTGCCACCCACCACGGCAGCCCATTCGGGAATTTCCATCTTGTCCATGAGCCTTTGCTGGCTATTCACCCAGTCGCGTACGGTGACGACTGGGAAATCGGGGCCGTAGTACTTGTTAGTCTCTGGATTGATCGAGGCGGGACCGGTACTGCCGGCGCATCCGCCGAGATTATTTAGGCTAACGACATAGAAGAGGTTAGTATCTATCGCCTTGCCCGGCCCGATGCAGCTGTCCCACCAGCCAGGCTTGTTATCATCTTCGCTATGGAAGCCGGCGGCATGATGATCGCCGCTGAGGGCATGACAGATAAGGACGGCATTCGTCTTTGTACTATTGAGTTTTCCGTAAGTCTCAACGACTAGCTCATATTCGGGCAATACCTTGCCGCTTCGAAGCGGCAGAGGCTCATCGAACTTGTAGACCTGTGGCGTAACGAGGCCAACTGAATCTGTAGGTATTGAATTTGGCATTGTATATAGCTTTCGAAGCCCGTTGATAGCCTTCTCTAAAGTATCTCTTAACTAGTCCTGTTCTAGGAAAACCTGTCCTTAGTTATTTCTAGCCCTGAGGGAATTGTCTAAATGCCTATTATAACCATCGCATGTTGTTGATTGATGCCGAAGATAGTTAGAATAAAATTTTGAATTATTTGTATAGCTATGAATATAAATATAGGTGAAAAATCGAGACCGCCCATTGGAGGAATTATCTTCCGTACTGGCGCCATAACCGGTTCAGTTAGTTGCCAAACCAATAGCAAGAGTGGGTGAGGATTCGTGCTGCCCGAGAACATCATGACAAACGACATAATGATCGATGCCAATATCGCGTAGTAATAGATGCTAACGATGAATAGCACGACACCTACAAATGCCCAAGTAACGATATAGCCGGCGCCAGGGATGCTGCCGCCATAGAGAATGATTAGCACACAGATTGCAGCGGCTTCTACTATGAATGCTAATACGAGCGAAGAAAAATCTATGCCTTTGTAACCAGGGATAAACGTCCGAAAAACGCTGACCATCGGATTCGTGATTCTGAATACTGCCTGAGAAACGGGATTATAAAAATCTGCCTTAGCGACTTGTAGTAAGAATCGAAGCAGCACGGCTAACAGGTATATTCCAGTAAGCGTGCTAAAAATTAATGCTGCAGAGCTTCCCATAACACCTATTTCCAAAGGTTGTAAAAGTATTCAAAACTAATAGACGGCGGTTGATCCATATAAACTAGTTACTAACAGATACTACTTGCTATCGGTTTCTTCGGCCAGTTCTACAGAGCGTGTTCTGGCTGCGTCTAGCGCTTTGGCAACCAAGCCTCGAAGATCTCCTTTCTCAAATGTCGATATTGCCTGTTCAGTCGTACCGCCGGGTGAGGTGACGTTGCGCCGGAGTGTGGCTATGTCATCCTGGCTATGCTGAGCGAGTGCAGCTGCGCCTTCCGCTGTATGATATGTGAGTGCTCGTGCTAAATCTTCGCTCAGTCCCATCTCAATTGCAGTTGCCTGCATCGCCTCCATAAACAGGAAAAAATAGGCGGGTCCGCTGCCAGAGACTGCTGTAACAATGTCGATGTCTGAATCTGCATCAACCCAAGAGACAAATCCTACAGCACTAACAATCTCTGCCGCGAGTTGCTTCTGTTCTTCGCTTACTCTGGCGTTAGCAAACATTCCGCTGGCGCCCATGCCGACTAGGGCAGGTGTATTTGGCATGCAGCGAACGATGGCGGTAGATTCGCCTAGCCAGTTCTCCAAGTGTGTAGTATTAATGCCTGCGGCTATCGATACAATAAGTACTTTGCGATCCTTTAGATCTGACTCTAATGCCATGCAGGCATCCTTCATCACCTGTGGCTTAACAGCGAGAACAATCACATCTGCATTATTTGCCACATCGTTATTGCTGCCGGTTTGTATCTCGCAGTCCAGAGCAAGTTGCTGAAGCTTGCTATCGTCAAGATCGCTGGCCCAGATATTCTTGGACTCAGTGCCTTTGGAGATAAGTCCGCGAATGAGGCTGTTTGCCATATTTCCGGCGCCAATAAAACCAATCTTAGTATTTTTCAAAATTTCTCCCTGGCCTAGTCCAGATGCTGTCGCTGCTAAGGAAGTGGCCGTCAATCAGGCTCGTATTCTAGCGTATTTACTGGAGCCTAGATAATTAGTTTGCATGGCTCTGAAGGGGCTGAGAGTGTGGCTCTAGCTGCGAGCACCGAATAGAGCAGTGCCGATTCGAATGAGTGTGGAGCCCTCGGCAACGGCAGCCTCGAAATCATTGCTCATACCCATCGATAGAGTGTCCAGCTGTGTATAGAGTGGCTTGAGACGGGAGTACTCTTGCGCCAATATTCGAAATATCCGGCGTTGTGATTCAGTGTCTGGGTTAGCTGCTGGAATCGCCATCAGGCCACGCAGTTGTAGGTTCGGTAGAGCCTCCACACTGTCGCAGAGAGCCTCGGCCTCGCTCAATTCCACGCCAGACTTGCTTTCCTCACTGGATAGCTTTATCTGTACGCAGATATTCAGCTTAGTGTCCGCAGGGTCTCGTTGATCGTTGAGGCGCTCGGCGATCTTTAAACGATCGACGCTGTGCACCCAGTGGAAGTTCTCGGCTATAGCCTTGGTTTTATTCGACTGGATAGGCCCTATGAAGTGCCAGTTCACGCCTATTGAAGACAATTGCCGGATCTTATCTAGGGCCTCTTGTAGGTAATTTTCCCCGAAGTCCTCAATACCGGCCTTATTGGCCGCAATAATGCTCTCTACCGAGTGGCGTTTGCTTACTGCAAGCAGCTTCACGCTGGCTGGGCTGCGCTCGTATTGGCGTTCAAGCCGCTGTAGTTGGTCGTTTAGCCGCTCGATATTTTCTGCTATGTTGGTCACGTTTAGATTTGATTTATGCGCTAGCTAGGTATGAGATATTCACTAAAGGACAGGTACTATAGGTGAGCTTATGACTATTGGCTAGTGCTATCAGCGCTCTCAGTTGGCTGCAAAAATTGACGCTAGAGCCAGGTTTTAAAGAACAGAAAAACTATAAAAAGTGTTAAGGAAGGCAAATGGATATTACAGAACTACTCGGATTCAGCGTAAAACAAGGCGCGTCGGATTTACATATTACGGCTGGCATGCCGCCACTCATTCGTGTTGATGGCGATATCCGTCGAATAAATGTGCCAGAAATGGATCACAAAGAAGTTCACTCGCTGATTTATGAAATCATGAATGACAAGCAGCGGAAAGACTATGAAGAATTTCTGGAAACCGATTTCTCGTTTGAAGTCCCAAATCTTGCCCGCTTTCGTGTAAATGCCTTTGTGCAGAACCGTGGCGCGGCTGCAGTATTTCGTACTATTCCTTCCAAAGTTTTGACCATGGAACAGCTTGGCATGGGCGAGGTCTTTAAGAAAATTTCTGATGTGCCTCGAGGATTAGTAGTGGTGACGGGGCCAACAGGTTCAGGAAAAAGTACAACGCTCGCAGCGATGGTCGACTATATTAACGAGTCGAAGTACGAACATATTCTCACGATTGAGGATCCGATCGAATTTGTCCATCAGAGTAAGAAGTGCCTTGTGAGCCAGCGCGAAGTGCACAGAGATACACATGGCTTTAACGAAGCACTTCGTTCTGCTCTCCGTGAAGACCCCGACATTATTCTTGTTGGTGAGCTTCGAGATTTGGAAACGATTCGACTTGCATTGACGGCGGCTGAAACGGGTCACTTAGTTTTCGGAACATTGCATACAACCTCTGCAGCGAAAACGATCGACAGGGTTATTGACGTATTTCCGGCAGCAGAGAAGGACATGGTTAGATCTATGTTGTCCGAATCGCTACAGGCTGTTATTTCACAAGCTTTGTTAAAGAAAACAGGCGGCGGTCGAATTGCCGCACATGAAATCATGATGGGCTCCTCGGCAATCCGTAATCTGATTCGCGAAGACAAGGTTGCACAGATGTACTCAGCGATACAAACAGGTGCAAGCTTAGGAATGCAGACTCTAGATCAATGTTTGAAAGACCTAGTGGCGAAAGGTCAGATAAATAGAGAAGAAGCGAAGATGAAGGCGAAGATGCCTGATGCATTCTAGAAGGTATAGGCTGTTTAGGTTTTTTTGCTGACAGCCAATTCCGAAAACCAATTCTGTAAAATAATCTGAGCGGCTATATCATCTATAGCCGCTCTTTTTTTTGTGCCTCTGTTATCTTCGAGAATCTGTTCTGCGGCTTCAACTGAAGATAGCCGTTCGTCCATTCCATAGCTTGGTTTGTGAAAGCGACCGTTTAAGCGATTAGCGAATTTTATCGCTCTCACCATGAGCTCGCTTTCACTGCCATCTAGGTTATAAGGAATGCCCACTACGAAGAGATTCGGTTTCCATTCGTCTATTAAGGCTTCTATTTGATCCCAGTCAGGAATGCCATCCCGTGCTTTAAGTACACACACGCTTTGCGCAGTGCCTGTAAGGCTCTGGCCAAATGCTACGCCAATGCGCTGCGTGCCGTAGTCAAATCCGAGGGCGGAAACTGGTGCATCATTATTGGGGAAGCTATCAATTATCACGAGTAAACCAGTTTAGGAGTGGCCAGCGTCAGGAGCAAGCTGCTGCAAATCAACGCCTAGGATAGAAGCTGCGCGTTGTGTCATATTCTCATAGTCGCCAGAGAAGATCAGGGTAGGGTCAGCGGGCACAGTAAGCCAGGCATTGGTAGTGATTTCACGCTCCAGTTGGCCCGCCTCCCAGCCAGCACAGCCAAGTGCGATAAGGTAATTCTCAGGCCCATTTCCGCTGGCTATGTCTTCGAGGATAGACTTCGATGTACAGATGCTAATATCTTCAGTTACCGAAATCGATGATTCCCAGTTCTCCCCGGCATCATGAATGATGAAGCCCTTGTCCCGTTCCACTGGGCCGCCTGCTAGAACCGCTCCCTTCCGAAAGGGGCCTTCCTCGATGCTACATTCGATCTGTAATTCATCGAAAATGTCAGCAATACAGACCTCTAATGGTTTGTTGATAACGATACCTAGCGCGCCATCATCGTTGTGCTTCCAAAGATAGGTAACGGTGTTGGCGAAATAGGAATCTTCCATCTGCGGCATCGCGATCAGGAACTGATTCTCTAGACAACTTGGGTTTCTGATTTCGTTCATTGCTTGAAATGCTGTGAGTGATAGCTCTATAAGCTAGAAACTAGTTAGAGCGTTTCCTTCGTGGAAGCGCCACGTGCGTATGATTTCCAGTATATCAGCTTCGGCACGCATTGCCTCCGGAAAGGGATCGAATGGCGCAGCCATGTTAACGATCTGTATCGCAGCCTGATCTAAAAGGCTATGTCCTGAGGATTGAAGTATTTGAATTTCTGAGACTTCACCGTTTGGGAAAATTGCGACCAGCATTCTAAGGTTGCCGTAGAGTTTTTGTTGTCTGGCCTCAAGGGGATAATTAATATTGCCTACAGCTTCAATTCTTCTGCGCCAACCATCCAAATAGAGTGCGTCATGGCTCTTTTTTGTAGATGCGGAAGAGATGGTATATCTTCTCGGGCGTTTCGCATACTCCTGCCGTTGAAGATCGAGCTGTGCCTGTAGGCTCGCAATAGCCAAACTCAGATCGTCTGGCGTGGATTCTTCAGATAAAACCTTCTCGTCCTTGTGTTCAAGTTCGTCGATTTGTTGTTGTACTTGATGTTCGTTTTGAATCGAAGAAATTATGGCAGCGTCTCGAACTTCTGTCTCATTTACGACCTCTGGTGCTTGCGGGATTGGTACTACTTCTTGAATCACATCATCATTAAAGTCGGACTTGAATGGAGTGCTAGGTGCAGCGGTGCTATCAAGAGTGCCGCTGCCGATCTGATTTTCCTGTGCGAGAAAATCTGCCTCGTCGGGAGCAAGCTCGCTCCGATACTGCGCCATGGTAATCTCGAGAGCGGGCTCGCTATTCAGTTCTTCCAGGTAGGTAAAGCCGACACCCAGAATAATGATTGCGTGAACACATGCGGAGAGAAACACAGTGAAGCCAAAGCGCTCTCTGGAAAGGTCCTCATCACTAGTTGCCATGTGTCCGCCTCACTCGGGCATTTCGTCTGAATTAGGCGGCGTCTAACTTCGCCTGGATGCAGTCCATTAACTCGCCTGCGATATCGAGATTAAACGCCTTGTCTATCTCGCGTATGCAAGTTGGGCTGGTGACATTGATCTCGGTCAGATAGTCACCTATCACGTCGAGCCCTACGAAGATTAGGTTCTTTTCTCGCAGAACAGGACCGACCTGTTCACAAATCCAGCGATCCTTCTTGGTCAGTTCTTGCGCCACGCCGCTGCCACCGGCGGCGAGGTTTCCTCTGGTCTCCCCGGAAGCGGGGATTCTAGCTAGGGCATAGTCTACAGGCACGCCATCGATCATTAAGATGCGTTTGTCGCCATTTACGATATCAGGAATGAACTTCTGAGCCATAATCTGTTGCCGGCCGTTATTGCTTAGCGTCTCTATGACAACGCTGAGGTTGGGGTCATCTGCCTTTACTCGAAATATTGACGCACCGCCCATGCCGTCTAATGGCTTATATATTACGTCTTCGTGCTGATTGTGAAATGCCTTTAGCTTTTCCTGTGAGGAGGCAACGATTAAGGGGGGGCAGCATTGGGGGAATTGGGTGGCAAACAATTTCTCGTTACAGTCACGCAGGCTTTGTGGATCGTTTACGACCATCACACCCTCGCGCTGAGCCTGCTCTAATAGATAGGTGGAGTAGATATAGTCCATATCGAACGGGGGGTCTTTGCGCATGAGCACGACATCCAGTTCTGATAATGCGATATCTGTCTTGCTACCCAGGCTAAACCAATCCTTCTCGTCATCCTTGACCGACAGGGTTTGAATGGTCGCTCGGCATTGGCCCTGATCAAGATACATGTCGGACTGCAACATATAGTGGATCACCCAGCCACGCTTCTGCGCTGCCAATAGCATTGCCAGAGTCGTGTCCTTCTTAACAGTGATGGACTCGATGGGATCCATCACTACACCAAGTTTTACACCCATTCGATCAGTCCTATAGTGAGCTGGAGCAGAGGGCGGCTAGAATATTCCAGTGGATTGTGGCCGCCGATAACAGGGCGAAATAATATCTCACTTTATCTGTAGAAGCGATGTCCCAAGCCTGTGAGTAGTGGCTCAGTTTGAATCTTCCCTTAATTCTGCAGGGCAGTGGATCTCTGGTGATGCTTAACGCCGTGCGAGGCAGGACGCCGAGCTCGAGCGTACAGGGATGTATTTACAGCGTGCGTTAAGCATCACCAGAGATCTACTGTCCCATCACGGAACCCTAAGGTGATGAAATTCAAACTGAGCCACTACTCACCTGTGCCAAGTCCCGAAGTATTCCATATAAATCTCCCAGAATGATTTTTCAGGTTCTGCAGCAAAGCCGCTATAATGGCGCATCGTATTTTAGGCAGTGAATTAAATTGAAAGTATTTGGAATGGCATGGGGTATTGGTGGGGTCTTATTCCTATTGATGTTCGCGATATTTAGGCTAGCGCCTATGGCGCTGGAGCTAGAAAACTCGTCTATGAGTCAGTTTCACTGGTTAGCCTTGGTTTTCAGCGTGATCTACATGGCTTATGCCGAAGGTTATAAGGGGTTTCATCTTGGCTTCGCGCCTAGAGTCGTCGTTCGAGCCCGTTACCTCGCTGATCATCCTCGACCGCTACATGTGCTGCTCGCGCCACTCTTCTGCATGGGCTACATCTATGCGACTCGCAAGCGCCAGATTCTGTCTTTTGCACTAACGATAATGATCATCTGCTTTGTGCTTATCGCTCGCAGCATACCGCAACCCTGGCGCGGGATCGTGGATGCGGGAGTAGTTGTCGGCCTTGGCCTTGGTGTACTGTCCATTGCCTATTTCCTGATCATATCGAGCAATAATCCTGCTCGACTTACTGTCTCAGCGGAAGTGCCAGGTGACAGCTAGCGACGGAATCGAGATGACCAAGCCTGCGCAAACGGGTAGCTGCGCTGTTGTGGTCACTTACAACCCGGATATAACTGCATTACTGAAGCTCCTTGGCCAGCTCAATAAGGAAACCGACTTTCTTGTCATCGACAATGGCTCTGCGGCAATCGATGAGCTGGCAGCGTCGATCATGGTCTATAAGCGTTGTATCGAGATAATTCGTCTCAGTGAGAACGAGGGTCTGGCAAAGGCTCTCAATCGAGGCATCAATTGGGCGCGCTCTAGAAATTATGAGTACCTGTTCCTTTTCGATCAGGATAGTAGCCTCTGCGACCTGTTCATATCACGTATGGTGGAGGCGCACATCGAGGCGAGTCGCTTCAGCGAGAAGGGTATAGCCGCAATAGGCCCTCGAATTATTAATCCTCAGACTATGCGCCAGACTCCCTTTAAATTGTTCAGCAAGATTTTCTGGCGTTCCGACCGGCCCTTCGCGAAGCAGGAAAAGCATTTTATTGCTGATTTTTTGATTACTTCAGGATCCTTGCTCACTCTCAGGTGTATCGATGTTGTGGGAGACATGAAGGAAAGTTACTTCATTGATAATATCGATTTGGAATGGTGCTTTCGAGCCAAGTCACTCGGCTACGATCTCGTGGGTACCGATGCGGCCGTGCTCTATCATGCTATCGGCGAGCGTAGTTCCAATCCGCTGGTGAAAGCAGGGCTACTTGCACAACACAATCCGTTGCGCACCTATTATTCCAGTAGAAATAGAGTTCATCTCTACGGTGTAGCTTACTCACCCTTGGGATGGAGATTACGCGATATGATTCGCTTCACCCTAAAGGCGAGCTGGCTGTTGATAAGTTCCAGACAGCGTCGTCAATATTTCCAAAATATTCGCTCCGGCATACGCGATGCGAAGACACTGGTTTAACTTTAGATGAGCCCACAGCTAAAGATCGCTGTTCTACTTTCGACCTACAACGGGGAGAAATTTCTCCGCGAGCAGCTCGACTCGCTACTAGCTCAATCCCATGAAAATTTTATTCTAGTCGTGAGAGACGACGGCTCCCATGACGGGACAGTCTCTATTCTAGAAAGCTATGCTAGGGATTATTCGGAACGAATACGACTCTTACCTCGCGATGGTGAAAATAAGGGAGCGAGTGCAGGATTCGCCTTTCTTGTAGATTACATACTTAAGAACAAAGAAACTTTAGGTTTGAATTCGGCCTATATGATGTTTTGTGATCAAGACGATATTTGGTATCCGCAAAAAATCGAGAAGCAGTTGTCTTTGATGCTGAAAACGGAAGCGGATTACGATTCCACATTGCCGATTCTTGTCCACAGCGATCTCGAAGTGGTTTCTGAGCAGAACACAGCGATAGCCAAATCCTTGATTAATTATCAGGGATTGGATGTAGAGAGGAATAGCTTTCCCAATCTTCTTACCAATAATCTAGTCACAGGATGCGCTACGCTGATCAACCAATCTCTGGCGGAGAAGGCACTACCGATTCCAGGAGCTGCGGTTATGCACGATTGGTGGCTGGCCTTAGTTGCTGCTGCTTTCGGTAAAGTGGTTTATCTGGATATTCCCTTAGTGCATTACCGTCAACATAAGAATAATACCTTTGGGGCAAAAGAGCATACCAAAGCATCTGTTGTCAGCATGTCATTTTGGCGCAGAATGCCATCGCGTGAATCGAATGAATATTTGTCCGAGGTATCTGTTCAGGCGGCAGAGTTCCATAGTCTCTATGGATTGCAGTTGTCTGTTCGAGAGCGGCTAAGCCTACAGCTCTGCATGGCGATGGGGGCCAAGAGTGGAATTGTTCAGCATCTCATGTATCGCCTAGCTAGACGTTTATAGTCAATATTAGGAAAGGGCAGCTGCAGTATCTTAGTAGTCTAAGTAAAGAGCCCGGCTAGGTTTTTGCGGAAGGTCTCTTGTGAGCAGTCCTCCACTATTGCCGTTAAGCCCGCCTCGCGAACATCCTGCCAGAGCTTCTCGTCTTGATACAGTTTAATGCACTGAGCTGCGTAGGCTTCAGGCGTGTCGGCTACTAGTAATTCCTTTCCATCCAGCCAGTCCAGTTGATTTGCGAGTAGGGCAGTAGTCACGGAAGGTAGGCCTTTCGCGGCAGCCTCGTGAATCTTGTGCGGAATTCCTGCAGCAAAACGAGTCGGCGCGATAAAAACACGACAACTATTATACATCTCTTCGACGGAGTCTAGGCGTCCGGTGAAGTGGATATTTTTTTTGTTAATCTTTTTCAAAGAAGGTGCGGAATTATCACCTACGACTTTCAGCTCGATGCCGGGAATTTTTTGTTCCAATATCGGAAAGACATTTTCCAGGAACCAATGTAGGGAGTCGAGGTTTGGTGAGCCCTCATCTCGTAATGCGCCGACGAATAGAAAATTATTTCGTTGAGCGAAGCCGTTGCTGCCGGGTTTACTAGCAAGAGTATGACCGAGTACGACGGTGTTGTTATAACCGTGTTGCTTAAATATCTTGGCTTCGTTGTTTGATACGGCGACAATTTTTTCTGCAAGCCTCGATTGCTCTAACTCACTATTGATAAGTTTTTTTTGATCCCCTGCCGATATGGTTTCACCGAGGAACTCCCTGCGCAATATTTCGCGAGGAGCTGTTACCGCTTCGGCATCGTAGATGAGCTTTGCCTCGCCCAATAGATCAGGGGCCAGATTTAGACAATGATTCAAGAATTCCATATTGTGAACGCGACTTACCACCACATATTGATAGTAGTTTTTCCGCTCTTCGAGGAAAGATCGAAGTCCGTTGCGGCCGCTGCTTAGTATGACTTCGATATTGTTCGGAAGAGTTTGATAGACATCAGCCCAATTTTCTTCGGGAAATTGCAAGGGATAGAGGCCGATGTTGAAATCCAGCTTGCTTAACTCAGAGAGTAAGTTTGAGCAGCGCGGATAACCTGCTCCGAGACTTGGATAGGGGACGCGATCATCGATTACGAGTACGTTAGGAAAATCGTTGCGAGTTCGCGCGCGGAGAACGCTATTGCCATCGTTCACGTAGCGCTCTGCTAGGAAGTCGGTATGTTTGGCACAGAGCACCTTACGGTGTGCTGCCTGCAGCTTCTTCGCACCCTCCATTCCTCCCGAGCTGGCGAATTCATAGTGGGTAATTTGCGAGGTCGGCACATAGACGATACGCAGGCCCTGTTTCTGTAGTCGAATACAGAAATCGGATTCTTCGTAGTAGGCGGGCGCGTAATCAAGGTCGAAACCATTTAGGCTGTTGAACGTGCTGCGCCTGAAGAGCAGAAATGCTCCGGAGCAATAATCGACATCCCGCTGGAACATGAACTGATAGTCTTTTGGTGATTTTCCTCGGCCATAGCCGAGACAGGAGCCATCGTTCCAGATAATGCTGCCGGCCTCTTGCATGCTGCCATCGAGTAATTTAATTTTGGCGCCGACGGCTCCGACAGTTTCATCATTGTCGATAACGTTAAGTGCATTGGAGAGAGTCTGTTTTTCTATGAGTGCATCGTTGTTTAGCAGGAGAATGTAATCGCCAGTTGCTGCTTCACTTGCTTGATTTACGGCCTTAACGAAACCCATATTGTCCGAATTGCGAATTATCGTGGCGCCCCGAATCGTATCCAGAAGCTGCGCTGTTTCATCTGAAGAATCATTATCGACGATGATCAACTGGTAACTGACGTCTGCGAACTTTAATAGGGATTGTAGACAAAGGTAGCTGAGGTGAGCTTGCTGATAAAAGACCAAAGCTATCGAGATTTTTGGCTTCTCTGTCTGTGGGAACAGAAGTTGATTGGCCGATTCGAGGAACTTTTTCAGGTCTGCCTTGGCTGAATTGTCGAGTCGGAGCTTCTCTCTAGCCTGCCCTTCTTCCTGAGAATTACTATTGCTAGATTTTTTGAGCTTCGCGAATGCTCGACTAACTCGCCTTACTGGGCCCATTAATTTCCAGCTCGTAGAACTGTATATTGCGTTTAATCGTTGTTCCAATTCATTAACATGCTGTGCATGACGTTTAAGTTGCAAGTCGAGTGCATTGATCTGCATTTCTTGCGTGTCAATCACATGTTGTAGTTCTGCATTCTTGTTGAGCTCACTGTGAATTCTGGCATCCTGCTCGCTTAGTAAAACTGATTGATCGAGTTGGCCGATGAGGGCATTCATTTTCTCGCCAGTCCACTTCGGAAGCCACTTTTCGAAAATGGCGGCGCGGCCCTTGCCGAGAATATTGTCGGCCTGATAACGTAGACGAACATCCTCGACTGCAGTTTCGGAGTCGCCACCCTCTCTGTAATAGGCTGTGATTGACTCGATATGTTGGAAGTTGGTGTATTGGCTGAGTTGTAGCCAGAAATCCCAATCTTCATAAATATCAAAGGCCTCGTCGAAACGACAGCCGTTTTCGAGTAACACACTATCGAATAGGATGGCGTGGATCGGAATATAATTATCTCGCATCAATAGTATTGGATCGAAATCTTCCCTGAATACATAGTCCAGAGAATCGCCTGCCGCATTAGTTTTCTGCGTGCTGCTATAGGCCACTGACGTTTCTCTATTGCTATCCAGCACACTAATCAATTGACTAATATGGTTAGTGTCAATCCAATCGTCGTCATCCAAAAACTGAATATACCTGCCCTTGGCTGCCTCTAATCCAGCATTCGCTGCCTGTGAGCGACTGAGGCGCGAGCCGAGATTTACCAACTCAAGCGGTCGGTCGCCGGCAGCTGTCGAATCTAGAGAATTGTTACCAGCGGCATCAACCAGAATGATTTCGATGTTAGGGTAGTCTTGAGAAGCGATGGAGCGAAGCGCCTGCTGTAATTCAGGTCGACCCATTGTGCGGCAAATGACAGAAACCAAGTGTTTGCTTTCAACTGAGCTTTCAGTAGACATCGAAGAAACCTTTGCTCAAGCCTGGGGCATGTTTTAGAGATCTACTGTGCGCTATCGGAATGTTGATTGTCGAGAACGGCGCCGACTACATGGCCAATAAAATCTAGAAACAGAGTGTCCAGATCTACATTGAAGTAGTTATCCGACTGATTCCCGAAGGCAATCAGCGCTAATACATCGCCATTGCTTATGATGGGACAAAGAGCGGTCGACTTGACGTTATTACCCTCTGAGGGGAAGAGGTATCGAGTCTGTTCTTTGCTTATCGCGCCACAATGCGTTCGCTTAAGCCGGAATACATCGGCGAATTGTTTTTTGAGAATGTTTTCCGATTCGGTTCTTACCGAGTCAGCAACCTTCAGGCCTTTCCTGTCCACAAGGATAATTTCGCAGGAATCGATATTATTATGATTCGACAACTGATCCTGAGCCACATCGGCAATTTCTGTTACATTCTTCGCGCGCAGTAGAGCTAAGACTAGGTTGCGTGTCGTGTCGAATAATTGATCGTTGTTGCGGGCATTTTCAAGCAGGTTATTGAGCTTTTGTCGCGCGTCCCCCCCTCTGTCTCTCAGAATAGTAACTTGTCGTTCTAATAAAGAGATCGCCTTGCCGCTTTCGTGGGGCAGAGAAAGGTCTGCAAGCACATCTTCTTGCTCGATGAAGAATTCGGGATGAGCTTTAAGATAGCTGGCTACGTCTTCTGCAGAGAGTTCGTTGCTGCTCCCGGTCGCAATTTTCTTAGCCGCCGAATTATCATTGTTCATATCTGGATTTTCCCTTCAAAAACTGTTTCGGCTGGCCCTGTCATTAGGACGGGAGTGTTGATTCCTAGCCATGTAATACTAAGTTCTCCACCGCGTAATTTCACTTTGACGGTATCATCTAACAGACCTTGTAAGCAACCGGCAACTACCGCCGCGCAGGCCCCAGTGCCGCAGGCTAGCGTCTCGCCAGCACCGCGCTCATACACGCGTAAAGCTATGGTATTTCTGTCACACAGCTGCATGAAACCTACATTGCAGCCTTCGGGAAAATGAGGATGTGAACCTAGCGCTTTCCCTATCTCTTTTACGGCTGTGTTGTCGATCTCTTCAACTCTAATTACCGCATGCGGGTTACCCATGGATAGCACACAAAACTCCACATCGACTTGATTGCCCAAAACGGTAAGTTGACGCGTATGCAGGTTTGAATCGCTGTCTGCTATGAAGGGGATTTTCCCCGCGTCGAACACGGGAGCCTCCATGTCTACTGTGATATCGCCATTGTCAGCAATATTTAGCGTAAGTATTCGATTGACGGTCTTAACGACGAGCGATCCGCCATCGGCCAAGCCTTTGTCGGTCACGTACTTAGCAAAACAGCGTGCGCCGTTGCCACAATGCTCCACTTCCTGGCCATCCGCGTTGAAGACACGGTAACTGAAGTCGATGCCAGGTTCTGAGGCGGCTTCTATGAGAAGCAGCTGATCGAACCCGACTCCGAAGTGCCGGTCACCGAGAGCGGCAATCTGCTGCGTACTCAACTGGTATTCATTATGCAGATTATTGAGCACGATAAAGTCATTACCGAGGCCGTGCATTTTTGTGAAGTGAATATCCATCGATGCTAACTCGGAAGGCAAGATTCTAGATCAAGCAAGTCTGCTAGGACTTCGCGGCGCCTGACGACATGTGCGACGTTGCCATCGACCATTATCTCGGCTACGCGAGGGCGTGTATTGTAATTTGAACTCATAACGAAGCCGTAAGCACCGGCAGAGCGGACGGCTAGCAAGTCATCAGCAGCCACTACCAGCTCTCGATCCTTACCCAGGAAATCGCCTGACTCGCATATTGGGCCTACAACATCATAGTTAAGTGCATCGCCACTTTGCTTGTTCACTGGAATAATTTCCTGCCAGGCGCTATAGAGTGCCGGCCGCAATAGATCGTTCATGGCACCATCGACGATGGCAAAGTTCTTATGCTCGGTGTTCTTTATATATTCGACACGGGTCACGAAGATGCCGGAGTTTGCTGCTATTGAGCGCCCAGGTTCAAGTATAAGGGTAAGCCCACGATCATCGAAGCGACCCTTTACTGCCTCGATAAGCTCAGAGGGTAGTGGAGGGCTCTCGGCGCCGTAGTTAACACCCAGGCCACCGCCCATATCGAAGTGATTCAAGGTGATGCCTTCCTCACTCAGCTGGTCGACCATGGTGAGCAGCCTATCGATTGCGTCGAGAAAGGGCTCTACTGATGTAAGCTGCGAGCCTATATGGCAGTCGATTCCGGATACTTTGATGCCTTCCATTCGAGCAGCAGCTCTATAGACTTCTAGGGCGCGATCGCTGGAGATCCCAAATTTGTTCTCTTTTAGGCCAGTTGATATATAGGGATGTGTTCCGGCGTCGACATCGGGGTTTACGCGCACAGATACCGAGGCAGGCAGAGCTAGCCGTAAGGCTACTTCGTTGAGACGAGTCAACTCCGCCTCAGACTCCACATTGAAGCAGTGTATACCGGCCTGAAGTGCCTGCTCGATTTCGACTACGGTCTTGCCGAGGCCTGAAAATATGATCTTCGCGGGATCTCCGCCTGCTTGCAGTACACGGCTTAATTCGCCTCCTGACACGATATCGAATCCTGCACCCATTCGAGCCAATATATTCAATACTGCTAGATTGGAATTTGCCTTCACTGCATAGCAGACCATGCTCGGCAGCCCGGCTAGCGCATCCTCGTAGGATCTATAGTGTCGTTCGAGAGTGGCTCGGGAATAAATGAAGCAGGGCGTGCCATACTGTTCCGCAATCTCGGAAACAGCCAGTTCCTCTGCATAGAGTGCATCGCCTTTGTAATTGAAATAGTCCATTCGTAGTTGGAGTCCGCAAGGTGTGGGCCGTAGAGCCCTATAAGCTATTTGCCCGAGATGAAATTCGAGGCAGTGAGTGCAGATGGCTCTGGGCGAGTTAGACCGCCTTTCTGCCCGCAATAGCTCAAGCTTAGCGTAAAGCTTGCCAGAAGCAGAAGGGCGAAGAGTCTATTGTTCTGAAATTTCATTTGGCTTCACATTTAGTTTAATTAGCTGTCTGAATAGCCGGAAAGCCGAGATTATAACGCCAGCGCAAATAGAAGCACAGGCCAAATTCCCTCTTGGTTTAGAGCTTAGCAGCGCTGTTTATTGCTCCGCCCTGCATCCCGTCTTGTGGAATGGCCTCTTTGCTTTACCCACCTTGAAATAGTGAGACTAAGTGCCTATATTTGCCCATCACATTTTGCAGCAAAAACCTGCAAAACTAACTAGATAGGCAACCTCAGAGTCTGAAAGCAGATGATTGAAATACGTAACCTAACAAAGAACTTCGAACAGCTTAGTGCCGTCGATGATCTCAGCTTTACTGTGAAGGAAGGTGAGGTGCTCGGATTCCTAGGCCCGAATGGCGCAGGCAAATCCACAACCATGAAGCTAATTACTGGATTTCTTTCCGCTAGTCAGGGCTCGGTGAGCATTGATGGCTACGATATCAGCAAGAACCCAATCGAGGCGAAATCTCTCATGGGTTATCTGCCAGAGGGAGCTCCCTCCTACGGTGATATGACGACTAGTGAGTTTCTAAATTTTGTGGCTGAGGTCCGAGGTTATCGAGGAGAAGAGATTGCGAAGCGTGTACAGCGTGTGTTGCATGAAGTAGAGCTAAGCTCTGTCAGTCAACAAACAATCGAAACCCTGTCCAAGGGCTTCAGGAGACGAGTAGGTCTGGCGCAGGCAATTATGCACGACCCTAAGGTTCTAATATTGGATGAGCCCACCGATGGTCTCGACCCGAACCAGAAGCACCATGTGCGCGAACTGATTAAGAATCTAGCACGGGACAAGATCGTCATCATCTCTACCCACATATTAGAAGAGGTGACCGCAGTTTGCAGTCGCGCGATCATTATCGCCCAGGGAAAGATTGTTGCAGATGGCACGCCCGCCGAA
>TARA_B110000858_G_scaffold198436_1_pt1 | contig 48800 bp, 40 predicted proteins | sample TARA_B110000858 | Tara Oceans TARA_B110000858 (sample SAMEA4398247) | marine metagenome | biome: Polar Biome; feature: [SRF] surface water layer (ENVO:00010504); material: water (ENVO:00002006), including particulate matter (ENVO:01000060) such as... | depth 5 m | reverse complement strand
GCTGTTGCTTCCAGCACCACCTTCCGCGGCCTGTTGCCCCTGCTGTCCGCGCTGCTGGCCCAATTGACCGCGCTGCCCCAGTTGATTGCCGCCGGCACGCGCCTGATCTTGTAGTTGCTGTGTTAGTTGCTGCGCCAGTTGTTGCGTCTGCGCCAATTGCTCGCGCATTTCCCGTAGCGAAGGCACGTCGCCTCCTGCTTTCTGCCCTGCTTCATTGAAGGCTAAGGCCTGCTGCTCAAGGCTTTCTAACTGTTGTCGCAATTGTGCCGCATCGCTTGCCGCCTGTTGCACTTGATCTGATGCGGAGTCACCATTCGAAGGATTCAAAGCAGATAGACTTTGCATGAAGTCTTCGAGAGAATCCTCGACCCCCTGCTCTATTTCTACTGATAGATTAACCATGCCATTGCGCAAGACGCGATTACTTGTCTGCATCTCTTCACGAATCGGTTGGAGCTCACGGCTCGCTGCCTGTGCCTGAGACATCAAACGTTGATCTTCGTTATCACCACGAGCAATGATCGCTCTTAACATCTCCTCGATTTCTTTTATATCTTTTTGCTGTTGCTGCTGCGCCTCGATAAGCTCTTTCAGATCGCTATCATTGCGAGCAGATTGTCGCGTCTGCCCAAGGCCCTGCGCTCGTGCAATATCCTGCAAGCTCTCGTGCAAGTTTCGTTGTTGTTGCAACAATTGCTGCCCGCGTTGCCCAAGATTCTGCGCGAGCTGATTTACTGAGCGCTCCGACTGTTGACTCATTTCGCGCTGCTGCTCACGTAGGTTCTCTAACGCCTTCTGCGACCTTGCTGCAGCAATTGCTGCAGTCTCACTCTGGGAGGCTTCCTGCATCTGCTGGGCTGCGCGCTCTAAAGCCGTCTGCGGCTGTTGACCTTGCTGCCCACCACTAGGGCCACCTGAAGAAGGCGAGGCTTGCTGATTCTGCTGCGGGGAAGACGAACCCTGCCCGCCGCGGCTCATCTCCTGCACTAGCTGTTCAAGTTCACGGCTGAGCTGCTCTTGCTGTCGCATCAGACGTTCTAACTCGCGTCGCTTCTGCTGTTCGGCCATTTGTTCTTCGCGTCTCGCTAAATTGCGCTGCGCACGGGTCAGGCCTTCTTGCCTGCGCGCTAATTCTTCTAGCTTATTCGCTTCTTCGCTTTGCTGCTGCGAGGCACCACCGCGGCCTGCACTGTTCGGTGTCTCATAGCGGTTCTCGAGCTGCCCCATTTCCATCTCGAAAAGTTCGCGAAGATCTTCACGCTCCTGTTGAGCGGTACCACCGCCGCCACCTCCTCCTTGCTGCATGGAGATATTGGTGCGATTGATATTCGCCTCGGCCTTCAAGACATATTGCAGTGCTAGCTGTTCGGGTTGCAGAGCACTAGTAATCTGCTTCTTGCCAAGCTCGTCCGCCGCCTGATTCATTTGTTCTATGGCGAGTGAAAGATTTTCCACGGCGGCATCATAGCTCGCATCGGAGAAACTAACTCGCTCTGCAAGTCGCTCTATAGAGCGACGAGTCCGCTCTGTCGCCTCGAGTTGTGACTCGGAAATAATCTCGGCATCGGATGCGAATTCCTGCGGCGACACCTTCGCTTCTCTGTTCTTTAGTTTCCATGTGGCCGCGATGATGTCCTTTTGTATCTGCACTAGAGCGCTACTATCTGCCGCCTCACCCTGCCCACCGCCGGCACCCTGACCGCCACCACCACCGCTTCGACGAAATTCTTGATCGGTAGGAATAACCTGTAGAAAATAAATATCGGATACGAGCTCTGCAGGACCTTTAAGACCATTGTTGTCAGCAAGAGTGAGGTAATAGCTAACAAAATCGCCAGGCTCAACGTTAAGGTCTTCCAAATAGATAAGCTCGTAACCCAATACCTCGCGCAGATTCTGTTCAGGCAGAAAATCTACCTGTACCTCGTCCGCACCTACGACACTGTAGTTCAGAAAAAACTTGCTCAGACCATAATCGTCATTCGCTTCGATCTCGAGCACGACTTCTTCCAGAGGCATAACATCCTGATCTTGGCCTGGCCGCTTCAATGACAATTCAGGCGGTGTGTCTTCGATAGAACGTATGAAATAATCGAGCGGATTGTTATTTTGCAAGTCAGAGAAATCCGTCGCAGAGATGCGATAAATGCCATCCTGATTCACTGTAAACGTGGCGCGTCCAATATTGCCATCTATCGTGAGATCAATGTCCTCATAGGGCGGCAGTGGATTGACCTCATCCTCATCCACGCCGTAACTCTCATCGAACCGCACAACCGCAGTCGCTATATTCTTATTAAATGTTACTAATAATTCGACTTCCGTTCCCTCCGGCACTAGCAAGTCGCCACTGTCTTCCTCGGTAATATCCTCAATCTCGGTGTAGTCAGGATAGTCCATGGCTAGATCGATGCGCTCGATCTGCGGCAGATCAAACAGGTCGATCTGATATTGCGCTGAGCTCTGCTCTCCGCGCTCATCGAAGGTGACATAGTAGGTGGTGTCTTCTGCCAGAGTAGGTATGAAGTAGCTATAGCTTGCGTTGTCGTTGTCGCTGCCGCTACCACTGCCATCGCGATTCATGGTGACGTCGCGCCAATTCACATTGTCATCTTGCAGGCGCAGAATGATCGTGCCGGGTATAGCGTTCTTAACGTGGGCGATGATGGTCACGCTATCACCACGCTGCATCTCCAGATCACCTGGCTCAACGCTGATTTCAATATCTGACTGCACCTCAACGACACTTACCGGCTCGCTAATCCCGAATGGCCATGCCAGTCGACTTGCGGCATCGAATAGCAGCTCGGAGCTAAGGAACAGAGCCATCACGACTACGGCAACGCCCGCCGCCGATGCGAATGAAAGATAGGAAGTAGCAGCTGGCGTAATCGTCTCTACCTGCTCCTGCTGAATCTGCACATGCTCCTGGGCATCCAACCAGAGCTGTTGAATGAATTGTTGGGAAACACCGCGCTTGCCATTCACTAAATCTTCTTCGGTAAACTCCAGCGAGGTTAGCAGGCGCTGTTCTAAATCTGGAATATGATCTTCTACATAATGTGCAAGCCTACGGTCATCGGAAGTCTGCCTCCCCAAAACCTGAATCAAACGCCACACGAGCAGGGCAATACTCAACACGGACACAGCAAATAAAATTGTTGTGCCGGTCTTATCGGGTTCTAACCAGAGAGTCGCCGCGCTAAGCGACAAAATTAATACGGAAAAAGCAATAACGAAATAGCTCAGCTGTTTCAGAATAAACAGCTTGCTGCGACGATGACGAAGATTCTTCAGTGTTTCTCGAAGGCTATCGAATGTGGGAGACGACATAGAGGCTCTTCTGGCTACAGTGAGTAGGAAAACTTGCTAGTACTTGTTGCTCCTCGCTAAGCGACGTCCGAAAGCAGCTCGGGCACTGATATTTGGCGCGGAAAAAGGCGAAAAGCCCCTATTTTAGTGGCCGCGAGCACTGACAGATTGTTTCATTGCTACGCCTTAACTATCCCATTAACCCGCCCGAAATTGCAAGGGCTTATGGCTGGGAATACCAACAAAGGCCCGGCAAATTAGCTAGCCTGGAAATTGGCCGAATGCGACCGGGAGATGTCTGATTTTCGGCGAGATATTGCCCGAAATGAGCACGAGTATTTTAGCGCGGCAGGACCGTAGCGGGAACTTAGCAGCCCATTTCCTGAGGGCGGTAGTAGCTTGAATCCTTAGGAAACACACGGATATCACGTTGACGGACATCTTCTAGCAGTGCTTCGAGGCTGCGATGCATCTCAATATCCTGCAGGGTCACCCTTGTAGGCCGCGGCAAGACCCAATTATCAGCCGCTGCATCGGCCAGAGCTTCACGCGGTGTAATCCAGCGGTGCTCCAGTATTTCATCGTTGTCTACCACTACAGAAACTGGCACCTTAAGCGGGTAAATGAAGAACCAAGTGCAGAAACGTCTGGGCCGCTGGGGAGGAGTAGTCCAATGAGCGGTGTGAACCAGCCTATCGATATCAATATCTATCCCAGCTTCCTCTTTCGTTTCCCTCACTGCCGCTCGCATTGCAGCTCCATATTCCAAGCTTTGCTCGTCTACTGCAAAGTCCGCTGCATCGACGCGCCCCCCAGGGAATACCCAATGACCTCCATGAAACACCAATTTGGAGTTTCTCCTAAGCAACAACACCTCAAGGTCTGCCTTGTTAGCTGTCTCTCGAACGACAACCGCTGTTGCCGCCGGTACCGGCTTGATATCTGTCATAGTCCTTCTCTACCACCTTGCTTCGCTGAGAAAAAGTCTGCTCCAAACTGACTAAGCGATAACACCATCATAGCAATGACATTAGCGTATTACTTCCAGCTTTTACAGCATGGCGCGTTAGCTGCATTGCAGCTGACGCGCCATCGGAATAGAATCCTGCCACATTGAAAAGCCTTAAGGAATGGGCGAGCAGCACGCCTTGATTGATTTGCAATACAAGAAAGAACCCACGATGACTTATCGAATTTTACTGCTCGAAGCCTACGACGCTATGAGCCACAAAATGTGGCGCGGCAGACTGGTAGAACTGTTTCCCGAACACACCTGGACTCAACTCGTGCTGCCGCCGCGTCATTTCAACTGGCGTATAAGAGGCAATAGCTTGCAATGGGCTCTTAACGAAACAGAACTACTCAATCAAGACTACGATCTGCTAATTGCTACCTCGATGGTCGATCTCGCAAGCCTGCGCGGTTTTATACCCAGCCTCGCACAGCTACCCACCCTGCTCTATTTCCATGAGAACCAGTTCGTCTATCCACTTCAAAGCAAGGCTAGACGCAACAATGTTGAACCACAGCTTGTTCCTCTCTATTCGGCACTCTGTGCGGACGCGATCGTCTTCAACAGTAACTACAACCGATCCACTTTTCTGCAAGGGAGCAAACAATTACTCGAAAAATTACCGGACCAACTATCTCCCAAACTGCTAGCGAGAATTGAAAACAGCATAGTTATCCCGGTGCCATTAGAAGAATTTCCATTAGAGCCTGAAACAGCTCGAGCAGAAGTTCCTGCACAAATTCTCGAGGTGGTCTGGAATCATCGTTGGGAATATGACAAGGGGCCGAAGCTATTACTACGTTTAGCCGAGTCAATCCTCAAACAGAGGCTGCCCATCAGGCTCCATGTCGTCGGGCAACAATTTAGGTCATCCCCTGTAGAGTTTGAGGAAATAGCGGCGCTACTAGGGCAACATGCCGCTGCACTTGCCATCGATCAGGGTAGCTATGGCTTTGTAGAGAAGCGTGAAGACTATATCAAGCTACTTAGGCGCTGTGACGTTGTACTCTCCACCGCTGAACATGATTTTCAGGGCCTCGCTATACAGGAAGCCTGCAGCTTAGGCTGCACGCCTCTAGCTCCCGACGCATTGGTCTATCCCGAGTACATTGGCAGTGAGTTCCTCTACCCCTTCAATGAAAGCCTCATTGAAGACAATGGGGAAGATAGGAATTGCATGGGGGATACTTCGCCAACTTAAGAACTGGCAGACAATGCTAGCCAGAAATCATGCGCTACCAAAGATCAGCTTAGATGACTTCTCTCAAAAAGCACTTCGACCCAAGTACGCGGAGTTATTGGAAAGACTAGCTCGAGAAATCGATAGGTAAGCTGACTACTCTGCTTGCTCCACTAGTGGGAAGGCAATTTTCTGGCCGATTTGTATGCGATTGAAATCCAGTTCGGGATTGTACTGCCGCAACAGCCAGATAGGAGTGGAGTAGCGATTCCTTGCGATGACTCCGATATTGTCATTGCGCTTAATCTGATACTGCTCGACACCCTGAATACGATAATTGCTAAAAAATTCCTGCTGCAACGTCGAATGAAATTCTCGACGCTTTAATTCAAATTCCGCAATATTCACTCGCGAGAAATCCAGAGACAGACGCTTGCCCACAATCACTGGGTCACTAAATGCCATATTGTTTAAGCGGCGCACATCCCAAGCGCGAATATCCAGCCAATCGGCGAAATGCCCTAAGGTTTCCGACGCCTGAACTTCGACCGTATGGTTGCTCGCAACAGTATAATCGGAAGGATCCGCAGACAAGCTTTCGACGAGTTGCTCATTACTCTCGCTAACATCTATCACAGGATCCAATGCTTCCGCGGTGCTCTCTGCAACAGAAACTGGGGCATCCAATTCTTGATTATCCGGCAAGACGGCGGCAGGAGGCAGGCGCACTAGGGTGAGCTGCTCTAGTTCTTCAGCAGGTGGTGCCGATATATCATTGACCGGTTCCGGGCGTTGCTCGGCCTCTACCGCAAGTTGAGTCTGCTGAGTCGGTGCCGGTGTATTAGTAGCGTCTATCCCTGCTAGCTGAATCTTGGTATCACCTCGACCCGGCATCGTTAACTGTTGCCCAGGATAGATTCTATGTGGGTCTTGAATCCCATTCACAGCTAAAAGCATCTGTGCAGTGACGCCATAGCGGGCCGCGATTAGTGAAACGGTATCGCCTCTGCGAACTGTGTACGAGCCATCTTCGGCAACAGCAGCTACAAGCGAAGTCTGTGGACTACTATCCTGAGGAAGCAAGAGGCGTTGGCCAATTTGAATCCTGTTTCTACTCTGCAGCTGATTCAACGAGGTAAGTCGCGTCACTGAGGTATTGAAACGTCTAGCGATTACCGACAGGCTGTCGCCGCGTTCAACCACATAGGCTATATCTGGCGTCTGTACTGGAAATTTGAAATCAGCACGCACCATCGCCAAAATATCTCCCGAGGGAACAACCTCTTCGCGCGCCTTAACTCTAAAGCCTGCTGGAATTCTTTTATTGCCATCCCACACGACAGGGCGAAGCGCTCGATTGTCAGCGCGTAATTGCTCCAGACTGATACCGATAGAACTCGCAAATACCTCAGCATCGATGAAGGCGTCAGTCTCAATCTCTCTGAAATTTGGCGCGGGATTAAAACGCACAGTGCCAAAGTATTGCTCAGTATTCTTTTCTACTTCCAAAACGGCGAGAAATTGTGCGTAGAAATTCCGCGATGCGAATCCAAATGAACGACCCTTATAGTTCGCAACAATTTTTTCGATATCAGTGCTTTCCGTTTCTCTTACCGCTCTGGCGATTCCACCAGCACCATGATTGTAGGCAGTTAGCGCCAAGGGCCAGGTGCCAAGCACACTGTAGTTATATTCAAGCAGGCTCATCGCAGCGCTGGTTGCTGTATAAGGATCCATCCGCTCATCGACTATGTGATCGATGCGCATGAAGCGCTTACCCGTTGTACGAGTAAACTGCCACATGCCCGCAGCCGATGCGCTGGAATAAGCGCCCGGATTGAATGAAGACTCGACATGAGGAAGTACACCAAGCTCCGCTGGAAGGCCTTTTCCTCGCAAAACTTTATTTATGTGTTGACGATAAGCGCCCGACCTTTGCAATCCACCCAAAAACCTATCGGACTGACCCAGCTGCCAGCGTACATTAGATGCCGCTGTCCGCAGGGTCTGGTTAGTTACGTCACTGGGCCAGAGTGAGAGGATCTCGTACTGTGAGTCGCTAAGCTGATCACGCTTACCCGTAGCGAGCACCCGCAAATCTTCCTGAATTTGGCTACGTCTAGCTTCGATCTGACGGCGGTTTAAACGCAGGTCAGTATAGACAACACCAAGATGCTGGGAGTCGTGCAGAAAACCACCTTGTGTATCGACTTCGGTATACACGCGAACCCAAAAGCCTATGGCTGGCTCCAGCTCCACGGGCCTAGGAAATAAGTCAGGGTCCTGAGCAAGCGATTTGAGGGGTAGCAACAGAGAGAATTGCAGCAATAGCAGCGAATACGTGAGACGCCAAGTAAATAGGGTCTGCTTTGTCTGCTGAGATGGTTTTCCGGTGTGAATCAAGCTGACACGCCCTCTATGAACTTTAGATTTTGAGGGGCTAAAACATAGCAATTATGCGGGTCATCGCCAAGTGCTATTTATCACAGGATTAGCGTGACTCAGGAGAATACCGACGGGCTACGAACCCTTACTAAGGAGTATCGTCCAACTCGGCGCCTTCCTTTACAGGCAACATCAAGTCTTCTCGCGTCACGTTCATGTACAGAATGACATTCGAGGCGATAAAAATAGAAGAATAAGTACCGATCACCACACCTATGATAAGCGCCACTGCAAATCCTTGCGTAGATTCGCCTCCGATAAAGAGGATGGAGAACAGCACCAGTAGCGTAGTCAAAGAGGTAATCAAGGTACGGGATAGCGTCTGATTAAGAGAAATATTGATCATCTCGAGCGGCGTACCCTTACGCAGGCGACGGAAATTTTCTCGAATACGGTCGGACACTACGATGGTGTCATTCAATGAATAGCCGATGATCGCCAACAATGCAGCCAATGTATTCAGATTGAACTCAATTCGGAATAGGGAAAATATGCCGAGGGTTATTATCAAGTCGTGCGCAAGTGCCACCACGGCACCTACCGAGAACTTAAACTGAAAGCGTATGGCGATGTACACCATGATAATAGCAAGAGCCACCAGCATGCCGATACCACCCGACTCAACCAACTCTCCGCCAACTTTCGCGCTCACGTAGTCGGAGCCTAACAGCGTGATCTGACTCCCACTGCTACTCTGTAGCATTTCAGTAATAGACTCACCAACGATAATTGCCTGCGCAGCCTGGTCGCCTACAGCAATATTTTCATCTACAGGCAGAAGAATTCGGATATCGCGATCGGAACCAAAAGTTACGACGACAGCATCTTCATAGCCATTGTCGCGCAGCGTCTGATTAATATCTTCGACCATGACCGACTCGGAGTAGCTCAAACGTACCGAAGTGCCGGAGGTAAAATCCAGACCAAACTCCAATGAGTTAAATGCGAGCGATAGAATCGAAACGATTACCAGAATTAGAGATGCCGCACCCGCTATCTTGCGCGCACCCATAAAATCGATTTGTTTTTCAGTTAGTAACATATTTGTCTAATTTCCCGCCGCTATATTCAGCTCGCCTTGCTTTGCAATTTTCCTGTAAGCACCTATGGAGAGCGGCTTGCCAGACTTGCCACCATAGATGAAATTTACAATGGCTCTTGTGCCGATAATGGCAGTGAACATAGACGTGATAATTCCAATCATTAGAGTGATTGCGAAACCGCGCACAGGACCTGTGCCTATCGTGTAGAGCACGGCAGCGACTAAGAAAGTAGTCAGATTAGCATCGATAATAGTCGTAAATGCACGGTTATAGCCCGCGTCGATGGCCTGCTGCGGTGGCGCGCCGATCCCCAGCTCCTCGCGAATTCGCGTGAAGATGAGCACATTCGCATCAACCGCCATACCCACCGTAAGGACGATGCCGACGATACCGGGCAGCGTCAGTGTCGCTGGAATTATTGAAGACATCACCGCCACGATCATCAAGATATTCATGATAAGCGCGGCATTCGCGGCCATACCAAAAGTACGGTAGTAGAACAGCATAAAGATAACCACAAGAGCGGCTGCGACTTGCACGCCTAACAAACCCTGATCGAGATTTTCCTGCCCCATCGATGGACCGATAACCGATTGCTCAACAATCGTCATAGGAGCCGCCAGCGATCCCGAGCGGATAAGTGGAGCCAAGTCGCTCGCCTCACGCGGGGACAGCCCGGTGATACTAAATTGACGACCCAAAGGCTGTAGAATTGTGGCGTGCATAATGAGTTCCTTGTCTTCATAGAACTCAATATCTTGGGCTTCTTCACCCTCTTCATTCACGGTGATAATGTTACGTGATTTTGTCTCAATCAAAAGCACATCCATGCGTCGGTTCACGTTGTCGCGAGTAGCACGGTTCATCTGATTGCCGCCCTGCGCATCGAGACTCAAGAGCACCGAAGGCTGACTACTCTGATCTAGCTGATAAACCGCATTGCTTACACGATCGCCCTGTAGGATTACATCGTTGTCGACATTGACTGCGAGACCTTCGTATTCATAGGTCTCGTAACTAAGACTCGGCGCACCTACCTCGGCTTCGAGATGAAATTCCAATGTGGCGATGCGCTGTAGAATTCGGATTGCCTGTGCCGGGTCTTGCATGCCTGGCAATTCCACTACGATTCGGTCCGAACCCTGCTGCTGTACAGTGGGCTCTGCCACTCCCAGGCTGTCAACGCGATTTAGTAAAGTAGTTCTATTCGCCTGTAATGCATCGGTTTGAATCTGTAACGCGGTCGCAGGCGTCATGCGCATATCGAGTATAAAGACGCCTTCCGCTTCACGGTTCTGTATCTGTAGGTCTGGAAAATTATCAACCAGTTCCGACCTGGCTTCACTGCGATCCTCAGCGTTCGCGAAACGCACTTCTAGATGCGAGGTTGAAATTAGGTTTAGACCACGACTTCGAATCCTTTGCTCTCTTAAGATAGTTCTAACATTGCTTAGATTATCTTTCATACGACGCGTCAATGCGGCGTCCATATCGACTTCCATGAGGAAGTGCACTCCACCCTGCAAATCCAAACCAAGGTTCATCTTGCCGGCACCTATGGCCTGCAACCAAGTCGGCGTGGTGGGGGCAAGATTCAGAGCAACAATGTAACTGTCGCCCAAGGCATCTTCTATAGCCGTTTTCGCGCGCAGTTGATCATCCAGATCGTTAAGGCGAATGCGAATGCTCTCGGCATCTATCTCCTCACCGAAGAAATCAATCTCGGCTGCTTCCAGTGCTGAGGTCATGATCTGTACATCTCCCTCGCTCAACTCGGTGAGCTCATGGGAAATCTGCAGGGCAGGATCGTCAGGATAGAGGTTCGGCAGGGAATAGAGAAACCCCAAGACAACCACGAACAGAATGAGAATATTTTTCCAGGCCGGGTATTTGTTTAACATAGTGTGCTACCAGCTAGCTCTTTATCGTCGGTGAATAAACGCGTTCGACTAAATTCCGACGCAACTAGATCTGACTAATTGTGCCCTTCGGCAAAACCGCAGCGACTGAAGATTTTTGTAATTTGAGCACTACATTTTCCGCAACTTCAACGGCGATGTAATCATCACTTACATTGCTAACCTTACCCATCAGTCCACCGGATGTCATTACCTCGTCTCCCTTGGAGACGCTGGCAATCAAATCCTTATGCTCTTTGGCACGCTTCGACTGCGGACGCCACAAGATCAGATAGAACAGGACGAACATGCCGCCGAATAGAATCAAGTTATAAGTCATCGAGGGTTGGCCAGCGGCTTCTTGGGCATAGGCTGTGGGGAAGATAAAATTCATAAATGACTCTCTCAGGGAAATTTAGGTGTTCTGCTCAGGCAAAAAAGACGGTGATTGTACCGGCTTCAACGCAGTTCTTATATCAATTATTGCATTCGCTTTAGGTCGCCTGCGGACGCTGCTTATCTTTTCCAAAGTCAGCTGCTGGGAAAGACTCAGGCCTGCTTGCGGAGCGCATCTACTCTAACTTGGGCTTATTGCTTTATTTTCAAGTACCTAGAGCCAAGAATCGGAATGATTTCAAGGTGAATTTTGCTGATTTTCCTGAAACTGGCTGATAAAGGCGCTAAATCTACCCTGTTCTATAGCCTCACGCAAACCTGCCATCAGCGTCTGATAGTAGTGCAGATTGTGAATCGTATTCAGCTGCGCACCCAGCATTTCACGGCATTTATCAAGATGGTGCAGATAAGCGCGACTAAAATTCTGGCAGGTATAGCAGCCACACGCTTCATCCAGCGGTCCGGTATCATTACGGAAGCGACTATTGCGCAGCCTCAGCAGTCCTTGCGAGGTAAACAAATGCGCATTACGCGCATTTCTTGTCGGCATAACGCAGTCAAACATATCGATACCCTGACTAACTGCATGCACGATATCCGCTGGCGTGCCGACTCCCATTAGGTAGCGAGGCTTCTCCTCAGGCAATTTCTCGCCACAGAACTCGACAACCGCCTTCATCTCCTCTTTCGGCTCCCCCACGGATAGCCCGCCTAGCGCGTAGCCATCGAAGCCAAGTTCGAGCAATCCTGCTAAGGACTCCTCTCGCAGCCCCTCGAACATGCCTCCCTGTACGATACCGAACAGTGCCGCACTGTTATCTCCATGAGCCTGTACGCAGCGCTTAGCCCAGCGCAGAGAAAGCTGCATCGAATCTCTAGCCTCTGTTTCGGTAGCCGGATAAGGCGTGCATTCATCAAACACCATGATGATGTCGGAGCCAAGTTGATGCTGAATTTCGATGGCGTTTTCCGGGCCTAGAAAAATCTCTGCACCGTCTACAGGGGACTTGAATTTGACGCCCTGCTCTGTGATCTTGCGCATCTCACCGAGACTAAATACCTGAAAGCCCCCAGAGTCGGTCAGCATCGGCCGTTCCCAGCCAGTAAAGTCATGCAGGTCACCATGAGCCATGATGACTTCGGTGCCGGGCCTGAGCATCAGATGAAAGGTATTGCCGAGAATGATATCGGCACCCGTGGCGCGAATTTGCTGCGGGCTCAATCCCTTTACACTGCCATAGGTACCTACCGGCATGAAGGCGGGAGTAGCGACTTCGCCGCGAGGAAATTGCATAGCACCGGTGCGAGCCTTACCGTCGGTTGCGCTGATCTCGAACTGCATGTGGCAATTGGACATAGGGTTTAAAATTACTTATCAACTATTTAATGTATTTGTTAGCTGGCTAATAACTACGAATCAATGTTCTCTGGTCGCACGGAATTCGATGTCTGGCCAGCGCTCTTCCATCAGGCTTAGATTAACCCGAGTTGGTGCAAGATAGGTGAGGTAGCCGCCACCATCGATGGACAAGTTCTCATGCGCCTTCTTACGAAACTCATCTAACTTAGCCTTGTTCTCGGAATCCACCCATCTTGCGACATGGACCGTAACCGGTTCATAGATGGCATCAACCTTATATTCGTCTTTCAAACGAAAGGCCACGACCTCAAACTGCAACACGCCCACGGCGCCAACGATCAGATCGTTATTGCGAAGCGGCATGAACAACTGCGTAGATCCCTCTTCGGATAACTGCGTCAGCCCCTTCTGCAATGCCTTCAACTTAAGCGGGTCTTGCAGTCGAATACGCCTGAACAACTCAGGAGCGAAGTGAGGAATGCCTCGAAACTTTAATTCCTCACCTGTAGTAAAGGTATCGCCGATCTGAATCGTGCCGTGATTATGCAGGCCGATGATGTCACCAGACACAGCAATTTCTGCCTGCTCTCGATCACCTGCAAGAAAGGTAACTGCGTCAGCCACTTTGACATCCTTGCCGATGCGAGTGTGATGCATCTTCATGCCCTTCTTATACTCTCCCGAACAGATCCGCATGAACGCGATTCGATCACGATGCTTAGGATCCATGTTCGCCTGAATCTTGAAGACGAAACCCGTAAAGTCTTTTTCTTTCGCTTCTACAACACGGGTTTCTGTTTCTCGAGATTTCGGCTCGGGCGCCCACTCTACGAAATCTTCAAGCATTTTCTTAACGCCAAAATTTCCCAAAGCCGTACCAAAGAAGACGGGAGTCAGCGCTCCCTTTAAATAGGCGTCTCTATCGAATTCGTGACTGGCACCGCGCACCAGCTCAATCTCATCTATAAAGTCTTGGGTATAACTGCCAAGCAGCTCCGCCGTCTCTGCACTATCCAGCCCATCTATAATCACCTCGTCAGAAACCTGATTACCCTGACCCTGTTGATAAACATAAATCTTGTCTTCATACAGGCTATAGACGCCTTTGAATTCCCTGCCCATGCCTAGCGGCCAGTTTATCGGAGCACATTTGATGTTGAGAACAGTCTCAATCTCATCGAGGACTTCGATAGGGTCGCGGATATCTCGATCAAGTTTGTTAACGAAAGTGAAGATCGGCGTATCGCGCAGACGACAGACATCCATCAGCTTAATCGTTCTCTCTTCCACGCCCTTCGCACCATCCACAATCATCAACGCGGAATCCACGGCCGTGAGTACACGATAGGTATCTTCGGAAAAATCTTCGTGCCCAGGGGTGTCGAGCAAATTCACCATTCGACCATTGTAGGGAAACTGCATCACCGAGGAGGTCACAGAGATGCCCCGCTGTTGCTCCATAGCCATCCAATCAGATGTCGCGTGACGATCCGACTTCTTGCTCTTCACCGAACCGGCAACCTGAATCAGCTTGCCGTAAAGCAGCAATTTCTCAGTGATGGTGGTCTTTCCGGCATCCGGATGCGAAATGATCGCCAATACACGGCGGCGCCCTATTTCGTCGCTTAGTAATTCAGTACTCATGCCAATGATTGCCGTGTTATACCCAGAAAGAATGCGTTTGCAGGCTCTCGAGTTCAGATTGCAGGATTAGCAGGCTCAATGCCCACTCAATGCCCATTGAAATCGGGCGCGATTATAGCAGCAGGGAGCAAGCGTAGGGAAACCGGCCTACAACTCGGTAGTGGCTGAGTTTGAATCTTTCACTGATCCTACAGGGCAGTGGATCTCTGGTGACGATTAACACCGTGCGAGGCAGGACGCCGAGCCCGAGCGTACAGGGATGTATTTACAGCGTGTGTTAAGCGTCACCAGAGATCTACTGACCCATCACGGAACCCTAAGGCCATGAATTTCAATCTGAAGCACTACCCATAACTCCGCTCTATGGGTAGCCTGACGGATACTCTACAATACCCAGCCACAGCAACGAGAACAGACGCCGAGGACTCTCAGATATGGATTTCACTCTCTCCGAACAACAAGTAGCCCTGCAGCAATCCGTGCGCAAGTTTGCGCAGCAGGAACTGCCCGCTATTGCCAAGCAAATAGAGGAGAGTGACGAGCCGCCGGGAATCGAACTACGCAAACGATATGCCGAACTGGGTTATCTCGGCGTTAACCTCGACGAGAAGTATGGCGGCGCCGGCATGAGCCACCTCGATGCCGTGATCGTCTTAGAGGAGATTGCCAAAGTCTCGATCGCAGTAGCCTTCCCCATATTTGAATCTTGCTTCGGCCCGAGCTTAGCGATCGCACATTTCGGCAGCGAGCGGCTGCGGGAAAAATTCCTACCCAAGGTATGCTCCGGCGAGATCGTTGTCGCTGTCTCCATGTCGGAGCCGAATGCCGGGTCAGCGCTAACCGATCTTACAACCCAGGCTAAAGTTGAATCCGACCGAGTAGTAATCAATGGCAATAAACGCTGGTGCTCCGGAGCCGGTCATTCGGAGGCTTATGTAGTTTACTGCCGCATGGATGACAGCGCCGGCGCGAAGGCGATCGGCGCGGTTGTCGTCGAGAAAGGTAGTAGCGGCTTCAGCTTCGGCAAACCGGACCATCACATGGGCTTTCGTGGCGTCGCAAGCGCAGACATGTACTTCGACAACGTCGAGGTGCCGGCAGAAAATATTCTCGTGCCAGCAGGAGGCTTCGGTAAATTGATGGACGCTTTCGACCTAGAGCGCTGCGGCAACACGACAATGTCGCTAGCAGTAGCCCAATCGGCATTCGACTATGTATTGGAATATGTACAAGAGCGAGAGCAGTTCGGGAAAGCGCTCATCGACTTTCAGGCAGTGCAACTGCAGATCGCAGAAATGAAGATGAAACTGGAAGCATCGCGACTACTGCTCTATCGCGCCGTAGTGAACGCAGAGAAGGGCCTGCCCTCCATCGCAGAGAGCTCGGTCGCCAAGTGCGTCGCCAATGAGACAGCTCGTGAGGTAACGGGCAAGGCGATGCAGCTCATGGGTGGCTATGGCTATTCGAAGGAATACCCACTAGAACAAAAATTACGTGACGCCTGGGGATGGGGAATCGCCGGCGGTGCCGTCGATATTCAGAAAGTGAATATTGCTGCAGCGCTGGTCGGTAAGCGCTTCAACCAGCGTGCGAAGTAAGCAAACGAAAGATCTAAAAAGTGCTAGTGCAGCACAGCACTTTCAGGCCTAGCCTTGGTTTCGGCAAACTCGGGATGTAGGACATCCCCGCGCTTCGCTAGCAGTAGGTCGTGCCGACTAAGTCGATCATACTCATCTGTGGCCTGCACATCGATGTCTTCCAATAAGACGCAGACGACATCATCGTCTTCGATATCCACAATAATGCAGGGCCTGAATCCGATGACCGTATTCAACGAGGCAGGCGCGCCTATCTCACAGCTGTGAACTGGATACAAAGCCTTGGACTCTTTCAATAATCCGTAGGATGTGAACGCCACGCCGAATCCGGCCGCCGCGACGATATGAATGATGTCAATAATCTCAGGATCAGTTAGGTCGATGCGCACTGTATCTGATATTGGCTGCTTATTGGCGAGCTGCTTTTGATTCACTAGCTTCAAGAAGAGACTAATGTCTTCCTGATTCCATTCCAGCGTCTCCTCTTTCTCTGAACGAGCACTATCAGAGGAAAGACTCAGAACACTGGTTTCGATGGTAAGGTCTTTGATCTCAGTCTCAGGCGGACAGGGTACGATCATAGACACGGAGCAGTAGCCTTCGCTGGTTTCGGCACCTAAGCGCCACAAGAATGGAATTTCGGCAGTTAATTCGATCATATTAAAATGCTGTACAACTAGTGGTAGTGCAAACATAGCACATTCCCTTAGTTGGTATAATCTCTATCTGCGTCACTCCTATGCACTCATAGTCATTTAGATATCGAGCAATCTGCGGCTAGTTTTTTTTGCTCCACTTAGCGCACACTGCTAATACACTCTCCAATAAGCGTTCTTAAGCCATTGAGGGTGCTAGAAAATTCGACTATTCAAGGATAAAGTTTTTCTCCACAGATTCTGTGGATAAGTCGGTGGGTAATTCTCTAAGAATCGCTTCAAGCCTCGAAAATACGCCTCTGCGGCACAAATTGATCAAATTTTAGGCAATAAGATATTTCTTTAATATTCAATAGCTTATGAGTTTTGGAAGTATTGATTTAAAATAAAACCTGCTTATTTTTAGTGTTTCATGACAAAAGTTTCATTTTTGTGCATAAATTCTCGGATCAAATGCAATTTATGAAATGTAAGAACTTCTTTAGCACTGTTTTTATAGAAGTTTTTCAGCCTACAGTACCGTTCGTTCTTGGCACTTTCCCCCGCCGGAAAAAGACCCTACTTTGCGGCACAAATCTCTCAGTAGCCGCCCAGCGGATCCAGCTAATGCCTTTAATTCAAAATGAGCTGATATACGGAGGGAACTAGAAGGATTGCGCACACCATCGCCAGCAGCACGTCACGGTCTAGGTGATACTGCATTAGTGTCGCATCTGGCAGATTGATGGCAAAGACTCCTAGCAGTATAAGCAGTAACAGAACTAGGTTTTTACTAAGCAACAGCCCCGCCACCAAAAAAGCGATAGTAAATACGATAATGTAGTTACTCTCTAGCCCGAAACGGGCGAGGATCTCATTAGCTATCGCTATCCCCAAGGTAATGAAAACTACTACACAATAAACAAGCGGCTGAATTAACTGCTTTTGTCGTTCCATAATAATACCTCCAAAGCTGATCACTTTCAGTGAGCTTCAGAATCAATATAGAACAAGTAGCTGGGTTTAGGGTGGGCAAACGGCCATAACATGAACTAGTTCAAACACGAGCTGTGCGCTACGCATCACTTTTCCCGAGAATACAGAGAACGATTTTTTTGAGGAGATGATACCGTGTAAATACCCGAAAATACGGTGGGATGGGCTAGTGAGTATTTTCGTCAAACAATCTCGTCAAACAATCTCCTTAAACAACAAAGAGGGATACTTGGATCCTGTCAGCTACGGGGCAAGCTCTTGTTGAGGACTAAGGCCTTTCACGGCGAACTGCTTCTTGTAGCTGAATGCTTCAGGCTCGCAATCATAGAATTGCTCAATCCTAACAGCCCAGCACCCTGCTACTCGCCAACAACGCGTAATAGTTGCGCGTAGTCACTTAGGCCCATGAATATCTTCTCGATGCCATCTTGCTTCATGGTTTGCATACCATCTTTCAGCGCCTGTTCACGAATCGTATCCAGCTCTGCCTTTTTGTAGATCATCGCCTGCAGCTCGTTGGTGCCTAATAGTAATTCGTGAATACCTGTTCTTCCCTTATAACCGGTTGCGCCACAATCATCGCAGCCGACAGCCCCCTGTAATTCAATATTGTCTAAGTCATAAGGCAAGTCTTTGAACTCCTCGCGACCATAGGTATCGACAAGGTGATCGAGCTCCTTCTTGTCCGGCTTGTAAGGTTGCTTACACTTGCCACATAAGGTTCTCATCAAGCGCTGCGCCAATACGCCAAGCAGTGCATCAGAGAAATTCACCGGATCGAGCCCCAGATCCAAAAGCCTAGTGATCGTTTCCGGAGCGGAGTTAGTGTGCAAGGTGGATAACACTAAATGGCCCGTTAGCGACGCCTCAACACCAATACTCGCCGTCTCATGGTCACGCATCTCACCGATCAGAATCACGCCAGGGTCGGCACGCAGGAAGGCACGCATCGCGGTGGCGAAGGTGAAATCAATTTTAGGCATCATCTGTACTTGCTGCAGGCCGGGCTGTGTGATTTCCACCGGATCTTCTGCGGTCCAGATCTTTCTATCAGGCTTGTTGATATGCCCAAGCACCGCATGCAGAGTAGTCGTCTTACCAGAGCCGGTAGGACCCACAACCAAAAACAAGCCGTGGGGATGAGCAGAAAGATCAATAATTTTTTCGTGGTTTCGCGGGCTTAGATTTAGTTTGTCTAGCGGCATCGCGCTACCGGCTGCGAGAATACGCAGCACAGCACTCTCACCTTGTACGGTAGGCACGGTGGCAACACGTAGCTCCAGACGCTGGCCTCTAACCTTGAGCTTACATTTACCATCCTGAGGCAGGCGCTTCTCAGCAATGTTCAATCGAGAAATAATCTTGATGCGAGCAATCAATGCCGCACAGTGCTCTTTTGGCACTTTTAGTAATTCTCTACAGATGCCATCGACACGTATTCGGACACCACCTGGCGCATCGTCTTTACCGGGCTCGATATGAATATCCGAGGCACCCAATCTCTCCGATTCGGTGATGATTCGATTAACCAACTGGATGATGCCGGATGTGGCCGCTAGTCCTTCATCTTCTTCATCGTCACCACCGGCATCGACCTCAATGCCCTCTTCGCCTCCCAGCGCACTGAACACGTCATCAAAGCCAGCCTCCATATCTGCATCGGCATCGCCACTCAAGAACTGGTGAATGTGCTCAGGAAGACCAACGCGGAAGACATAGTTTCTCGCGTTAACTACACCCTGAATCTCCATGATGCGCTGATAATCGGAAGGGTCATCAATTAGGATAACTGCCTCTTCTTTATCACCCGCTACTGGCAGCCAAAGATTGCTTCTAAGATAGCTCACACCGATATTTTCTAGTAGATCTATGGGAAGCTCATGCTCGGAGTCATACTTCATATAGGGAACACGGTAATAGTGTTCGAGGGACTTTCCAATATCGTCCGCTTCAATCTTGAATTCTTCCATAAGACTACGCGTCACTGAACCACCGTAGAGCGAGACATTGTTCTGCAGCTCCGCTAGTTCGACCCCAGAAATTTTGCTTTTCTGAACCAGGTAGTCGTAAGGGCCCTGTGTACTTTGTAGAGACGAACGAAACTGTTTAGCGAGCATCTGGCTAACCATCATGGCACGCTTAAGGTCTGTCTTCGTGAACTCCCTATCGCCCTCAAAATTGATCAGCTGCATAACACCCAGCAGGATTTCATCCTTGATAGGCACGATGATCATCGATTTTACTTTCCAGCCTTTCGCTTCACTGAAACGTTTGTCGAATTACAGTCGCGGATGGATGTCGATCAGCTCTTCACTATTTAAGACATCCTTAATAACAAGAGCTCTCTGGCTAAGCGCAACATAGCCTGCCAAGGATGTCGGACTGAACGGCACCCTGATCTCAATGGAATCATCGTCGTCCGGATCGCCACCCTTAAAGCTGGCAAGAATTTCCTTACCGTTGTCTACGCTTTGATAAATCGTAAACAGTTTGACGTCGAGCAAACCGAGCAGGTCTTGCTCGACCTCCTTCATAGAGGTCTTTAGTTTCTTGCTGTATTTGAGGCGCTGATAGATCTTGGACAAATTAGCGACAAACTCATCCTGTTTCTCCACAACCGGCGGCGGTGGAATTTCTATCTCTATGTCTGTGCTAGCTGTTTCAGTCATTATTTTTCAGTATTTCCAGCATCTACTATGCAGATGTTTTACATGGCCGGTTCGCGCTTGGCCCCAACGAAACCCATTCTACGTGCTTTGCTAGGCAGGAGGCGACGACAATATTGTCAGATCCCGCATATCCCGGAGTTTTGGCCGATAACAAGGCCTATCATGCTCTATTTCTCTGCAACATTGTCATAACGAATCAAAATGCCAGCTATTTCAATCAGTTTCAATAGATTTTTGCTGTTAATACTGCTGCAGATCGCAGTAATTCCGGTGGCTTGGGGACAATTACCAGCATTCAATCCCCAGCAGATGGCTTGGCTTGGCGACCGGGTCTTTGCAAATGAGTGTAATAGGCAATTTAGTTGCCTGAGTAGCTGGAACGAGGGCGAGGACTTTCCCTCACTCGGCATAGGTCATTTTATCTGGTACAGGGCGCAGCAGAACGAGCGCTTCGAAGAAACCTTTCCTGCCTTGTTAGCCTTCTACAAGAAGCACAGTTATGAATTACCACGATGGCTGGAGGCACGAGAACACACTGGCTCCCCCTGGCAGAGCAGAGAGCAATTTCTGGCCGAGCTCGACAGTCAGAGAATGCAGCAGCTACGCGAGTTCCTAGGCTCAACCACCGAGCTTCAAGTGCTGTTTATCGTCGAAAGATTGCAGGTCTCGACAGCCGATATCTTTAGCGGATTAGCACCTTCACAGCAAAGCTCTCTGAAGGACAACTTCTACGAAATTGCCAACTCACAAACACCCTATGGCATGTATGCCTTGATCGACTACGTTCATTTTAAGGGAACAGGCATTGCGACTAGCGAACGCTATCAGAACGAAGGCTGGGGGCTGCTGCAGGTTCTGCAGGAATTACAGGGCAGCACTGCCAATCTCGATAATTTTGTCGCAGCGGCTACTCGGGTATTGGAGCGGCGCGTAGCAAATGCACCTAGCGAGCGCAGAGAGCAGCGCTGGATAGCCGGTTGGACCAATAGATTACAGACGTATTTGCCGAAGCCATAGAGGCTCAGCAGGCCGGATTGCTAGTCCATATTGCACAGCCATAGTTGCTAGACTCAAACCCATTAAAGCTATAAGCTTTTCCCGCTACCGTTTACAGATGAATAGACTCGATACACTCATCTGGCTTTCTAGCTATATTCAATCCACTAATGAATCTTCACTATGTCTTTCGAACGTAAAAATATTGAGAAAATGCAGGGCTATGCAGCGGGCGAACAAACCGGAGCAGCGGGTACTATTAAGCTGAACACCAATGAGAACCCCTATCCACCTAGCCCCCAAGTGGCTGAAGCACTTGCTGCGATCGACGTAGCTGCCCTCAGGCGTTATCCGTCAGCTATGGCTGATTCGTTTCGAGAAGCTGCTAGCAGGCTGCACAATATCTCCCCCGAGCAGATCATTCCCACCAATGGTGGTGATGAATTGCTACGCCTCGTATTGACTACCTATGTTGAACAACATGACAGCATTGTGGTCTGCAAACCCAGCTATTCCCTATACCCGGTTCTCGCTGAAATTCAGGGATGTAAATTCGAGGAGATTGCTCTACTGAATGACTGGAGCATGCCTGAGGATTTTCTAGAGCGTTTGAATAAATCTGCAGCTAAGCTGTTGATTCTGGTTAACCCTAACGCACCCACCGGCAGCCTGTTACGCGCCGACTATCTCGCCGAGATCGCCGAGAACTTTTCAGGCCTATTGTTAATCGATGAGGCCTATGTCGATTTTATCGACCCGGAACTCAACTACGATTCGATATCCTTGATTAATTCTCACGATAATATTCTGATACTCAGAACACTGAGCAAAGCGTACTCCCTAGCAGGCCTGCGCTTTGGCTACGGTATTGGAGCGAAATCACTGATTGAACCGATGATGTTTAAGACACGGGACAGTTATAACACCGATCATATCGCTCAGAGCCTCGCGACCGCCGCGCTAGATTCTAGCGAATATGCACGAGACAATTGCAAACGCATTCGTCAGAGCCGAGAGCAATTACGCGCAGATTTGCAAAAACTTGGACTCAGCTCTGCAGAGAGCCAGAGTAATTTTATTCTTTGCCAGGTTCCAGAATCAATCGGTGCCAAGAAGCTTTATACACACTTGAAAGAGCGCAATATCTTGATACGTTATTTCGATCAAGACCGATTGCACGACAAGCTACGTATTTCAATTGGTACTGACGAAGAGAATACGGCGCTAACTGCAGCGATAAAAGAATTCATCAGGCAATAAGCACCTTCTTCGAACTATTAGCTCGCTGTGTAGCCGTGCCACCGTTCAAGCCCTCGACACTCTGAGTGCCTGACAGGCCTCTCATCTGCTACGATCAGACTATGTCCGAAACCGACAACAAGAGTAATACTGAACGACTGCATTATTGCCCGAGATGCAAGAAGCCGCTGCGGCGCATTCAGGGAAAGATGGGGCCCTTCTGGGGTTGCGCTGGGTTTCCTGATTGCCGCACCTCATTCAACGATGTTGATGGCAAGCCCTCGGAGGATGTGGACGAGCATTACCGCTGCCCGCTGTGCACACGCCAATTAGTAAAAGCAGATAAGGAAAAAGGTGAGTATTGGTTTTGTAGCGGATACTCGAAGGGTTGCAAGGTGACTCTCCCAGACCATGATGGCGTGCCCGAAGCGGCCTATCAATGCCAAGAATGCAATCAGCTACTCGTTAAACGCAGCGGGAAAAATGGTGTATTCTGGGGTTGCAGCGACTACCCTAACTGCACTGCCAGTTACAACGACGACAACGACAAGCCCAAGTTTTGATTTTTTCACTACTAAAAATGCGCAAGAAAACATCTGCCGTGCTAGCGGGTATCGCCTGTGGTATAGCCTGCGTATGGGTGGTCGCGTCTTGGCAGGAACTCTCTGCCCAGGATCTCCTGAATATGTTACTGGGTAGCATTCTGCTTCTTGGCGGCATCATGCTCGCGGCTTTGTGTCTTGTCGCCGTATTCTCCTTGCTTAGGAAATTACTGAGCAAGATTAACGACTCCGAATAGACAAGCCAGTAGCCAGTAGCCAGTTACTACCGCTGATCAGGGCAACGGTAAATCACGTGACATGATCAGCGCATCTTCCCTGTCGCTTTTGTCTGGATAATAATTTTTCCGCTCCCCAATCTGCACGAAACCCATCGAACGATAGAGATTAATCGCCCCCTCATTGGAACGGCGAACCTCGAGAAAACAGACTTCGGCCTCCTGCTTGTGGGCACGATCGAGCAGCAACTTAAACAGTTTTCTACCGTAGCCATAACGCTGATATTCCGGGCGCACACACAGCGTTAGTAGATGACACTCACCAATTGCAACAGACACAACAGCATGAGCGACTATCTGCTGTTTATTGGCCAGAACCCAACACTGATAGCCAGCTCGAAGGCAATCGATAATGATGCGCTTAGTCCATGGATGCTCATAGCAGGCGGCTTCATTCTGTGCCACTAGCTCGACATCGCTAGTACGCATTGTTCGGGCAAAGAAGTCCGTCTTGGGATTGGTTTCAGGAGGCATAGCTTAGTGGGATTGGCATGCGACGCTCAGACAGTCTAAAAAAATAGTCCTAGCTAGAACTATCGATTCGCTTTCTGAGTGCCTGCAAATGCTGCCATACATCTCTCTTTAGGGTGGATACTGCCAACATCGAGGCTAAGCTATGGGTTACCGTAATGAAGTAATCCTTGCTGCTCTCAAAATCTCGCGCGCTCTTGTTCACATCAAACTGCAGAAAAACATCTTCAACCTGCCCTGCAAACACTAGCAGATTAGTAAAGCCATCCGTTTCTTTGCGCATCTGCAAAAATCCTGAGATCGCTTTCGCCGCCTCGATCTTCGGGCTGTTCTTCATGGAGTAGCCGCTCTGTAAGGGCCAAGAAAACTCTTCCGCTTTCGGGGGCGACTCCAGGCCTTGCTGTCCTAGAGCCTTTAGAATCGCCTGCATCAATGACAGCGATGCTTCACTGAGTTGCCGAGAGCCCTGTAGAGGCACCTCATCGAGCACCGCCAGTCTTTCATTGATACGGTAGTAGCGCAGCGTAAAACTCAGGCTATTCTCTTGACCCAAGTCCGCGTCAGTCTCAATCTCACTTTTTGGCAACTCGGTCGCTTGTCGGATTGGCGTTACAGTCGCTTTACGCGCGGCAGGCGGGCGCGAGCGTAACTCTTCTATCGCAGCTAGCCCATTGGCTTTACTCTCGCTCTTTGCGGAGATCGCTGTCTGCGTCTGGTTCGACTCAGCAAGCTCATCCAACTCAGAAAGCACAGAGCTTACTGCTGGAAAGTCGTACACCGGCGAAGGCTTCGCGCCTGGCAACTGCTGCCGGGGGAAATAGACCTGAATGTCCATAGCCTCTAAATAGGCCTGTCGTTTTCGTTCATTCATCGCGGAGCGCACTACAGAAAAATACAGGGGTAAATATACGCCTTTGCACAGGCTACAACAATAAATTCAGCAATGCCCTTAGAGACAACTTGAGGAATAGCCCGAACAATTGATGTAGGAACCTATTCATGGTTGAATCCGCGTTCATCATATTCGAGATAACCCCATGAAGGCGATAGTCTGTAAGAGCTACGGCCCCCCAGAAAACCTTACATTAGAAGAGATCGATGATCCTGTTGCCGCAGAGAATGAGGCGGTCGTTAAGGTTTACTCCGCATCACTGAATTTTCCAGACGGATTGCAGATTCAGGGGAAATACCAATTCCAACCACCAATGCCATTCACTCCGGGCTCGGAAGCTGGGGGAATAATTACCTCTGTGGGTGCAGGCATTCAAGACTTCGCTGTAGGCGATAGAGTTATGGCCACTCCCGGTATCGGCGGATTAGCCGAACTGGTAGCCGTCGAAGCCGATGGCCTGCGCAAGATACCAGACAGCATGGATTTCAAGACTGCCGCTGGTTTCGCGATGACCTACACAACCTCCTACCACGCCCTAAAACAACGCGCACGATTGCAGCCTGGCGAAACGCTACTCGTTCTCGGTGCAAGTGGTGGTGTCGGCCTAGCCGCCGTTGAACTCGGCAAGCTTATGGGTGCCAAGGTAATTGCAGCTGCCAGTTCCGACGAGAAACTTAATTTCGTCAATCGCTTGAAACCCGATGCCTTGCTCAACTATGGCGATGGCGAGCTTAAAGAGAAAGTAAAAGGACTCACCGACGGCAAGGGTGCCGACGTAATCTACGATCCAGTAGGCGGCGACCTCTTCGATCAAAGTTGCCGCTCTATAAATTGGAATGGAAGAATCCTAGTCGTGGGCTTTGCCAGCGGGAGAATTCCGGAATATAAGGCAAATCTCGCTCTGCTCAAGGGAGCGTCCATGGTTGGTGTATTCCTCGGGCGCTTCAGAAAAGAAGAACCTGCAGAATACGAGAAAAACTTTGCCGAGTTATTAGCAATGTACGACGCAGGCAAATTAAAACCCATTATCACCGAATCCTTCGCACTGACCGATTTCGTAAATGCATTCAATGTATTTACCGAACGCAAAGTCATGGGCAAAGTGACGCTGGAATTCGCCAAGGAGTGACCATTCAATCGAACAAGCTGTCCGATCAACAACTACGCGATGAGCTCGGTCGGCTAAAAACCATCGCCGCCGCTCACATGGCGCCAGGCGCCGCGCTCGAGACTAAAGCCGTCACCATCGATGGCGTGGAATTGAATGTTTTCGCCAATGTTCCAAGCAACCTCGGTGCGCTCTATAAGCTTGGCTTGGAAGCTGGCGATCAGACCTTTCTTGTCTATCAAGAAGAACGCTTCAGTTTTGCCGAGAGCCTAGACCTAGCGCTGCGCATGGCGCGCGTACTCAGAGAGAAATACGAAATACAACTGGGTGACCGTGTGGCCATTTGTGCACGCAACTCACCCGAGTGGTGTATGGCATATATGGCCATCACGCTGCTTGGCGCAATTGCGGTACCCATGAATTCCTGGTGGAAGAGCCCTGAATTAAAATATGGCCTATCCGACAGCGGCAGCAAACTAATTTTTCTAGACCCGAGAAGATTAGCCTTAATAGAGCCCTTCCTCGATAGCCTCGATGTACAAGTCGTGACGCTTAAGCCCGAGGCCGAATCTACATTGCCCGAATTTTATGAGCTGGCCCGATCCGTGGAGCCGCTGTCTCAAGATGAACTAAATACGATAGAGATACTCCCCGATGACAACGCCTCGATCATGTATACCTCGGGCTCTACAGGCATGCCTAAGGGTGTGCTTTCTACTCACCGAAACATAATCAATGCCCTCTACACCTGGAAGTTCGTCAAAGAGATCACAGAGATCCTCAGGCCTGAACTAGTAGAAGAGAAGCCGAAATTTTCACCTGCCATACTCGCGAATGTGCCGCTATTTCATGTAATCGGAAGCCACGTACAATTTTTGGCTAGCTTCATCTACTTACGCAAGTTTGTGATGATGTACAAATGGGATGCTGACGTCGCACTCAAACTGATAGAGGACGAGAGAATTTCGGTATTTCACGGCGTGCCCACGATGGCGTGGGAAATCATGCAATCGCCAAACTTCGATGCAACAGATCTAAGCAGCTTGCGCTCTGTACTGAGCGGTGGCGCCCCGCGCCCACCAGAACACCTCAATATGATGATACAGAAATTCCCCGAGGCGGCGGTTCCCGGTCTCGGCTACGGCCTGACGGAGACGAATGCAATGGGCGCGACAATCGCCGGCAAGTTCTACATCAGCAAGCCAAATAGCACGGGGCGACCCAGCCCTCCTGTAACAAGCATAAGAATCGTCGATGACGAGGGCAATGCTCTGGAGAATGGAGAAGTCGGCGAGATTTGCATCAAGGGCTCGACGATAATGAAGGGCTATTGGAATAATCCAGAAGCTACGGCGGAAGTGATGAAAAACGGCTGGTTTCACAGCGGCGATATTGGCAAGCTGGACGAACAAGGCTTCCTGATTATTATGGATCGCGCCAAAGACATTGTCATTCGAGGCGGCGAAAATATCGGCTGCGCCGAAGTTGAATATGCTATCAGCGAACACCCCGAGGTCAGTGAAGTGTCTGTCTACGGCATACCTGAAGAGCGCCTTGGCGAAATGCTCTGCTCTTCAATCATGTTGCAGAAGGATAGCGACCTTAACTCTGAGCAGCTGAGCAGTTTTCTAAGCACACGGATAGCATCCTTCAAGATACCAGAGCGAAACTTTTTCCAGTATGAGCAACTACCCCGGTTAGCGACTGGAAAAATATCGAAGAAGGAACTCCGCAAGAAGACCATAGAACTACTCGGCACCAGCCGCTGATAATCCGCGTTTCTGGCGCATAATCTTTTGTTTTTATTAGCTTTTTTCTCAGCCCAGAGTCATCAGAATAATCTTTGATTTTTCCGCATTTTTTATTGAAGATTCACGCCTAAGCAGACGATAAGTTTACTAAGAGCCTTAGCTCCATGTTGACTACCGTTTAGTAACAGAGTGGGAATCGCCATGAAAGAACCGCAATGGGATGACTCGATCCACGATTCGAAAGAGTTTTTTGATGCTACTGTAATACTACCTGACGATGAGGCGTATCAGAGCGAAGAAACTCCGGCCAAAGAAACCTCACCGAAGACTCAATTTACCGATCTGCGTCGGCGCATCGAAGAGCGCCTAGACAGCAAACGCATCGATCATGAGTTTGAATTCGACGATCTGGATGAGCTGCTCAACAGCATGATCTAGACTCGGCTGCCACGTGCTAAGCCTCAATCAAATATTACGATATTCGTGGTATTTGCCGTCACGAAATTTCCTCAAGAAACCGCTATCCACTCACTAGCATAATGAGTATGATTGGGCGCTCGTTTGTTCAGAATTATTAGAAAATGACTTATTGTGTAGCAGTATCAGTAGACGCGGGCATTGTGTTTTGCTCCGACTCACTCACCAACGCCGGCATCGATCAAGTGTCTACCTACAGCAAAATGTTCCGTTTCGGCATCGACGGCGAACGGCAAATCGCCATCCTCTGCGCCGGCAATCTCGCTACGACTCAAGCCACCATCGCCACAGTCAAATCTGACATTAAGAAAGAAGCAGATGTAAATCTTCTAAACATAGAAACCCTAGAAGAGGCGGCCGATTACATCGGGGATATTTCCAGAGAGCAACAGGAAAAACGCACAATCGAAGGCAAGAAATTTGAAGCCAGTTTTATTATTGGCGGGCAGATAGGCAACTCAAGGCATGAAATTATTCTGGTCTATCCTGAGGGCAATCACATTACCACCTCCAAGGACACGCCCTATCTGCAAATCGGCGAGAGCAAGTACGGCAAGCCGATCCTAGATCGCATCCTGCAACCCGATCTCGATCTCGATACCTGCGCCATGTGTGCACTGGTTTCCATGGACTCAACTCTGCGCAGTAATCTCAGCGTAGGGCCCCCGATAGAGATGCTGATCTATAACTCAGGCTCTCTCACGGCAAAGAATCTTCACCGCTTCGAAGAAGACAGCGAATTCCTTCGCGACATCAAGAAATCATGGGACCAACTTCTCAAGGATGCCTTCTTGCGCATGCCGCCTCTTACTTGGGCGACTAACTGGGATAAATTAGGCCGTGAACGAAGCGGATCTTCTTAAGAGATAGTTCGGAAAGCACGAAGGGATAAGCGTCTTCCAGCCCCATACTCCTATTCAGTGAATTCAGCAGCAGTACCAAGTCTGCCCATTTATCCAAGGTCTTGTCGATATTATCGAACTGCGCAGAACTCTGCTGCATTCGATACTGATTCGCTGTCTCCAGCGTATCGATCATGTGTAGATAATGTGCCCAGACTTCGGCCCAGTCTTCCCAGGGATGCGACTGCGCATAATGACTAATCATATTGGGATCGTGAGCTGCTACGAAGTTGTTCTCATAATACTCCTTAAGAGCGGCGCCATAGTCCTCAGTATAGTCTCCAAACAACTCCACGAACTGCCTCTTTCTTTCGTCGGTCGTTATCAACTTCATGAAATAGTAGTGCCCGCTTTCATGGCGGAAATGCCCCAGCAGAGTTCGGTACAATTCCCGCGTATACTGCCGCGCTATCTCGCTCTTCACACGATCCGCTTCTGCGATATTGATCGTGATCATGCCATCGAAATGCCCCGTGTTTACGTGTTGCTCGAATACCTCGGGGTTGGTGCGCTGATCTTCCATGAACTTGAAAGCCAGACCCATCGGATCTTTGTGCTTACCAACCACGGGCAGGTTAAGACTGAGGAGGGAATAGATTAGCCGACGCTTGTTATACTCCAGACTCTTCCACCAAGCGCGGCGGTTCTCGTCAAGTAGATTTGGAATTGTGTGGTTTAACTCGCAAGAGAGACAGTATTCCGATTCCGGATCATTTATCAGCCAATTGCATACGTCATAGTCAATGGAGTTCTTGCAGCGATGCAGTGCGGGCGTGCGAGAGATACGCTGCCCCAAGCTTTCGTTGGCTATCCTGCGCATCTTCATTGCATAGGGATCGAAACCAACACCGTAACCACAACTAAGGCATTTGGTATTCTCGAAAAAGAGCATCTGCCCGCATTTGCATTTAAAGTTTTTCATTTACTTGTAGGGAAGAAACCAGGTACTCGCAATGCTCGCATGTATCGAGGCAATCTCTACTTGCAAGTCATCTAGATATTGAAACAAGCCCGCGTCTAGCAATTTACTAATATTGCCCTTCTCTATCATCCGCAGCGTCTTATTCACTTGGGTGGTGGTCTTGCTGTTTTTTGGTAGACGTTTGAGCACCTTGGTGATGGTTGTCAGCGCATGAGTTGCCGCACGAGGAAAATCATCATCCTGCAATAGAAACCTGACGACATCTTCACCGTTTACTCGATGCTTTACGTGCTGTCTATACATCTGATAGGCAGTCAATGAGCGCAGAATATTCATCCACAGTGTGTTCTCGTAAGGCTCATTGGATTCTACCTGCTTTACTCCTGTACCTAAATCGGGAAGCAGATTACCAGAACCAACATCGATAATACGGGTTGCCATATCGGCGCGCTCGAGAGACCTGCCTAAGCGCACAAAGCTGTAGGCTATGCCCCTACTCATGCTGCCCGCCATCAATCCTGATATCTCATGACAGTTAGAGATTATTTCTTCGAGAAACTTGTGCCTAGCGCCTCCCGAGATAGAACTCGCCGCATTGTCTCTGCCGTAATGATATAAATCATTGATCTGCTCGAATGCTTCCAGCGGCATTATCTCCCGTGTGGTGCGGGCATTCTCGCGAGTATATGCCAATGTATTCAACAACGAACTGGGGCTGTCGAGCAGCAGAAAGCGCATCACATTACGTTCATTCGCCTGTTTGTATTTCTTATCGAAGGCTTGATCGGATCCCGCAATCTCAACCAATGACCGCCAACTTAGTTTTGTTCCCGGAGGCAAGTCTAGCAATAAGGTTGAGAACACGCTGAGCAGACGCGCGGTGTTCTCAGCTCGCTCCAAATAGCGTGCCTGCCAGTAAATTCGTTCGGCTACTCGAGAAAGCATGAGCTTATTTGTCTCCCACTATCCAGGTGTCTTTACTACCGCCACCCTGTGATGAATTGACTATGAACGATCCTTTTGTCATGGCCACTCGCGTAAGGCCGCCAGCGGTTACATGCGTCTTGTCAGCCTGCAGTATGAAGGGGCGTAGATCTACGTGCCGCGGCTCAACAACTCGCTCACCCAATATAGGAACCGTGGAAAGCGATATCAGCGGCTGTGCCATATAATTTCTCGGGTCAGCCTTAATTCTTCGAGCAAATTCAGCCAGCTCTCGCTTGCTTGCCTGCGGACCAATGAGCATCCCATAACCCCCGGACTCATTAGCTGGCTTTATCACAAGTTTGTCCAGATTCTGTAGTACGTGCTGGCGCTGAACTTTATCGACACAGAGATAACTCTCAACATTAGGCAGAAGCGGCTCTTCTCCAAGATAGTATTTAATCATCTCAGGAACGAAGCTATATATAATTTTGTCATCGGCGACGCCAGCACCAGGAGCATTTGCGAGAGCTACGTTGCCCTTTACCCAGGACTTAAAAATGCCGGGAACACCAAGAGTGGAATCTTTACGAAAGACTTTTGGGTCGAGGAACATATCATCGATCCTGCGGTAGACCACATCGACTTGAGACAGACCATCGATCGTACGCATGAAGACTTTGTCTTTCTCAACAACCAGATCGCCGCCTTCAACCAGTTCCGCACCCATTCTCTGCGCAAGGAAGGAATGCTCGAAGTAGGCCGAGTTAAAGGTACCAGGAGTAAGTACTACTATTTCGGGATAGTCAGATTCTCGCGGCGAGATAGCAGCAAGGGTATCGAACAGCTGCGCCGGATATTCAGTAATAGGACGAATACGATGATTCTTAAATAACTCAGGGAACACTCGCTTAGTAACGCGTCTGTTCTCCAGCATATAAGAAACGCCTGAAGGCACTCGCAGATTATCTTCTAATACATAGAATTGGCCGTCATCGCCTTTTATTAAATCGGTCCCACATATGTGCGCCCACACGCCATACTTCGGCTTTATCCCCATGCACTCCTTTCTGAAATTCGTCGAATCGAAGACGAGTTCCTTGGGGATAATTTTGTCTTTGTATATTTTCTGATCGTTGTAGGTATCATTAATGAAGAGATTCAGAGCCCGTAGGCGTTGCTGCAAACCCAGACTGGTTTGATCCCATTCCTTCTCGGCGATGATGCGGGGAATGATGTCGTATGGCCATTCGCGATCGATATTACCGGCATCACTGTAGACGGTGAAGGAGATACCCATCGTCTTGATCGCAAGATCAGCCGCTCGCTTCTTCTCGAGCAATTCATCATGGGTAAGAGAGGCAAGATAACTCGCTAGGCGACGTGCTGGTTTACGGGCAAATCCTGGCGAGCTGATGATCTCGTCGAAAAATTTGCCTGAATTGTAAGTCTTCCAGTTGACGCGCATATAAATCTCTCTAACGATTGTAAGTCCATAAGTTAAAGCATTCTGTAATTACTAGCAACGCCAAAAAACTGTTTTAGATAGGCCACACGATTAGCAGCAACGGCAAGGCAACAATAACTATAACAATCTCTAGCGGCAAACCCATGCGCCAATAGTCGCCGAATTTGTAGCCGCCCGGGCCCATGATCAACGCATTGTTCTGATGCCCGATCGGTGTAAGAAATGCACAGGACGCACCCACTGCTACGGCCATCAGGAAGGCATCCGGATTTAATTCGAGAGAGAGTGCAATATTAAAGGCAATTGGCGCCATTAAAATCGCTGTCGCCGCATTATTAAGCACGTCAGAGACCGACATAGTAATAATGAGTATCATTGCAATCAGCACTACTGGCGACAAATCCCCAGCAACCGCAAGGATCCCGTTAACCAATAAAGTTGTGGTTCCAGTGGTCTCCAGCGCAGCACCTAGCGGGATCATCGCGCCGAGTAATACCACAACTGCCCAATCTACTCCGTCATAAAACTCTCTTACAGGCACTATGTTCAACAACACCATCGCCACGGTTGCGAAGCCCAACGCGAGCTGAATTGTGACAAAGCCACTAGCGGCAGCCACGATCGCAATAATAAAAGTTAGCATTGCTGGCACTGCTTTGCTGTTCCTGCCCAAACCAAGCACTCGTTTCGCAAGCGGATAGCAATTCAGTTTAATTATAGCTTCTTCTATTGCGTCGGTTTCACCGTGCAGCAGCAGCACGTCTCCAGCTGCAAATTTAAAGTCCCGCAGCCTATCTCTGTGAGGAGTACCTGCTCTGGATGCGGCAAGCAAATTGACTGAATACTTTCTATTAAATCTAATCTGACTCGGGGTTTGTCCAACGATAGGTGAATTGGGGGTCACCACCACTTCTGCCGCCTGACTACCCTCCGAGTGCAAAATTTCTTTCTGCCCATTCTCTGCAGACACCATAAGAAGATTATTAGAATTTGCAAACTTCGCCACATCGTCGTGAGACCCCTGAACCATCAACAGGTCATTTGCCAAGATAATCTGTCGTCTATGGACGACTTGTATATTCTCTCGACGATGAACCATGGAAAGCAAAGCCAGATTCTTTTCTGCGAGACTATCCTTAAGGCTCCCTGCCTTTTCGTTAGCAAAAGATGACTTCTCCGCTACCTTCAATTCGAACAAATACTTCTCGACGTCAAATAATTCCAGCCCCGTTGTTTGCTTACGAACTTTAACCAATCTCCAGCCGATGAGAAGCATGAACAATATTCCGCATATTGCTATGCCACCACCTACCGGAGCGAAATCGAACATGGCGAAGGCTTCTCCAGTCCTCTGCTCACGGTAGTTTGCTATTAGAATATTCGGCGGTGTACCAATTAGGGTTACTAGGCCGCCTAGAATGGAGCCGAAAGAGAGCGGCATCAAAACAGTTGCCGGTGATCGGCCCGCCTTGACAGTGGATTGAATCGCAATAGGCATGAGCAGCGCCAGTGCCCCAACATTGTTCATAAACATTGAGAGAAAAGCAGCCAAGAAAGTGAGGACGGCAATATGTAGATAAGGCGTTGCGGAAATTGGCTCAAGCGCATCGGATATAAATTCGACCGCTCCTGATTTCGTCAATCCGAAGCTTACGATCAACACCATAATAACGGTGATAGTTGCCGGATTTCCGAAACCTGAAAACATTTGGGTCTGCGGAATCAAGCCGAAAATTGCAGCGGTGAATAAGGCACCCAGCGCGACGATGTCGTAGCGCCAGCGCCCCCACACCAGCAGCACCAATAAAGCGAAAAGTATGAGGAGGAGAATACTCTGATCAGTAGTCATAAAAAACGCAGCCTTCTAGGAAATCTTAAAATCAAGAGTTGCAATCCCATCCACCGAGGCGCTCAGACGGTCACCTTTAGAGACTGCCGCTACTCCCGAGGGCGTGCCGGTATAGATAATGTCCCCAGATTTCAGTTCGAAAAACTTCGATAGCTCACAAATTATTTCCGGCACTGACCAAATCATCTCACTGAGGCTGGCCTGCTGCCGAATTTCATCATTTACTTTCAGAGAGATTTGCCTATCAGCAAGCTGACCCACCTCAGTCGCAGGCAGTATTGCCGAGATTGGCGCAGATTGATCAAAACCCTTAGCTAGATCCCAGGGCCGCCCGTTATCTTTAGCAATAGTCTGCAGATCTCGACGAGTAAAGTCTATGCCAACGGCATAGCCATAGACACAGTCCATCGCCGATTCGAGATCAATATCTTTGCCCCCTGATTTTAAGGCAACGACCAGCTCAACCTCATGATGCAAATCGTTTGTTGCCTGCGGATAGGCTACATCTTGATTGAAAGTGACACAGGCACTCGCGGGTTTGCTAAAGAAAACAGGCGGTTCCTTCTTTGGATCTCCACCCATCTCTTTCACATGCTCACTATAGTTTCTGCCTACACAATAGATTCGATGAACAGGAAATCGTGGAGTCTGTTTATTTACTTCAGCTTCCGCATCAAGCCTAACGGGAACGGTGGTGGGTGCTAGTTGTTCTACTACAAATTCCATAATAATGAATTCTCTGTGGTTGTTAATTTCAAAGCGTGTACGTCAATTGCGTATGCAGTACTAGATAGGCGCTGGCTGTCGCCGTAATAAGGAAACCAAAAAGACTAGCCCATTGGATAAAGAATTTCCTTATGCACTTCATCGCACTGCTTCATTATCTCATCGCTAAGTGTTACATCGAGGGCCGCCAAGGACTCATCTAACTGATCCGCAGTTCGCGCACCGATAATTGTCGATGCGACAAAATCGAAATTCATACTCCAAGCGGTAGCTAAAGTTACCGGCGACATACCGGCCTCTTTGGCTATCTCCATGTGTTTGGCAGCAGATGCCAATGTTCCTTCGTTCACAAAACGGCTATACATAGCTTTCCGCCTAGGATCGGCGGACTTGTATTCTGCAAAACGGGAATTCTTTGGTATCTCTGGCTGATTATATTTACCACTGAGTACACCACCGCCAATTGGAGAATACGGCAAGAGTGATACATGCTCCCTCCTACACACTTCCGCCAACTCATCCAGAAAACGACGATTTAACAAAGAAAAATTATTCTGAATAGACTGGAATCGCGCCAGGCCCTCATATTCAGCGACCGTATTGGCCTTCGTCAACCCATAGGCAGTTTCGTTAGAAGTGCCGATATAACGCACCTTGCCCGCCTGCACTAGCCTATCTAATGCCTCCATCGATTCATTGATAGGCACGATAGGATCTGGCCAATGCACTTGATATAGATCGATATAATCGGTATTCATTCTACGCAGCGAAGCTTCTACGGCCGCTTCGATATGGAACCTATCGATAGCGGTTAGGCCATGACGAACCGGCGGCACAAACCAGCCTGCCGCCGCTCCAGCAACCTTGGTCGCAATAATTACTGAATCTCTGGGCTTGGTCTGTAGCCATTCGCCGAATATCTGCTCACTAACGCCGACTGTCTCTGCTGATGGAGGAACTGGATACATCTCCGCCAAATCGAAGAAGTTAATGCCGCGCTCATAGGACTTTTCGAGAATCTGAAACGACTCTTTCTTATTGCTCCAACTACCAAAACTCATAGTCCCCATACAAATAGGGCTAACTCTTAGTCCACTCTTTCCTATGTATCGATGTTCCATACTTCTCATGACTCATATTAATCGCAAAATTATAGCCAGAGTCTACCTTAGGGAGCATTTAAATCGAAGCCGCCAAGTCATTTAGGGCAAGTAGAATGGCACATGCCAATTCCATCCTGAATTGGCTATAATCTTGTTCCTCAGTATCCACGCAGGCTCAACCCCCATGTCATCACAGAATAAAGTCGGCTTTGTCTCTCTCGGCTGCCCAAAAGCCCTAGTAGACTCCGAGCGCATACTCACGCAACTCAAATCCGATGGCTACGATATCGTACCCAGCTACGACGATGCGGATCTGGTCGTTGTAAACACCTGCGGGTTTATCGACAGCGCGAAGCAGGAATCTCTGGACGCGATCGGCGAGGCCATCGCCGAGAATGGCAAAGTGCTGGTAACAGGCTGCATGGGGGCGCAAAAGGAAGTTATCACCAATGCGCATCCGAAAGTATTAGGCGTGACCGGCCCTGCCGCCTATGAACAGGTAGTGAATCAGGTTCACAATTTTCTTCCGCAGAATGAGTCTCATGACCCCTTCATCGATCTCGTTCCCGCCCATGGAATAAAACTAACCCCAAGGCACTATGCCTACTTAAAAATATCTGAAGGCTGCAACCATCGTTGCAGCTTCTGCATTATCCCTTCGATGCGCGGCGACTTAGTGAGTCGCCCCGTTGGAGACGTCCTCGATGAGGCCGAAAGGTTAGCGAATGCAGGCGTGCGCGAGCTGTTGGTAATTTCGCAGGATACTAGCGCCTATGGAGTAGACACCAAATATCAAACTGGTTTTTGGCAGGGGGAGCCGGTTAAGGCGAGCATGCAGGGGCTCTGCGAGGCACTCGCACAGCTAGGCATCTGGGTTCGACTACACTATGTCTACCCCTACCCACACGTGGACAAGATCATTCCTCTGATGGCCGAGGGAAAAATTTTGCCCTATCTAGACATACCCTTTCAACACGCAAGCCTGAATGTATTGAAGGCAATGAAACGTCCTGCCGCAACAGAAAAAACACTAGACAGAATTCTGCATTGGCGCGAGCAATGTCCTGACATTACGCTACGCAGCACCTTCATCGTCGGCTTCCCCGGCGAGACCGACGCCGACTTCGAAGAGCTCCTGGAGTTTCTGCGGATAGCTCAGTTGGATCGAGTTGGCTGCTTTCAATATTCAGCGGTGGATGGCGCAGCGGCTAATGAACTCGCAAACCCCGTAGCAGAGGAACTGAAAGCGGAGCGCTGGGAACGCTTCATGGCGGTCCAGCAAGAAATAAGCACGAAAAAATTGCAGGGAAAAATTGGTCAGGTAGTCGAAGTGCTAGTGGATGAGGCAAGCGCAGAACAAATTGTCGCGCGATCCGCGGCCGATGCGCCAGAGATCGATGGCAATGTCTTCATCCCGCCTAATGCTGATATCGAAGCGGGTGATTTTATTCAAGTCAAGATTGAAGACGCGGACGAGTATGATCTCTTTGCTACGCTTTCCGTTTAATTATTAAAAATACGCTGCCCGACTTAGCCCTCAAGCGCTGAATCAGCTATAAGCCTCTTGCGAGACTTATAGTACTGCGTGACACAGCACCATGATCACTAACATTGCGATGGGGAATGCCCCTTCCGCAAACGCAGCATAGCGATCATTGCCGCCGAATAGACCCGCCGCGGCGATTAGCACGCTGATAGTTAGCGTTATCAGTATCGCCAACATCAAGGCGTCGCTCGCCGCTGTAATACCGATAAGCCAAGCAAGCAAACAGGTGCCTATTAACTGCAATATCAACGCCGCCTTAGGCTGCGCTGATCCTTCGCCAATTTCAACACCAACTCCCGCTGCCCACTTCTCACCAAACATCATCGGCGAAAACCACAGCGCTCCGAGACCAAAGCTTAAAACAGCACCAATGCCAACAGCTAACCAATTCACAGCGTTTGTAAGTTCACCCATCTCTGTTCTCCCCTCGTCTTGTTGTATCTAATGGCACGCGAGGCAGTACATGCTTTCGCCTGCGCTGTTAATGGACAGAATCGTCGTCCCCTGCAGGACTTGTAGGGACCTCCTTGCGCAGAAAACGAGTTATCGTGTCCTGCAGATCTGGAACCTTCTTAGGCTCCTCGGGTTTTGCATCCGGAGTTGGCTCAGCTTCTTTCTTATCAGTTGGTTTATCACTCATTGTTTTACTCCTAGTGTTTCAAATATTCTACTCTCTAAAGAGAGAACTGTCCTTCATACTTGTCAAAACTCAATTGCTCAGTGCTAGACGATTCACGGCTCATCATGCCTTGCCTATAGTCAATTAGGCATCAACTCAGTAACTTTAATTGGAATCCAAGTCTTGTGACGAGCCATCACATCTTCGACCGAATGCCCACAGACTCCCGCCTTCGTGTTTAACTTGATCTCGCAAATATCACAACGCACACACTCTTTGAAGTCGATCTCATGATTGCGAATCGCAGCCGTAGGACAGCTATTTTCACACACCTTACAAACCTCGCACTGCTGCACGCGATCAATACGAAATGGAGAGAGAAAGGAGACGACACCGAGAGCCGCGCCCAGTGGACAGGCATAGCGGCAATAGAACCGGCTTATGAACATTGAGGCCAGCAAGAACGCTACAAGAATGCCACATAGAAGTAATGAACGACTGAAGTAGAAGAGTGTGCCAAAGGGCTCAAAGTATTGAAACAAACTCAGATCACTAAACGTCAGCGCCGTCACGATCAGCAGTGCGAGGACTGCGTATTTAATGTAGAGCGCCTTATCGTGAATAGCCTGCGGCACTTTAAGCTGCCACTTCTTGGGCATGATGCGAGTAATAATGTCCTGCAAAGCTCCGAAAGGACAAAGCGAAGAACAAAATACTCTCCCCCAGAATAGCGTAGTAACTAGGGTGAAGACGACGACCAACAATAGCGGCAAGTCGCTCAAGAACAGCGACGGCCCTACCTTAAGTCCATTGATGATATGTGACACCGAGAGAAAGCTCCCGTCATAGAATCCTAGATAGATAAGAGTATAAGCGAGCGTTAACCAACGAATGCTCGAGCTCTTACGTAGAAATGCCGTCATCACCATTGTGAAAAGCAGCAACAGAGCAAGCACTTCTGCTAATGGCGCACTACTGATTAAAGTTGCGAATACACTCTCATCGACTTCTTCGAAATCGGCAAATGGGCTCGTCGTTTCTGGCAAATATTCTGCCGGCAAGGGAGTGCCTGCAAATAAAGAATAAGCAACTGGAGGAATTTGATAGCTAGTCTGTGCGACCTTCTCTTTCTCAAAAGGATTAAGCGGCGAACCTATGTCGTATGTCACTGAGAAGGGCTGACTCAAATCAATCTCAGTATCCAAGATGATCGCACCGATAAACTTGACCCGACCTGCAATCTTTCCTTCCCCGGCATCACCAACATAGACAAAACGGCGATCATGTTTATTCTTATAGACAGCATCGCCCTGCGCTATCCCCAACAGATCCCCTGGGAAAGCACCGAAGGTGATAGCCGAACTACCATTTACGCCCACCATCAGCATGCTGCCAACTTTTTCCATCTTGCTGGCTCCCCGCTCTGCACGCGAAGAGTCAATCGTCCCGACTAGAATGTCGCTCAGCGCATCATTCCCCATAAACGCGAGCGTAAGAATGACTTCTCTTTCATCTTCAAACGGAATCGGAAATTCTTTGACCAAGCCGGACTCTTTCATCTCTTCCCAGGATTGGTCTTGCAATATCTTCAGTGCCGCTTCACTGCTGTTTTCATTGGCAACAAATTCGGAGTCCTTCAGATAGTTCCGGGCAACACTGCGCGCCGCATTACGAATGCCTCGCGACATAGCCCAGGTACTGATGGTAGCGGAGGTAATGCCATCGAGATCGCGGTTGATTCGGAAGCCATTAGATACCGATACACCCGCAAACTGATCGGGAAAGCCCTCGGTGTTGAGGAAATCGCCCATCATGGTTCTTAAAGATTCCCGATAGTCGAGAATCTTGATTCCCGACAGTACCCCCTCGAGATCCATTCCAGCTAGCACATCGATCGGTCCGTTGTAGCCGATCTGTTCGGGCGGATAGTCTGCCGTCTCGAATAGATAACCGATCAGCTCAGCCTCGCCGCCCTGCTCTACTTCGCCAAATGCCTTATAGACAGGAGGATCGCCCGCCTTCTCGGAAAAACTGATAGCATCAGGCATGGCCTTCTTCAGCAGCGAAATATCTGCGTCCGTCAAGCTCCCTTGCGCATAAGCAATGACCGGCAGTAACGCCAGGCTTAGCAGCAAGGTAGACAGACGCATCAGGATGGCGATCAATAACTTCTGGGAGCAACAGAACTGCATTACTATTTTCCTATTTTGAGTTCTTCCACTAGAGCACTTCTTCTACTCTAGTAAACCCTACATCCGAAATCTGCAAGCTCGAGAAATCATTAACAGCCAGAGGAAACGCCTCCGCATTTAAGCAAATATCCGCAAACAGGTATATCACCCAACACACGCTCTGACGAGCCATAACTACATATCGCCGAATGGCCCGACTAATTAGGGTACTCAAATCAATACAGGTTTAGTCGCAGTCGCAGAAAACCGACACAGAGTTTAATCATCTCAATCGAACGCTGTGAATCATCGAGCCTATCGAAAGCGTGCACTCCCTCGGGATAGCGAATGACACTCACTGGGCTATTGCGCGCTATAGCCTCCGCCTCGAAGTTATCGATGGATTCATTCAGGAATGGGAACTCCTCCTTGCCCGCGCGAATGATCAAGATAGGAGTATTCTCCGGGAAATGCTCCATGTCCTCGTGGGGATTTACGAAACCGAGTGTCTGCGCAGTCTTTTGCAGCACCACAGATTCCGCCGTGTCCAACATAAACCCGTATAACAAAGCCCCACAACGCAGAGAGCTATCTTTGTGTAGGACATTAATTGCATTCGGCACATTGCCAGAACAAGACCAAACGGCGATTCGGCTAGGATCAATCTGCAACTTATCCGCCTCTGAGCGCAGGAAGTCCAATAGCGTGAGAGCGTCATCAACGGGATCGACATTGCTATAAATTACCGCCGCCATGCCGCTCGCAGCCAACAGTTTTGCCCAGTCCTTATAGGCCTGTATCTGCATCTGCTTCCTAGCAAATCGCTCTTCGAATTGCGGGTCTGGATAACCCGTTAGCAGCACTACAACAGGTGCCGGCGCATCGACCTTCTCAGGGAGGTAAATATCGAAAACCCTTGCTTCATCTGCATAGCTGATACCCTCTCGCACATTACCGGCATAGGGCAATTGATAGACTAGGGAGTTGCTAAGCAATGGATCTGTGCTGCTAGAATCGTCAGTCATGCTGCGTTCCTCGATTAGCGATTCTCAAACAAAAATGCACAGTAATCCTCCAGATGGTGTACACAATACTTTTTCTAGTATATCTAACATATCTAGCATCATTTTCGTGTATTAGCCGTTTTTAGCTCCCGAGGAAACAAGTTTATTGGACTTGTTAGCTGCAGAAACATATCCTACCGAGCAGGAACACACAGCTGCGTCCTATTTTACTCTTCACCATCTATTAAGATATATGATTTATCGATGACTACTATCACCATTTACACCTCAACATATTGCGCGTACTGCTCTGCGGCAAAACACCTTCTAACAAGCCGCGACTACGAGTTCGAAGAAATTAACATGGAAAGCAATCAGGAGCTCAGACTTCAGATCATGCAAAAATCCGGGCAACGCACCGTTCCGCAAATTTTCGTAGGCGAGAAGTCCATAGGCGGCTATCAGGAGTTATTGGCAAGCACAGCCAGTGGCGAATTCGATACACTGCTTGCTGTCCCGCAGTAAGTTTATAGGGCCTCCTTTAATATCCAGACCCTATTCCTTCAACTCTACTGGAACAACATGCAATATTCCGCCTCGACTTGTTATCATGACGCGTGACTACACAATCCATACTCTCCCTGTTAGTTCTGCTGTTGATTCTCGCAGCGGTCATCTTTCGTGTCGTATTCTGGCCTCGCCTACGCCTCTCACGCATTGAAAAACAAACCTTCCCTGAGCCTTGGCAGCAGACGCTCATTGATAGACTGCCCTTTGTCGCCAAACTTCCAATCACCGACCAAAAGCAATTACAGCTACTAATTAAAATCTTCCTCGCCGACAAGACCTTCTATGGCTGTGCCGGGCAGGAGATTGATGATGATATTCGCGTGACTGTCGCCGCACAGGCCTGCTTACTTGTTTTGAATCAGGGCCGCACCCCCTATCCCGACCTAGAATCCATTCTTGTCTATCCTTCCACCTTCGTAGCCACACGAGAAGTGGCGAATGAGCTTGGGCTTGTTTCCACGAATCACATCGCCATGTTGGGAGAATCCTGGAGCCAGGGCAAAGTCGTGCTTGCTTGGGATAATGTGAAGAAAGGCGTAATGAATCTGCAAGACGGCCAGAATGTCGTGCTACATGAATTCGCGCATCAATTGGATCACGAATCGGGATCAACCAATGGAGCGCCCGTACTAAGTACTAGAGGCGCCTACAGAAGCTGGGCGCATAGTTTCAGCGAAGAATTTGAAGAGTTGCAAAAAGATGCAGCGCGCGGAAGGCATAGCCTAATGGATCATTACGGGGCTACCAACCCCGCAGAATTTTTTGCCGTGGCTACAGAGACATTCTTTGAGCGGCCTAAGGAGATGGCCAGCCATCATCAAGAGTTGTATCAACAGCTGAAGAATTATTACAAGCTGGACCCTGGACAGTGGTAGCCGCAAAACCAGCATCGAGCTAAAAAATACAGAAAACCTAACAGCTCAAATTTTTACAATCTCGACCGTAGAAAAGCCCACCCTCTCTAACTCTGATCTACTAGATGCTGCTCTTCTCAGCGAAGCATTAAATTGCTAACTTGTAGCTGCCCCATTCAATAGTCAGACCCAGAAAGGATGTTGCTCATGAACACAGCTAAGTTTCGTACTTCATTATTTTCTGCATTGCTAAGCTGCTGTGTTTTCACCTCCTCGCTAGCCAACGCCCAATCCGCTCCACCTGAAGGTTGGGTCACCCCTTATCCTGCATTTCGAGTCATCGGCCCCCTGTACGGCGTCGGAATGCTAGATCTCAGCGTGTTTTTGATTACCTCAGACGAGGGCCATATACTCATCAATACTGGCCTAGCCGACTCAACCGAGACTATCCGCCGCAACATCGAATCGCTGGGATTTCGCCTTGAAGATGTCCGCATCCTGCTTACCATGCAAGCCCACTGGGATCACACAGCGGCCATGGCCGAGATCAAGCAAATCGCCAATGCCGAAGTATGGGCCACGAAAAAAGATGCCCGGGTACTGCAAGACGGCGGATTTAGCGATGCCCATTTCGGTGGCCGCGAGTCCTTCAAGCCAGTAAAGGTAGAACGTATCCTAAAGCAAGATGAAATCATCACGCTAGGCGATCTACGCATCACAGTGCATGAACATCCCGGCCACACCGAAGGCAGTTCCAGCTATAGCTTTCAAGTGACCGAAGAAGGCAGAACTTATGATGTCGCTATTGCCAATATGGGTACCGTCAATGGCGGCAAGCGACTCCTTATTGACCCCACCTACCCAGGGGTAGCCGTGGATTTCGCCACTACCTACAACAAGCAGAAACAGATGGATGTAGACGTCTGGGTGGCAGCCCATGCCGGTCACTACAACATGCATGAAAAATACACCCCAGGACAGCCCTATAGCCCGGATACATTCGTCGACCCGATGGGCTTCATCAAGGCTATCGAAAGATTGGAAACGGCTTACTTGGAAGTTATAGCCGACGAGTTAGATCAATAAAAAGATATCGGAGTAAAGTTCTCCAATTGTAAAAACCAGTATAAGAAGCGGAAGGATTTGCCATGCAAGCTTTGATGATGAACAGCCAATTGATGATTTCGTCGATCCTGAAACACGCCGAGCGTAATTTCCCAAACGTAGAGATGGTGTCAGTAACCGCCGACAATCCTCGGCATAGGCAGAACTACAAAACCTTTGCCAAACGCTGCCGGCAACTTGCAAATGGCTTGCAGGCACTTGGGGCAAAGCCTGGCGACAGAATCGGCACCCTCGCCTGGAATGATTATCGTCACATGGAGCTGTACTACGCCGTCTCCGGAAGCGAGATGGTCTGCCATACCATCAACCCCAAACTCTTTCCCGAACAAGTGGCCTATATCATCAACCATGCAGATGACCGGTTTCTTTTTGTTGACGTACTTGTTATGCCATTGATGGAAGCACTGAAAGAACATTTGTCGAAGGTAGAAAGCATTGTAGTTCTCACCAACAAGGAGAATATGCCTGAATCCACTCTGCCAAATGTTGTCTGTTATGAAGAAATACTAGCGGCACAGTCTGACGACTATGATTGGCCGCAGTTTGATGAGAACACAGCCAGCGGCATGTGCTACACCTCTGGGACCACTGGAAATCCCAAGGGAGTCGTCTACAGCCATCGCTCCACCTTGCTGCATGCGCTATCCGGGGCGCTTCCAGATGTTACCGAAGCATCGAATTTGAAAACCACCCTACCCGTTGTGCCAATGTTCCATGTTAACGCCTGGGGCGCACCTTACGCAGCGATCATGACGGGGATGAAATTGGTATTACCCGGGCCTAAAATGGCCGATGGAGAAACCCTCTGCGACTTAATGAATAGCGAAGAGGTCAGCTTCAGCTCCGGCGTGCCAACCATCTGGCTAGCCTTACTCGATTACCTAGAAGCAAACAAAAAATCTGTTCCCAGCCTCGCGCGGATAACCGTTGGTGGCGCAGCCTGCCCTAGATCCATTATTGAACGCTTCAGAGAACAACATGACTGCACCGTTGTACAAGGCTGGGGCATGACAGAGACCAGCCCTCTAGGCACGGTCTTCTGCCTGAAGAAAGGCATGGAAGACTACAGCACGGAACAGGTCACGGACTTACAGTGCCTACAAGGACGCGGAATCTTTGGTATAGAGATGTGCATTGTAGATGAGAACAATGAAGAGCTTCCCTGGGATGGAGTCGCCTTCGGGGCATTGAAAGTAAGAGGCCCCTGGGTAGCCAGCGGCTATTACGGCTTGTCCGATGTACCGGGTCACAAGGATTGTCCTATCGATGAAAAAGGCTGGCTGCAAACCGGTGACGTTGCGGCCATAACGCCAGAGGGATACCTAAAAATCACAGACCGCACTAAAGATGTCATTAAATCCGGCGGCGAATGGATTAGCTCTATCGACATTGAAAATGCTGCGGTCAACCACGCCAATATCGCTGAAGCGGCTGTCATTGGACGAAACCACCCCAAGTGGAGCGAGCGGCCGCTACTGATTGCTGTCTTGCAGCCAGGAAAATCTTTAAGCCGCGATGAAGTACTGGAATTCCTCGAGGACAAACTGCCCAAGATGGCCAGACCTGATGATGTTGTGTTTGTTAATGAACTGCCGCACACAGCAACGGGAAAGATCAGCAAGATTGAACTGCGGAAGACGTTTGAGGGTTATGAGTTTCCGGCTGAGTAGGTGAAGAACAAACTAATGAGTCAATCTGGCAGGCACTTTGCTCCACAATCAATTCTACAAACTCGCCACAGAGACATTTTTTATTAAAACTTTACCCACCCTAAAGGGCCAAAAAAATGAATAAGTTCGTAGGTATACTCTTCGCAATAACGTGTTTTGCAACCTCTGCTCTTTCCAGCAGCATAATGGGTGCAGGCCTATGGTTCTGGGTGATAATTGCCTCTGGCCTAATTGTCGCAGTATGTCAGTGGTTCCCAATGCTGCAGAGTCTTGCAGCGGGCGTGGCATTATTACTAAGCACACTTTCAATCCTGGCTGTTTTATTGGGTCTTTTGGCGTCTACGATAGGCGGATCATTTAATATTGATGGCAGCAGCGCCCTTTTATTGTTTTTGTTTTTTGTTATTGCGGTGCTTGGGTTTGTTATATCCAGCCTTTATAGAAGATCTATGCGTTCCAACGGAGAGAACAGCGCCTAAAGGGCACGGAGGGATTTATTTTTAATCCCTCCGTGCCCTTTAATTCTAGCGCCTGAGAAGGACGTCATTTTAATTGGAGAGATCACGATGAATCAGCCCACTGTTTCTGTCGCACCGGAACTCGAAACCTGCCACTGGATAAATTGTGAAGAAGCGCTAAGTATTGAACAACTCAGAGGCAAAGTGATTGTATTACATGCGTTTCAGATGCTTTGTCCAGGTTGTGTCGTCCATGGCATACCGCAGGCTTCTTCAATTCATGCCCTCTATCCAAGCGAGCAGGTACAGGTAATTGGCTTGCACACCGTATTTGAACATCACGATGTCATGACTGTCGCAGCGCTGGAGGTCTTCGTTAAAGAATATCGTCTTGAGTTCCCTATCGCCGTCGACACTCCTAGTTCCTCATCTGCAGAACCTAGAACTATGCAGAAATACAATCTTAAAGGTACACCGAGCTTGGTATTGATAGACAAAGCGGGACATCTACGCGTCAATCATTTTGGCCGGCTGAGTGATATGGAAGTGGGAAATTTGATTGGCCAACTACTACAGGAAGACTGCGAAGCGATATCGGAAGAACGACCGGCCCGGCAACAAACGAGCCTAGCTGCAAGCCACGATACTTCGACAGAATGCAGCGATGATGCCTGTCCCACGAAGTAGCAAATAAAGAGGTCGGAGGGATTTATTTTTAATCCCTCCGACCCCTTTTATTTGCTTTCAGAGCGGGAAAAACTAGGGGACACTCACAACTTATCGGGAGACGACCTTAAGTTGTTAAGTTGTGAGTGATTTTACCCCGATTCGGGACGATCCGGCGTTTGTGGCACTGCTCGCCAATATCGAAAACAATGCCTTATATCCCTGAACTGCTAGCTAAAGGGGCTTTTCGGCAGTATTCTCGAATTATTGTCACTCTGAAGTTGTAACTGTTTGTAATAAGGCATAAATTATTGTCAGGGTTTTCATTCCATCTGTTTGTTACAAAAACACAAGGAGAGGATCAAATGGCCAAATTAAAGACGTACAGGGGAATAATCGGAATCACCGCAGCGACGCTGGTTGCACCAGCAGTGGCTCAAGATGATGGGATCAATTTCCTTGAAGAGATTATTGTCACAGCCAGCAAGCGCGCGACGACACTTCAGGAAGCACCTGTTGCGGTTTCTGTGGTAGCTGCTGCGGAACTAAAGGAAGCGCAGGTTCAGGATATCAAAGACCTGCAGTTCATGGTGCCATCATTGCGTGTCACGCAATTGCAGTCTTCCGGCAACACGAACTTCCTGATTCGCGGTTTCGGCAATGGTGCCAACAATGCCGGCATCGAGCCATCGGTCGGCGTGTTTATCGACGGTGTCTATCGCTCACGAACAGCTTCTGCCATGGCGGATTTACCAAACCTCGAACGCATTGAGGTCTTGCGAGGCCCACAAAGCACTCTGTTTGGTAAGAACGCGTCAGCGGGCGTCATCAGTGTTGTTACAGCGAAGCCAAGTCTTCAGGAAACAACAGGATCAACATCTGTCACGGTCGGTGAGTACAACCAGGTTCTCGTCAAAGGCGATGTGAATGGCCCGTTGTCTGATACCCTAGCGTTTGGACTCTCCGCCAGCTCGAACCAACGCGATGGCTACTACGACAATCTCGCCGGTGGCGACGCACTTGGCGAGTTGAATCGAATCGGCCTGCGCGGTCAATTGCTGTTCGCGCCGACCGATAATTTGGAGTTGCGGCTCATTAGCGACTGGGACGATTTCGACGAAGCCTGTTGCGGTGTCGCAAACCTGCAGAACGGATCGACTGGCGCGGCAGTCATGGCGATTGGCGGCAATCTCGTTCCGAACTCACCGTTTGCGTATGCGGGCTACTACGATTTCACGCCGGTCAACAAGTTTGAAACCAGCGGTACGTCTCTCCAGATCGATTACGACATCAATGACTCTGTAACGCTGACGTCTATTTCGGCCTTTAGAAACCTCTCGCGTAATGACAATGTGGATATCGACTTCACCAGCGCACAATTGCTCGATCCAATGACGGCCAATCGTACCGATACCGACATCGATACGCTCACGCAAGAACTCAGGCTGAGCGGCTCAACAGATCAGGCCAACTGGATGGTCGGTGCTTACTTCTTCGGCGAAGAGGTCGATCAGGAAACCGGCGTTCTTTACGGCAATGCATTCCGCCCCTATGCCGACATCCTGGCCGGAGGCGTGCCTGGCAACTCTCCCTTGCATTCGATCGAGGCACTTTTTGGTCATGCGCCGGGCACATTCCAAGCGGCTGGCCAGGGTCTCATCGATGTTTCGACCATGGACAACACAGCGCTCTCGATTTTCGGCCAGGTCGATATTAATCTTAGCGAGCGGGCCACTTTGACGTTGGGCGCTAACTACACCGAAGACGACAAGACCGTGACCTTCAATTCTACGGGGACCGACGTTTTTTCAAACACTGATCTAAATGACGACTTGACGTTGTTAGGTGTGGAGTTACCGACCGTGTTATTCGGACAGGCGTTTACCGATAATACGGGCATGGCCCCAACCCCGGGGAATATTGCGATAGTCGAAGCTGCCCAGCCAGGGACGTCAGCCGCTATTCAGGCCGGTGTTGCAGCAGGTATCTCCGATCTTCAAGAACTGCAGTTCTTGCAGCCCAATGTTAATTTTCCGAACTCGGTTGAATCGGGCAAGACAAAAGACGACGAGACAACGTGGACTGTGCGCCTCGCTTTCGATGTCTCTGACGACATAAATATGTACGTGAGTGCTGGTACAGGGTTCAAGGCGAGCTCGTGGAACCTGTCGCGTGACTCACGGCCGTTCCCATCAGATCAGGCCGCATTGGAATCTGCAGGATTGACGGCGCCAAATCTTGCCTACACAACACGCTTCGCGGA
>TARA_B110000858_G_scaffold49124_1_pt1 | contig 50160 bp, 45 predicted proteins | sample TARA_B110000858 | Tara Oceans TARA_B110000858 (sample SAMEA4398247) | marine metagenome | biome: Polar Biome; feature: [SRF] surface water layer (ENVO:00010504); material: water (ENVO:00002006), including particulate matter (ENVO:01000060) such as... | depth 5 m | reverse complement strand
GAAGCAGAGATGGCGACCATGGAGAAGACCGGAATAGATACCGGCCTGAAAGCAATTCACCCGATAAGCGGCGAAGAGCTACCGGTTTTTCTGGCTAACTTTGTGCTCATGACTTATGGCTCTGGCGCCGTGATGTCGGTACCCGCACACGATCAGCGCGACTGGGAATTTGCGAAGAAATATCAACTTCCCATTCAACAAGTTATCCAGCCAAACAACAGCGAAGAGAGCTGTGATCTAGAACAGCAAGCCTACACCTCCAAAGGAACGCTAATAAATTCCGGGGAATTCGACGGCCTAGATTTCGAAGGCGCATTCTCGGCGATAGAGAGCCACCTCCGTGAACACAATCAAGGGCAGAAGAAAGTTAATTTCCGCCTGCGCGACTGGGGTGTATCCCGTCAACGCTACTGGGGCGCCCCTATTCCCATAATCAACTGTGAGAAATGCGGCTCCGTTGCAGTACCCGACGAAGATCTGCCAGTCATCCTACCCGAGGATGTAGAGATCGACGCCAGCGGCTCGCCCTTAGGAAAACTGAAAGACTTCGTTGACGTAGATTGCCCTCAATGTAAGTCCAAGGCGAAGCGAGAGACTGATACCTTCGATACCTTCATGGAATCCTCTTGGTATTACGCGCGCTATGCCAGCCGCGACCAAGACCAAGGCATGTTGGACGAGAGAGCCGACTACTGGCTGCCGGTCGATCAATACATCGGTGGTATTGAGCATGCCATCTTACACCTGCTGTACGCGCGTTTCTTTCATAAGCTTATGCGCAATGAAGGGCTAGTGAATTCCGATGAACCCTTTGCCCATTTGTTGACGCAGGGCATGGTACTCAAAGACGGCACTAAGATGTCTAAGTCGAAGGGAAATACCGTTGATCCGCTTTCACTTATTGAACGATACGGTGCCGACACAGTACGCATGTTCACCATGTTCGCATCGCCTCCAGATCAATCTCTCGAGTGGTCCGACAGCGGCGTAGAAGGCAGCTTTCGATTTCTAAAGAGACTTTGGAAGATCGTTGCCAATCATGAGCCAATAGCACTGCAAGGTTTCTCCAGCATTAAGCTCAATGAGGAACAGACTAAACTGCGCAGAAAGACCCATCAGACTTTAGAGAAAGTAACCGACGACTACGGCAGACGACACACTTTTAACACCGCCATCGCTGCCACAATGGAATTATTGAACGCCGTTACCCGTTTTGCTGATTCCCACACTGACGAGAACGACCAACAAGTCATACAGGAATCTTTGGAGACAGCGATTCTAATGCTGGCCCCTATCGTGCCCCATTTCTGCCATGCCCTTTGGCAGCATCTCGGCCATGAAGGCACAGTAATGAATGCCTCTTGGCCCATCGTGGACAAATCGGCATTAACCGAGAGCTCAATCACTGTCGTGCTGCAGGTAAATGGGAAATTGCGCGATACGGTGGAAGTCGAGAAAGATATTAGTAAAGATGCACTGGAGAAACTGGCGCTAAGCAATGAGGCTATCAAACGCTTTACCGCTGACGGCACTATAAGAAAAGTCATCGTTGTCCCCGGCCGCTTGGTCAATATCGTTGTTAACTGATTTCTGGAAAATTCATGACTAAAGACATCATCCTCAGATCACTAGTCCTACCGACGCTGTTGCTTGCACTCAGCAACTGCGGATTTAGCCTGCGCGGAAACGATGTACTCTCTGCCAATTTTAGCGAACTGCAATTTTATAGTGAGCAACCCAATAGCGAGTTAATCCGGCTACTGCGTCGCAGCCTCGATGGTGCAGATGTGAATGTCACGCTCGTTACTCTTGATGAAGTAGATTCAAATATTGCTATGCTAGGCATTGCGAATGAGCAGCTTATCTCCCGACCGGTAACAATAAACCCGCGTGCGCGAGCAGCGCAGATCGAATTGCGTCTATCGGTGGACATGGCACTGATTCTAGGCGAGCAGAACTTGCTAGAACCCGAGACACTGTTTGTAGAGAGAAGTTATTTTCAAGATATCGAGAACATCAGCGGCAACCAAGAAGAGGCAGAGATAATTTCTACGGAGATGCGCAGAGAGCTAATCAATCAGATGATGCGGCGCTTAGCAGCCCTTTAAAAAATCTGCTTACTATGAAAATAAAGCCTGAACAACTTTCCCGAACCCTAGCAAGCCACGACCTACCTCTGTACTGGCTTAGCGGCGATGAACCTCTGCTGATGATCGAAGCAGCAGACCTGATTCGAAAGCAGTATAGAGAGAAAGGATATACAGAAAGAGAAGTCCTCAATGTCGATAAGAGCTTCGACTGGGGTCAATTCTTCCAATCAACCGGCAATCTCTCCTTGTTCGCCGAAAAAAAAATCATAGAGCTGCGACTTGCAACTGCCAAATGGGAAGATGCCAGCAAGAAAGCGATCCAACACTATCTTAGCGATATAAATCCTGACTATCTGATCTTAATAAGCGGCCCGAAACTAGACGCTGGAACACTTAAGACCAAGTGGTTCACCGAGATCGAGAAGCATGGCGCCTTCCTGCAGATTTGGCCAATAAGTCGAGAGAGCCTCAGTCCTTGGCTAGAAAAAAGACTCCTGCGCGAAGGAATTCAAGCAGATTCTGAGGCCGTCCATTTACTCGTCGATAAGGTGGAGGGAAACTTACTCGCCGCCATGCAGGAAATCGAGAAACTAAAGCTACTAGCTGCGGATGCGAGTGAGAACACCATACGCCTTGACGCCAAAACTATCATGCAGGTCGTTGCAGATAGCTCACGTTATAACGTCTACCAATTGATAGACGCTGCCCTGCTCGGCGATACAGGCCGAACACAAAAAATGTTAGCCGGACTAAAGAGTGAAGGGCTTTTCCCTCTCATTGTTTTGGCAGCAGTCTGCCGTGAGTTAAGAGCGCTACTGCCCATGCTAGAGAAGAAGCGCGAAGGCCAAGGCGTCAATGCCATCATCCAATCTTCGCGCGTTTGGTTTAATCGCAAACAGGCCGTTGGCTCTGCATTGAACAGGCTCGATACAGAGACTATCTGGGCGCTGTTGGATCATAGCCGGATTATCGACCAGAGCATCAAGGGAATGTCTAAAGCAAACCCCTGGGATGAGCTCAGTCTTCTGCTACTCAATCTGAGCGGAACCAAACTTAGTGCCAACAAGAAGCAGATCGCCTAGAACTAGTTCAGACCTCTGCGCTCTAACAGCGGCGCAATATCAGCATCCCTTCCTCTAAAAGCACGAAAGAGAGACATCGCCTCCTCGCTCCCTCCTCGCGAAAGCAAAGTCTCTCTAAAATGATCACCGTTTTCTCGAAGCAGGCCACCGTTCTCCTTGAACCATTCAACGCTGTCAGCATCGAGCACCTCGCTCCATATATAGGAATAATACCCTGCCGAGTAGCCGCCCATAATATGTGAGAAATACGTGCTTCGATAGCGTGGCGGCACCGCATCCAGAGCAATACCCGCATCTAGCAAGACCTGATTCTCGAAATTCATCATTTCATCTGCAGAAGGAATTTGTTCAGGTGATAGTTGATGCAGCGCCTGATCTAGAATTGATGCAGCCAGATACTCGGTAGTCGCAAAGCCTTGATTGAATTTTTGCGTAGCCAAGACCTTGTCTAACAACTCACGCGGCATCTGCTCCCCCGTCTCGAAGTGCAGCGCATAATTCTCCAACACCTCCGGCCAGGTAGCCCACATCTCGTTTACCTGTGAGGGATACTCCACAAAATCACGAGGCACACTAGTTCCCGAGAAGTAAGGGTACTCGACGTTGGAGAACATCCCGTGCAAGGCATGCCCAAACTCGTGAAACATTGTTGTCACTTCATCGAAGCTAAGCAACGTCGGGTCACCCGCCTGCGGCTCCGTAATATTAAGGTGATTCGCGATTATCGGTGTAGTGCCCTGTATATAATTCTGGGGCACATAGGCGTTCATCCAGGCACCGCCTCGCTTAGTAGGTCTTGCGTAGGGGTCCATTAGAAACAACGCCAGAGTTTCGCCGCCTGCCTCAAAGACTTCGAACACGCGTACATCTTCCTGATAAACAGGCAGGTCGAATCGCTCTTCGAATGTTATTCCGTATAGTTTTTGGGCCGCAAAGAACGCGCCACGCTGCAAAATATTATCCAGCTCAAAATAGGCCTGCAGCTGGCTCTCATCGAATTGATAGCGAGCGCTGCGTAATTTCTCTGTGTAGAACGGCCAATCCCAAGCTTTAAGCTCGAAGTCTAAAGCATAGTCTTCGATCATCTGTTGCAAATCGGCCGCCTCAACTCTAGCATTCGCCACCGCTGCTGGCGCGAGTTCCGCCAATCGCTGATTTACCGACGTGACTAAACCTGCAGTGGTATCTTCCAGTGTGAAATCAGCATGACTAGAGTAACCAAGTAGCTGGGCCCGCTCAGCACGCAGGCGCAACACATCGGAAAGTATCTGCCTATTATCATAGGCTCCACCTCGACTGCCTCTAGAAAGCGATGTCCTGTGAATTCGCTCGCGCAGCGCTCTGTTCTGCAGGCTCGAAAGGCTAGGTTGCCCGCTGGTGTTTAGCAAAGGAATGACGAATTTTCCCGGTTTATCACGAGATTCGGCCTCGCTCTGGGCTGCTGTGATTAACGCCTCACTCATACCCATCAATTCTTCTCGTGTATCCACAACGATTGCTAAATCATTCACCTCACTAAGAATATTTTGGCTGTACTGCGTCTCTAGCACAGCAATCTCGCTGTTGAGTTCTCGCATCTGTTCCTGCTGCTGCGGAGTAAGCGCTGCGCCGGCTCTCACATAATCTACGTGATACTGCTCCAATAGCCGCAAAGACTGCGCATCTAACTGCAATTGTTCGCGCCGCTCCTGCAAGACATTTATCCGCTCAAACAATGCCGGGTTCAGCAATATTTTGTCGCTGTGTGCGGCTAATTGAGGCGCTAGTGCTTGCTCTAGTTCACGAATACTCTCATTCGTGTGCGCAGCAGACATACTGAAGAACACAGTGGCTACTCGGCTCAGAAGTTGCCCAGACAATTCCAATGGGATTATAGTGTTCTCAAAGGTAGGCGCATCGGCTTGATTGACGATCTCCTTGAGCTCTGCGAGCTGCTCTTCCATTCCCCGTTCAAATGCGGGCATATAGTGACTATTCTCTATACGATCGAAGGGCGGATAATTGAGATAAAGAGGGCTTTCTTTAAAAAATGGATTGATTGTAATTTCTCCGGCATTTGCCATAAGTGGATCATTCTGACTTTCCTCAACCAATGCGGGAGAGGTTTCCTCCGATTCGGAGCATGAGCTTAATAGTGCTGTACTACAGACCAGAAAGCCGCACATCTGTAGTGCTGAGTGTAATTTCATGCTATTCCCTCCTATTTCAGGGATAAATTTGTAAATAGTGGCAAAATTTCACATGGCTCTAAATTAATGTCAACAAACGCCGAAATTATCCCTAGAACCACCAGTTCTTACCCCTATACAGGGACAGCTTGTCATATAATGACTAGCAAATGTGCGCAAAGACACCGAGTACTTTCTTGAATTACCAACCTCATAATTTTGCAGCAATTCACCCTTATCTAGCTAGCTTGTATTTAGCTCTAGTGATGTTGCTGCCTATCTCTACCACCAATGCGGCTGAGCTCAATATCACACAGAATCAACTGCCGGTGAACCTGGGTCCCTATCTAGATTACTTCGAAGACCCAGAGCGCACATACAGCATTCAACAAATGACCTCTTCTTCGATCGAATGGCAACGATCTACCCAATCTATTCCCACTATGGGCATGAACAAGTCTGCTCATTGGTTCTGCATAGTCCTCAGCGGCAAAAACATGCTGGATGAAGACCTAGTACTTGCTTTGGACACGACTACAATTGATCGAGTTGAGTTTTATTTCGTGAATGATGACACGGTAGTGCGCACCTCCATAGTCGGAGATACCATCCCAACATCACAGCTTGATTACCCCTACAGGTTTCCAGTAATACCCTTCGAGATTGCCGAGGAAGGTCAATACAATAAGATTATTTTTCGTGCGACCTCGTCAGTGGGTGTTGAGCTTCCTCTAAGCCTTACCACCATTTCACTCCTGGCAGAAAGCCAACAGAGTGTCCTGGTATTTAATGGCGCGTTGTTAGCGATGTTCTTATTTTGCTTTGCTATCACGGTACTTCTTTCTAGCTATACCCGAGATTCGCTTTTCTTTGGTGTCTCATTGTTTTTTGGGATTGGCACCGTCTTTATACTAACCGAAACAGGGCTAGGCAGAATCTGGCTCTGGTCTGAGAGCGCTGAAGCGAACACAAGAATATCTCTAATCTCAGTGACCGGTATAGTTGCTAGCCTCTGTTTAATCGGACGAGCTCTGAAATTTGAAAACCGATATCGAGACTCTATCAACATAGTGCTTCGATTTCTTACCTATTCGATGATTCCTCTCGGCCTGTACTATTTGATAATTCCCTTTGAGCAAATTAGTAGTGATAACGTAATTCCTGTACTGATTATTGCCCTTTTTGCCGCATTCGCGGTTTTGATCATGGCATCGATCACTGCAATTCAAGGTTCGAAGGCGGCCATCTATCTGGCCACAGCATGGCTATTAATTGTATTAGCCTACAGCTCACTGCTAGTTTACAAATTCGAAATCATTGAGAGAACTACAATATCGCCAATAATTGGCGAAGGGTTTTCGATTGCCGCTGTAGTGTTATTAATGATGGCGATGGGCGAGTTTGTTCGCTCTAAGAGTGAAGAACTTGTAGATGCCCGCATGGAGACGAAAGCGAAAGCAAATTTTCTAAAAAATGTGTCTAGAGAATTCTTAACTCCAGTCCACCTAATTCTTGCCAATTCGAAACGCTTATTTACCGCGCAGTCGGGCGAATTGAATGACACAACAAGACAGCATATGACAACCGTCATTAAGCAGAGCGATCATCTTCATAATTTGATAAACGATTTACTAGAAATGGCAGAGCTTGAATCCGACAGTTTTGAACCCAAATTTGAGCTGGTGGAAATGTCACAATTTCTCGTCGAAATTAAAAACACAATGTCGCCATCTATTATGGAAAAAGGCCTCCAGCTAGAAACCGAATTCGCTTCGGCAAATTTACTAGTACAAACCGACAAGTCACGCCTACAGCATATATTGATTAACCTCATTACTAACGCTATTAAATTCACCGAGAAAGGCAGTATCTTGCTGGCGTACAAGGCGGTCTATTTTCAACGTAGACTAGGCATCGAAATATCCATTGAAGATACCGGTCGCGGCATGAGCGAAGAATTTCAGCAAATATTGTTCCATGAATTCTCTCGCGAAGAAGAATTTTCCGAAAAAGATCCACAGGGTACCGGCCTGAGATTGGTAATAGTCAAACGCATGATAGAGAAGCTAGGTGGTGAGATCACCTTCGAATCACAACAGAATGCAGGAAGCCGATTCCAGATCCGCCTACCCCTGCAAGTAATTAGAGACTAACAGGCTCACCTAACCTGTTTCTTTCTCCAATTGATATATCGACTCGCCTACATCCTCCATCTTAGTCTCGAAGCTTGTGAGAGCATCAGCTAGGCCCTGATTGTAGTAATAGCCACCTACTGCCTTAGAGAAGAAGTCCAACAGAAATTCTGCATCGAAGCTCCCTATCTCTTGCTGTAATTCGTCCTCAAAATACTTCTGCAGCTTTGCTACTACTTCGGTTTTTATCGAGTCATCAAGTTTAATTTCTGCCAAGGTCAATCTCCCAGTTGGCGCGCCAAGTAGTTGAAGTCTTCTCTAGTATAGTCGAATCTTCCATCTGGATTTCTGTTTACTGACTTAAAGAAATTTTACTGAAAATAAACAGCTAGAATAGCAACAGGACAAATAAACCTGACATAGAAGGGCCAGATTTTCCAAAAAATTCCCTGTTCCACCTCTGGACTTCCCTGGCGAATCTCGTCGAGTATCTCGCTGCGCCGCCAGATCCAGACTGCAAAAATACAAATGAAGAGGCTCAGTAGTGGCTGACTTCGCTCGGTAGTGAATATCCTAACCATCTCGAATAAGGGATCGAAGTTGAACACGATGACTAAGGAGATCAGGGTAATGATTGCGCCGACAGTGATTGCAGCCTTGGGCCGAGGTATTCCCTTATTCTCAACACTATAAGCAACCGGCACCTCCAACATCGAAATAGAAGAAGTGAGTGAGGCAATCGTCATCAATGCAAAGAATGCCGCTGCAACTAGCAAACCTATAGGACCCATATTATTGAATAATGCGGGAAGCACTGAAACGATGAGACTAGGACCGGCAATTAGTTCGCCGGCAGCATCATAGATTTGTACGCCACTCTCCTGAGCCACATACATAGCCGGTAAAATTAGCAATCCGGCCAACACCGCAACCCCAACATCTAACAAGGCAACAAGGCCGCCCACAACCGGCAAGTTTTCATCCTTACTGATGTATGAGCCATAGACCAACATTGTTCCAACACCTAACGAGAGAGAGAAGAATGCCTGCCCCATTGCATTGACTAACAATTGCGGATCAGTGACGCGCGAAATATCTGGCAGTAGATAGGCACGCAGCCCATCCATCGCTTCCGGCAGCGTAAAAACATACAGAATAAGTAACAGCAGAATACCGACTAGCGAAGGCATTAATCTTGATGCCCATTTTTCGATGCCGCCCTTCACGCCAGCAGTGACAATGAGAACAGTCAGCACCATGAAGATTATAACAAACAGTGCATTGCGAATTTCTGCATCAGTTGTCAGCCACTGAGATAGGCTCGCCAAGCCTAACACCCTTGAGAGGGGATCTAGAAAGAACGCCATCATCCAGCCACTAACAATAGCGTAGAAGCTGAGAATCAGACTTACCGTTAGGATGCCTAGAAATCCAATAGCCAGTGCTAAGAATTGGCTCTTCTTACCGCTTGATATGGATATTAATGCTGCTACAGCATTAGAGCGCGTATGTCGGCCAATAATGAGTTCAGCCATTAGGGCCGGATAGCCTAAGGCGAAGGCTAGAATGAGGTAAGTGAAAAGAAATGCCGCACCGCCATTACTTGCGGTGTTTGTAGGGAATCCCCAAATATTGCCGAGACCGACCGCGGAACCCGATGCGGCCATGAGAAAGCCAAATCTGGATGAAAATTCTCCGCGTGCCGCTGCCACTATGCTGAGTGCCCCTGAAATTATCTATTAATCGAACGATTCCAGCGTGAAGCTCAGAGTTGCCGCATCAGTGAGAACTAAAACAACATTCGTAAGCACAGAAATAGAGCCATTTAGATTCACTTCCAGCGAGGGAATACGCAAATAGCCATCTACAGAAGAATACTCAGCGATCCCCTCAAAGCTATCCCTGAGCGGAATCACGCTCTCCTCATTCGCACGGACAACTATATTTGGAGATTCTGCCACTACATTAAAATTCATGCTGATCAGATCAGCCCCCGAATCGATGCTCACAGAGGTGATGAGTAAACCAGTCTCGGACTCGAAAATATGCGGCGATGAACTGAAACGCTGTGTTACCTCAGCATTAATATAGAGGAAGTCTCGTGGGTCTGCGTAAATGGGCGTGATAACCGGCGCATCCGACGCCTTAAAACCAAGGCTGACAGTTGGCAAGGCTTCAATATCATCAACTATATCCATCCCGTCGCCTAGTACGACTCCAAATACCGTGAAGCCACCATTATCGGCATCCAAAGTCGCACTATTGTTAGCGACATTGACGAACCACTGATTTGTGGCGCTATCTGGATCTCCAGCTATCTTGGCCATCGCAACGGTGCCACGCGTATTGGAGGCCCCAAATTCATTCTGTATAGGAGGATCTGACGGCAGGTCAATAGGGCCTTCAAACAGACGAAAGCGATAGCCGCCGCCCTGCACTACAAAGTTATCAATGACACGATGGATATAAGTGCCGTTGTAATCGTTGCGATTGACGTAGTTTAAAAAATTCTGAACTGTGCCAGGAGCCGACTCATCTAATAACTCAATCGAATAATCGCCTACACTAGTACTAATGCGGACAATGGTCCCCGCCAGAGCAGATGGGACAAAGGTGAATACATAGGCAAGGACAGAACAGAGGACTATGCGAATTGAGGCGCTTGAGAATATCGATCCTGAGCTGCGCCGACTAATTACTGTCATGGATACTCCTGAAATACTGACTATTATAGGTCTTGCTTCTACCCTATCTGAACGAGGCAGCATAGGTTAAGTGCCGTTAAGATTCAACTCCCATTCCTAGCCAGTAGATAAGCTAAGGCTTGCTTGATCTGCGCAGCGTGAGTGCGTTTCAGCCCCGAATTTCGGTGTCTTCAAGCCACTGTAGCAGGATTTTTAGCTGGCGATTCGCAGCCCGACTATGATATAACATGCGACCTTTCTAGCTACTCCAGCTAGAAAGTATTTATCTAATCGTTCAGTAAAAATAGGTCCGCTTCGCCAGTGCCAAATCATCAAAACTCACTCCCCGGTTTCGGAATACCACCTCAAGATCCTGCAGACGAAAAAAATAGAGTTTCACAAGCAAACAGGCCTGCCTCTATTGGCGTCGGAATAGACTACGGCACAAGCAACAGTGCAGCGGCGATATTCGATGGCAGTAAAGTTCATCTTGTACAACTTGAGCGGCATTCAGTAATCATGCCCTCCGCGACCTATATCGATAAGGACTTCCAGATCAGCACGGGTCAGGGTGCGATCAATCACTACATAGAGAGCAATACAGGAAGAACCGTTGAATTGAGCGCGGAAATCCTAGGTGAAAGCAGAACCACTACGGGTCAGGTCGGTGACAAGGGCCTGCCCGAAGAAGGCAGCACGCAAACAGTATATGGACAGTCCTTCGTCGATGGAGGCCAACAAGGCAGACTCTTTAGAGGCATCAAAAGGCTACTAGGCAGCAGCAACTCACCACGACTAATGGTATTCGACCGGGCATTTCGGCTCGTCGCCCTCATAACACCCCTACTACTTAGAATAAGAAAAAGCATTGAGCTACAAATACCGGACGAAGTATCAGCCTCGGCAGCTACCGATCATGCCTGTATTGGGCACCCAGTAAATTTCGAGGGTAATGCTGAGAATCGAAATCGGGCCGCTCTCGATATGTTGTCTGAAGCCTATGGCTATGCTGAATTCGTCAATCAGTCTTACTACCCAGAGCCAATTGCTGCCGCCCTGAGCTATCTTCATGAAAACTCGGAGCAATCGGCACAATCTCAGCTTCTGCTGGCCGTCGATTTTGGCGGAGGTACACTCGACCTATGCCTTATTCGTCGAGAACAGTCAGAATTCGAAGTCATCGCTACCCACGGCATAGGTCTAGGTGGAGACCACATAGACCAAGTGATGTTCAAGAAACTGTTGTTTCCTCTTCTAGGCAAGGGCGAGCGTTGGAAGCGTGCAGGGGAAGACCGCGAGATAGAGACACTATTTCCATTTGAAGAATATGAAGACCTGTTACTTAATTGGGCCATCAGTTACATGCTCAATCAGAATAAATTCACCACGCCATTGATGCAAAGAATTAGCGTTGGGGATGAGGCATCGATCAAGTTTCAGCGTCTCTACGATATGATCAAGAGCAACTACAGCTATTTGGTTTTTCAATGTATTAAAGAACTGAAGGCTGAGCTTTCTGAGGCTGAGTCGGCGAAGCTAGACATACCTGAGCTCGATATCGAGTTCGAGCTCAGTCGAGAACAGTTTGAGATCATGATTGGCGATCTGCTCGATAAATTCAGCCAATCAATATCCGACCTGCTACAACGCGTCAAATTAGAAAGCAGTGATATAGACCTCGTGATTCGAACAGGCGGCTCTTCGCTAATACCCGCCGTGAAGCGCATCTTGGAAGCCCGCTTCCCGGGCAAGGTAATCGAGCACGACCCATTTACTAGCGTGGCCGCGGGACTTGCCATTGCGGACTATCAAGGCTTAGGGGAAAAACTAACAAAAGAGTGAATTGCTACAGCCAATTATCAAAATTCAACGCGAAGTGACTCGGCGGAGTCAGCGAAGGACAGTGAGTGAATCCGTCCATCTCTCTCAACATTTACCAGATTGGCCTGATCTGGCCATACATCTCTAAGCGCAAGATGCACCACTGACAGCGCATTTACATCCGCTAGCTGCCCTGTTTCCTGATAGACCCACATGTACTGCCCATCTATCTCCTCTCCTACGTACTCCAGATTCAGCTTGATAGTCTCACCTTGCGAATCCTCGGCGGCAACAGCGAATCGGTTCATCACATAGTTGCTGAAAAGTTCTCTCGAGGCGGCCGACTCCATTAAATTCTGAGACTCACCAAATACGACGCCTGCTGCATGCTCAGCGTCGTGTATGAAAAAACGATGCATGACTTCGATATTACCGGTGCTATCGTTGAATAGAATGCGCGTTACTGCCGTCTTCTGCTGATGGGCAACACTGAGGCTAGACGCAAGGCAGCACAGTAGGCTTAGCAGCGTGAGGACGACCGTTCGCGGCCTGCCTCGCACTACCGGGATTCTTGGGCTAGTTGTCCTGCTCATCATCTTCATCGGCCTTCAACTCTGTCTTGATATCTTGCATAACATCTCGAGACATTAAGCCACTGCGGCCTTCGGATTTAAAACTCTCGATACGCGAGGGGATGATTCGCCGCGGATAATAGTTATTCTCTATGTCCGCGTCGGCTGTTTCCTGCATAGGATCGATTACTACGCTAAGCAGTTCGTTTTCACTAACTATAAGCTTCTTTACTTGCGCCGCATTTCTGCGCCATATCTCGGCAGGTAGACGCATCTCTTCCTTGCTGCCATCGGCATATTCCATCTCTAGGATTACTGGCATGACCAGACCGCCCGCATTAGAAAGTTCGAGAATATAGTAATTCAGATCTTCCGAAATAGTTCTGTCCAGAACTGCGCGCTCCCAGTCTTCGAGACCTTCTAGGAAACTGTTGTAGGCATTTCGCTCCTTATTCGTAACAGTAAACTGGTCGTTGTCATCGTAGAAGTCGCGTACATCAAGGTTACGCTCAACCCAGGCCTGCCTTCCCTCTTCTCGATTTCGCTGAATATACAATGAAGGAGGTAAGGCCTTCTCATCCTCGCGCTGACGTGCATAGTCGATATCTGGATTTTCGGTATTCATACGCATCTCATAGACTCGGTCTAGAGAGATATCGACATGATCGGTCGTGTAAAACCAACCGCGCCAAAACCAATCCAGATCGACACCTGATGCCTCTTCCATCGTGCGGAAAAAGTCGGACGGTGTCGGTCGCTTGAACTCCCATTGGCGCGAATATTCTTTGAATGCGAAATCGAAAAGCTCGCGACCCATAATGGTCTCGCGCAAGATATTGATCGCCGTTGCTGGCTTTGAGTAGGCGTTCGGGCCCAGGCGCAACACGCTATCAGACTGAGTCATGATCGGGACCTGGGTCTGCGAAACCATGTAATCAACGATATACCTAGGCTCTACGCCCCATGGCATCTCTGCATCCCATTCGCGGCCGGCAACGGAGTCAAGATAGCTATTGATACCCTCGTCCATCCAGGTCCATTGACGCTCATCTGAATTCACTATCATCGGAAAATAGAAATGCCCTACCTCGTGAATGATCACAGCAATTAGGAAACGCTTCTCTGCCAAGGAATAAGTTCGAGACCCATCGTCCTGTAGCGTAGTACGCGGACCATTGAAACTAATCATCGGATATTCCATGCCGCCGAGAAAACCTGCGTTCAAGGAGATTGCCGCCGGATAGGGAAAATCGAAAGAGAAGCGGCTATAGACTTCGAGGGTATGAATAACCACTTCGGTTGATAGATCCGACCAGAGTGTTCCACCCTCCTTCGGATAATAGGACATGGCCATAACCAGCTCTTGATCCGCACCTTCTTGATGATGCCCTTTCGCATCCCAAATAAATTTCCTTGAAGAGCCCCAGGCGAAGTCACGTACGTTCTCCGCAGCGAATCGCCAAGTCTTAGTGTTATCCACCCCTTCGCTCTCATTCTCAAGGGCTTCTTCGGGGGTAACGATGAATACTGGTCGCTCCGCAGTCTCAGCTTCTTGCAGTCGCTCGCGCTGCTCTCTTGTCAGTACCTGGTTCGCGTTCTGTAGCTCGCCGGTCGCTGCAACAATATGATCCGAGGGCACAGTAAGTGCAACTTCGTAGTCGCCAAACTCCAAGGTAAATTCACCCGACCCCAGAAATTCTTTATTTGTCCAACCTTCGTAATCGGTGTAGGCAACGAGACGCGGGAACCATTGAGAGATCGCGAACAGATAGTTACCGCCTTCGTTCTCATCGTCGGGGAAATATTCATATCCACCGCGAGGTCGAAGCACATCACCATTTACAATGTTATAGGCGTAGTCGATTTCGAATTCGACGTCCTGACCAGACCTTAGTGGGCTCGCGAGATCGATACGCATGAGGGTGCCGACTATTGTGCTAGGAAGGTCATTTCCCGCGCTATCACGGACTGAGTTTATTTCGTAGCCGAGGTCGGCGTCTTTCCTGTACTGCAGAGCACGCAGCTGGCCTAAGCTGATGCGGGCAGGAGAATCGGTATCAGGGCTGCTGCCATTAAAGGTAGAACTCATATTTCCAAGCGAATCATTACGAAAGCGATTCTGGTCTAACTGCAGCCAAAGATAAGCCAGCGTATCGGGGGAATTGTTTTGGTAGCGTACGGTCTCGGTACCTGAAATTCGCTGCGCATCTTCATCGAGGGCGACGTCTATCTCATAGTCGACTTCTTGCTGCCAATATTGATGGCCCGGTTGGCCGGACGCATTCCTGTAAACGTTTGGAGTCGGCAAGACTTCATCTAATTGACGAAACTTATCCTGATAGGATCCCTTCGCTTGTTGAATGCCTTGTGCTAATAGCAGTGAGCTGCTGAACAACACGCTTATCACAGTTGTGAGAAAGACAATTCTCTTCATAACGACCGGCCTCCTGATGATCCGCTTCACCTAGGATTTTCCTAGGGTCTCTCTGAACAGTTCTACGGCTGCAAATACTACCGCGTTTTACTCGATTTGTGACATCCAGCCATCAGCATCAGCTAGATTCTCTTGAGAGGAAAATCCAATAACAAGCTACCGTTTTCTGGGTCGCGCAATTCAAACTGGACCGCCGTGGCATTATCGAGCGCATCAGCAACAGTAGCAGCACTTTCAATATTGTTCATGATAAAGGCAACTCGTGTGGTAACGCTGCTCACTGGCGGGATATCGAGCGGAATAAGATCATAAGCTGCAGACTCTCTCAACATGCCTTGCACCGCAGATTCCACCCTCAGACTTGAGTCGGGAATGCGTTTTCTTACGGCCCTAAACAGTGCTACTTCGCCATCCTCGCCTGTCATGCTTAGGAATACATTAACCTGCTTCGTAAAAAGCTCGAGGCTCCCTATATGCAGTAAGGGCGTATAGATCGGGTAGCCGAACCCCGCTTCGATAATGCCATTACTGGAACTATCGCTAATGAGCTCCTTACTAAGCTGCTCTCCCGTTAGACCCACTCCCGCCTCATTAGGTAGCAGGATGAAATAATACACTAGCACTGGAATGATAGCGGGAGCGCAAACTGTCAACCCATAGATACCCGGCCTGCCAGAGAAAAGGGGGTTGAAAGGGTACGCAGCAATCAAGCCGGACACGATAGCCAAGGACAATAGTGCCGCGCGAATAAACAGCGGCTCGTTACCAATCCTAGCGGGGTTTTGGGCGATAAAAATCACCAGCGCCACAGCAACCAGAAGCGCCGAAAGACCGATGACTATTTTTCTTAACGTGGTATTCATGAGCGCCTTGGCGAACAATACAGAATGAGACTAGGTTGTCTTAGATCTCTTCGCCCTGTGCCTGCTTATCAGCATGATATGAAGATCTTACCAACGGCCCACTAGCAACATGCTTGAATCCTAACTTCTCTCCATAGACACGCAGCTCCTCGAATTCATCGGGATGCACGAAGCGTTCTACCTTGAGATGATCTTTCGAAGGTTGCAAATACTGACCAAGAGTCACCATATCGATGTTATGCGCGAACAGATCATCCATCACCTGCTTCACCTCATCTAGAGTCTCTCCTAGCCCGAGCATCAAGCCTGATTTCGTTGTAACCGCAGGTCGGAGGGCCTTGTATCTCTTGAGCAGCTCTAGCGACCAGCCATAGTCGGCACCGGGTCTTGCCTGCTTATACAGTCTAGGCACTGTCTCGAGATTGTGATTGAACACGTCCGGTGGTGTCTGCTTAAGAATATCTAAGGCAATATCCATTCGGCCTCGAAAATCTGGCACCAACACTTCTATTTGGATATCAGGGTTCAATCTACGTGTTTCGCTAATGCAGTTCGCGAAATGTTGCGCACCACTGTCTTTTAAATCATCGCGGTCTACTGAGGTGATCACCACATAGCTTAGCCCCATCTCACTGATGGCAGAGGCAAGCTCAGTTGGCTCGTTCTCGTAGAGGGGCTTTGGCTTGCCGTGAGCTACATCGCAGAACGGGCAACGACGCGTGCAGATATCGCCCATGATCATAAATGTGGCGGTGCCATTGCTAAAGCATTCACCGAGATTCGGACAAGACGCCTCCTCGCAGACTGATGCGAGCTTGTGCTCTCTCAACTTCTGTTTGATGTGATTAATCTTCGGCGACGCGGGAATTTTTACGCGAATCCAGTCCGGCTTACTAGGAAGCTCGGTGGTCGGAATGACTTTAACGGGAATACGACGAACCTTATCAGCCCCCCTAAGCTTCTCTCCCTCTACCAAAGTATTTCTACGCTTTCTTTCAGCCATTTGACCAGAATCTCAATCAGTTATATTCGTTATATTCGGAATAACCCAGCTCACCCAGCAACTTATTACTGAGCACTTTGCTCACCTTCTGCATCAACGTGTCAGACGCAGACACATGGTCGGCGATCTGCGTGACGGCAAGCTCATCAAAGCCACAGGGATTAATACGTGAGAAGGGTTCTAGATCCATCTGCACGTTCAGACTCAAACCGTGATAGCTCCAGCCCCGACGTATGCGCAATCCCAGGGCCGCTATTTTAGCATCATTCACATACACACCGGGAGCTTTGGCTTTATTAGTCGCTGCTATACCAAATTCTTCGAGAGTCTGGATAATTGCCTTCTCGATCAGATCGACCAAGTTACGGACGCCCATCTTACGGCGCTTTACATTCAGTAGTAGATACACGACTAATTGCCCAGGACCATGATAGGTAACCTGACCACCACGATCTACCTGTACTACGGGGATTTCAGCGGGATTTAGCAGGTGTTCCGGCTTACCTGCCTGCCCTTGCGTAAAGACCGGCTTGTGGCTCAGCAGCCATATTTCATCATGACGGGTCGCATCGGCCTGCTCAACCAAATAACGCATGGACTTGAAGATCGGCTCATAATCCTGCAAGCCCAATCTACGGACGACTAACGGCGGTTGAACTTGATTCTCGCCCTTCTTAGGCTCTGCAGTGAAATGCTTATAGCTGGCGAGTATCACCTATAAGACCATCTTCACACTTTCGAGGGCCTTCAGCTCGTCGAATAAGCTCTGCAATTGATCCACGCCAGTTGCGGCTATGGTAATCCTTACCGATACATAGGTGCTCTTCTTGCTTGGCTGTAGCTCGATCAATTCCGAGGAAATTTTTCCGGCGTGCTTTTCTGCAACCGTAATAACCTCAGCCTGAAACTCAATGCTGGCCACGCCGATAATCTTGATCGGGTATAGGCAAGGAAATTCTATCTTCGGTGCTTCCTGCTCAGTGCTTGGGTCTAACTCTTTCGACATACAACTAACCCGAGAATATATTACTGAAGAACAGCGTGATCCAATCAATAAAACGTTTCAGAATGCCGCCTTGTTCCACTTCCTGCATGGAGACCACATCGCCCTGATAGAGAATATTGTCGTCCAGAACAACCCGCACCTCGCCCATGATCTGCCTGTCGCTAAGTGGCGCACGAATCACTTCGTCTACGTCCACCGTCGCAGTCATAGCCTCTGCCTGACCCCGTGGAATCGTAATATAAACCTCTTCTTCAATACCCAGATCAACAGAGTTCTGCGCGCCAGAAAAAATCGGCACATTGGTTAGCACCTGATCCGCATCATACAGCTTGTGCGTCTCGTAGTAGCGGAACCCGTAGGTGAGTAACTTCTGCGTCTCTATCGCACGGGCCTCTTCACTCGCTGTGCCCATGACCACAGAGATCAATCGCATACCGTCGCGCTCCGCTGAGGCAACGAGGCAGTAACCCGCCGCGTCGGTCCATCCTGTTTTCATGCCATCGACATTACGATCGCGAAATAGCAGAGTATTTCGATTCGACTGACGAATATCGTTATAGGTAAATTCTCGCTCGGCATAGAGAGGGTAGAATTTAGCATGCTTGTTGATAGTAGCCTGTGCTAGCAGAGCCAAGTCACGAGCGGACATCGTATTGTAGTAAAGCTCTGTGTCCAATCCACTGACGTTCATGAAGAAGCTTTGCGTGAGGCCAAGCACTTCGGCGTATTGATTCATCATGTCCGCGAAAGCTTCTTCGCTGCCTGCAATATGTTCCGCGATTGCCACGCTGGCATCGTTTCCAGACTGAATAATAATGCCACGAAGCAGGTCTTCTACTGCAACCTGCGTATCTACACCGACGAACATTTTAGAGCCTTCCATGCGCCAAGCTTTCTCGCTGATATGCACCTCGTCAGACAGCGCTAGATTGCCATTAAGTATCTCTTCGGTAGCAACATAGGCGGTCATTATCTTAGTCAGGCTCGCTGGCGGCAGCGCCTCGTCAGCATTCTCTTCGATGAGTACGTGCCCAGTCTTGGCATCGATCAGGATGTAGCTGGTTCCGGCTATCTCTGGAGGCCTTGGGATAATGGCCGGCGCAGCAAAGGAAAGATTGCTAGCGAACATGACTAACACCATGAGTAGAGAGAGCCCTCTCGTTCGCGGTGTAGAATTTTTAGAACGTGATGAAATAGAAAAAGATGACATAAAAATCCGTCTCGTTTGAGTGTAATAAGTTGTGAAATGACGAATCAATTGATGAAACTGGTCGTGGCTGTTATTCGGTGATAGCCCGTACTGTCCGCTATTCAGTAACAGTGTACGGACTTCCCAAGTTAGCGGCAACAACACTTTGGCTAACTCGTTGAATTTGACCAGGATCAGAAATTGGGCCGACTCTAACTCGGTGTAAAATTCTGTTGTTCGCTGTATTCACCGTGCGAATTAACACGGGCAGGCTGGTAATTTCTTCTACCCTGCTTGAGACTTCTTGCGCGGCACTTAGTTCCGAGAATGCCCCTACCTGCAAATATTTACTGCCTGCCGAACTAACGCGCAAAGTCTCGTTGCGTGAAGAACTAACTGTACTCGTCCCTCGATCGCGTAAGGCGCCGGTTGCCACTATCGATTCGAGCTGTACTCGAGCCGTGCCTCTATCCGCATAGCCGAGCTTGATGGCTGCCGCATAGGACAAGTCGATAAGGCGATCCCCATGAAAGGGCCCCCTGTCATTCACCCTAACTACAATGCTTCTATTGTTATCCAAATTTGTGACCCGCAGGAAGCTAGGTATGGGCAGGGACTTATGTGCAGCCGATGCCAGATACATATCGAACACTTCACCGTTAGAGGTTTTGTGCCCATGAAACTTCTCACCGTACCAAGAGGCTACTCCACGCTCTGAATAGCCCTCTTCGGTCGGCAGTACGCGATAACTCTTACCCAACACTGTATAGGGGCTGCGATTTCCTGCTCTACCGCGATCTATAGGTTCTGGAATAACTTCTGGAATTGAGGAGATATCAACGATCCGAATCGGCGCTCGGTCCTGCGAGATGCTATAGCGGCCCGCATTCGGCGACTCCGGCGCAGGCGCAGGTGCAGGCGCTGAGCTACAGGCGATCATAAGCAGTAAAATCGGTGAAACTAACGATATCTTCAACACAGTCATCTTCATGTAACTACCTTAGTTGCGTAATACTATTTGCCTAGCTCTAGGCTCAATCGAAACTAACAGAAAAATTAGGGGCACCTGAAGAATAGCGTCCGATCTGACAATTATTTTAACTACTTCGTCAAATCCTAGCGCAGCTAACCCCCTGCAGAAGCGACTGCGTAGCATTCCAAAACGAAGACAGAGAATTAAATACAATTATTTCAATGACTTATATTTTCCTGGGACGCCCGTGAGTCTGGATCGACATGAGCAAGCCAAAGCCGATAAAAAGCGTGACGACCGAGGTGCCCCCGCGACTCATAAGTGGCAGCGGCAGACCGATCACTGGCAATAAGCCCGACACCATCGCCATATTGACGAACACATAGAAGAAGAACGTTAGCGTGATGCTGCCGGCAAGCAGACGACCAAACATATCGTTCGCCGCAAAGGCAATATAACAACCACGCACCAGCACGAAGAGATACATTGAGATAAGAAACAACACACCGAGCAAGCCAAACTCCTCTGCTAAAACGGCGAGGATGAAATCGGTATTGCTCTCGGGAATAAAATCCAAGTGCGATTGGGCACCCTCACCCCAGCCCTTGCCATAGAGGCCACCCGAACCAATAGCTATCTGCGATTGAATGATATTGTAGCCAGCACCGGTTGGGTCTCGATAGGGGTTGAAGAACGTCAATATTCTGTTCTTCTGATGTTCTTGGGCGAGAAAGATAAACCACGCCGGTGACGCAAGCAGTAACGCAATAAATCCCACGATTACAATACGCCAGCGTATGCCCGCGAGTAGCACGACGAAGAGGCCCGACATGATCACCATGATCGCCGTACCGGTATCGTTCTGAATAATAATTAGCGCAGCAGGAACGAGAATCATCAGCGCAGAAAAGAATAGATGTTTAAATCTTGGCGGGAGTGGACGACTCGCGAGATACCACGCTAGCAACATAGGCACTACGAACTTCATTAACTCTGAGGGTTGAAAACTAGGCAGACCGGGCAAATCCAGCCAACTCTTTGCACCGTTTGCCTCCACTCCAACCACCAGCACCAATCCAAGCAGGCCGATTCCAGCCACATACAGTGTCGGTGCCCAGCGCCTAAAAAAGTGTACGTTGAGCTGCGCGACGATAAACATCACCACGAGACCGACGACCATCGTAAGTGCCTGTCTGCGTACGACGGGAACATCGCCCCCACTGGCACTGAATAGTACTAACAGACCAAAGCCGCATAGCAGAATTATGCCAACAAGGAGAGGAGGATCGGTATGAATCGTTCGCAAGATAGATTTACTGTATCTGGACTTGGAATCGAATCCATCGGACTGTCGTATGAAGTCTTGGTTATTCATCGACCAGGGAAACAAGTTTATCGTCAGAATCCAGTGCCGCGAAGTCGATCTGAAGAATGTCTAATAGGTAAGCGTCTGATACGCTCTTCGCAATGGGTCCAGCCACGCTGCTTCCGTGCTCACCGTTCTCAACAAAAACAGCAATGGCTATCTGAGGTTTGATGTTTGGATTTTCAGCCGGCGCATAAGAGATGAACAAGGCATGATCCTTGTTCGGATCAGATACCTGAATATCATCGCTCTGTAAAATTTCCTGGCTGATGCCGACCACCTGAGCCGAGCCGGATTTGCCTGCCATCTTATACGGCATCTCTCGGTCTTCCATGGCTATGGCTTCGTAGGCCGTTCCGTATTCGCGAAAGACATCATTGAAGGCGCGGTGAACTACCATCACCATAGACTCTTCGATATAGCGCCAGTAGTCCGGATCATTGACAAGTACATCATCTACCGGGTTTGCGATTTCCGGCTCGTATGGCACACCGTCAATAGCCTTCAACATACGCGGCTGTACGACTTTACCCTTGTTTGCCATGATCGACGCCGCCGTGGCTAGCTGTAGTGGGGTCGCCCACATGAAACCCTGACCAATGGAAGAATTTATAGTGTCACCCGGATACCATGGCTCGCCTCTAGTCTCCCGCTTCCAATCACGAGATGGCAACACGCCAGTCCTAGCGTAATTAATATCGACCGCGAGATTTTCTCCGAACCCGAACTGCGCCATAAAGCCGTGCATGGTATCGATGCCCATGCGATTGCCCAGATCGTAAAAAAATGTATCACAAGATTGATAAATGGCTTTCTGTAGATCCGTGTGCCCATGACCACCACCTATAGCAGTTCTCAGGGTATAGTCACCCCAACGGTAACTCACTCCCGGCAGTCGAAAATATCCCGGGTCCTCGATTGCGAACTCATAGTCGACGAGGCCATGATGCAGTCCGCCCAAGCCAAGAAATGGCTTAACAGTTGAACCGGGTGGATACGGGTTTGTTGATCTATCGAACAGCGGTGTATTGATCTCGTCAGTAACGAGTACGCTATAGTTCTTATTGCTAATCCCGGTTACGAACAAGTTCGGGTCGAATCCAGGTTTGCTCACCATCGCCAAAATACCACCAGTATTTGGATCTATCGCGACTACGGCACCGCGAAAATCTCCTAACGCTTCTTCTGCCGCAATTTGCAGCTGGCTATCAATATAGAGAGAGATATTCTTACCAGCAATTGGGTCGGTGCGATCAAGTCTACGCATGACCTGACCTCTATTATTCTTTTCTACAATTTCATAGCCAACGGTGCCATGCAACAGCTCTTCATAGGTTCTCTCTATTCCAGTCCTGCCTACATGGTTTGTGCCACCATAATTTTCTCGTTCTTTATCATCGAAGTTACCCAGCTCGGCACGATTAATTTCTGACACATAGCCTACCGAATGAGCGGTGAGATCAGCGAAAGGGTATTGCCGCACGAATTGAGGCTCGATTGCGACGCCGGGAAGCTTGAAACTGTTTACGGCAATCTTCGATTTATCTGCTTCGCTGAGGACATAGCGTAGTGGCACAGAAGTAAACGGCACACGATTTCTACGCAGCCGCTTATTGAACTGCTCTCTTTCATCATCAGACAAGTCTATTAGCGTGTCGAGATAGTCGAGAGTTTCGTCAAGGTCTTCGGTCTGTTCACGAACAATTGTTAAGTTAAATATTGGCTGATTGTCGGCGAGTAACTGCCCTCTATTATCAAAGATTAGACCGCGAGCAGGAGGGACATATTGAGAGTGCAGTCGGTTGCCATCGGAACGAGCTGAGAAATAGTCGTATTGTGAGACCTGCAGGTTGACGAGCTTTACGATTAACGCAGCAAATAATAGCAGGACTAAAACTCCAGCCACGACGAGACGACGACTAAATAGCTCGCTCTCTGCTTCGTGGTCTTTAAGCTGCCATTTTCCTGCCATATTTAGGATCCCCTAGCTGCAATTAGATTAGTCGGCTAAGGGATTAGCCACTAAAGGATTGCTTCCCTCGATGTCTTCGACAACAAGCCCTATAAATAGTTTTACCCCAGAATACGGCCTACCTTCAATTCTATAGTTTACGCCGACTAGAGCGAGTTTTTTAGTCAAATCGGTTTAAAATCCATAAGCATTTACAAACTCGATTAGCTGCGATGATAGGGATGGCCCTTAATGATGCTGATCGCACGATAGAGCTGCTCCGTAAGCACAACCCTGACAAGAGGATGGGGAAATGTCAGCGCGGACAGTGACCAGCGCTCTGATGACCTCGCAAGACACTCGGCATGCAAACCATCCGGCCCACCGATAAGCACACTCAGATTATTACCTCGCTGACGAAAATCCGTGATTTTCTCTGCTAAATCTTCGGTACTGAATGACTTGCCGGTAACATCTAGCGCAATCACATAGTCATTAGCTGGTATCGCGGCTAACAAGGCATCGCTTTCCTTCTTCTTGCATTGATCGCTATTGCTGTTCTTGCTGCGCTTCGCCATCGGTATTTCGATTAAGGAGAAGTCTAAGTCGGCAATCAATCGTTTCTGATACTCCGCGACACCCTCCTGCACCCAGGCTGACATCTTCGTGCCCACACTTAGGACCCTTAGCTTCACGCCGCAGGGTCTTCCGAACTAGAATTGTCTTTGGGTTTTTCGTCGAAATTCCAAAGCTCTTCCAAGTTATAAAGTGCGCGCACCGGTGCCAACATTAAATGAACGACAACACCACCCAGATCAACTAAGACCCATTCAGAGGCGAGCTTACCTTCCATGCCCACCACTTCATGCCCCGCCTCCTTCACCGACTTATTAATCGACTCCGCTAAGGCTTTCAGGTGCGTACTCGACGTCCCCGTTGCGATGACCATGTAGTCCGTAATAGAGGTTAGTCTTTCGACATTGATACAGCGAACCGATTGTCCCTTTAGCTCATCTATTGCCTCGACAACTATTTTTGATAATTTTGTACTATTCAAACCGCAGTCTCACTCTAGTTAACTAATTCTGATAGAGGCTATTATCTTTAATATACTGAACGACCTCAGCTTCGAGCTCCGTCGATACATCATCGCCTCTCACTAATTTCTTTCTAATCTCACTCGATGCCATATCAACATCGAAACCTTCACAGAAAATAATTTTCCCATTAGGGCAAGACAGCATCTGCGCACTTGTCTCTACCTGCCTGTGCTCGATGCCAACGGCCTTCAGCGTTTCATCCGACAGGGCCGCACCATGCCTCGACAACACCAGCAGATGACTCAGTTCTAATATTTTCTGCCACTCGTGCCATTCGGGCAGGCTATTAAACGCATCCACACCTAATACGAATACCAGCGTACTGTTTTGCTTCTTAAGCTCCGCGAGTGTATCGACCGTATACGACAGCCGATCCCGCCGCAGCTCGATCGGATCAATTTCTATTTGCGGATAGCAAGCGGTCGCGAGCGTAAGCATTGCCAATCGATGCTCAGCCTGCGTATTAGGCACGGCCTTGTGATTAGGCAGATGGCAGGGGATCATTCTGAGCCGCTGCAAAGACAAAAAATCTAGGGCAAACTGCGCGGCGCTCACATGCCCCTTGTGCACTGGATCAAACAATCCGCCAAGCACGACTAAGGGAGAGCTCATTGTCGGATGTGCCCGTCCCCCAACACGATATACTTCTGCGAAGTCAGGCCTTCGAGGCCAACCGGGCCCCGCGCATGAAGCTTGTCTGTCGAGATGCCAATTTCCGCTCCAAGGCCGTATTCGAATCCATCTGCAAATCGCGTGGACGCATTAATCATCACCGAACTCGAATCAACTTCTCTAAGGAAGCGCTGCGCGCGCGTGTAATCCTCTGTCACGATAGATTCCGTGTGCTGCGAGCTATAGGTATTAATATGATTAATCGCCTCATCCACATCACTGACGATTTTTATCGACAATATTGGCGCTAGGTATTCGGTTGCCCAATCTTCGATCGAAGCCGGGTTAACACCGTCAGCCAGCGCGCGGGTATCTTCGCAGCCACGCAGCTCAACACCCTTCTCTATTAATTTCGCACACAAACTAGGCAGCACCTCAGCAGCTATATGTTTAGCAACCAGTAGCGACTCTAATGTGCAACATGTGCCGTAGCGCTGGGTCTTCGCGTTAATAACAATAGCCATCGCCTTCTCGATATCCGCCTTGTCATCGATGTAGACGTGACAGTTTCCATCTAGGTGTTTGATGACCGGCACTTTCGCATCGGCACTAATTCTAGCAATAAGCCCCTTCCCACCTCGCGGAATAATCACGTCGACAAATTCAGGCATGGTAATCAGCAGCCCAACCGCATCTCGATCGGGTCGATCCATAACCTGAACCACATGCTCACTCAGACCTGCCTGTTCGAGTCCTGTCTTGATACAGGCCGCGATGGCTTGGTTCGATTGAATTGCCTCTGAGCCACCGCGCAAGATTGCGGCGTTGCCAGACTTCAGACAGAGGCTAGCTGCCTCACAAGTTACATTGGGTCGTGATTCGTAGATTATGCCAATTACACCAAGAGGCACTCGCATCTTGCCAACTTGAATTCCGCTAGGGCGATATTTGAGATCCGAGATGGCAGCAACCGGATCGTCCAGAGCCGCTACTTGACGCAGGCCCTCGATCATACCGTCTATTCGAGTGGCATTAAGTTCCAAGCGATCGAGCAAAGCTGCATCTAGCCCCTTTTTTTTGCCGGCCTGCATATCCTGCACATTCGCCTGAATAAGCTGGTCTCGATTACTATCGATCGCCTCAGCTATCGCGTTAAGTGCCGCATTTTTCTGCGCTGTGCTCGCCTTGGCGATCTGGCGTGATGCCTGCCTCGCCTGAGTCCCCAGCTGCTGCATGTAGTCTTTGATATCAGTCATTTTGAATACTTTTCACTTAATCGTTTCCTGCCTACTGGAAATGCTGCTCAACTAATTTGAGCGCCATTCATTGAAATTAACAAGCTCTACGAGAACATAACCCTGCAAACGAACTCGCAAGCGCTTAAAGCCGCAAATTATAACCCAAAACTCCTCGATGCGGGTCCAATGCACGGATATAGCATAGACAGGCGGCAACCCCAGCCCTTATGCTCTATGCCATCCCAATTAGCTCAAACTAGGCAGTCGTAATGGAATCGATACCTGACTCGGCAACTGACTCATCGCTACGTCCCGTGACAATACTACAGGCACTAACGCCGGTTTTCGCGCTAATCAGCCTCCTCTCCTTCTCTGTTTATCTGTTCGGGGAAGATGCTAGCTACGGTCCCAATCAGATAGCACTCATCATCGGCGCCGTGGTTGCCTCAATAATCGGCTGGAGAAACGGGCAGGATTGGCAGCAAATCGAGAATGCCATCGTATCTGGGGTCACTATAGCCCTGAAGCCTATTCTTATTCTCTTTAGTGTGGGCCTGCTCATCGGCAGCTGGATTCTCTCGGGCACCGTGCCGACGATGATCTACTACAGCCTGCTAATCTTAGACCCAGCTATCTTCTACGCGGCCAGCTGTCTAATCTGTGGCCTGATCGCTCTCAGCATCGGCAGCTCTTGGACTGTCGCAGGTACGGTAGGTATAGCACTCATCGGTGCCGCCGCCGGACTTGGCCTCTCGCTCGAGATAACCGCAGGTGCAATTATCTCCGGCGCCTATTTCGGCGACAAGATGTCTCCGCTATCGGAGACCACAAACCTAGCACCGGCAGTAGCGGGAACCGATCTTTTCTCACACATTGGTCACATGGTGTGGACCACTATTCCGAGCATCGTTATTGCTCTGGTTCTGTACGCCATCATCGGCCTAAACATTGATACCGAGAACAGTGCCAGCGATCTTGCCGTGACCATGCAGCTAATCAACGACAACTTCACTATCAATCCGCTCATGTTACTGCCCGTTCTAAGCTTGCTGATCATGGCGCAGAAAAAGCTGCCACCTATTCCAACCATTCTCGCCGGCGCATTTATCGGCGTGGTCTTGGCCCTATTGTTTCAGCAGAGCGCCGTACTGAGTTTGGCTGGCGATTCAACAAATGTTTTCCTCGGCCTGTTCAAGGGAACTTGGCAGACACTCTTTGATGGTTTCTCACTATCGAGTGGAAACGAAGCTCTGGATGATTTAATGACACAAGGCGGCATGAGTTCAATGCTGAATACGGTATGGCTGATTCTGTGCGCCATGGTGTTCGGCGCGGTAATGGATCATACCGGCCTACTGCAATGCTTAGTTAACTACGCCCTGTCTTTCGTACACAGCACGGGCAGCTTAATAGCTGCCACGATAGTCACCTGCATCGGCGCCAACATCATCACCTCCGATCAATATATTTCGATCGTACTACCGGGGCGCATGTACAAACTGGAATTCCAAAACAGAAACCTAGATGCGAAGAACTTATCTCGCAGTCTAGAGGACGCTGGCACGATGACATCACCACTCGTCCCTTGGAACACCTGTGGCGCCTATATGGCAGGCATCCTAGGGGTCGCAACATTCTCCTACCTACCCTATTGCTTCTTCAATCTGATCTGCCCAGTGATTGCTGTTATCTATGGCTATACGAACTTCAAGATCGCGCCTCTAGATGCCGAGCAAGACTCAGAACAATTTCCCACCGCAGGCTAAATATGATTTTGCAGACTCATCTCTTCGGGATAGGGATTCATGTACCAGGAATTCGCGATGTATTCATCGGGGTGCTTTCTGAAGAAGTGATTGAGCAGAGTTATCGGCACGATAAGCGGCAACTGCCCTAGACGGTATTTTTCCACCGTTTCTGTCAGTTCTGCCTTGTCCTCGGCATCTAAAGGTTTCTTAAGATAGCCCTGTATATGTTGCAAGACATTGACGTGATTTCCCCGCGTGGCTGGAATTTTTAATGTTCGCATCAATTTGAGCAAATATTCCTGAGCCGTCTCTGACACATTGTCCTTATGTGCTCCCGCGAGCAACCTGCCGAGCTCCCGATAGCTGTTTTGATTGTGGCTCATAATGATCAGCTTATGCCGCGCATGAAACTCCAACAGCTCATTCAACTTCACTCCCTGATTAATTAACCGCTTCCATCGATGCATGATGAAAACTCGCTGTATAAAATTTTCTCTTAGCACCGCATCACCAAGCCGACCTTCTTCCTCTGCAGGCAGGTAGGGGAAATTTTCCATCATCTTGCCGGCGTAGACTCCCACGCCCTCGCGAATCGGCATAGCATCGCCCCAGATCTTAACGCGTTCCATGCCGCAGCTCGGAGAATCCTTCTTCAGAATGTAGCCGCACAACTTGCTATGCCACTGCTGCTTTTGATTGGCGGATTCTGCAAGTGCATCTGTGAAGTCTGATTCAGGATTGTCGACAGAAATGCAGCGAGTAATATGCGAGTCATTTCGCGAGAGACGGATAGGCTTACGCGGAATGCCTAGCCCGATATCCAGCTCGGGACAGAATGTCTGAAAATCGAAATACTGCCCAAGAGTCTTGGCAATATAGGAGTCGTTCTTGTGTCCCCCATCGTAACGAACTTTCTCACCGAGCAGGCAGCTGCTGATACCTATAGCTATCTTGCCTTGCTGCTCTTCTATCTCTTTTGCAGCCACGCTTTCAACTCCTCTAGCTTAATACCAAGAACTAGCAGCCGTTCCTTGTCGGCTCTGCTCAATTGTTTAACTCTATACTCCAGCTTGAGCGCATCCGATCTATTTCCAACCTCTATTTCAAAAACCAACTTCAGCGGGCCTTTGCCACGCAGCGCCTTAGCACCTTTATTCTTCTGGTCTTTGTTCTCATGCTCCTCGAAGCGCCGGCAAACATCCGTAGTCACTCCGGTGTAGAGGCTGCCTGCGGCAGTGCGGATAAGATAAAGCGACCATTCTACCGCCTCACTACTGCGTGCATTCATAGCTGAGCTTACTGTATTTGCCAAAGATCATTGTCGCAGCTAATCCGGCCTTCTTGTTGCAACTTCAAAAGATGTGCCAGCAGCGTTCGCTTTGCCCAAGGAATGAGCTGTTTAGCCACATCGTCATAAACCGTCAACACTAACTCATCCAAATTGACCGCACCCAAAGTCTTGAGTCCCGAGAGTACTTTCTGCTCTCGCTTTAGGCGATGCGCGATAAGTTTCTCGATCTCAAAATGAGGCCCCGTCATGACAGCACCATGACCCGGCGCCAGCGCCTTGAGCGGTATCAGCAATAGCTTTTGCAAAGCCGCGAGATAGGCGGCCATATCACCATCTGGCGGCAGAATTACCGAGGTCGTGCCCTGTAACACGTGATCTCCGGTAAACAGCAGCTGTTCTTCTCTAATCAGGAAGCAGATATGGTTCGAAACATGGCCGGGAGTTGCAATGAGCTGAACGCTGTATTCACCACAATCAATGACCTCCTCCTCACGCCAGAGCTTCTCAGGAGCAAAGGTCTTATCGTGACCAGCCACGTCTGGGGCCTTCAAACCGACTAGGCGAGCGCCGGTCGCCTCCTGCAGCGCCAATGCGCCGGGAGAATGATCGCCATGGGTATGAGTAATCAAAATATTCTCCAATTTGGCATCGCCTATCGCCTGAAGAAAGCTCTGTAGCTGTACCGCATCTGCCGGCCCCGGGTCCACAAGCGACAGGCGCTTCTCACCGATCAGGTAGCTATTCGTACCCGAGCCGGTCATGGGGCCGGGGTTGCGGCCCAGTATGCGCCTTACCAGCACGGCCTCTGTTTCGATCGGGATCGCAATCCCCGCAACTGACTCTTTCATGGGTTTTCCCTTGTCATCAAATCTTAATCAGACCACTAAATTAGAGGTTTACAAAGCCAGCATTGCTGCTCCGAAATACGGCTGGAGTTTCCGCTCAAATCACGACATAATTGCCCGCGTTATTTCTCAGGAAGATGCTACTCATAGATTGCCTCCTGCCCTAGCAAATCAGCTTTGATGATACACCCTCAACATGAATACTAGCAATATTCGCCGCATTAACGCCCTCTGCTGTAACGACACCAGACAGCTAAGCTAACTACAAGAAAGACACATCGCTCAGGAAATCAAATGCACAAGATCAAGACCTATAACGCAATCTCTAAGAAGGGATTAACTCGCTTCCCTACGGACAACTATCAAGTAGGTCCAGACATTGCCTCTGGCGATGCCATACTGCTAAGAAGCCACAAGTTGGACGCCGCAGCCATAGAGCCGGAACTAAAGGCCGTAGCCCGTGCCGGCGCCGGAACGAACAATGTTCCTGTCGATGCCTGCACTGAGGCGGGAGTCGTCGTATTCAATACCCCAGGCGCGAACGCCAATGCCGTTAAGGAGCTGGTATTGTGCGGACTACTACTTGCCTCACGCGGAATTGTGCCGGGCATAGGATTTGCCAGCACTCAGACCGAGATTAATGATGAGGCCGAGTTATCTAAGCTAATGGAGCAAGAGAAGAAACGCTTTAAGGGTAGCGAGATTGCTGGTAAGACCTTAGGAGTTGTCGGCCTAGGCGCGATAGGGTCATTGGTTGCCGAAATGGCAATCGACCTTGGCATGAAGGTACAAGGTTATGATCCCGCTCTCTCTGTTGAGGCGGCATGGCGTTTACCGAGCAAGGTAAAACGTAAAGAGAACATTGCAGCTCTGGCTGCCAGTTCAGATTTCATCTCCCTGCACCTTCCCGTATTAGATTCCACACGCGGACTCATCAATGCCGAGGTATTCTCGGCTATGCGTGAGGGCAGCTGCCTTCTGAACTTCGCACGCGATGAGATCGTTGACTCCAAGGCCTTACTAGAAGCTCTGGAGTCGGGAACACTCGGCAAATACGTTAGCGACTTCCCTCGACCGGAGCTGATGGGCAGAGATGATGTCATCTCCATGCCACACATCGGCGCCAGCACAAACGAGGCCGAGGAAAATTGCGCGATTATGGCCGCTGATCAGCTGATGGACTTCCTTGAGAACGGCAACATCAAGAATTCGGTAAACTTCCCAGCCTCATACCTAGACCGAAGTGCCGATGCGGGCAATTGTACGCGTCTGGCTATCTGTAATCGCAACGTACCTAAGATGCTAGGCCAGATTTTATCGGTACTGGCAGATCAAAACATCAACGTAATAGACATGCTCAACAAGAGCCGCAATGACATTGCTTACAACTTAATCGACTTAGAGGAGCGGCCTTCGGAGCAAGCGCTCGCTGCAATCTCAGAGATCGAAGATGTAATCAAAGTAACTCTTTTGTAGCACATCACTAACTAAACATTACTATTGGAATTGAGAAAATGACTCGAGTTTTTAATTTTGGCGCAGGACCGGCGATGCTCCCCACAGCTGTGATGGAGATCGCGCAGAAAGAGTTTCTAAATTATCGCGGCATGGGCACCGGCCTCATAGAGATCAGTCACCGCTCCAAGGAATTTGATGAAGTAATCAATTCGGCTGATGCCCTGTTGACCGAACTCGCGAACATCCCGGACAACTACAAGATTCTCTATGTACACGGCGGCGCGCAGATGCAATTCTCCGCGATTCCCATGAACCTGATCAATCGCAACCCAGCCAACAAGGCTGCCTATGTTGAGACGGGCAATTTCGCCAGCCTAGCCAGAAAGGAAGCTTCTCGCTACGGCAATGTAACAGTCGCAGCTAGCAGCGAGGACAGCGATTTCGATCGCATCCCTAACTTCGATGCTTCTACTCTAGATGCCGATACTTCCTACGTACACATCACTAGCAACAACACGATCTACGGAACACGCTGGCAGCAATTCCCCAACACTGGCGACATTCCCCTCGTTGCAGATATGACCTCAGAGCTACTCTCTCGTCGACTCGACATCTCTCAGTTCGGCGTAATCTTTGCCGGATTGCAGAAGAACCTAGGCCCCGCAGGCCTTGCCTGTGTAATCATCAGAGAAGACCTGCTAGGACATGCGATCCCAACGACTCCAAGCCTGCTAAACTACAAGACCTATGCAGACAAGCACTCTCTGGCAAACACCAACAACACCTTCGCCATCTACATGATGAAGCTGGTATTGGAGTGGCTGAAGGGCGAAGGCGGCCTTGATGTGATGGAAGCGCGCAACGATGAAAAATCTGCGCTGCTCTATGACGTTATAGATAACTCAGATTTTTACCTGGCTGCGGTTCAGAAAGAGCACCGCTCCACTATGAATGTCACCTTCAATCTTGCCAACAACGACCTACTCGATGCCTTCCTCGAACAGGCGCTGGCGAAAGGGCTGTACGCTCTGAAGGGCCACCGCAATGTCGGCGGCATTCGTGCTTCAATCTATAATGCGATGCCCAGAGAAGGCTGTGTCGCCCTAGCCGAATTCATGCAAGAGTTCGAAAAGAGCAACGCCTAAACCAAGACAGTCACGCAGCAGGCTGCATCACATTTACTTATGTGAGGGCCTGCTGTAGCTTTGGCAGGAATTGCCAATTCAGATATTGTCATGGACCGTCCCCGAAAAATAATTCATTGCGATTGCGATTGCTTCTACGCCTCCATAGAAATGCGTGACAATCCAGATCTGGCCAATTTGGCTATCGCTGTCGGCGGCTCCCCAAATCGACGCGGAGTAGTTGCAACCTGCAACTATGAGGCGAGAAAATTCGGCATTCACTCAGCGATGGCTTCAGCCACTGCTCGCAAGCTCTGCCCTGACCTAATAATCATTCGTCCCGATATGGAAAAATATCGGAAAGCCTCCGGACTCATCCATGAAGTTTTTCAAGGCTATACCGAACTAATCGAGCCGCTGTCATTAGACGAGGCATTTCTCGATGTGAGTGACTGCGAGCTATTCGATGGCAACGCTACTCGAATAGCAGATGCCATTCGCGAGGAAGTATGTCGTACTGTTGGAATCACTATTTCAGCAGGCATCGCACCGAATAAATTTCTAGCCAAAATTGCCAGCGATTGGCAGAAACCCGACGGACAGTTCGTGATTCATCCGGAACAAGTCGAGGCCTTCGTCGCCACTCTGCCGGTCAAGAAGCTACACGGGGTTGGAAAAGTCACTGCAGCAAAGATGAAGCGCCTAGGCTTGGAGTGTTGCGAAGACCTAAAAACACTCGGAGAAGAAAAATTGCGGGAACACTTCGGTTCATTCGGAGACCGCTTGTACAAGCTTAGCCAGGGAATTGACAATCGCGCGGTACACACTAACCGCATTCGCAAATCGCTTAGCGTTGAGAACACCTTCGCCGAGGACCTGCCCTCACTTGAGAGTTGCCTAGCTGCTTTGCCAGAACTCGAAGAGCAACTATCAAAGAGAATGCAGAAGCTAAAAGACAGCTATCAAATTCAGAAGCAATTTGTAAAAATTAAATTCCATGATTTCGTGAGTACCACGGCAGAAATGATATCCTCAACAACAGATACTGACAATTATAGGACGCTTTGCGAACAAGGCTTTGCGCGTGGCAATAAACCGGTTCGACTGCTTGGAATGGGCGTTAAGCTAGCTCCCATCGCAGATAAGTCGAATACAGATATCGCTTTAGATCAGTTAAGCCTGAGCCTGGACTCCTAAGAACATGAGCAGATACCGTCCACCACGGCCGCCTAGCGCCAAATACATAACAGCCGAAGGCGAGAAAATGCTGAAGGCAGAGTTGCACCAGCTCTGGAAAGTCGAACGACCAGTGGTCACCCAGTCAGTCTCCGAGGCCGCCGCATTGGGTGATCGTTCAGAAAATGCCGAATATATCTATGGCAAGAAACGCCTAAGAGAGATAGACAGCCGGGTCAGATACCTTAGTAAGCGGCTGGAGGAGATGACCGTTGTTTCCGAGCCCCCTAGCAATCAAGACAAGATCTATTTCGGGGCGAGAGTCACACTCGAAGATCAAGAGCAGAACACACTCAAGTATAAAATAGTCGGCCCGGATGAACTGGATCCACAGAAAGGCCACATTAGTATTGATGCGCCATTGGGTCGCGCGCTATTGGGTAGGGATGTCGACAGTGAAATCGAGATAGACTCACCCGAGGGGCACAAGGTGTACTATGTCCTCGCTATCGAATATTAAGCCACCAAAACGCGGATGATACGGCTGTGAAACACGCAACCATTATCGCAGTTCCTAATGCCCTCGGATCGACCGTTACCATTCCTCTGGAGATGTTGAGTGCCGCCAACGACATCGCTAAATCTCGCCGTCAGCTCGATAAAATCGTCACTATCGAAGTAGCGTCAGGCGTTGAGCAAACCGAGCTTGTACTCAGCGGCGGGCTACGTATCAACTGCCAGACCAAACTCGACAGTATAAGTAGCAGCGACCTCATCTTCGTACCTGGGCTCTGGGGTAACCCGAGATCGTCACTCCCGAAGCTAAAACCCATGATGAATTGGCTTGTAGAGCAATATGCCGCCGGCAGCATTCTTTGCTCGATCGTGACTGGTAGCTTTTTTCTCGCTGAGGCAGGCCTGCTCAACGGAAAATCCGCCACCACTCACTGGCGCTTCTTCGATGAATTTAAAAAGCGTTATCCTGACATCAAACTGCAACGAAAGCGCTTCATCACCAGCGACGAAAAACTCTATTGCACCGGCAGCGTCAATGCAGTTCGCGACATCATGCTGCATTTTGTAGAGCAGCTGTATGGTGAATCGATTGCCAATGAAATTGCGCGGCAGTTTACTCATGAGCTGAAGCGCTCCTATGAGTCCTTGCTTCTCAATGAAGACCAGCAACGCAGTCACCATGATGAGGAAATAATTAAAGTACAGGAGTGGCTGGAACAGAACTACCAAGCGGATGTAGTAATAAGTGCCCTAGCAGAAAAATTCAAACTCAGCGTACGCTCTTTAAACCGCCGGTTCAAATTAGCGACCAATTCTTCACCGCTACAATATCTTCAGAGCACGAGGATCAAGCATGCCAAGGAGCTGCTAAAACAAAGTAATCTCGCGGTATCGGAAGTCGCCGACATGGTGGGCTATCAAGACGCCAGCTATTTCACTAGCCTATTTAAGAAGGCAACCGCTGTAACGCCTGTAGAGTACCGAAGCTTGGTTCGGAATAAGCTATTTTTAGCGGAAAAGACTTAGGAATTAATAAATCCGCCCCCTATTCCTGCTTCTTTTTCTTATACTAAGACGCTGCGAAAAACCTTGGAATCCATTTCAGAAAACTGTCTATTTGCAATAGATTTATAGGCTACAATAATCGGTCTAGGCTCAGACCAAGGAAGCTCATGAACGGGCAATCTCACTTCTGCCCGCTCAAAACCTGCCTCTGTCAGCCGCTCCAATATATCCACACCGTATGAACGAAACGCCAGTATCGGTTCGTGCTCTCGTATTGGGTCAATGTGATATTCTGGCTCGTGAAGGTGCTCAATATCTCCTTTAGAATTAAGCAGAGCACGCTCAAGAGTATTACTCTTAAGATCAAGCGGCACCGTAAAAACAAAGACGCCGTCTTTTCTTAATACTCGGCAAACTTCTGAAAAGCCCTGCTTGTCGTTCGGCACGTGCTCAAATACTTCTGAAGACGTACAGACATCAAATATTTTATCGTCGTATGTTAGCCGTTGAACATCTTGACACTGAACACCGTTTTTCAACTTCCCTGGCTCGATATCCTCAAAATACTCGGAGCAGCTTAATGCCACACCGCTATCTTTAAGGAATTTTACAAAGGGACCGCGCGAAGAAAGCTCGTACATGGATTTTTCTTCAAAGCCAGGCATTACGTCACGCAAGACATCAATTAGCGCCAGCGTAATGACTGATGACCTGCATGTAAGACATCGGATAGATATTGCATTGGCATTCAATCGCAGGAAAATCCTGGAACGATCACAAGCTGGACAATATTTTCTTGTTACAGAAAAATTTTTAAAATTAAACATTCTAAAAACTTTCTGCAAATCTTTAATCATTTTTCACAAACTCCTTATCTGATTAGCTTTGCGCATTAATCTTTAGCCGATAACCATAATATCTAACGAAAAAGGGAAACCTCCAAATACGCTCAGAGATTTCCCTCGATGTGCATTACCACTATCTACCTTTCTTTTAGCCTAGCTAGCTGCTCGGCACTCGCTTCCGATTGATATTGAGACTTCCAATCAGAGTAAGGCATGCCGTAAACGATCTCTCGCGCGGATTCGTAATCGATATCCGCGCCACGAGACTCCGCCTCTGCTACATACCATTTCGACAAGCAATTTCTACAGAAGCTTGCAAGGTTCATTAGATCAATATTTTGAACATCCTTGTTGTCATCTAAATGCTGCAGCAACCTCCGAAAGGTTGCTGCCTCAATTTCCTGTCGTGTCGCGTCGTCCATATTTGCCTGCCGCTTTTACGCAGCAGCCTCGCTATTGATCTCATTCATAACTTCTTCTTCATCAATAGCGTCTTCAGCAACCGGATCGACTGGCAGCGATATATCCTCCGCCTCCTGATTCAATGGAGTCGCCCTATGCTTTTTGTCAACTGACTTGAGCTGCCTCTCAGCCACATTAAAGGCATCTCGAATAGCAACATACAGATCTTCATGCGCATGATTATCGTGTTGATCCTGATTGACGCGAACTCCTAACATAGGTGTGTGAATCTCCAATGTAACGGAATACACCCTCCCCTTATGGTGATTATTATGGGGAGAATCCAATACTACTCGGCCATTTATAATTTGATCACAGTAACGCTCCAGCTTGTCAATTCGTTTCTGTACGGCTTCGGCAATTGCTTCGGTTTGATCAATATTGTGATACACAACTTGGAATTCATTAGTCATAAAATACTATCTCCTGATTTCATTCAAAATGACGAATTACAAACACTCTTAATACAAATATTACCCTCCTAGTTAGTAGTGAATTTGGCCTCGATTAATTTTCAGGCACCAAAGAATAGCCACAGCTGTACAAAAAACAACAGGCGCAGCCAGGGAATATAAATTAGAAAATACACTAGGGATAAGACTAAAAAACTGAGTTTGAGTGAGGGGGCTAAATACAGACGTATCTAGATAATGCGCTAGGAAGTGCACCGGGTGGTAATTCTCGAACATCCCCTCTCCTTAGTAGTTCGACTTCTAGATTACCCCTTTCATTTACATTTGTCTAAGAAAGTTTATCTTCTCTATAGCACCAGTGCCAAGGCTCGAAATCAATACCAAAGGGATTCGCTGGCGGATAGCTCAAATAGAACCCATAGTCAGCCGAATTATCTGTAAGCCATTGATATGCAATAGTTTTTGAAAAATTTTCACTCAGGGCATCGCAGCCCATCGTGCCAAGATCGACAGCGCGCCCGCTGTGATGCTCACTGTAGCCAGGAGCGGCATTCACTCGCAAGATGGCCTCTATCGCCTGTCCCTTTTCTATTTTTCCTGCAATGAGCTCATACTGGTACTGATAGCTGCGGAAGGCAGAAATTAAAAACAGCGAGACCCCCTCACGAGTTGCAGCCTCACGCATTTCTGACCACGCAAAGAACGCTGCGGGAGTTAATCTCTGCTGACGTTGATAGAAATCGAGCTCTGTATCTACCAGTGCGTCGGGCTCGATGCACAAGGGAAGCGCACAGCTTGCAGCATAATCCGCGGGTATGCCCAAGGCCTGATGCAATTGCTCTAAGCTTGTTTGCATTTCGTCACGCTTACTCATGCGGGATAAGACCTCACTGGAAAAACCGGCCAGAAAAACTCCATAACATTAAAGAGCAATCAGTTAGTGGCAATCCAACTATCGGGAAAGTGGGCATTGACGAATCGCTGATCTTGAAGCAAAGCGGAAGCACTCAGCAATAGACAACTGCTGGCTAGCTTTTTGATATTCATGATTCCCCCAAGACTTACGGACTGATTTGCCGCTTATGCCTTCATGCTATGTGTGGTGCAGGCTTTATGCAAGTTGTTCAAAGCGGCTGTCCACCGTCGCCATTTCTCTGCAGGCTCTAGCTAGCGCTTGGAGCAGGAAAAGAAATTTGGCTATTATCTTCTAATTACTGTCCAATATGGCCTAAAGTTTTTACGAAATATCCCACTATAGTCATAACTAGGCGCATTTGCCGCGATGTATCCAGCAAAAGGAAAGCACAATGGCGAGATTACCTGTGATTACAGGGTTCGGTGGAATCAATGCAGCAGGTCGCAGCTCCGGCCATCACGGCTACAGACGCATGGTCATCGATGCCCTGCCCTCCAGCCAAGTGCAGGACACCTACCATAGTCTCGCGGCACTTACCGGGCAGCTTAAGAAAAGTGGAGACAAATGGACTGACGGCAATGGAGTCGAAGTCAATCTCAATGAATACCTTGCTCAGCTTGGCCCCTCTCTCAAGCAAGGCACGCTAATTCGAGGGCTGGAAAACAACCTATTCGACCCAGACTTATTACCCTACCTAAGAAACGCCGCCTTAAGCCCTACATCAGATCAAACTCTAGAATTTACGCTACGCAAAAAAGATTTACCCACACCCTTGCCTACTGGATGGAACGTCTCCACTGCAGACTCTGAAGGTCGAGTTCGAATAAGCACAGAGGAAAACTTTGATGTCTCGCTGAAGTGCAGTCGCGAGACTCCCGTGCATAGTGCCGGGCAATTACCATCTGGCTTTGATCCTGCCGCCTTGTATCCTGCCAGAAACCATCCACGCGGCTTGCAACTAACGGTATTCGCTGCATCCGATGCGATTAATTCCATGGGCATCGACTGGGAAACAGTGAAGCAGAATGTCACCGCCGATCAGATAGCCGTCTACGCCGGCAGTGGAATGAGTCAACTCGATTACAACGGCTACGGCGGCATGATGCAAGCTCGCCTACTTGGCAAGAAAGTCACCTCGAAACAACTCCCATTGGGCTACGCCGAGATGCCTGCCGATTTCATCAATGCCTATATACTAGGAAATTTAGGGACAACTGGCACCAATGTGGCTGCCTGCGCAACATTCCTATACAACCTTCGCCAGGGTATTCGCGACATCCAATCAGGCAGCCACAGAGTTGTTCTCGTTGGCACCAGTGAGGCGCCCTTGGTGCCGGAGATTTTCGACGGATTTGCCACGATGGGCGCTCTGGCCGATGACGAAAAATTGCGGCAACTCGATAAATTATCGGGCAATGAGATCCCTGACTTTCGCCGCGCTTGCAGACCCTTCGGTTACAACGCCGGATTTACTCTCGCGGAATCGGCACAGTGTATCGTACTGTTCGACGATGAATTGGCAATGGAGCTTGGCGCTAATATCTATGGCGGAGTTAATGACGTGTTTATTAACGCCGATGGCTTTAAGAAATCCATAGCCAGCCCTGGCTTAGGCAATTACATTTCCTTGGCAAAGGCTGCCGCCGCCACCAAGAACATCATTGGACAGGAGGGCTTAGCGACTCGCAGCTACGTGCAGGCCCACGGCACTGGCACTCCGCAGAACCGAAAGACCGAGTCCCACATCATCAGCCAGATAGCAAAGACCTTCGGTATTCACAGCTGGCCAGTCTCCGCCGTGAAATCCTATATTGGTCACTCGCTAGCCTCCTCCTCAGGCGATCAAATCGCAGCCTGTCTTGGTGTTTGGAAGGAAGGAATTATTCCAGGCATCCTTACTGTAGACGAGATCGCTGACGACGTTGATCACAGTTCCGTCGATTTTCTTCTTAAGCACCGAGAGGTAGGTAAGCAGGGCATGGATGCAGCCATAGTTAATTCGAAGGGCTTCGGTGGCAACAATGCGAGCGCTTCAATACTCGCGCCACACATCGTAGAGAAGATGCTAACAAAGCGGCACGGAGAAAAAGCAATCAGCAAGTATAAGTCGCTCAACGAAACTGTGGCGCAGACCTCACTAGAGTATGACAGCTCTGCGATGGCGGGCGAGAATCGCACGATCTACAAGTTCGACCATAACGTGCTGGGCAGTGAGTCTATCGAGCTGAGCAACGGCAGTCTTTCCGTAACAGGACTCACTCGAGAAATATCCTTGGAGCTCGAGAATTCCTATGAAGATATGTGTGACTGAGTTAGCGGCACGCGCTACACAAGCGGGCTAACTCAGCTCCCTACTTCACTTCAAGAGCATGCTCTTCCGCAATCTTCTTTTTCCAGATGGCCGGACCAGTCTGGTGAACTGAAGTTCCATTCGTATCTACGGCTACAGTTACGGGCATTTCCTCAACAGTGAACTCATGGATAGCTTCCATGCCAAGATCTTCAAAGGCGATGACTCTTGCTTTGCGGATTGCTTTGGAAACCAAATAGGCAGCGCCACCCACGGCCATCAAGTACACAGCCTTATGCTTCTTGATGGCATCGATGCCAGCCTTGCCCCGCTCGGCTTTACCGATCATACCGATCAAACCCGTCTGCTCGAGCAAGCTATCGGTAAATTTATCCATGCGTGTAGCAGTCGTTGGCCCAGCAGGCCCTATGACTTCATCTCTGACAGGATCGACAGGGCCTACGTAGTAAATAAACTTATTGTCGAAGTCGACACCTTCGGGCAAGCCCTCGCCATTCTCCAACATCGCAAGCAGGCGTTTATGTGCGGCATCTCTACCGGTCAACATAGTGCCAGATAGCAGCAGGGTTTCGCCGGGCTGCCAACTCGCTATCGCTTCGGGAGTGAGCGTATCCAGATTTACCTTACGCGCCCGTGGACCTACATCCCAGACGATCTCTGGCCATAGATCTAGGCTTGGTGGTTCAAATTCAGCAATGCCGTTGCCGTCTAAAGTAAAATGCGCGTGACGAGTAGCCGCACAGTTTGGAATCATCGCAACGGGCAGCGATGCCGCATGCGTCGGATAATCTAGAATCTTTACATCCAGCACTGTAGTTAAGCCACCGAGCCCCTGCGCTCCGATGCCAAGCGAATTAACTCTATCCATGATCTCGAGGCGCAGCTCTTCGACACGATTGCTAGGCCCTCTAGTACGCAGCTCATGAATGTCGATAGGATCCATCAGCGATTCCTTTGCAAGTACTGCAGCCTTCTCCGCCGTACCGCCAACACCGATTCCTAGCATTCCAGGTGGGCACCAGCCGGCACCCATAGTAGGCAGCGTTCGCTCCACCCAATCCACAATGCTGTCACTCGGATTCAACATGACCAACTTCGCCTTGTTCTCCGAACCGCCGCCCTTCGCCGCCAGCTTCACTTCGATCTCATTGCCAGGGACGATCTGTGTGTGTATAACCGCGGGCGTATTGTCTTTGGTGTTTTTTCTCGCTCCCGTCGGATCACTCACGATCGAAGCCCTAAGCACATTGTCAGGATGCATATACGCGCGGCGCACTCCCTCGTTGACCATTTCTTCGAGACCCATATCGCCTTCCCACTGCACGTTCATCCCTACTTTTAGAAATACAGCTACTATGCCAGTATCCTGACAAATAGGCCGCTTGCCCTCTGCACACAGGCGAGAGTTAATGAGTATCTGCGCCATCGCGTCTTTAGCTGCTGGCGACTCTTCTTTTTCATAAGCTTCGTTAACCGCGGTGATAAAATCGATTGGGTGGTAATAGGAAATATACTGCAGCGCATCTGCAACACTTTGAATAACATCTTCGTTGCGAATTAGTGTCATGCCAAGTCAGCCTCAAATTAGGGGATATCGATGCATTCTAACACTGAATGCCAAAATTTTTTATCCCGGCACAGGTATTTAGTAAGACCATCTCTGGCAGAATTTGGGCATATTCGCTCTCTACTTCAGATGTCATATCCATTAAACTAGGCCTCGCATCAAGATATTGAGCCAAAAGGAAACAGGATGAACGAGTCGGCGGATCAACATATAAAATACAGCATCGAGGGCAAGGTATTTGTCATCGAAATCAATAGGCCGGAGAAAAAGAACGCTCTTCTTCCTGGCATGTATGCCGCGCTCTCCGCGGGTCTACGTCAGGCAAACGAAGACACTAACATCAATGTAATTCTGATTCGCGGCGTTGATGATTGTTTCACCAGCGGCAATGATGTAAGCAGCTTTCTCGCCAGCAGCAAGCCTACAGCCGATCGACCCTCGATTGTATTCATGAACGCGCTAAATGAATCCAGAAAGCCTATCGTTGCTGCAATCAGCGGACTCGCCGTTGGCATAGGCACTACCCTATTGCTTCACTGCGACCTGATCTACGCCTCTGAAAATTGCTACTTGCAGCTGCCATTCACTAGACTGGGCCTCTGCCCAGAAGCCGGGTCTAGTTATCTGCTTCCTAAGCAGATCGGCCACGTACGTGCGGCAGAATTACTGCTGCTAGGCGATAGGTTCTCTGCTGCTAAGGCGAAGGAATACGGGATCATCAACGAGGTGCTGCCACAGGATCAATATTTGCAGTATGCAATGGGCAAAGCTATGGAACTTGCCGCCCTGCCAGCCGACTCCGTTCAGTCGAGTAAAGAGCTGATTAAACGCGGCCAACAAGACACAGTTTCTGAAACTATCGGCGTTGAACTAAAAGAGTTCGTGCGACTGCTACAGACTCCTGATGCACAGGCAATCGTCGAGGCATTCCTTAACAAAAAGAAAAGCTCGTAACTGCTGACATACGCATAGGAGTCGCTTCTTGAGAGATACAGCTAGAGTCTCTGCATTAGAAAATCTTTCGCTGCATTAATCTTCTGTGCAAGATAGTCGCTGCCACCCCGATCAGGGTGCATCTTCTGCATTAGACTTCTGTGGGCCTTAGTTACCTGCTCCTTATCAGCAGTTTCATCCAAGCCTAGTATTTCTAAAGCCAGCGTTTCTGTCATCAATGACTCGCCGGCAATCGCTGCAGCGCCCTCATACTCATCCTCATACTCGGCCTGGGCGTGCTCTCTCCAATCGGGATATGCTCTATCGATATAGGCCTCTAGCACCTGCGCAGAGTCAGCATCTTGTCGGCACTGTTGATACAAATCGAGTAGGTCAGGTAACTGCAATGTGACAAGCCTCTTTCCGGCATAGCTGCCTATGAGCACCATGCCATCCATGCTGCCATCGTCATGACGCAATTCCATATCGAAGAATTCGGTGCGGATAGTCGAGACCTGATCCCTATTCGGCGGCTTGGCTGCCGCAACACGCCCTTTGAAGAGATGCCACATTGGAAGCAAGCGCAAAAGTGTCGGCAACATCCTAAGCAGAAATGTCGCGGCGACACCGATAGGAGCGAGAATAAATTGAAAAGGCAACCTGCCTATCGCAATCAGCACAGCAATCACCAACAGGCTCGCGACGAGAACAAACAAGTACGTGTTCTGTCTAGAAGTAAGTGCGAAACGCTGACTTATTGACCTAACAAAGAAATAGGCCATCACGGGAAGTAGTACTAACAGCAGCAAGCGAAAGATCATACGAGCCTACCTATTTTCCCTGATGCGCGATTATTTTCTAAGCTGCTGTTCTAGCAACTTTACACCACTGGACGAGGCAGCACTGAAATCTTGCAGCGCCTTCAGCCCGCCGGCAGCATAAATAGCGACCGCCTTAAGCAAGTCCTTTAGCTGATCAACACTCGCACTATCAAACTGAGAATAAGCCCCACCCGACAAGCGACTAAGCTCTTCGAAAGCTGCCTTTGCTACAGGGTCATGCCGCTCTTGAAACATGAACAGCGGCACGTTCAGCAAACCTAGCTTTCCGGCGAGCTGTGCCAGCACGTCGATGTTCTCCTCCATCGCATCGCCAATATAGATAAGGCATTTAATTCTCTTATGCTGATTCTCATCACAAGCATGCTGCAGCAAGCGATGAAGCTGTGTGGCACCCGCCTGACATTGAATTGATGACATGATGCGCAAGATATCGTCGGGATTAGTCTGCCAATCACTACTAAAAAATTCGCCGAAGCCACGAAAATAACACAGCTGAACATTGAGCCCGCCTAGCGACTGCGCACTGAGAAACATCTCATTCTGAAGCTGACTTGCTACATCCCAGGTTCCCTGTCGGCTCGCAGTGGCGTCCAGAGAAAAAATTAACCTAGCATCTCCGCTAGTCTTGGGCAGCGACGCCACCTTGGACAAAAACTGCTGCACATCGTTTTTGCTGGAAACGGCATGTCGATCTTTGCTTTCGCTGACCGACTTAGACTTAGTTTTTTTGAATAAATCTTTCATAGCAATCAATAGACCATCGCAAAAGCACTACTTAAGCCCCAAATGCTCTACCATTACATCAAATATTTCTGGCTGCCTCATGAAGCTGGGCAGGTTATCAACACCGGGGCCATGGGCATATAAAGGAACTTGGGCACCCGTGTGAAGCTGCACTATTGGAGAAGCGTTAGTCGCATAATTAACACCCATTATTTCTCCCTCAAGCGTACGCAGTCGGGCAAAAAACCCCGGACTTGCATATCCCTGCCCCAAGGTATATCCAGACATATCGTCTAGTATTTGTGCTGCCTGCGCGTGGTCTGCCGTAACGAGTATCAGCGTCTCAGGGTGGCTCTCGGAATAGGCAATAGCCGCCTCTAATGCCTCGTTTAATTGCTCTAGCTCACCAATGGAACCACATGGGTTTCTGGCATGGGACTGCTTGTCGATTGATGCTGACTCCACCATAAGAAAGAAACCCTTGCTCTCGTCAAAATGCGCCAGGGCAGTTTCGGTCATTTCCCGAAGGCTGGGCGTGTCACCATATTGAGGATTAGGCTCACATGTAAACGGTGTAGTGGCAACAAAATTCCCATCTACCTTTTCAATACTTGTCGCAATTGCACCATTCTCGCCACGAATACGCACGGGTAAATTACCATCAGTAAATAAACCAAGTAGTGGGCGCTCATCCAAACCTCCAAGCAAATCCCCTTTGGAAGACAATAGTTGATAGCCATTTTCTACAGCCAAATCAAGAACCGACTTTTGTTGCTCACCCTCTGCAGTTTGCTCGAAATATTGGCGTCCGCCCCCAAGGATCACATCAACTCCAGAGTCTGCCAACTGCTCCGAGATTGATCCCAAACCTCCGTTTGCTTTTTGATACTGCGTACAGCTAACGCTAGCCCCAAATAAATTGGCACTAACCATGTTCTCTGGACCATGACAGCCACGGCTATTGATATGGGCAGCAAATGAGGCCGGTGTTGCATCGGTTACACTCGAAGTGGTTACCAAGCCCGAATTAAATCCGGCTTGCTCGGCAAGCTCTATAACTGATTCCAGTATTTGATCAGTACCCGGCGTTGTGCCTATTCTCGAGGGGCTGGTTACAGCACCGGTCGCCATAGACGTGGCTGTGTTTGCTGAATCCGAGACATAACGCGGCTTGGAAGGGTCGCCTTCATCCGCCGTGACAATCTGTACTGCTCCCCGATACGGCATGCGATCTAACAAGAGAGTCCCCTTGTTACCCACTAGGTAGTTACGAGCGATCGTGATTTGATGATCATCCATACCGTCGCCAATAATCAGAACAAGCTTGGGCGCAGCCTCTTGAGATGCCTCAGCCCCATTCTCTGAAGTACAGGAATAGAGTGTCAGAGAAAGAAATAGCGCAAAAAGAACTCGCACTCTCTGACTGCCAATTTTAAAAAAAGTAGTTTTTGCTGCCTGCACAGGAATGCGCAAATCGCTTCCTGCGGATGCGGTCACTGCAAGCTCGTTGAAGTTGTATCGTATTTTCAGCTTATTCAAGCGATTGTACATTTGAGCACCTTTCTGCGGGGCGGCTACTGCTCCCCCACACTTATTATTGAGCAGGAAACCATATCACGTCTGCCCAAAAATTGAATCAGTTGGGTGCGAGGAAGAAGATGCCAATATCAAGATCGACTAGCAGCTGGAAATCAAAAGAAGACTTGCAAGGCTGCCCAATTTGGGACTTCAGAATCTGGGGTTAATCCTCATTATTTATATAAAAACTATTTTGACTCTAGAGTTTAATCACCTATTGAAGCAGGATATGCTCTTTCCCCTAGATACTTGATGAAAGGACTTTTTTTGAAATATCGCCCGGAAATTGATGGATTAAGAGCACTGGCTGTATTGCCTGTGATTTTATTCCATGCGGGAAATAAATTATTTAGCGGGGGATTTATAGGCGTTGATATTTTCTTTGTCATTAGCGGCTATCTGATTACGACAATCCTTGTTGAAGATATCGAGAACAATCGCTTCAGTATCGTCAACTTCTACGAACGACGTGCACGACGAATATTACCAGCGTTGTTTTTTGTAATGTTAGTCTGCATCCCTTTGGCTTGGATGTGGATGCTTCCAAGTCAAATGAAAGACTTCTCCCAAAGCCTCATAGCCGTCAGTTTATTCGGGTCGAATATTCTATTTTGGCTTGAAAGCGGCTATTTCGAGGCATCTGCAGAAGAAAAACCACTATTGCATACTTGGAGTTTGGCTGTTGAAGAACAGTACTACTTACTCTTCCCAATCTTCCTATTCTTAAGCTGGCGATTTGGCAAAAACCGAGTTTTTTGGATAATTGTTATGCTCGCCGCTATCAGCCTGATGTTAAGTGAATGGGGGCTGCAGAATAAACCAGCGGCAAACTTCTATCTTGCAATAACACGCGCGTGGGAATTATTTGCCGGCTCTATAGCCGCGTTCGTAATACAGAAACGTGGCGTGCAATCAAGCAATACATTGTCTTGCATAGGATTGGCAGCGGTTGTATTTGCAATCTTCACTTATGATGACAGCATGCCTTTCCCAGGTGCGTATGCCTTGATTCCTGTTTTAGGCGTCGTTTTATTAGTGCTTTTCGCCGACAAAGAAACCTATGTTGCCAAATTCCTTAGCGCTAAGATTTTTGTTGGTATTGGGCTAATTAGTTACAGTGCATATTTATGGCATCAACCGCTATTTGCATTTGCCAGAATTCGTCTAATCAAGACACCCAGTTATGAATTTTTACTGCTTATTGCGGTGCTTTCGATGGTTCTAGCCTTTTTTAGCTGGAAGTACATAGAAAAGCCTTATAGAAAAAAGGGCGTTTTGCAGACTTCGAAGACCGGCCTCTTCGGCAAGGCATTATCAGGATTCGCTTTGTTTATAGTTTTTGGACTTGCCGGGATTAACAGTGACGGCTTTAAAGGGCGATTCCCAGTAGTTGCCGATGGAGATGTTAATTCTTCAGACTTCTATGACTATATGAATAGTCGGTATGTTGATTGCGAACCTAAAGAAATTGCTAAAAATGCATTGGAATGGGAAGGTGTTCTCCGCTGCAAGCAATCACGCGAAGGACATGCTAACTGGGTGCTACTTGGAGACTCTCATGCAGAACATCTTTTCTTAGGACTTGCCGAGGCTTTTCCTTCCAAAAATATTGTTTACTATATATTGGGAGACGAACCTTACTTTCGGAATGAAAGCTTTCAAACAATTTTCAGCACTCTAATTTCCTCGGATCTTCCCCAAAAAATATTTCTAACAATGCACTATGTAGGGCGGGCTAAAGATCCAAATGTTTTATTTTCCGAACTTGCAGAAACAATTCTCGAATTACAAAACGCAGGACACGAGGTGGTTTTGCTAGGCGATATACCCCGTTATGATATACACCCAGAAGAATGTGCGAATAAGATGGCTGCAATGAAAACCCTCTGCAGCATGAGCAAAACCGAAGCCATTGCACAATCGTCTATATATCACGACACTTTAACCAAGCTTAGCGCACGCTTTTCAATAGACTATTACCCTATATCGGAGCCTCTATGCACCAAAAAACAGTGCGGCATGTTCCTAGGAACCACCATTTTATATAGGGATTATAATCATTTGAATATTACTGGCAGCATACTTATAGGCCAGCATCTAGCTAATTCATTAGCGCCCGAATCAAAAGAAGAAGCCGTCACCAAAACTGACACTTACAGGCACACACCAAACCGATATTGAATTGAAATCATCCATCGTTTTGCCTACAGGCAATGTCACGCGGATCGTATTAGCGAGAAATAAGGTGCCCACCAAATTTCCACTCACTGAAAATCCCCCCTGAGTTTCTCTAAATTCGCCACCGGTACCCACGTAAATCTGCGTATTAATACCGCCACCATCAAAACCAAAATCTGTTATTTCAATTGTGCAATCATCAATTATGGTGGCCGTGCCTTGTACATCGTGGAATCTGGTGAGCAACTGCGCTTGCTGCCCTATCTTTGCACTAGTTAGTGTGCAGCCTGTTTCTTCTGATACAGGATCATCCATCCCTTCGTTTATTTCTTCTTCAGTACTATTGGCAACAAAAGCAACAATATCAATAAGCTCTCCATCAGAGAGTCGATCTGCTCCCCAAAAAGGCATTACACCTCCGGTCAGACCCTGATATGCCGCACTATCTGAAAGGCCGCTTGTTCTCACCCGCGCCGCAATCAATTCTTCGGCCAATCCCCTGCCAGTAATTTGAGGCGCTAGCTGAGTTCCTTCACCATCAAAGCCATGGCAGACAATACAACGCTCATTAAATAATTCGCGACCATTAGGCTCATCACCTCCGGAAAGCTCTATAGGCGGTTCTACTATATCGATAATTATAGGCGCCGCCACTTCCGCGGTAGATTGGTCTTGTAACCAGTTTTGAAGGTTAATCCAGTCCTGATCATCACTCGCAAGTGGTTCGCCGCCCATCCATTCTGTGACACAAATATTGACAGCATCTAGCAAATTATCTATAGCACCATTCTTGAATGTTTCTCGATTTACCGCATTCTCAAGCGCATGACCCGGACGCCGCAATCCATCCATTGCGAAGCCATCAACTTCTAAAATCGCGTGACAACTAGCACAGCTAAACGTACTTGATGCGGTTAGCGCTGAAGTAAAAACCGTTGCGCCTTCCCTACCATTATCTACAAGGGTATCAAGTTGAGGTTCTAGGCAAAAAGTCGCATCGCAGTTTTCGGTGAGAGAAAAAACAAGGTCAAAAAGATTTTGATCAATATTAATTTCCGGAACAAACAAGGTACCCGCAACGGGGTCATAGAGCGCTTCAGTTCGTGAAGAGAGTTCAATTTCTTGAAAGTCGACACCAGCCCAAATTAATGGTGATTCGCTAACAAGTGAGAATCGGCCTGAAATAGGCAGTACTCTCATCGACCCTGATGACTCCAACAGAGAACTCACCCGTTGCCGAGTTGTATAGATTTTCTGATCTAACGCTGCCAGTAAAAGCAACAATCATTAGCAAGAATAATAGCCGAATCTTAATTGATGTACTCAAGACACTCTCCTTCAGAAGCTTCCAAGTAGCTTGAAACCTAATCACAAGACCGCTACACACAATGAATTATTGCACGGAAACTGCAATATTACTCTAGCTGGATAGTATTTTAGAGAGTGAAGAAATCCAAATAACCCACCGATCTTGCAGAGCGGATTTTACAAACCTGAAGCAGGATTTTTGCCCTCAGACAAGGCGCTTGCACCCGCAGGGAGAGAGCGCACACATGGTGCGTGACCGACTGAGGACGGCGAGCAACGCCGTATGGGGGTAAGTCAAATTGTGCGAATGAAGGGTAGTGTCTCAGTTTTAATATCGATCAACTGAATACCATCGCCCTAGGATTCCGTAGCGGGGCACTAAGGAATCCAAACAACTCACCGATCTTGCAGAGCGGATTTTACAAACCTGACGCAGGATTTTTGCCCTCAGACAAGGCGCTTGCACCCGCAGGGAGAGAGCGCACACGTGGTGCGTGACCGACTGAGGACGGCGAGCAACGCCGTATGGGGGTAAAAAGACAAGTCAGGTTTGTAAAATGGTGCGGATGGGGAGACTTGAACTCCCACACCTTGCGATACTAGAACCTAAATCTAGCGCGTCTACCAATTCCGCCAC
>TARA_B110000858_G_scaffold89711_1_pt1 | contig 51889 bp, 43 predicted proteins | sample TARA_B110000858 | Tara Oceans TARA_B110000858 (sample SAMEA4398247) | marine metagenome | biome: Polar Biome; feature: [SRF] surface water layer (ENVO:00010504); material: water (ENVO:00002006), including particulate matter (ENVO:01000060) such as... | depth 5 m | reverse complement strand
TCCCGCGATGTATAAGGCTTTCCGACTAGCGGACATGCACAACAACACCTAACGAGTTGCCTCCGGTGGTAATAATATCGGCTCAAGAACACTTTTGATTGGCAAATGCTCTAGGGAACTATCGCCTTAAGTATATATCGGGGCTTAGCAATAAGGCAAAGAGGGTCGAAGCCTCTGCGTAGTTGGCTTTGAGCTGTTGCGTCGCCCGCAGAGGGAGGGCATCCCTGCGAACGGACCTGCGGCCCTGATTGTTCGCTGGGATAGTCCCTCTACGGGCTCGGTGCGCTTATGTGTTCGCACCATTGAGAGAATATGCAGGGGTTTCTGGATAGGAAGGGAGGAAGGAGAGATGCGGAACATCTCTCCTTGTAGAGTTAGATGCTTGTGTTAAATCTCTAGCTGGCGGCTATGGGCGATTGCTGTGTCGATCTTGCTTTCTATACCCTGTACCTGCTGTGCCGTGGTATGGCGGGTCTCATTGATGAGTCGATTCTTGCGTAGCATATCGTGGGTGATGTTCAGCGCTGCCATTACGGCGATCTTCTCGAGGCCGTGAATGTTTCCGCGGCCTTTAATTTTGCGCATATTCTCATCTAGGTAACGTGCGGACTTAATCAGAGCTTCCTGATCGGAGGGAGGGCAATTTACCTGATACTCCTTGTCCATGATTTTTACTTGTACCGATGTACTTTGTTCGCTCATCACATTACCTAAATAATTGGTCTTTAATTCAAAACGGCGCTATGGCTAATGAGCCAAAAGGGGAAAACTCCCTAGGATTGGTCCATGGCTTTCAGGCGTACGAGTATAGATTCCAATTTCGATTTGGCATCTTTATTCTTATCCATCAATTGCTTGCGTTCGCTCTGCCAGGAATTCTCCCCAGCTTTTAAGGTTTGATTTTCGCGTTTCATGTCTGCGCAGAGGTCGATAAGGTCATCGACTTTCTCGCTCAATGTTTGGAATCTGTCTTCACTCATCTTGCAGTTTCTCTTATTACCATCATTACTTCGGTACGCCTAGCAGGTGCTAATTCTCAATGCCTGCAATGCGCTAATGGCATTAGTTTAGGAGTTACATTAACAATCCCCTAACTATAGAGCTGACTTGGGAGGGGGTCAATAATGGAATTGCAAAAATTGGTACTTGGTTCCCTTATGAGACAGCTATATGCTTGTGCGCTGAATTAAATTGCAGGTATCTGAGGTTGAAATGAGCAGTAAATACCGTGAGATGAAGCTCCGTCGTAAGGAGCTAATGGCGCAGATGGAGCCGAATAGCATAGCGCTGCTGGCATCGGCACCGCCGCAACTACGCAACGGCGATGCTGAATACCTGTATCGACAAAATAGTGATTTCTACTACCTGACAGGCTTCACCGAGGAGCATGCATTCTTGGCCTTGATACCGGGGCGCAAGCAGGGCGAGGCCGTATTGTTCTGTCAGGAGAAGGACAAGCAGAAAGAGCTTTGGACTGGCATTCTCATGGGGCCCGATGCAGTCTGTGAGGAATTGGGAATCGATGATGCGTTTCCAATTAGTGATATTGACGACATCCTGCCTGGCTTGATCGAAGGGCGTGATCGCGTGTACTACTCCATGGGGAAAGATGATCAATTCGACAATCAGGTCATGGATTGGGTCAAAGTTATTCGAAATAAGGCGAAGATGGGAGCGCATCCGCCGGGGGAATTTCTCGTTCTCGACCACCTGTTGCATGAACTGCGACTGTTTAAGAGTGCGGGCGAAATTAAATTAATGGAAAAAGCTGCGAAAATTTCGGCCCAGGGCCATAAACGCGCTATGGCCTGTTGCGTGCCAGAGATTAAAGAATATGAGATGGAGGCGGAGCTGCTCTATGCTTTTACGCGTAACGGTAGCCGGGCGCCAGCCTACAATTCGATAGTAGCGGCAGGAGAGAATGCCTGTATTCTTCACTACAACGCAAACGATGCCGTAGTAAAAGAGGGCGACCTGGTACTTATAGATGCGGGTTGTGAATATGAATGCTACGCCTCTGACATTACGCGAACATTTCCCGCCACGGGAAAGTTTTCCCCAGAGCAAAAGGCTATCTATGAGATTGTGTTGGCTGCACAGGATGCCGCGATCAATGCGGTTGCGCCAGGCGTCTCTTGGGACGAGCCACACAATGTCTCGGTCAAAGTTATAACGCAGGGCCTAGTAAAGTTAGGGCTGTTAAAAGGCAAGGTGAGCGATCTCATCAAAACTAAGGCCTATAGTGACTTCTATATGCACCGTGTGGGCCACTGGATTGGTATGGACGTACATGATGTTGGAGACTATAAGATTGATGACCATTGGCGACTGCTTGAGCCGGGTATGGTGACGACCATAGAGCCGGGCATTTACATCTCGCCAGATAACAAAAAGGTTGAGAAGCGCTGGCGTGGCATCGGCGTTCGAATTGAAGACGATATTTTAGTTACCAAGCAGGGCAATAAGATCCTCAGCAAGGGAATTCCAAAGACAGTAGAAGAGATAGAGTCATTCATGTCGAGCGCGCACTCTAATTAAATGGAAATATCGAAGCCAGACAAATTCTATGATCTCGTCGTAGTGGGCGGGGGCATGGTGGGCGCGAGTTTTTGCTGCGCCTTGGAAGCGGCGCTGGGTAAAAACCCCCTCTCGATTCTGGTGATAGAAGCTGTTCCGCCAAATGTTAATTCTGCGAAGCAATCCAGCTTCGATGCGAGATCTACCGCGCTGTCGTTCGGCTCGCGAAAATTCTTCGAAGATATCGATTTGTGGCAGAGACTAGTCGATGCAGTTTCTGCCATACATGAAATTCAGGTTTCCGATCGCGGGCGCCTTGGTTCGGTTGAGATAAATAGAGATGAACAGAAGGTAGATGCACTTGGCTATGTAGTTGAGAATAAATTGTTGGGTCAGGTTCTTAATGCCAAATTGAATGAGTCTAAAAAGATAAATTTGTTGAGCCCCGCGTTAGTGTCTTCAGTGAAAGTGACTGAGAAAGGTATGCAGCTTAGTCTGAATCACGACGATATGACATCAAGCGTAGAGGCGTCTCTGGTCGTGTTGGCAGATGGGGGTAAGTCCCCAGTATGTGAACAGTTAGGCATTACACAGTCGATTGAGCGCTATGATCAGCATGCACTTATTGCAAATATTGTCCTCGAGAAGCCACATCAGCACATCGCATTCGAAAGATTTACCGACACCGGCCCACTTGCTGTTTTGCCACTGCAATCGATAGATGGCAAGAATCGAGGATCTCTCGTCTGGACATTGTCAGTCGAGCAGGCTGCACAGTACAGAGAGATGGGCGAAGAGGAATTGCTACCTCTACTGCAAGAACGTTTCGGCTATAAGCTTGGGAAGATTCTTGAGATCGGCGAGACGCTTGTGTACCCACTAAGTCTTTCCATTGCGAAGGAGCAGGTCCGACCGGGCATCGCGCTATTGGGTAATGTTGCCCATACACTACATCCAGTCGCTGGACAGGGGCTGAACCTGGCTCTGAGAGATGCGCGGGCTTTAGTCGATGTGCTGGTCAGCGCGCGGGAGCGCGGCTTAGCCCTAGGCGAGATGAATGTGCTGCTGGAATATGTTGCTCGCCAAGAAGCAGATCAGGAAATAACGACCCACTTTACTCACAATATCACCAAGTTGTTCTCCAGCAACAATGAGGCGAAGGTATGGCTGCGAAAATTTGGCTTAATTGCCATCGAGCTGCTGCCGACATTGCGTCGGGGTATAGGCGAACGCTTGATGGGTCTGAATAAGAGCGGATAAAAATAGTCGACACCGACTATTTGGCGTTCGCGGCAGCTGGGGTATCAATTTTTTAAATCAGTGTCTTAGAGTTGTGCGCGGATTGCCTCAATGCGATTTCTATTTACGCCCATATCGCTATGGCCAAGGCGAGAGGCAGACCTCACTTGGCTTGTATTGGTCGCGGCATCGTACAAGAACTCTACATCATCAACATAACCCATGAGACTGCTTGTGAACTCTGCGTAAAGGTAGTTATTTGAGTGTTCGACGATATTGGCCGCGTCCATCGTCAGTAGTATTTGTTGAATTTGGCTAAGATTCGCGTCCAAGGCTGCGATTGCGTGTTGCTCACTGCTCTCATAACTCGATACGCAGTTTGGTGATTCAGGACACGGAGTTAAGCGGCCATCTCTAACACCGATATCTTGCGGCGGCTCTCCTGCACAGGCGGTAAGAAATGGAAGCAAGGCGAGCAGTGTTTTTTTCATGATTGGAGCTCTCTAGTTTTGACTGTTCGGTGGTGATTAGATTTAACTTGCCGCCGCAAATAACGCGGTAATAAATAATAACTTAAGCGATGACGGTCATACCTAACCATTCGGCTATTAGGGCGGGCTTATCTTCGCCTTCTATATCAATGGTCACATTGTGCTTTATCAAATAGTGATTCGGCTTCTTCTCATCACAACTGACTAGTTGGAATCGAGCGCGAATCTTGCTGCCAAGCTTTACAGGATTTATGAAGCGTACTTTGTCTAGGCCGTAGTTGATTCCCATTACCGTATTTTCAAGCTTAATTCCGCCATCTTTCTCTTTAAACATGCTCATCAGTGAAAGAGTGAGGAAGCCATGAGCAATCGTGGTACCGAATGGCGTCTGTGCGGCTCGCTCTGGGTCGATATGGATATATTGATGATCGCCAGTCGCATCGGCGAATTTGTTAATTCTATCCTGATCTATTTCGATCCAATCGCTAACCCCAACTTCTTGGCCTAGATAATTGCCGATTTGATCGACGCTAACTATATTGCTCATTTTGAATTTCCTCTCCTAAAACGAGTTCCGTAAATCATCACAGACGCGGCAGTCTAGCAGTAAATGTGAAGCCCCGAAATAGACTTGATCAGAGTCCCCTAGGGAATAATGCTCACAACGCCTATAATACGAGCCATGTCTGATGCACACAGCAATGAGTTCGATATCGTCATAGCCGGGGCGGGAATGGTTGGGGCCAGCCTTGCTTGCCTGCTAGCCGAGTCTTCGTTGCGCATCGCATTGATCGATCGCAATCCCTTAGTCCAAGGGAAGGATAGCGGCAGCCGAGAACTTCGTAGTGGCAAGTTTGACCCACGCGTTAGCGCTATCAGCCAGGCATCGCAGCAACTCTTTCGACAGATTGGAGTCTGGGAGGATATGATTTCTGAGCGTGTCTGTAACTATAATGCTATGCAGGTATGGGACGCCGAGGGTACAGGCTCGATTGAGTTTTCGGCAGCTGAGATCAATCAGCCTGAGCTCGGTAGCATCATAGAGAATTCGATCATCATCGAAGCGCTGCATAAGCGAATAGCCCGGCTTGAAAATGTATTCCCAATAACACCATTCTCTATAGAATCCTTCGAATACATTGCGGGTGAAAATAATTCAATCGTAAAACTAAACGCGGACAGCGGGCAGGCAATTCTCGCGCCACTGGTCATTGCCGCGGACGGTGCGAACTCAAAGCTGAGACAGCTCGCAAAATTCGAGTGTCGAGAATGGGACTACGAGCAACACGCGCTGGTAACTACGGTACGTACACAGCTGCCACATAACAACACTGCACTGCAGCGTTTCATGGAAACAGGCCCGCTTGCCTTCTTGCCGCTGCGCGCTGCACAAGAGGACGACGCGCAATATTTTTGCTCCATCGTCTGGTCGATGCTGCCGGAGCAAGCAGAACGGGCTATGTCTCTGGGGGAAGATGAATTCAATGCAGAGCTTGGCGTCGCTTTAGAGTCTAAGCTTGGGGCCATTGAATGGAGCGATAAGCGCTTCGTCTTTCCGCTCAGACAACGTCATGCTCTCGACTATGTGAAGGACAGTATTGTGCTTGTGGGTGATGCCGCCCATACGATCCATCCTCTAGCGGGTCAGGGTGTGAATCTTGGACTATTGGATGCGAAGGCGCTGGCAGAGGAGTTGCAGCGCGGTGTAGAGGCAGGCAGATTTGTCGCTGATCCTACCGTGTTGCTTCGTTACCAGCGTCGGCGTAAAGGCAGCAATCTCTCGATGATGTGGTTGATGGAGGGTTTCAAGCGTCTTTTCGCACAACAAGATCTTGGCATACGTTGGCTACGTAATATTGGTATGAACGCAGCAGATAAGATGACACCGATCAAGAATCAGATGATACGTAAGGCGATGGGGCTCGACAGTTAGAGAGCCTGCCTTAGAGAAATGGGAATAAGTTAGGCATATATCTAGCAGCACTTTATCCAGGTTTTGGTTTCCTCCAAAGATTTAGTTTTGAAAGTTATAGCGTAAATGAACTTGCAAGATATCGTTGTTGCGGAAATTATAAAAAATGGAATCCCGGTCGCTGCCATAGTCTACCCATAGCATCCCCAGCTCTATATTGTCGGACCAGTTATAGTCCACAGACACTCTGCTGACCTGGCCCGCTTCGTTTGCCAGCTCATTGCGAACTGCCACTACCGTAAGTTTGTCATTAAGTGCAGTCCAGTAAAGTCGCGCGCCGAAACTAGTTTGCTTCTTATCAGCATACATAAATGCATCATGATTCTTAGTATATGTGCTGTCTAGTTCGAAGCTCAGTAATAGGTTTCTGAAACCATTGTACTCAACTCCAAGCACCGACAAGATCTGATCTTTCTCATCCCAGCCATTGGTTTGTCGAAATATGGAATCCTGATTGGGAATTACTGCTTTGTCCAAATGTAGGCCTAACTCGCCAAAGTACAGCCAGGAGCCGTCCGCCCAATTCGCAGCCACACCGAATGCGCGCATGCGATTCTGGCCATATTGAAATCGCGGATTTATTGAGCGCGCAGCAGTTATTTCTTCTAGGCTCAACGCATTGTTATTGAACTCGCCGGCGACAAATTGCAGATCCCCTTGACTAAGGTGAGTAGAGGCCCTGAAAAAATATTCCTCTTCTATATCCGGAGAGTTCCTCTCGATGCTGATGCCGGCTTGACGCAAGGAGGCAAATTGATCGAACTCATCGCCAATAGGTGCCATATAATTTTTGTTGGCACGGTGCGTGACTACTCCATCGAAGGTCCACTTATCAGAGCTGTAACTTAGAAGCACTGCGGGAACTTGCAGGCGAATATCTTCTAGATCTTGTTGCGCGAAGACATATTGGTCTTCGGGATTGATGAGGTCAGTAACTCGAGAATACTCAGCCAATCCCCAGGCAAGTATTTGATTGCCTAACTTGAAATAGAAGCCATTGTCGTATTGCTTCTCAATATAAAAGTCTCGGACTTCGAATCGGTTGCGAAATTCATTCGTTTCATCAGAGCTGTAGTCGATGCCCTCATCGAGCCTGTAGACTTCATCGTGATAAATTTTGCCGCTAATACGGAAATCGAAACCCTCGCCAAGTTTTGTGTCTAGCTGCGCGAAGAGACTGGTTTCAATCTTGTTCAGGGCGCGGTCTTGTCGGCTAAATAGTGCGTCGGGTCGTTCTATCCCCTGTGAAACTTTCTGAGTGACCCATCCTGTCAGAGAAAAACTCTCATCCGATCGGGAGCCATTAGTCTCAATATCGACATCAATGGTGTTGAAGAAATTGTTCTGTGCGAGGCTTGGCTGAATGCAAGCGATCACTAGAAGAATTAACAGCAAGTGATAACTGGACAGAGGAAAGTATTTCGCTACGTTTTCTGTCACCGTAATCAGTCTCAGTCGAGTCCCCGTTGCATTGCCTCGGTGGTAAGTAAGTCATCGGCGACTTCGGCATTGTAATCGATGGAGTTGAGCTGCAAGATACTCGCGTGTTCCTGTCGATCATTTCTGGTGGTTATGGCCTGTAGTCTTTTTACAGTCCAGACATTTTCGATTAATTCCACTTCTGAAGAAGTAAAGAACTTAACTCGGTTTCCCCGGAGTTCCCAAGCTTGGCCGCGAAGTTGTACGATTTTTTCTTTACTAATCCAGCTTTGCATTTTCGAATAGCCGGTCGCCTCTTCGGCGCGATTTTTAAATTCGGGCTTGGGAATCATTTCGATAACCCAGCAGTCTTCGCCATCGACTATCTCGGATTCATTGACAAAGTTGTAGTCGTACCAATCAATCTCGTAGCCGTTGATATCGGCATAGGTGAAGTCGCTGCCGAGAAAGGAGTCAGAGGTATCACTACTTGCTAGCCGCTTTACTCTTTGTAGGCTTGGGAGGTAGAGCCAGGAATCGTCATCACGCAGGCTTTCATCCCAATCGAAGTTTAGATAGGCAGTGTTGCGAATGTCGGCAGGCGATTCGAAGAGGGACAAGGTTTTCGTGTCCAGGCCATAGTCTTTGGAATAGAGTTTTAGGTTTCTAGTATGCTGCCTATTTCTTTTATCGATAAGTACCATAGTAATATCGCTAATGAACGTATCGCCATCGTAGCGCTCATCAAGCATGTGCATGACTTCTTTTGCAGAATATTCGGTAACAGCTGAGACAGGCAGCGGTCCTAGCGACGTGCAAAATACACAAAACACCGCAGCGAACTTGTGTATTGAATGACTGCGAATAAGCATAATTCTCTCTCTTGAAATCGCCGCTTTAATAAATCAACTGCGATTTTATATTTACAGGGCCTTGTTTAACGAGTTTATTGCCCATTGAGCGAAGCGCCTTGCTGATCCTCGGAACCATCAGCCCAGTAAAGGATAGCTGGAAGCATGACGAGATCGCCTAACAACGCCAGTGCCATTATGATAGCTCCGAACAAACCTACATAGATAATAGTAGTAAATGAAGCGAAACAGAGGACACTGAAGCCAAATACTAGGACGAAGGAGCTAAAGATCACGGCCCGACCCGATTCATCTATAGCTCGAGTAATAGACAGCTTTGTGCTGGCGCCCTTATTCTTGGCAAGAAGATAGCGGCTCATGACATGGATGGCGTCATCCACCGCTATACCCATCGTCATGGCAAATACGATGACTGCACTCTGGTCCAGTGAAATTCCGAGCCATCCTGCGAAACTACCGGCTAAGACGATCGGTAAGACACTCGGAATTATCGATAGAATGCCGTACTTAACCGATTTGAACAGCGTAATAAAGAACAGCGTTATAACGCCTAGCGCGATAAGAAAGGACAGAGCCATTCCTTCGGAGATATAGGCATCCTGCACGGTGTAGAGAGCCATCGTGCCGGTAATTACTGTTCCTAGCTCAGGATAATTTTCAAGTAAATAGGCTTCGATGTTGTCTAATTCGGCCTGCATCAAGGATGCTTGCATATTCACCACGGGGACGACGAGTCTTGTATAGCGGTTTTCGAAGTCCTTAATGTCAGACAGGTCCTCATTCGCGCCAGAGCTTTCATACATTAGAAGGAGCTGAGCGGTCATTTCAGGGCTTGATGGGAGGCGATAGAATTCTGGGTCGTCGCCATTCAAAGCTTGGCTTATCTCTTTGAGGTAATCGCCTATGGAGTTTATTGGACCCAATGTTTCGCGTTGCTGCAGCCAATTCTCTATCTCATCAACTTGCGCCAGAAAATCTGGGTTTTTAATTCCTTCTTCTTTGCCGGAATCGAGGATGAGGTCCAAGTTCATCATGCCGCGATAGACATCATCGAAGTACTCGATATCCTGTCGCGTCTGACTATCCTCTTTAAACAGAGTAACGTAGTTCGAATCGATGACGATGTTGGGTATATTCCAGATAGAAAATAGCAGGAGAGCCAGTCCGACTAGCAGAATTCTATTTTTATTTCTTAATGTAAAGTCTGGAACTCTTTGTGTAATCTTAGAAATAAACCCTACATCCAAAACTTTATTGGTATTCGCGGGTAACTTCTTCATAAAGCTAAGCACAGCGGGCAGCACTGTCAGCGCAAATAGGAAAAGTACAATCGAGCCTATCGCTCCTAGGAAAGCGAACTCTCGAATAGGTAGGATTTTCGTGACGGAGAGTGCAAAGAAACCAGCCGCCGTGGTAATTGCTGTGAAGAATGCGGGGCGCCAGATATTAATGATGGTAGAGCGAGCCGCTTCAACGCCATCATAGCCCGCGCGCATAAAGCGGAAAAATTCAAACAGTACATGCACAGTTATTCCGATTCCGATGATTACCAGTGTCGGTGCCAGAGCTCCCGAGTCGACGGTAGTGTGTGGAATGCCTAGATAGCCCTGTATCTCCTGAACTAATAAAATTCCACAGGAAATTACCAGCCAAGGCGCGATCGTGGCCCACAGGGATCCAAAACTTAGAAATAGTATTACTACCATTAGTAAAACCATGACAGGTATCAGCACTGCAATATCTTCCGCTGAAACGGTTTCAAAACGTTCCTGTGCTAACGGGTAGCCGGACAGGTGAAGTATGTGGCTGTCGGAACTCAAGTTCTCTTCTTCAACAAAGCGATACAGATCTTGAACTAATTGCACCTTCGCTTCGGATGTTTCGTTACTGTACTCCACTCTTGCAGCAATTCTTGTATGGCGAAAATCCCTAGTGATTAAAGTATCCAGTGCGAGGGCTTCACTGTTAAGAATAATTTTTGTGTTGTCTATAGCCGCAGTATCGCCGATTAGATCTTCAACATCTTCGATCAGATAGTCGGTGCGAAGGTCGTCATCATCGGCATGAATATATTGAAAGTTTGTAATTGAGCGTAGCTGTGTAACGTACTGATGATATTCGAGGAAGTCCGAGACTCTAGCGATGTCACGCAGCGTGTCCGCATTAAAGATGTCGGTCTCACTAGGCGTAGACTCGAAGCCGACGATGAGGTATTCGTTGTCCCCGAATAGATCTATTAGATTGTCATATTCGAGTAGGGTGTGGATCACCTGCAACGAAGTAGCGCTCGGTGCTGTTGTCGAATGGTATGTCCTTGCCGGTGAAATAGAAGACGAGCAGGAGTGCTATTGACCCCAGGATGATTGGTAGTCGACTGGCTATCGTTAAATTTGCCCAAGCCTTGATCAGAGCTGTAATCCTGAAATTCCTCAATCGTGTAGGACTTGCCTGCCCCGTTTATTATTCTTATAGCTGGGCGAAAGCGGAACTTCACCAACTTCGGGGGATAGTGTAATGCCAGATGTGAACTGCGTAAAGTTACGTTGTATATAGATTTTCATATCCAAAATCCAAAAAACTCTATAGTTAAGAATTTCTTATGAAGATTTCTTAAAGTCAGTCGATACTACTTTTGTGTGAAAATTCGGGCCAAATTGGAGCCGGAACACCTCACGGAGTAGTCATAGTATGTCAAAGGAATCTAATTTCCCCTTCGATCTAGACCTCAGTGCTCTAGATACAAGCAGTATTACGAATATTCTGGGCGATATTGAGATGCATATGCCCCTCATGGAAAGCGAGGGTGATGTGACGCAATTATTGCAGGTGAAGGACTTTTTTGAGTCCGAACTTAAGCTCGAACGTCGCCTCCACTGACCCCCCTAAACACCCGTAGAATGGCGCTCTAGAGCAGTTATTCGACTCAACGAATAACTGTGTACTCCCCGCCGTGCTTGGTTTATGCTCATATGCCCTGTACCTAAAGCCTATTTTAAAACTAGGCGATTTCACAGAGATTATCCAGTTGAAAGCCACCATTAGAGATACTTGGCAGGGTCAACACTAGGAACTCACCTACAAGGGCTCATAATTATGAAAACCGTATTATCTTTACTCGCAGTTTGCAGCCTCGTCTGCAGCAGCGCTCAGGCGCTAGATATGGCCGCTCTAGAAAGAGCGATGGCAAATCCTGATCGTCCAGCGGCCGATAAAGAGAGAGACGTGAGTCGTCAGGCTCCAGCCGTCTTGGACTTTCTTGGTTTGGAAGCTGGAATGACTGCGCTGGATGTCAATGCATCCGGTGGTTGGTACACAGAAGTCCTTTCCTATGCGGTAGGCTCCAATGGCAAAGTGCTGATGCAGAACCGCCCAGCTGGCAGGTCTGCTGAAGCTGCGACCGCCAGAGCTGGACGCTTATCAAATGTAGATGAGTGGCTGACAGCAATGTCTGATATCCCAGCTAGCTCCGTGGACTTTGCCATCACAGCATTAAACTTTCACGATTTTCACAATTCCAACCCTGCCGCTGCTCAGAGCATCTTGGGTCAGCTAATGGCTGTACTTAAATCCGGCGGAATACTTGCTGTGATTGACCATGAGGGGTCGCCCGGTGCGGACAACGTAACACCGCATAGAATTGCATTCGATGCAGCGGTTAAGGCAGTGCTTGAATCTGGTTTCGTACTGGTAGCTGCTAGTGAGCTGTTAGATAACGCTGCAGATGATCATTCGCTTGGTCCATTCGATCCATCGTTGCAGCGCAATACCGATCGCATCGTACTTAAGTTCATGAAGTTGTAATTCGGTAACTGTAGTTCAATAACTAAAGCTCAATAACTAAAGTTCAATAACTAAAGTTTATTAGTCCGAAACTTTACTAACTTAATAGCAAGACAAAAAGTGACGGGTCTTGGTGCTAACTAAGACCCTTTTTTATTCCTAGTTTAAATCTTAAGTGCTGAGTGTAGTTTGGAAAAGCAAGGCCCTCAAAATTCCTTAAAGAAATTTCTCTCGGTATTTCAATATAGCGGTGTTGCTCTAGAGATCGTCTGGAGTACCAGTGCGAAGCTCACGATCATCATGGCGCTCACGACATTGGTGTCCGGCGTGCTTCCAGCGGCTATTGCCTCTGTAGGCGGACTTTTCGTAGACGTGGTTTCCAATGCCTTTCAAAATGATGGCTTCAACGCAGAACAATTGCGCAGCGATGCACTCTACTATGTGTTTTTGGAAGCAGGCTTAGTTGTATTGATGACCGGTGCTTACCGTGTCAACTCAGTCTGTCAATCTATATTACGTGTGTTATTGGGCAACAAGATTAATGTGATGATTCTTGAGAAGGCCCTTACACTGGAGCTCGCGCATTTCGAAGATTCGGAGTACTACGACAAGCTTGTTCGGGCTCGTCGTGAAGCGTCTAGTCGGCCGCTTAGTCTTGTGATAAAGACCTTCGATTTATTTAGGGATAGCATCGCTTTAATTACAATTGGTATATGGTTATTTCAATTCTCTCCTTATGCAGTATTGCTGCTTGGCCTCGCTGGCGTGCCCGCATTCCTTGCTGAGGCGAAATTTTCAGGTGAGGCATTTCGCATACACCGCAGGCGTTCGGCCGAGCGACGCATGCAAATCTATCTAGAGATGGTGTTGACGCGTGAAGACGGGGCTAAGGAGGTGAAGCTGTTGCAGTTAGGCAAGATGTTCCTGCAGCGCTATGTGGATATCTTTCGCAACATCTATAAAGAAGACAGGGCTCTGGTTCTAAGAAGAGGCTTTTGGGGATATATTCTAGGTCTGATTGCTAGCGCGGCGTTCTACTTCGCTTATGGCTGGGTAGGCTTTGCAGCCATTGCGGGTACTATCACTATCGGGCAGATGACGATGTACATCGCTCAGTTCCGCCTTGGCCAAAACTCCGTTACAAACAGTTTGACCTCGATAAATGGTATGTATGAAGACAATCTCTATCTATCGAATCTCACTGAGTACCTGGCACACAAGGTGCCAGAACAAACAGGAGACAAGACGCAGGGCCCTGATCCGACCGACGGGATTCGCTTCGAGAATGTTAGCTTCTCCTATCCTGGCGCGCAGAGGCCTGCGCTGAGCAACATCAACTTGCATATCACCCCCGGTGAGAGTCTGGCAATCGTAGGTGAGAATGGCAGTGGCAAGACCACGCTGATTAAATTGCTAACTCGCCTCTATGCTCCAACAACAGGGCGCATACTCGTCGATGGTCTGGATCTGCAAGAGTGGGACCTGAATACCGTCCGCGAAAAAATTGGCGTAATATTTCAGGACTTTGCTCGTTATCAATTGATCGTTGGCGAGAATATTGGAATCGGTGATGTAGATAGCATCAATGAAGGAGACAAAATTTCCGAAGCGGCATACAAGGGTATGGCCGAGGAATTCGTGAAGGACCTACCACAGAAATATCAGACGCAACTCGGCACTTGGTTCAAGGACGGGCAGGAATTGTCCGGCGGGCAGTGGCAGAAGATCGCGCTGTCTCGCGCCTTCATGCGCAGCAAAGCTGACATCTTGATTTTGGATGAACCCACTGCCGCTATCGATGCGCGAGCCGAGGCCGAGATCTTTGCGCACTTTGGTGAGCTAACCGACAATCGAATCTCAATAATCATTTCGCATCGATTCTCGACCGTCCGCATAGCCGATCATATTATCGTGCTAGAGAAGGCGGAGATTTTGGAGCAGGGTAGTCATGAGCAGTTACTTGCTCTCGATGGCCAGTACGCTACCTTGTTTAATCTGCAAGCAAAGGGCTATCAGTAGACATGGAAAATCCCTTTCTCTATTTTTTCGTTGGCTTCCTCGCCTGTCTGCTTGGTACCATTCCCTTCGGCCCAATCAATTTGGCGGTAGTAAAGACAACGGTAGACTATGATCGTCGCAGTGGTATCGAGATCGCATTCGCCGCCTCACTGATCGAAATACTGCAAGCGTTGATCGCCATTTGCTTCGGTATGCTTATTAGCTCTTTCCTCGATGCGAATGTTCTCGTCAAATTCTTTCTAGCATTTGTTTTTATAGCGTTGGCTATTTTCATATTCACTCGCAAGCCAGAGCCCACTCTGCAAAAAAGACAAAGTAGGCCGGTATCATTTTTTAGAAATGGGCTAATTATTGCGGGCTTGAATCCTCAGGCTGTGCCATTCTGGATATTCGCGCTGGCAACAATAAGCCAGTACTTTGAGTTTCAATACATGGGGCTAACCCTGATTGGATTTCTACTTGGCGTATTCATCGGTAAGTTACTTGCGTTGTACGGCTTTGTTGTGGCGAGCACTTATTTGAAAGCCCACTTACAAGAAAGTAGCGCCTTGGTTAATCGCCTGCTGGCAGCGATATTGCTATTTATTGGTTTAAGTCAGGGGTGGAAAGCGGTAAATTCCTTAATAGTCTGACGAGAGTGCCTTAGCGAATGCCTAAATCTCAACAACAGGATGAGGAAACTCCCAGAAGCGTGGATTCAGTGAGGTTTGGGAGGGATCTACTCCGTATCTCCAGAGCGCGGACTCGTCTGCTTGTCTGCTTCTGGACTCTCCCGCTGTACGTAGTAGCGGTCTGGGTGCTTCTAAACAACGGACGCAGCGTCGATTCTATGATGTGGGTCTACATGGCTGTGTACGCTGGATTCGCGCTCGACATGTCGATGAGAAAGTGTCCTAGCTGCCGCAAGCAATTCTACGTGAAGAACATATTTTTGAATTTGCTAACTAGGCAATGCATGCATTGCGGGCAGACGTCATCTGGTACTAAATCTGCGCCTAAAGACTAGAAAATCACTTGCCCAGTGTTAATTTCCATGGCGCATCATGCGCAGTAGCTCGATCAACTTAGGGGGCTGACCGGTGCGCAGTACGCCCATGCGAAAAATTTTTCCGGAAAGCCATAGAACGAGAACGATGCTAAGCAGCAACACAATAGTAGTGCCAATTACATCGACAAGCGGCGGATCGGCGGCTGCGCGATTCATCATAAGGTAGGGAGTGAACAGGGGAAACCAGGACATGGCTCGAACGATCGTATTGTCTGGGTCGCGAACCACAAACACCATCATCGCGAGAGGGATCACCTGAATCATGATCATCGGCATCATCATCGCCTGCGCTTCTTTTAGGGTATTGCATAGGCTGCCTATTGCGAGAAACACGCCAGAGTAGAGTGCGTAACCAGCGAAATAGTAGAACACAAACCACGGAATTAATTCAGAGCTGAGAATCACATCCACTATTTGAGCAATAAGTTCTGTCTGACTGCTCTGATAGAATGTGATGAACAGAAAGAATGAAAGCAGCCATGCCGCGATAGTCGTCAATCCTGATAGACCAATACCTAGTAGTTTCCCCATCATGAGTTCGCCTGCAGTCACCGAGGCGAGCAATACCTCGATGATGCGATTCGATTTCTCTTCTATGGTGTTGCTCAGCAGATACTGAACGCTTTGCATTAAGGACAGAAACATAAGATAAACGAAACCGATTGGCGCGAATTGCCGAAAGGTATCTGCGATGCTGACGGCCTCTTCACCGATCGCCGCAGTTGGATCGAGCTTGCTAATCGGCATGCGCGTGCGTTGTACTCTGCGGACGATTTGATTGTCTACATTCAGCCCTATGTATTCGCGATTGTGAATCTCTGAATTGATACTGCTAATAATGGCATTCGGCAGGCGTGAGTCTGTCAGGTTTCTTGCCCAATATTGAATCCCCAAAGGCCTGTCGACTGACTGCGGCATGACGCCAGGGCGCGAGATGTCGTCGTTCACATGGGCAGGAATCAGGATTAATGCGAATAGATCGCCTGGCTGCGAGTCGACGATTATCTTCCTCTCTCCGCTGAGATAGGGTCGAAGCGCCTGTGCTAGCTCTGCTGGGGATGCCGAACTATCGATGCCCTCTGGAAGATCCGCCGCAATGAATTGACGTGATGGTTGTTCAAAAGGGGGTATGTCTTCTTTCAGTGCCGGGCTTGCCATTGTTAGAGCGAAATCTAGGCCGCCGTTTTCAAGCCACTGTTCTAGTGCTGCTACCTCGTCAGCGTCGGCGCTATCTATTAGTTGCTCTGCAGCGTTAGTTCCACCTGCAGCCGCGAGATTGAGATCGGTTTCTTTCCGATTGTCCATCAGGTAGCTTACGAACTCTCCCAATATGCGTCGTTGATGTTCGCGTTCGATTGCAGTCTCGACTGCTTCACTATACTCGCCGGTTTGATCGATGAAGATGTAGTAGCGGGTAGGTGTCGAATTGGACAGCGTCGTCTGTAGAAAATACATCGTCGTGAAGATTACAGGGAAGAGCAGTATGCCCACCCAAAAACCTTTGGTCTTTATGTTCTCTATGTACTCGCGCCAAGCAATTAAACGAATCATGTTCATCGGAAGGCATGCTCCTTCGCATTGTCGCCAACTAGATGAACGAAGACATCGTGCAGGCTAGGTTCGGTGAATTCGAATCGGCTTAGGGAAATATTATTTTCGAAACAGCTGCGCAAGATGTCCTGCGGATTTAGTTGTTCGTTTATCTGCAGCTGCCAATGCTGCCTTGCAGAATCGCTGGCATCCAATTCTTGATCTCGGCTTATTTCTATGACCCCTGCGATGGAATTCAATGAGGATATGTCGTCCGCCGATTCGAGTATAACTCGGCGTGGGATTGTGGCCTTCGCCTCGTCGACCGTGCCATCGAATATCTTTTGACCACTCGCGATTAGCAGAATCTGATCACATAGTCGTTCGGCATGCTGCATAACATGGGTTGAAAAAATTACGGTCTGACCGTTTCTTGCCATGTCCGTGATGAGTTCTTCCAACACGGTCTGATTGACAGGGTCTAATCCAGAGAAGGGCTCATCTAAGATCACTAGCTCCGGTTCATGTGCCACAGCCGAAAGCACCTGAACCTTTTGCCCCATGCCTTTGGAAAGTGATTCAACTTTCTCCTCGGCAAAATCTTTTAGACCATATTTTTCCAACAGATGCCAAGCCTGAGTCTTTGCCTCGTGTTTTTTCATGCCTTTCAACATGGCGAAGTACTGGATTAATGTCCAGACCTTCATTTTTTTATAGAGACCCTTTTCCTCCGGAAGATAGCCTATCTGATTGCGCACATTCAGTGCCGAGGAGTGACCCAGAATATTAATGCTGCCACTGCTGGGTTTTATGATGTCCAGAATCATGCGAATTGTGGTGGTCTTGCCGGCGCCATTAGGGCCAAGAAAACCATAGATCGATCCCTTTGGAATAGAGAGGCTTAGCTCGTTTACTGCAGTGAATTCGCCGTAGGTTTTGGAGACATTCTGTAGGCTCAAGACCGAATGCGACTTGGTTTCGATCTGGGAATGAGGTGGGGGCTGTGTATCAGAATCGACCATCACTATCGGCTCGTAAAAAGGGATCGAGCTAGTATGTCAGAAACATTCAGAAGATGGAAAATTGCCGTTTCTTTAAGGTCTTGATTCAGTGGAAGGACGGCCGTTTAAGGTGCGGTGAGCATGGCGTTGTTATAACTAACAGATAGCGCTCTGCTAGGAATTCAAACTGCTTGTTGTTCGAGCAGTTGGGTATCGAGCCTTTTCGCTCCTCATTGTCCAAGGGAACTTTCTGTAGGGAAACAGCTATTGCTGCTCCAAAGCTGGACAATTGCATTCAGTGGATATACCTTCTAATTTGATTGAGCCGCCTCGAATTGAGCGCTTAGTGCTGGATATTTTTAAATAAGCAGCCGTAATAGTATAAAAAGTAAGAAGCAGTAGACGAGGGGTATTGATGAAATTTGTTTGGCTCGCATTTCTTCTGAGCATTTTTTGGCTTATCAACTCTGGGCATTTTGACTTTCTGCTATTGGGCTTTGGCGTATTCTCTGTGCTTTTCGTCATCTGGATTAATAATCGGATGTCCAGAGTCAGCGGGGAATACCAGCCAGCGGTTATTCTGTCACTGCATCTTCCTTTTTATGTCTTGTGGCTACTTAAAGAGATCGTCAAATCAAACATCGAAGTTATTCGGCTTATCTGGCAACGACATCCAGCAATCGACCCGCAAGTGGTCACAGTCAAGGCCTCCCAGAAGTCTGACCTCCATAAAGTCTTGTATGCCAACTCCATTACCATGACTCCGGGCACTATTGTCATGGAGATCGAAGCTGATGAGTTCACTGTCCATGCTCTGCACCGGTCCTCAAGAGAAGGGCTTGAATCTGGCGACATGGACCGGCGCGTACGGAGACTTGAACGCTAATGTACGCTGCTATAGTTGCCGCAATTCTGGTTGTAATGGTCCTAGCGCTGACCCGAGCCTTATTAGGGCCGACAGTTTATGATCGCATGCTGGCCGTTAATATGTTCGGTACAAAAATCGTACTATTGATCGCTGTTCTCGGTCTCGTCGCTGGGCGCTTTGACTTCATCGATATAGCCTTAGTCTACGCTTTGATCAATTTCATCAGCATCATCGCCGTTCTGCGCTTTTTTGAATATAGTGAACAGGAGAAGGAATCGTAATGGCTTCTCTTCTCGATATTCTCAGTTGGATTTCCCTGCTTGTTGGCGGCTTTCTTGGCATCACCGGCGCGGTCGGTTTATTTCGGTTTCCCGATTTCTTCACTCGTCTACATGCAGCCAGCGTAACCGATACGCTGTGTGCTGGCCTGATTGTATTGGGCCTGATGTTTCAGGCCACATCAGCAATGATGGTCTTTAAATTACTATTGATTCTACTCATCTTGGCCTACACCAGCCCGACTGCGGCACATGCACTGGCGAAATCAGCATTGCATGGTGGTCTTAAACCGCTGACAGGAGCAGATGCCCGACAGCGCTCTGCTGCCACTAAGCAACAGTCAGAAGGGGAATCGCCATCAACACCTTGATCGACATTGTCCTGCTGAGCATGCTCGCGGTGACGGCGCTGTCCGTTGTTTTTATGCGCGACCTGTTTGCTATTGTGATGTTGTTTGGCATTTACAGCCTGTTATCTGCCGGTTTCTTCGTCACTATGGACGCTGTTGACGTTGCTCTGACCGAGGCAGCAGTGGGTGCCGGCATAACCACCGTGCTTATGTTGGGCACATTGGCCCTGACTGCTCGCAAGGAAAAACCGCGCAAATCTCCAGTTTCACTGTTACCACTGGCAGTAGTGATTGTCACAGGCCTAGTACTTGTCTATGGCACACTGGACATGCCCTATCTAGGCGACCCAGACGCGCCGGTTCACCAGCATGTCGCTCCGCGCTACATCGAACAATCTTATGAGGAAGTCGGTCTGCCTAATATCGTCACTTCGGTATTAGCCAGTTATCGCGGCTTCGATACGCTGGGTGAGGTCGTGGTGATTTTTGCCGCTGGTCTGGGCGTACTAACCCTGCTGGGTATTAGCGGCGCCAGCCAGCACCAGATTCGCCCAGCGGCAATGGAGCATCACCTGGTATTGCGAGTGATTACCCAAGCGATGATTCCTTTGATTCTCCTTTATGCTCTCTATATCCAGTTCCACGGTGATTATGGGCCGGGCGGCGGCTTTCAGGCTGGCGTCATTTTCGGAGCCGCCATCATTCTCTACGCAATAGTCTTCGGTCTTAGCAAAGCCGAAAGGGTCATCACACCGCTATTTCTGCGCTATATGATGGGTGCTGGGGTGCTGATTTACGGAGGCACTGGTGTCGTTACTCTTTTGCTCGGTAGTAATTTCCTGGATTACGACAGCCTCGCCCACGACCCCTTGCACGGACAGCACTATGGCATCCTAGCTGTGGAGTTGGGTGTCGGCATCACTGTCACAGCCGTGATGATCTCTATCTTTTTCAATTTTACCGGACGCAGCAGTAAACCGAAGGAAGAAGAACGATGAGCACGACTCTGGGTCTTTACAACTACTGGATTGTCATTTTTCTGATGATGGTCGGCTTTTATGTGGTGATCACCCAGGGCAATTTGATCAAGAAAGTTGTCGGCCTGAATATTTTCCAGACGTCCGTTTTCATTCTTTACATCACCATGGGGAAGGTGGCTGGCGGCGCGGCACCGATTCTGGACGACTCCGTTACCGTCTATTCAAACCCTCTACCGCATGTTTTGATTCTCACTGCCATTGTCGTCGGGGTGGCAACTACGGCACTTGCGCTGGCATTGATTGTTCGCATCAATGAGGCGTATGGCAGCGTCGAGGAAGAAGAAATCCACAATCAGGACGAGTCTCTGTGATAGCCGCTAATCTCCCCGCCCTCCAGGTTATAATTCCACTGCTGGCGGCGCCATTGGCGCTTATGCTGCGACGCGGCAGTCTATCTCACCTGCTGGCACTGCTGGTCAGCGCCATCTCTCTGCTTATCAGTTACACCCTGCTGCAGTCGGTTCTAGCTGACGGGCCCATTTCATATGAAATGGGAGGCTGGGCTCCGCCCTGGGGTATAGAGTATTACGTGGATGCGGTGAATGCCTTCGTGCTATTGATAGTCAGTGCAATCGGCACCGTGGTCATGTGTGCCGCCGGCAGCAGCGTGGCGGCAGAAATTCCGCAAGAAAAACAATCGATGTTTTTCACTGCCTACTTGTTGTGCTTCGCCGGATTATTGGGCATCACCATAACAGGTGACGCATTCAACGTGTTCGTCTTCTTGGAAATCTCATCACTGTCCACCTATGTTCTCATCAGTCTAGGTCGTGACCGCCGCGCCCTGACAGCTTCACTTCAGTATTTGATGATGGGCACCATAGGTGCCACGTTCATTCTTATTGGCGTGGGACTTCTGTATATGACAACTGGCACCTTGAATATGCACGATCTGGCTGTACGCCTTGATCCACTTACCGAATCACGCACGGTCCAGGCGGCCTTCGCGTTTCTGGCAGTCGGCACCTCACTGAAGCTGGCCTTGTTTCCACTGCATCTTTGGTTGCCTAATGCCTATACTTACGCGCCCTCAATTGCCAGCGCGTTTCTCGCCGCCACGGCCACCAAGGTTGCGGTCTATGTCATGCTGCGATTCTTCTTTACGATTTTTGGCGTCCAATTCTCGTTCGACATAATGCCTCTAGGCACTGTGCTGCTGGTGCTGGCAATTCTGGCAATCTTTGCCGGGTCCCTGTCTGCGATTTATCAGGATAACGTCAAACGCCTGCTGGCCTATTCCAGTGTCGCGCAAATTGGCTACATAATGCTCGGTATCAGTTTCGCCACCCAGGCCGGTCTTACCGCTGCAATTCTGCATTTGTTCAATCATGCGATGATGAAGGGCGGGCTATTCCTGGCGCTGGCTGCCGTATTCTATAGCACTGGCGGGACCAGCATGGCCAACTTCCGTGGCTTGGGCAAAACTATGCCTTGGACGATGATGGCTATCGTTTTGGGCGGCCTGAGCTTGATCGGTGTGCCTTTGACCGCGGGTTTCGTCAGCAAGTGGTATCTCGTGCTTGCGGCTTTGGAGCAGGGTTGGTGGCCGGTGGCATTGGCGGTGCTGGCAGCTTCACTACTGGCAGTCATTTATATCTGGAAGTTAGTGGAAGCGGCGTATTTCCAAATCCCGGAGGGTGAGGCTGCTGCCGTGAAAGAGGCACCGCTGACAATACTCATTCCCACTTGGATCTTGATATCCGCCAATATTTACTTTGGTATCGACACTAGCCTGACCGTTGAAGTGGCTCAAACAGCCGCCGCCAGTCTGCTTGGGTTCGGAGGGCAGTTCTGATGTCAGTTGAAATGCTGCTGCCTCTGATTATCCTGCTGCCGGTACTTGCGGCCGTATTAATCAAGCTCACCGGCAACAAGCCTAACTTGCGGGAAGCAGTAACGCTGCTTACGTCGGTCATCCTGTTTATGATGTTGATCCCGTTGGCCCATGAAATCATGGCCGGTGGCAGACCGAGCTTTATCCTGGCCGAGATATTGCCGGGTATCACACTGCAATTAACTCTGGAGCCACTGGGCATGATATTCGCGCTGGTCGCCGGGTTTCTGTGGCCGATCACCTCGATTTATGCGATTGGTTATATGCGTGGGCATCATGAGGAAAATCAGACCCGGTTCTTCATGTTTTTCGCCTTGGCTATAGCTGTCACTCTGGGCGTGGCGTTTGCGGGCAACTTGTTTACCCTGTTTGTGTTCTACGAATTACTCACCCTGTCGACGTTCTCTCTGGTAACCCATGCCGGTACAGAGGCGGCACGCAAGGCTGGCCGCGTGTATCTCGGGATACTCATTGGCACCTCTATCGGCTTTTTGCTGCTGGCCCTGATCTGGACCTGGTATCTGGCTGGAACACTCGATTTCACTGTCGGCGGTATTCTTGATGGAACGGCATCTCCTGTGATGCTCAGTGTTCTATTAGTACTATTTTTCTTTGGTGTGGGCAAAGCCGCACTGATGCCTTTCCATCGTTGGTTACCGGCGGCGATGGTAGCCCCGACGCCAGTCAGTGCATTGTTGCACGCCGTCGCCGTGGTCAAGGCAGGCGTTTTCACACTGCTGAAAGTGTCGCTGTATATCTTCGGACCCGAGCTAATTCGCGAACTACCAATAACGGAAATTTTAACTTACGTCGTAGCCGCGTCCATCCTGCTGGCATCACTAATCGCCATGACCAAAGACAATCTGAAGGCGCGGTTGGCCTATTCCACAATCAGTCAGCTGGCTTATATTAGCCTCGGGGCATTGCTAGGATTTACTGGTGTGCTCGGCAGTAGCATGCATATCGTCATGCATGCCTTTGGTAAAATTACTTTGTTCTTTGCCGCTGGCGCTATATTGGTAGCAGCACACAAGACTAAAATCAGCGAGCTTGATGGACTCGGCCGTCGCATGCCGCTAACTTTTGCAGCCTTTACACTGGGAGTGCTGAGTATCATCGGGCTTCCGCCGCTGGGAGGCATGTGGAGCAAATGGTATCTGCTTCAGGCCACTCTGGAAACAGGGCAACTGTTCTTGCTGGCGACACTATTACTCAGCTCATTGCTGAATATTGCCTACCTGTTACCGATCCCGCTACGTGCGTTTTTCGCCAAGGGAGCAAATGCTAACGAAGCACCAGGCATTAAAGAGGCACCGCTGTTTTGCCTGATCGCCATCTCTATTACTGCGATGATGTGTCTGGTGTTGTTCTTCTTCCCTCAGTTCTGGTTCGAACTGGCATCGATGGCGGTACGCTAAGAGGATTCTATGCAGACACCAGATGACAACAAACTTGGCTGGGCAGAACGCCCCGAAGTACATCAGAGAATCCGTTATGCCCTCTATGTTATCTGCGGGCTGCTGCTCATCGCGGATCTTATCGTGCACCGGCATACCTATCTGGCGATAGAAGAAATTCCTGCGTTTTACCCAGTTTACGGCTTCGCCGCGCTGGTGGGCGTAGTGGTACTGGCGAAGGCCTTGCGTAAGCTGGTGGGTCGCAGTGAAGACTATTACGAGAAGGATGATGATCATGCCGTTTGAGTTTCACCCCTTCTTGCCATTCTTGGTCGCCGCCTTGCTCGCTTGCGTTACAAAAGGCCGATTGCGCTCGATCATTATGTTACTGGCCCCAGTTGTCGGCGGATTCCACTTACTCGGCGTGGAAACCGGCACAATAGTGGAATACCAGATCATGGATCTGAAGTTGATGCCTTACCGTGTCGACGCCTTGAGTCTTATATTTGGCTATATCTTTCACATCGGTGCTTTCATCGCTGTGCTGTATTCATTGCACTTGAAAGACACTCTGCAACATGTGGCAGGTTTGCTCTATGCAGGCAGTGCAGTTGGTGCAGTGTTTGCCGGCGATCTGTTTACCTTATTTATTTTCTGGGAAATCCTCGGCTTGAGTTCCGCCTTTTTGGTTTGGGCCGCCCGCGACGAACGCTCTGTTGCTGCTGGCATCCGTTATTTGGTGTTTCAGGTATTGTCAGGTGTATTGTTGATGGCCGGTGCTTTGTGGCTTTGGCTCGACACGGGCAGTCTTATCTTCGAAGAGATCGGGCTCGGCACAGCAGCAAGCTGGCTGATCTTCTTTGCCTTCGGTATCAAGTGCGGCTTTCCCTTTCTGCATAACTGGATCACCGATGGTTATCCAGCATCTACAGCAACTGGTACGGTGTTTCTTTGTTGCTTTACAACAAAGGTGGCAGTTTACGCCATGGCTCGCGGCTTTCCGGGTACAGAGTTGCTGATTTACATCGGTGCATTTATGGCGTGTTACCCGATCTTCTTCGCGGTGATCGAAAACGATCTGCGCCGAGTATTGGCCTATTCTATGATCAACCAGCTGGGTTTCATGGTGTGTGGAATCGGTGTCGGAACAGCACTGGCCCTGAATGGAGCCGTGGGACATGCTTTTAATGACGTTCTGTTTAAGGGGCTGTTGTTTATGTCCATGGGTGCCGTGCTGTATGTCACGGGCACGACTAAAGCGTCCGAGCTCGGTGGCCTCTACAAGAAGATGCCAATTACGGCCACGCTGTGTATCGTCGGCGCCGTTACCATTTCGGCATTTCCGCTGGTTAGCGCATTCATCAGTAAGTCCATGGTCATGGCAGCGCTGATAGAAGAAGGCCACAGTGTTATCTGGATGTTCATGCTGTTTGCCTCAGCCGGTGTATTGGAACACGCTGGTATCAAGATTCCGTATTTTGCGTTCTTCGCCCACGACCAGAATATTCCCGCGCGCGAAGCGCCGCTCAATATGCTGGCTGCGATGAGCATAGCAGCCGTTCTCTGCGTGGCCATCGGCGTATTTCCGTCAATGCTTTACAACATCCTGCCTTACGATGCGCCTTACTCACCTTACGACATGACACACGTGTTGACGCAATTACAGTTACTGGGATTTGCGATTCTTGCTGTCGTCTTCCTGCATCGCAGCGGTCGCTATCCGGCAGAAGTCCCGTCGGTCAATCTTGATGCTGAATGGTTTTACCGCAGGCTGTTCCCACGCCTTTATCAGGCGCTGCGGCGTATACTGACTTTGGTTGGCAGCTTCTTTGGCGGCGGCTTGCGTTACTGCTCAGCAGGCCTGCTGAGCGGCCTCAATAAGACCCATGGTCTGCAGGGTACCTTGGGACGCACCTGGCCTATCGGAAGCATGGTGCTGTGGGTTGCCGTGCTGTTGAGCGTCTACCTGATTCTGGATTTTAATTAGATAGAACAGGAATAGGAACAGAAACAGCCGGCGGAGATATTGTGCGCGATCTAAGACTGACACTCCTGCAAACCGAGTTGCATTGGCAAGCTGCCGAGGCTAACCGAGACAAATTTTCTACCCTCATCGCAGAGCATGCAGCCAGCTCAGATTTAATCATGCTACCCGAGATGTTTGCGACCGGCTTTACGATGGAAGCCGCCGAGAACAGCGAGCCTGGCGATGGCAAAAGCGCTAGCTGGATGCGCGAGATGGCTACTAGCCATGACGTATATCTCACCGGCAGCGTCGTTATCCGTGAGCATGACCACTACTTCAACCGATTGTTCTGGGCCACCCCGGCCGGCGAACTACAATATTACGACAAGCGTCATCTGTTTCGCATGGCGGGCGAGCACCACAAGTACAGCGCTGGGGATGAACGCATTATCGTGCGCCTAGGTGACTGGAGGATTTGCCCTCTGGTTTGCTATGACCTGCGCTTTCCAGTGTGGAGTCGTGGCGTTAACGAATACGATCTGTTGCTCTATGTAGCCAACTGGCCGGCAGCTCGTCGCTCAGCCTGGCGAACGCTATTACCCGCGCGCGCTGTAGAGAATCTCAGCTACTGCGCCGGTGTAAACCGTATAGCTAAGGATGGCAACGGCATTGAGTATGCCGGCGACAGCCTGGTTGCCGATTATTTAGGTAATCTTGTAGCCGATGCCGGGAATGCGGATACCGCGCTGCAGGTGACGCTAAGCCTGGACAAGCTCGAACGCTACCGGGAGAAGTTTCCGGCCTGGAAAGACGCTGATCGGTTTGAGATACGATCCGACTAAGGGCTAGTGTACGTCTTCAAAAAATCTAGCATTAGAAGCCGTGTTTCATCTGTTTTTTTCTCGCCGGCGGTAATCATGTAATACCGGTTCCGTATAGCCGCTGGGAAGACTCTGACTATCGAAAATCAACTTCTTTGCCGCTTGAAACCCCATGCTCGCGTCAAGGTTTTCGCTCATGGGAGTATAGTCTGAGCTTGATCGGTTTTGCTCGCCTACGATCACTGCCATCTTAGCCATAACGTCCAGCACTTGCTGTTCCGAACATATTTCATGGTGCAGCCAGTTAGCAACATGTTTCGCGGAAATGCGCAGGGTGGCTCGGTCTTCCATTAAGCCTACATTGTTAATATCGGGCACCTTGGAGCAGCCAACACCGGCTTCTACCCAGCGCACTACATAGCCTAAAATTCCCTGAATATTGTTGTGTAGTTCGTCTTCAATTTGGCTTGCAGAAAGAGAGTCTTTATCCATTAGAAGGGGGATGGTTAGTACATCTGAAAGTGGTGACAATGGCCGCTGCATAAGTTGTTTTTGAACTTCGAATACAGCGACTTGATGATAATGCATGGCGTGAAGTACGGCCGCGGTGGGCGAAGGAACCCATGCGGTATTTGCGCCAGCCAATGGATGTTGAACTTTTGTTTTCATCATCTGCGCCATTTCATCGGGCATTGGCCACATGCCTTTACCTATTTGTGCGACTCCTGACAAGCCGCAGCTGAGGCCAATGTCGACGTTGCGATTTTCATAGGATTTAATCCATGGCTGCTGCTTAATCTGCTCTTTTGGCAAGAACGGACCTGCTTCCATGCTGGTGTGTATTTCGTCACCGGTACGATCTAGAAAACCGGTGTTAATGAAAACAAGGCGGTGCCGGGCGACTCGAATACATTCCTTCAAATTAACGGTGGTACGCCTTTCTTCATCCATTATGCCGAGTTTGATGGTGTTAGGAGCCAGCCCCAACATTTTTTCAATGGCAGCAAACAGATCGCAAACAAATCCTACTTCCTCTGGGCCATGCATTTTTGGTTTAACAATATAAATGCTGCCGGCTTTCGAATTGCTATAGCCCTCACTATCGCTGTTTAGGTCGATCATGCTGACTAGTGCAGTGATTACGCCATCGATGATGTGCTCTGGCACAGGCTCGCCGTTTGCATCCAACATCATGTCAGAGTCCATAAGCAAGCCGACATTTCTGTTAAAGAGTAGGCTACGTCCGGATGCTGTATAGTCACCGCCTTTGCTGGCCTTATAGACCTTGTCAGAATTTAATCGACGGCTAACGGACTTGCCGTTCTTGGAAAATTCCACAGACAGTGATCCGCCCATCAGTCCTAGCCAGTTTCGATAGACTTCAATCTTGTCATCAGCATCGACAGCGGCAATAGAGTCTTCGCAATCCATTATTGTGGTTATTGCAGCTTCCAAGACGATATCGTTAACACCAGCGGAATCAGTCTTGCCGATGGTGCCTTCTCGGTTGATGAGTACTTCAATGTGCAGGCCGTTATGTTTTAGCAAAAGTGCACTAGGCGAATCTTCCTCGCCACTGAATGCTACCAATAAACTAGGATCAGATAGCTTGGCTTGCGAGCCATCGGCCAAGGTCGCCAATAGTGTTTGTTGATGAATTTGATAACTAACAACATCTTTGTGACTGCCGGCAGCAAGTGGAGCTGACTCATCGAGAAGTCGCCGTCCGTAAGCGATTACCTCACTGCCTCGAAGTGGGTTGTAAGCAGTGCCAGCTTTTAATGAGTCGGTTTCGGGAATAACATCGCTGCCATAAAGTGCATCATAAAGACTGCTCCAGCGGGCATTGGCCGCGTTCAAAGCGAAACGTGCATTTTTCAAGGGTACTACTAGCTGCGGGCCAGCTATTGTCGCAATTTCGCTATCCACATTTGTAGTTTCGATTTTGAAGGCTTCGCCCTCGGGCACCAAATAGCCTATGTCTTCTAGAAATTTTCTGTAAACAGCAATATCAATAGGCTGAGACCTATTGTCGAGATGCCATTTATCTATTTGCTTTTGCAAATGTAGACGATGTTCAAGTAGCTCTTTGTTCCTCGGGGAAAATTCGCTAATTAGGGTAGCGAAGTCTTGCCAGAACTTGCTGGCGTCAAGCTGGGTCTGTGGGAGAATCTCTTGATCGATAATTTTTTTGAATTGAGGATTAATCATAGTGATAGCCGAATAAATAAGGGCCGCTAATAGCGGTGTGCAAGAAAGAGTGACTTGAGTTCAAACAGGCCGGGTATTTACATAGAAAATTTTCGGCCGCTAATCAAAAATGCGGGCTTAAGCATATTGCCTAAGCCCGCACTGATATCAGGGTAGTTCAAAGGACTGAGTTAGTTCAACTTAGGTGGCTTTTGAACTTTTATAAACCTTAGCTGAACTGGTTCATAGTGTTGTCTTTACCGCCAGCTTTTAATGCAGCATCGCCGGAGAAATAAGACTTGTGATCATCGCCCAAGTTTGAACCCGCCATATCTTGATGTTTCACACAGGCCAATTGATTGCGAATTTCCTGGCGTTGTACGCCGCCTACATAAGCCAACATACCTTCATCACCGAAGTAGCCTTTTGCTAGTGTGTCAGTGCTAAGCGCTGCCGTGTGATAAGTGGGCAATGTAATTAGATGATGGAATACACCTGCTTCTCTAGCTGCATCGCTCTGGAAGTTTCGGATTTTATCGTCCGCTTCAATTGCCAGCTCAGTTTCGTCATAGATAGCATTCATTAGTTTTTCGCGATCATAGGCAGACACATCTTTGTTCTCAGATTCCCAGCGGTCGAATACTTGTTGTCTGAAATTCAGGGTCCAGTTAAAAGATGGGCTGTTGTTGTAGACCAATTTGGCATTAGGTACTTCTTCTCTGATGCGCTGCACCATTGCGCCGATGCCGGCCACATTAGGTGTGGAGGTTTCAATCCAAAGTAGGTCTGCACCATTTTGCAGTGAGGTAATGCAATCCAGCACTACGCGATCCTCACCGGTGTCAGCGCGAAACTTAAACAGACCATTGGCGAGGCTATTGGTCTTTTGTAGTTTTCCGTTTACTTTCACTGCTACGTCACCGTTTTCCATCGTGGCAACATCGGTAACCGGCTCAAGTTCAAGAAACTGATTGTATTGATCACCTAAGTCGCCGGTCTGTTCAGTTGTTGCTATTTTTTGGGTTAAGCCAGCACCTAGTGAATCTGTTCTCGCTACAATGATGCCGTTCTCGATGCCGAGTTCCAAGAAGGCGTAACGTACAGCGCGAATCTTAGCGAGGAATTCTTCATGAGGCACAGTTACTTTCCCGTCTTGATGTCCACACTGCTTGGCATCAGAAACTTGGTTCTCTAATTGAATCGCACAGGCGCCAGCTTCGATCATGCGCTTGGCAAGAAGATAGGTTGCTTCCTCGTTTCCGAAACCTGCGTCAATGTCTGCAATGATCGGTACTACGTGAGTTTGATGCTGAGAGATCTCGTTTTGAATTCGCTGAGCTGCAACAGAGTCACCACTGTCGGTGGCCTCATCCATACTTTTGAATAGATGGCCTAACTCGCGAGCATCGGCTTGGCGAAGAAATGTGTAGATCTCTTCTATCAAGCTGGGCACGGATGTCTTTTCATGCATTGACTGATCAGGAAGAGGTCCAAACTCTGATCGCAGCGCTGCAATCATCCAGCCTGAAAGATACAGGTAACGTTTATCAGTCGTGCCATGGTGCTTTTTAATAGAGATCATTTTCTGCTGGGCGATAAATCCATGCCAGCAGCCAAGAGACTGCGTGTAATTACTACTGTCGAGATCATAGTCGTCCATGTCTTTACGCATAATATCTGCAGTGTAACGGGCGATATCCAAGCCGGTTTTGAAGCGGTTCTGACTACGCATTCTGGCAGCAAACTCAGGATTTATTGAAGCCCAGGGCTGGCCAGCGGCTTCTTTTAATGTGTTCAGGCGCTCTATGTCATCGTTGTAAGTGGTCATTTAAATTCCGGTTAATCGTATTTTATGGTTAATAATCGTTGTATCTAAGAGATAAGCAGCAGTGTCTATAGGGCCAGTTCAATTTCTTGTTCAGCATCTTTCAATACGATTGATGACGGGCATTCTCTGTCGCCATCAAATCCTTGAAATTCACTGGGATTGCTCAAACCTACACAGCGACCCGACTCTAGGTGGGCAAGGAGGCAGTCAAAATAGACGCGATACTGGGTGACTTCCCGATGAGAACCCTCATTCAGTGGAAAGTGACTGTCCAGGAATCCCAGAAATGATTCATTGCTTTGGATTTGCTGATTTGACAAGCTCAATGATTCGGGAAGATGCGCGTTATTTAGGCTGTTCATAACTAACTCTCGGGTTGCTTAAAAGTTTCTGTTTATTCAGCTAGCGGAGATCGGATAGCTGAATGTCTAAGGTACGGAAAGAATTCTACTGTAAAATGTTGTAAAAATTTGACTAAGAAATTTCACAGTGTAAATTTCACAAAATGGCAGGACTAGGGTATTATTGCGGGCAAGATTTAAAGCCATAGAGACAAAATGAAAGCCAAAACACAGACGCTATACAGGAAAGCTCACTTTCTTGGTGCAAAGATTCGCAAGCTCAGGAAGGACAACGGCCTGACCTTGGATGATCTTTCTGTTCGCTGCATCCATATCGATGCCGAATCCGCGCCTTCAGTGTCCTATCTTTCGATGATTGAGAATGGCAAGAGAATGCCTTCTGAGGATATGTTGGAGGTTATCGCCAGTGTCTTTCAGAAAGAGCTGGATTGGTTCTTTGATGAATCTGCGGAGCAACAGCCGCTGGTGAGTCCTAAAAAGACCGCGGGGGGGATAGCTGGAGTGGCCCTAGAGCCAGGATTTTTGTTTTCCAAAGATCATCTGCAAATAGCAATACCAGAACTTTTATCTCAAGGGGGCATTACCGGAAGGCAATTTGGGCACTTATTGATCAGGGCCCATCAGGAGCATCATCAAAATCGATTTCCTGACCTTGAGAAGGCGGCCGAAGATGTAGGCAAGAAAGTCATGCCCCTGTCCGCAGAGGACACCATGGCGCTGTGTAAAAAAATGGGCCTTAAAATCAGCTGGTTTGACCGAGCGCCGGATATTATCGAAGATCCTGACAATACTGGCTTTAAAACCTTAGTCAGATCTTTCTTCGATGCGCCTGGAACTATTTACGTCAATGAGCGATTGAAAAAACACCCTGCACGATTGAAATATGATTTGGCGACTCATATTGGCCACAGCGTTTTACATGATCGGGATGGCTTGCGGAGTATTTCTGCAGTGGGTGGAAATACCTTTGACGCCAAGTCTTGGAGCACTCAGGCTCAGACTGTCGATTCAAAAGACATCCTGCACGCGTGGCGTGACTTCGAGTGTAGCTTCTTTGCCGGCGCACTACTGTGCCCCAAAATTCCAACACGGCAATTTCTCGGTCGTCATGCCTATTCACTTGAGAGTGCAAAATTATTAGAAGTGTCTACTGCGGTTTTAATGAGGCGAATGACGGCTGTTTCTCCCTATCCACATTGGCATTACTTTGACGCCTATCCTCCAGGAAAACTTCGAGCTGTCTATCGAGGTAATGGTATTCCCCTGCCTTGGGGAAATCTCATAGAGATGAACGACCCATGCACGCACTGGGCAGTATTCAATATGTTAAATGCCAAGACGGAGAAGCCTGCTTCGCGGATTTCAGTTCTTAGAAATGGCGACGATGCTAGGTTGTATTGCTGTGAGTCGGTGCGAGTGAAAGACGCCGCAGATAATTCCCACGTGGTTTGTGCTGGTATAGATGTTGGCCCTGCAATCGAGGCTCAAGGAGTTGTGCTGGATGATGTGATTGATGAGATCTTCCAAGCCTGCCTTAATAATGATGGCTCGGCGATGGTGCCGTCCCGCGCTGCGAAAGTGATTAGCAGTGTGGCAAACATCCTTAGTATTGATTGGGTAAAGAAAGGTTTGGATACGGAGGCGAATATTATTTGTCCACGCAGTTCAAATTGTCCTCGAGACCCTTGCTGTGTTACCAAGCCGGTGAAACGCCGGCCAATAGCCGAAGACATTCGGGATACCATCATTAGTCAGGCCAACTAGTGATTGTTAGGTATCCGGGTTCAATATAAATTCAGCCCCTTTCTCTGCGATCATAACCGTCGGAGCGTTGGTATTACCCGAGGTGATGCGTGGCATTATCGAGGCATCTATAATGCGTAAACCATCTACGCCGTGTACCTGTAGCCTATCGTTCACCACCGCCATCTCATCACTGCCCATTTTACAGCTTCCCACAGGGTGAAAGATGGTAGTGCCTAATTCTCCCGCCGCCTGATTTAGCTCATCGTCGGAAAGAAGATCTGCCCCCGGCTTCCATTCGCTAGGTTGATATTTTGCTAGCGCCGGTGCGGCCATAATTTTGCGCGTGAATTTCAAACCGGCAATAGCAATGTCTCTATCCTCTTGGGTAGAGAGGTAGTTTAAGCTAATTGCTGGATAGTCGTCTGAATTAGCACTTTTGATGCGAACATGGCCGCGACTGGTCGGTCGTAAATTACATACAGAAGGTGTGATGGCATTGAACTTGTGTAAGGGCTCGCCGAACTTGTCTAGGGACAAAGGCTGTACATGCCATTCGATATTGGCGCTGGATTGATCTGGGTCGCTCTTCGCGAAGGCGCCGAGTTGCGATGGCGGCATGGTGAGAGGGCCAGACTTAAACAGCATATATTCCATACCCATCTTCATTTTACCCAGCAGCGAATTGGTGCGCTGGTTAAGAGTAACGGTATTCTCCACCTTGTAGACGCTGCGCACCTGTAGATGATCGTGCAGGTTTTCCCCAACGCCGGGTAGTTCATGGAGTACATCGATACCCTTGTCCTGCAACAGCGCGCCGTTACCGATGCCAGACAGCTGCAGTATTTGCGGTGAGCCTATTGCGCCTGCGCTGAGAATAACTTCGCGCTTGGCCTTGATAGTTTGTGCAGCTTGCTTGCCGATACGAACTCGAACGCCGGTTGCGCGACGGCCGCTACCTTGTGTGTCTAGCTCTAGTTTTTCCACATGGGCGTGGGTTATTACGGTGAGATTGGGGCGGGACATAACGGGTTTGAGAAAAGCCTTGCTGCCACTCCAACGCGAGCCGTTCTTCTGGTTCATGTGAAAATAGGCATTGCCGAAATTATCGCCGCGGTTGAATTCTTCAATCTTCGGAATACCGCACTGCTCGGCGGCATCGCGCCAAGCGTCTAAGATTTCCCAGTTTACTCGGCGCTCCTCGACACGAAGCTCGCCGTCGGCACCGTGAAATTCATCGGCACCGTGTTGATAGCTCTCCGATTTTTTGAACGTAGGCAGGACGTTGTCCCATCCCCAGCCTCTATTTCCTAGGTCTTGCCAATGGTCGAAATCGCTGCGTTGACCACGCATATAGATCATGGCGTTTATCGATGAGCAGCCTCCTAACACTTTTCCTCTGGCGTAACCAATGCTGCGGCCGTTAAGCCCCAGTTCTGGTTCGGTGTTATAGCACCAATCTGTGCGCGGGTTAGCGATGGTGTAGAGATAACCAACGGGGATGTTGATCCAGAAATAGTTGTCTTTGCCGCCGGCCTCTAACAACAAGACTTTATTATTGGGATCTCGGGACAGGCGGTTGGCGAGCACGCAGCCGGCGGTGCCGGCGCCGATGATGATGTAGTCGAAATCTTCCATAGAGCTGTAGTCTTTAGTCGGTTCGCCATGGTACCTAATGGCAGCTCATCTATAAACTTGTTCTAATGGTTTAGATCCTGTTCATCGGCTTGATTTTGGGGTGTTTTCCGGTCTGAAAGGCTTGGAAATAAGGAAATCGGCATTGTCTGCCTTGAAACTTGGACAGGGCGGGGCGAAAGAGGTACATTTTGCTTACTTATTGGCTGCCGAGCATTCAACTCAAACGACCATTGGCTATCTCGGGTTATAGATTTTGGATAAGAAAGCTCTACTAGACGAACTGAAAATCGATCGAAGTGAAGATGCCAGCAGCAGCGGTACTTCAGTTAAATGGATAATCACCCTGCTTTTGCTCGCCGGCGCAGGATACGGCGGATGGAGTATGTTTTTCCAGCCGCCGGTGCAGGCGCTTGAAGTAAGAACCATCCTCGCCCAGTCCCCTAATAATGTTGAAGATAGCAATAGCGTGCTGGATGCCACGGGTTACGTAATTGCCCGACGAATGGCCACAGTCAGTTCCAAAATTACCGGCAAGGTCATGGAAGTGCTCGTAGAAGAAGGCATGGCTGTAGAAGAAGGACAGTTGCTGGCAGTGCTCGACGACAGTATTAATCGCGCTCAACTCGCTCTTTCCGAATCACAAGTTACTGCCGCCAGAGTAGGTATCGAAGAACTGGACGTACAAATTCGTCAGGCAGAGTTGAATCTTGAACGCACTCGCGATTTAGCCGCCAGTAAACTTGCCAGCCAGGCCGACCTAGACAGCGACGTGCTTAGTGTTGAAGCACTCAATGCTAGGCGCAATAAATCTCTCAGTGATATTGAAGTCGCCGAACGTACTACGGCTATTCAGAAGCAGTTTCTGGATGATATGCAGATTCGCGCTCCCTTTGCTGGCATCGTTATTGCCAAAGCAGCCCAACCAGGAGAAATGATATCGCCGGTTGCAGCGGGTGGTGGTTTTACTGCGACAGGAATCTGTACTATCGTCGACATGGACTCCTTGGAAATTGAAGTCGATGTAAACGAGGCCTACATAAATCGCATTTACCCCGGGCAACAGGCTATTGCTACGCTCAATGCCTATCCAGACTATGAGATGCCTGTTAAAGTTATTGCCATAATTCCTGCTGCTAATCGTAATCAGGCGACAGTGCGAGTGCGAGTCGGATTTCTAGAGCGTGATACAAGAGTGCTGCCGGAAATGGCGGTGAAGGTTTCATTTCTTGAAGAAGTTATTGCCAGTGAAACAAGAGAAGAAAAAATAGACGGCGTATTGGTGCCAAAAATGTCAATTAGCCAATTTAATGATCAAGACTTTGTGTGGGTGGTTAGGAAAGAACAAATAAATCGCCGAACGGTTGTCCTTGGTGACGATTTTGGCCGGCAGGTGCTTGTGGTTTCAGGCTTGGAAATTGGTGAGCGCATAGTCTCCAGTCTGAGTGCGGAGCTTCAAACTAGTCTCGCCGATGGAGCTTTGGTAAGTGTATTAAATTAACAAAAACCTAAACCCCAAACTTTACAGCAGCAGCTAGTTTTAGTTAGTCACGAAAATTATGTTCAGTAACTATTATGTTCAGTAACTATAAAGAAAGGGAAATACTGTGGCAATTGTCAGTCTCAGCAATGTAGAAAAAACTTTCCATAAGGGCAAAGAAAATGTCGAAGTACTCAAGGGTATCGATCTTGAGATCGAGGCAGGTGATTTTATTGCGCTGATGGGTCCTTCCGGCAGTGGCAAATCTACGCTACTTAATTTAATAGGCGGTCTCGACCAGGTAAGTGGTGGTGTTGTCAGTATTGACGGTCAGGAACTAGCTAAACTTTCGAGTAAGAAACTGGCGAAGTGGCGCTCGGAAAACATCGGTTTCATTTTTCAATTTTATAATCTTCTCCCGGTACTCACTGCGCAGCGAAATGTTGAGTTGCCACTTTTATTAACCAAACTCTCCGCTGCACAACGCAAGCGAAATACCGAAGTCGCTCTGCAGATAGTCGGCCTGTCAGATCGCAGCAAACATAAGCCAGGAGAATTATCTGGCGGACAACAGCAACGGGTTGCCATTGCGCGGGCCATTGTTGCGGACCCAACTCTGTTAGTTTGTGATGAGCCTACCGGGGACCTAGATCGCGAAACAGCTGACGAAATACTTGAGCTGCTTGAGATACTTAATAGGGAGCACGGCAAGACCATCATCATGGTTACCCATGATCCGAAGGCAGCTTCCCACGCGAAACATACTCTGCACCTGGACAAGGGTCGATTAGCTGAGCAAGAAACATGAGCCTATTCTCACTAGTTTGGTCAAATATGTTTCGCCGCAAGGTGCGCACTTTCTTGACACTCTTCTCAATCATAATCGCTTTTCTGTTGTTTGCATTGCTGCGGACAATAACCATTGCCTTCGACGGCGATGTGCGCGTGGAGGGAGCTGACCGGCTAGTCGTAGGGCCGAAGTACTCCATGATCGACTTGCTGCCAGTCAGTCATATGGCTGAAATCTACAATATAGAAGGAGTAGAGTTAGTTGTTCATTCTACTTTTTTTGGCGGTAAATACGCAGGACTCGATGATTTCTTTTTCAAGTTTCCCGTTCAGCCGAAAGATTATTTCGAGATGTATTCGGAATACGTAATTGATCCAGAACAATTAGATATGTTCCAGCGGACGCGAACCGGCGCTGTATCTCCACGAGCCTTGGCTGAAAATTATGGCTGGGAAATTGGCGACAATATCCCCATTGAGGGCGATATATGGCTTCAAGCTAATGGGCAGCCATGGATATTTGAATTGGTGGGAGTCTATGATCTGCACGATGGCGAGACCATTATCACAGACCCATTCATGATCCACTATGATTATTTTGATGAGGCGCGAGAAGAGGATAATCAGGGCATCGTGAGCTCATTTGCAGTAAAGATATCGGACCCGGAAAATGCGCCAACCATATCAGCAGAAATTGACGCCCTATTCGAGAACTCATCAAACCCCACTCGCACAGCGACAGAATCTGAGCAAGGTCGACAGATGCTTCAGCAGATAGGCAACATCGGTTTGATGATGAACGGAATTCTCAGTGCCGTGTTTTTTACAATTTTATTGTTAACCGCCAATACCATGACACAGGCATTTCGTGAGCGAGTTTCGGAATTGGCTGTATTAAAAGCATTTGGCTTTACGGACATGACCGTATCGATGTTGATGCTAGCAGAATCCGTTACCCTTTGCGTGGTCGGTGGTGCCTTGGGCATTGGCCTTGCAACGGTGATTGTTGCGGGAATTGGACCACTGGTTGAGTCATTCTTAGGAACATTTCAGCTCTCTTCCGAAGCAGTGATATCTGGTTTCATTGTAGCGATTGCGCTGGGATTAGTTGTCGGTCTAGTTCCCGCCATTACTGCTAAGCGCTTGCAAATAGTCGATGCCTTGAGGAAGTAAGCAAAATGTTCAAACAGATATTTGAAATCTCTTTAATGAACCTCAGGAATCTGCCAACAAGATTTGCCAGCTCAATGGTCATCGTTGTTGGTATTGCTGGAGTGGTTGCTGTTCTGGTTGCCATTCTCGCCATGGCGGCAGGATTCACTGCCACGCTGGATCGCAGTGGAGCCAAAGATCGAGCCATTGTACTGAATGGTGGGTCTTCATTTGGTGAACTCACCAGCATAATCGACATGGCTCAGGCAAGTATTGTTGCTACGATGGAAGGTGTTGAATTGGCTAGCAATGAAATGTATCTCGTTGCAGATGTGCCGAAAAGAAGTAGCGGTTCTCCAGCTAATTTAGTGTTACGTGGGGTCGAAGCTAACGCCTTTGTGATCCGCCCAGAAATAAATATCATCGAAGGGCGTCGATTCGAATCAGGTCGCAATGAATTAATAGCAGGTCGTGGCGCCAGAGCCGAGTTCCAAGGTCTTGATCTGGGATCTACAATCCGTTTGCGACAGACCGACTGGACGATAGTGGGTATTTTTGAATCCGGTGGCTCCTCCTACGAATCGGAAGTATGGGCTGACATGATTGCTGGTCAATCTGCCTTCCAAAGGCTAGGAGGGGTTAATACCATTCGGGTAAGGGTCTCAGATGTTGAGAAAATTCCCGCGATGGAAGAAGAATTTCTGGATGACCCACGACTCAACTTGACGCTAGTCAGCGAGGAAGAATATTTTTCCGAGCAATCCGAAGGTCTGACTACTATTATTAACACCTTCGGCTACTCCGTGGGAATCATCATGGCATTCGGAGCGGTTTTCGCGGCACTTAATACCATGTACGCCGCCGTCGGTAATCGGACCGTAGAAATAGCTACACTACGTGCCCTGGGTTTCGGTGCTACGCCAGTGGTGGTATCGATAATGATCGAAGCAATCGTATTGGCTGCCATCGGCGGCATGCTAGGGGCCGCGATTGCGTATATTGGCTTCAATGGCTATACAGTCTCAACTCTGAACCAGAGCTCGTTCTCGCAGATGGCCTTCGACTTCGCGGTAACGCCGGCTTTGATTCGTAACGGCATGATGTGGGCCTTAACACTTGGCTTTATCGGCGGCCTGTTTCCAGCGCTGCGTGCTGCGCGCCTGCCAATTACGCTGGCGTTACGAGGAGAATAACGGGCAGTGCATATTCTTCTGAGTGAGTATAAATCTGTCTGACCTTTCCTCTCCTGAGCTTCGGTCTGTAAAGCTTGGACAAGACGGTGTGCAAGGGCTAGCTTTTGATTTACTTATAGGCGAAGCTGCTCCTTTCTTTGGATCCAATTCCGGAACTGCCACCTCAGTAAGTCAATTATGATGTTGTTATAACTCACGGATGATTTCGAGAATAAGGCTCAAAAGATTCAAAAGAAACGTTTGAGGAATGTCAGCACACAAGAATATTGTGCGTATATTGAAAAGTAAATGAGGTTGAAGTATGCAGGATAATAAAATCAAAAAAATAATTATCGTCGGTGGCGGCTCCTCTGGTTGGATGACCGCTGCCACTCTAGCCAAAGCTATATCGAAAGAACATGTCGAGATTCAACTGATTGAGTCGAGTGAAATCGGCATCATCGGAGTTGGTGAAGCCACTATTCCACAAATCGGCTTATTTAATAAATATCTTGGCTTGAACGAAGACGATTTTGTGCGCAGGACTAACGCCACATTTAAGCTTGGAATTCAATTTGATAATTGGGGTGAGAAGGGCGACTCCTACTATCATAACTTTGGCGATGTTGGGCGCAATATGGACGGCCTCCACTTCTACCAATATTGGCAGCGCCTGAATGCAGTTGGAAAGGCTGCGCATATTGATAATTTTATTCTTGCTGGTTTGGCCTGCCAGAATAAAAAATTCATGAGGCCCATCGATGCAGGTGATTCACCATTATCCAAAATAGCCTATGCATTTCATTTTGATGCCAAACTTTATGCGGATTTTTTGGCAGAATTTGCGAAAGAAAAAGGCGTTGTTCGCACCGAGGGAAAAGTTGTTAACGTCAATTTGGAAAACGATGGCTCGATAAAATCGGTAAAGCTAGAAGACGGTAGTGAGCATAGCGCAGATTTCTTCATCGACTGCTCAGGCTTCCGATCACTACTGCTCGGTGATGCCCTCGGAGTTGATTATGAAGATTGGTCTCATTGGCTGCCCTGCGATAGCGCCGTTGCTGTACCGAGTGCTAGTACTGAAGAGCCTTGGCCCTATACTCGTTCAATGGCACATGAGGCCGGTTGGCAATGGCGAATTCCGCTGCAACACCGTGTAGGCAATGGTCACGTCTATTGCAGCAAGTATATGTCCGAAGACGAAGCTACCTCTATTCTTTTAAAAAATATTGATGGCGAGGCGCTTGCCGAGCCAAGGAAAATTCCATTCAGGGCAGGGCGGCGTAAGGCTTTTTGGGAGAAAAATTGCATTGCCATTGGGCTTTCTAGCGGATTCTTAGAGCCTTTGGAATCTACCTCGCTGCATTTTGTGCAGACATCAATTTCCCGTTTTTTAAGCCTTTATCCTGATCGCAGAATGAGCTCAGCAAATATCGACGAGTACAATAAGCAATCAATTTTTGACTACGAATGCGCCCGCGATTTCATTATTCTTCACTACCATGCAACGCGTAGATCGGATACGGACTTCTGGAACTATTGCCGGACAATGGATATACCTGAGTCTCTCCAAGAGAAACTTGATCTGTATAAAAGTACTGGGAAGATAATCCGATTCAACGAAGAGCTGTTCTCTGAGAATAGCTGGTTCGAAGTGCTGCATGGCCAGGGCATTGAGCCAGAAAGCTATACACCTTTAGCTGACATGGCGCCCGAAGAGGAGTTAATTAAACTATTCGAGAGCGTACAAGACGTGATGAGAAACTCGTTGGGTCATATGCCTTCACATCAACAGTTTATCGACTCAAACTGCAAGGCAACAAATAGCTAAAAGTAAAAGGCAGTAAAGGGGGGCGGAGTAGGCAGCTTGAATCTAGGGCATCTATCTTGGGCTCTCTTAAGGAGATCTAGTAATGGAGCATACACTACAACATCCGCTTGGCCTTGCGCACTTGGCCACTGCATTGCTAGCCGTTTTGATTGGTGCGCTTGTTATTTTCACAAAGAAGGGCACCCCAAGACATAAGTGGATTGGTCGTAGTTATGTGGCATTGATGTTTGCCGTCAATCTGAGCGCCTTCTTGATCTACGAACTGTTCGGTGGCTTTGGTTTATTCCATTGGATGGCAATATTCAGTTTGTTGTCAGTATTGATTGGCTATCTAGCGGCTTGGGTCCGTTCACCCGGGTGGCAGATCTGGCATGCGTACTTCATGAGCGGCTCCTATGTTGGGCTGATTGCTGCTTTAGCTGCTGAGACCTTAACTCGCTATGTATCGCTTCCATTTTTTGCTGGCGTTGCAGTAGTTTCAATCACAGTAACTGCCATAGGAATTTTTCTAATGAATCGCTTTATTCCACGCCTTGTCATCAATCCTAGTCAGGCTGATCTCAGTTAGTGTGCTGCATCAATTCAAATTATTTTAAGCCATGTAGGAATCTAATACGATGATAAGTGAAGAGCATTTGTCCAGTTTTCCAGTTAAAAACGGAATCCGGCAAAGAGGCAAGGGAATGACGCGACTTGAAACGTTTGTCGACGCGTCTTTTGCTTTCGCACTTACCCTGCTAGTGATTTCATTTGACAGTATTCCGGGAAATATCGATGAATTGATCGTGGCCCTTAAAGGCATACCTGCTTTTGCTATGTGTTTTGCAATCATTATTATGCCTTGGGTGGGACATAGACAATGGAGTCAAAACTTCGGTCTAGAAGAAGGGGCCAGCATGATAACTAGCTTCATCTTGGTATTTGTCATACTTGTTTACGTATTTCCGTTGCGCATCATGATGGGTGTGGCTTTTGAGAACATGACAGGCGGCTGGCTGCAGTCGCAATTCGTGTTAGAGTCAATAGAAGAGACACGCTTGTTAATAATTATTTACGGAGTCGGATTCGCCGCCGCCTGTTTCTGTCTCATAATGCTGAACTATCAAGCGCTACGGCTCACTACCGAACTTCAGTTAAATATAGTCGAGGAGCTTTCTACTAAATTAATAATAGGGGGTTGGTTAATCGTATCTGGAACAGCTCTTTTAAGCATCGTTTTGGCGGTGACTGTGCCAGGTCGGTTTATCGGATTTGCAGGAGGATGTTACTTTATACTGTCAATCATTATGCCCGTGTATTCCATATTTGCGTCAAAAAAACTGCGACAAATGGGGGCAATCTAGAAGCACTTAAATGAAAACGCCGAAATACTGTAAATCATTTACAGGACGCACATATTATTTTTATTCGTCGCGTAAAAACTCATCGATTTGATCGGCGACGAGTCGGCCTTCGTCGATGGCGCGAACGACCAAGGATTGGCCGCGTCGGCAGTCACCGGCGGCGAAGACCTTCGCCTTAGAAGTCTGAAAGTTACGATATTCAGCCTTGTAGTTTGAGCGACCATCTAGTTCCAAGCCCAAAGTCTCACTGAGATAGTGCTCTGGACCCAAGAAGCCCATGGATAGAAGAATAAGATCTGCTTCCCAGAACTGTTCACTGTCAGGAACTTCATTAAAATTCTCATCGACATTCACGGTATTGATACCCTTCAGGCGTCCCTCGGCGTCGCGCACGATCTCTTTTCCTGAGACTGAATACACGCGAGGATCATCACCGAATTTCTCACTGGCCTCTTGATGGCCATAATCTACTCTGTGGATTTTGGGCCAGAGAGGCCAAGGGTTATCGTCTGCTCGATCTTGAGGGGGTTTAGGCATGATCTCGAAATTCACTAGTGACTCGCAGCCGTGTCGTAAGGACGTGCCAATACAGTCGGTGCCGGTGTCGCCGCCACCGATAACAATGACCTTCTTGCCCTTGGCGCTCAGATAATTATCGTCTTCTAGATTCGAATCCAGCAGGCTCTTGGTGTTTTTGTGCAAGAACTCCATCGCCAGATGAATACCATCACCTTCGCGATTTGGGATATTAAGGTCGCGTGCGGTGGTCGCACCAGTCGCTAGTAGCAGGGCATCGTTGTCATTCAATAGCTGCTCAACATCAACGTCATTCTCGCCACTGCCGCCCACGTCGGCATTGCTTACAAAGTTAATGCCTTCTTCCTTGAGCAAGTTCACACGCCTATCGACGACGTCCTTCTCTAACTTCATGTTAGGGATGCCATACATCAGCAGTCCACCAATGCGGTCGTCTCTCTCATAGACTGTAACGTTGTGTCCCGCGAGGTTCAGCTGCGCCGCCGCTGCCAGTCCTGCAGGACCTGAGCCGATGATCGCTACCTTCTTATCGCTACGCTGCTGTGGAGGATTCGCGACGACCCAGCCGTTCTCGAAGCCCTTGTCGACTATGGCGCACTCGATGTTCTTAATGGTAACCGGTGGCTCGTGTATGCCGAGGACGCAAGATCCTTCGCAAGGCGCGGGACAAACACGTCCGGTGAATTCTGGAAAGTTATTGGTTTTATGCAAACGATCCAGCGCTTCGCGCCAGCGATTCTTGTAAATCAGATCGTTCCATTCGGGAATGAGATTATAGACCGGACAGCCTTCCTCGGATTGGCAGAAGGGTACACCACAATCCATGCAGCGAGCACCCTGGTTGTTCAGGAGTTCGTCGTTGTGGCTTGTATAAATTTCCTCATAGTCCAGCAAACGGTCCATCGCATTGCGATAGGGCTCGGTCTGACGAGTAAATTCCTTAAATCCTGTTGGCTTTCCCATTTAGTGCTATACCTTTCTACTAACCTTCTGCAGCGCTGATTGCTTGCTACAGAATTATTCTAATTTTTGATGACTATACCGCGTTGTCTAAGACTCGCTTGTAATCGGTTGGCATGACCTTGGCGAAGTGAGCCAGGTTCTGCTCCCAGTTGTCGAGGATGTTCTTCGCAACTGGCGAATCGGTATACAAGAAATGCTTCTTGATCATCGCCTTCAATTCCAGGATGTCGTCGATGGAAGCGAGAGATTCGAGCTCGAAGGTGCCTGTATTGCACTGCTTCGGAAACTCGCCTTCAGGATCCCAGACATAGGCGATACCACCGCTCATTCCGGCGCCAAAATTTCTACCGGTCTTGCCTAGGACTACGACGCGACCGCCGGTCATGTATTCACAGCCGTGGTCACCGATACCTTCGACGACCGCTACCGCCCCGCTATTTCTTACGGCGAATCGCTCAGCAACGATACCTCTGAAATAAGCCTCGCCTGCGGTTGCGCCATACAGGTTTACATTGCCGGCAATAACACTCTCTTCTGCCTTGAAGCTAGAGTTCTTCGGTGGATAGACGATGATTTTGCCGCCGGAAAGACCCTTGCCGACGTAGTCGTTAGCATCGCCCTCTACGGTGAGGGTAATACCCTTGGCTAGCCAAGCGCCTAGGCTCTGTCCAGCAGAGCCATGTAGCTTAATATTGATGGTATCTTCGGGCAACATCTTCTCTTTCCAGCGCTTTGCCACCTCATTTGACAACATAGTGCCAACAACACGGTTTGTGTTGATAATCTCAGTCTCGATATTGACCTTGTCTCCACTGTCTAAGGCTAGCTTGGATAGGCGAATCAATTCGTTATCCAGCGCCATGTCGAGGCCATGATCCTGCTCCATAGTCTTGTAGAACTCAGTTCCCTCGAAGACGACTTTGGCAGGCTGCAGAATGTTGCTGAGATCTAGGCCGTCAGCTTTCCAGTGGTCGATGGCAGCGTCGGTCTTCAGAAGATCGACGCGCCCAATCATTTCATTCACTGTGCGGAAACCAAGCTCTGCCATGATGCTGCGCATATCTTCGGCGACCATGAATAAGTAGTTCGTTACATGCTCTGGCTTGCCTTTAAATTTGGCGCGCAGCTCAGGGTCCTGAGTAGCGATTCCAACAGGACAAGTGTTGAGGTGACATTTGCGCATCATGATGCAACCGAGGGTGATCAGTGGTGCAGTGGCGAATCCGTATTCTTCTGCCCCGAGCAGTGCCGCAATGGCGATGTCACGTCCGGTTTTCAGTTGACCATCGGTTTGCAGAGTGACACGAGAGCGCAAGTTATTCATAACAAGTGTCTGATGAGTCTCTGCCACACCCAATTCCCAAGGTAGGCCAGCATGTTTAATCGATGTAAGAGGAGATGCGCCGGTGCCGCCGTCGTGCCCGGCAATAACCAGGTGATCGGTCTTCGCCTTGGTTACGCCTGCTGCGATCGTGCCAACACCAACTTCGGCAACGAGCTTCACACTAATACGCGCTTCGCGATTCGCATTCTTCAGGTCATGAATGAGCTGAGCGATGTCTTCAATCGAATAAATATCGTGATGTGGCGGTGGGCTAATGAGTCCCACGCCAGGAGTAGAGTGACGAATACGCGCAATCTTTTCATCGACTTTACCGCCAGGAAGTTCTCCGCCTTCACCGGGCTTCGCGCCTTGCGCGATCTTAATCTGTAATTCATCCGCGTTCGTTAGATACCAAGCAGTAACGCCGAATCTTCCCGAAGCAACTTGCTTAATAGAAGAGCGCTTCGAGTCGCCATTTGGCATGACATTAAAGCGTGCGGGGTCTTCCCCGCCTTCACCTGTATTCGATTTGCCACCGATGCGGTTCATCGCGATCGCTAGAGACTCATGACTCTCTTCAGAGATTGAACCGAAGCTCATTGCGCCGGTAGCGAAGCGTTTTACGATCTCGCTAACTGGCTCAACTTCGCTAATGGGAATCGCTTCTATCGTGTCGATGTTGAAATCTAGTAGGCCCCTAAAAGTACAGCGGCGTGTCGCATCTTCGTTCGAATGTTTCGCGAAGGCTGCATAGGCGTCTGAACTATTGGTGCGGGCTGCGACTTGCAGGTTCGCAATCGTGTCCGGGTTCCACATGTGGGCGTCGCCACCGGAACGCCAATGGAAATCACCTGGATTGGGGAGTACTGGGATGCGGTCGCTGTCACGCTTGGGAAAGCCCAGCGCATGGCGACGCTCAGTCTCTTTCTTCACTACATCAAAGTTTACACCTTGAACGCGCGAAGCCGTTCCGGTGAAACAGCGCTGAACTACATCGTCTGCCAGACCGACTGCCTCGAAGATTTGCGCGCCCTTATAAGAGTGCAGCGTAGAGATTCCCATCTTCGCCATGACTTTCAACATGCCTTTGGCGACACCTTTCTTATAGCCCGCAACCAGCGCATCTTCGTCAGAAAACATAGCGCCGAGGAAGCCTTCCTGCTGTGCTTGCCACAGAGCTTCGAAGGCGAGGTAAGGATTGATGGCATCTGCGCCATAGCCAGTAAGCAGGCAATGGTGATGCACTTCTCTGGCCTCACCTGTTTCTATTATCAGGCCGATTTGCGTTCGTTTACGGGCCTTGATCAAGTGCTGGTGAACGGCGCCGCAGGCGAGCAGAGCGCTAAGAGGAACGCGTGTGCCAGAGGTAAGTCGATCGGAAAGTATGACGAATGCAAAGCCATCATCGATAGCCGCCTCTGCCTCTGTGCAGATTCGATCTAAGGCGTTCTCGAAACCATTCTCCTCGCTATTATCGAAGGTGCTATCGATCAGCTTTGTCTTCATGCCGCGATAGTCCATATCACGAATGTCAGACAATTGCTGATTGGAGAGGATAGGATGATCGAGGCTAAGACGATGCGCCTGTTCGGGCGTAGTCTGTAAAAGGTTTCCTTCCGGCCCGATGAAGCAGCGCAGCGACATAACTACTTCTTCGCGAATCGAATCGATAGGTGGATTAGTGACCTGCGCAAACAACTGCTTAAAATAATCGTAGATCATGCGCGGCTTGTCGGAAAGACAAGCGAGAGCAGAGTCATTTCCCATCGAGCCAAGTGGATCGCGCGACTCAGTAACCAGAGGAATTAACATAAACTGCATCGTCTCGGTGGTGTAACCGAAAGCCTGCATGCGCTGCAAAATATTCTTACTATCTAAAGAGTGGGCGGCACTACCACTTGCCAAGTGATCAAGTGTCACTTTCTGTTCGGAAAGCCACTCGCCATAGGGCTTCTTGCTAGCGATTGTGTTCTTTACTTCTTCGTCCGGAATTAGACGCCCTTCTTCGAAATCCAACAAGAACATCTTGCCGGGTTGCAGGCGGCCTTTTAGTTTTACATTGGCAGGGTCAACCTGCACCACACCAACTTCCGATGCCATGATGACCTTGTCGTCATGAGTAACGTAGTAGCGGCTCGGGCGTAACCCGTTTCGATCAAGTACGGCACCTATATAGTGACCATCGGAGAACACGATGGAAGCCGGGCCATCCCAAGGCTCCATCAACGCCGAGTGGTACTCGTAGAAATCTTTCTTCACTTGGCCCATGTTGCTGTCTGACTGCCAGGCTTCTGGAATCATCATCATCACAGAAGCTGGTAAGGATCTTCCTGACTGCAACATGAATTCCAACACGGCATCGAAACTGCCGGAGTCCGAACAGTCGGCATCGATGACTGGGAATATACTTTGTAGCTTGTCGCCGAAAACATCAGTCTTGGCTTTACCCTGGCGTGCCACCATCGCGTTCACATTGCCGCGCAAGGTGTTGATCTCGCCGTTGTGACTCATGAAACGATTTGGCTGCGCCCTATCCCAAGAAGGGAAAGTGTTAGTGCTGAAGCGTGAATGCACCATGGCCATGTGGGTTTCGAAATCGGAATTTCTAAGATCACTATAGAAAGGGAACAACTGTCCAGGTGTTAGCATGCCCTTGTAGACGATGACCTTAGTGGACAGGCTACAGGCGTAGACTTGCTTCGCTTCAGTTAAGGAAGTGTCCTGACGCAGTTGGTGTGTGAATCGCTTGCGAATAACATAGAGCTTTCTCTCGAACTGCTCCTGATCCAAGTCTGAACCCGCTGCTATAAAGAGTTGCTCGATTCTCGGTTGCGCTGCCAGAGCGGCAGGCCCAACATCGGCACCCTTGGCGTCGGTGGGGACTTCTCTCCAGCCGATGAGGCTCTGGCCTTCCTCGGCGATGATCTGATTAATTGCCTCGCGGCAGAGCGCTCTCTCTTTGTCTATTTGCGGCAGGAATATATTACCCACGGCGAACTGACCTGCGACTGGCAGATCAGTATCGAATTCGGTTTTTGCTACCTTATGAAAGAAGCTGTCCGGCAGTGCCGCCAAGATGCCCGCTCCGTCGCCGGTATTGGCCTCGAAACCACAGCCGCCGCGGTGATCCATGCGGGAATTCAGGTGATAGGCGTCCAGCATTATCTGGTGGCTGGGCTGGCCCTTTATATTTGCAACGAATCCAACGCCGCAGGAGTCTTTTTCCTGAGATGGGTCATAGAGTCCTGTTTTCTCAGGATACCCAAATTTTAGAGGGATTCGATTTTCCTTGCTCATAGTCACTAGTTTCTCGTGCAGTAGGCGCTACTTAGTTCTTTTCTTGTTCCGCAACTTCCTCCCCCATCGAGACAGAGCTCTCGGGTCAAAAGGCGGTACTACGTTGCTGAATTTGAATATTTAATCAGAGATTCCCTTGCTAGGGCCTGACTATTCAATCAGTCCCCCTCATTTGCGAATAGCTGCGCGATATTGAAGCGCTGCAGAAAGGGCCGAACACAATACCACCGCATCAGAATATGTCAAGATAGACGGGTCTTGCACTTAATCATATTGGTAAGATATTGTCGTAATTTGGCTCAAATATTTTGAGTCGACACTGTCCCAATTTAGGGGCAGTCCTGTAGGAGGAAAGCGCGACATTCTTGCGAGCCTTAAGTAGCGGCGAGAGGTCTGCGTATAAATACAGGAGAAATTCGCTGTAAGGACTAAAATACATACCGTTCAGGGTTTTCGGTTGCTTGATAAAAAACAAAAGGTGAATTACTCTAGCCGACGCTAACTACCTAATAAAAATAACAATTTATGCGAATAGTTCTCATTTAGATTTGGTAGTTCAAATAGTTCAAAATCAGAATTCCTGTCCACATTACGGAGGCGAATGTAAACCGTGAATCCAAAACTAACCCGTAGACGCTTTATCAAAGGGGTAATAGCCTCTGGTGCAGCTGCCACCTCAACCACAATCTGGTACTCGGCTAATGGCCAGTCAAGACCAGCTGGTGCAGTGGAACGTATGATCAGAATAAATATTAACGGCCAGATGCGTAATGTGGACGTAGCTCCACAGGAGACGCTGGCATCTACTCTCCGTTACAAGCTCGGCTTAACGGGTACGAAACTAGGATGTAATCGTGGCGAATGTGGCGCGTGTACTGTTCTTGTTAATGACGTCCCAAGCTATGCATGTTCGGTTCTGACGCATTCAGTTAAGAATATGCGTGTCGAATCAGTAGAGGGCCTGGAAGCGGCCAACGGCGACCTTCATCCTGTGCAACAAGCCTTCGTGGAAGAGCTTTCTCCACAATGCGGCTATTGCACTCCAGGTCAGGTGATGTCCGCTGTAGGCTTACTGCGCTCTAACCCCAATCCAACAAGAGAAGAAGCACGTCAAGCAATGGCAGGCAACATCTGCCGCTGTGGTTCTTATAATTCTTACCTCAATGGCGTCATGCGCGCAGCACAAATAGGATAATCAAAATGGCATATATGCATATTGGTAAAGATTTTGTTCCACCAGATGTGCCTGGCAAGGTTACCGGCCGCATCAAGTACGCTGAGGACTATTCTCGCGAGGGCATGGTATACGCGCGGTTGCTCACTAGCCCTGTGCCACATGGCCGAGTTGTGAACATTGACGCCACTGAAGCGCTGGCAATGGAAGGTGTTTTCGGCATTCTGACAGCCAATGACGTCTACCCCGACGGCGAGCCCCAAAGCACTGCCCTGAAAATTCTAACGAACGAGCCTACTCTCATGGGTGAGCCCATTCTGGCTGTAGCAGCCATCGATGAGAAGACTGCTGAGAACGCAATAGCAGCAATCTCGCTAACTATCGAGAGACTGCCCTTTGTGTTGGATCCACTGGACAGTTTGGTCGAAGGTGGAGCGAATGCCTACAACGGAGGCAATACGTTCGCGTGGCGAGATGGTTTTACTGAAGAAAAATGGACAAGCGACCAGATTGCCAGCTTCAAAAGTGGCAACGAACCAACAGCCGAAGCACAGCAAAGCTGGGAATACGGCGATGTAGAGGCAGGCTTTGCTGCCGCTGAGTTCGTTCATGAAACTACATTTTCAACTGCCGGATATCCGCATATGTCCATGGAGCCGAGAAGCGCCATGGCCTATTGGGAAAACGGTAAATGCTATCTGCACGGTACTTCACAAAGCCTAACCGCACTCGCCGAGCCTATGGCAGGGATTGTGGGAGTACCTTTGGAAGATTTCGTCTTCATCAATGAGGCAACAGGCGGCGGATTTGGCCAGCGTTCTCGTGCAGCAAGTATCCCGAGCATGGCGATTCCTGCTAAATTCTCCCAAAAAATCAACCGCCCAGTGATGATGCGCATATCACGTGAAGAAGAATTCACTATAGGTGGCGCAAGACAGGGTCTTCAAGGCTGGATCAAGGTCGGCTTTAAAGCTGACGGCACCATGTCAGCGATGGATATGTACTGCATCTCTGACGGCGGCGGCAAAGGTGGTGGCGCCGACGCTCACGCTGCGGCATCGGGTGTGAGTGCTCTATACCAAACTGAGGCGATGCGTTTCCGTAATACGTCTATCGGTACCAATACTGGTCACCGTGGAGCACAGCGCGGTCCAGGTGAAAACCAGATCATGGCTATCGTCGCACCTATTATGGACAAGGCAGCCGAAGAACTCGGCGTGGATCGCTTAGAAATCCGCAAACTCAACGCTGCAAAAAACGGCGATGAGAGCGGGCCACAAAGCACGCCATTTACCAGCGCCTATATGCCCGAAGCTCTAGCGCAAGGTGCAGCACAGTTTGATTGGGAAAGTAAAAAAGGCCGCTCTCGTCAAACCAATGGTAACAAGGTGCGAGGTCTTGGCATCGGTCAGGGCTATCACAATGCGGGTCGAAGCGGCATGGATGGAATTGTTCGTCTAATGCCAAACGGTCGGCTGCAGATACACAACGGTGTAGGCAACCTCGGTACTTATTCTTATGCGTCGACCTCTCGTGCAGCGGCGGAAGTACTGAAGATGGATTGGACAGATTGCGATGTTGTCACCGGACGTACCGATAGACATCTTGCAATTTCATCACCACAAGACGGCAGTAACTCTATCTTTACTAACACTCGAACCTGCTTCGGTGCAGCGCAAGATCTGTTAACGAAGATGAAAGAAATTGCAGCGATGGATCTTGGTGGCGACCCTGCTGATTACGAGATCGATGGTTCTAGAGTCTACCGGATGGCTGACAGCACTGTGGGTATGACATACGCAGAAGTTGCTCAGCGCGGCAAAGACCTAGGCGGTAAATTCTCTGGAGAATCTGATCTACCTGAGGAATTGGATACACTAACCGCGTTGTCGGTTTCACGACTAGCGGGTTCCGCTCTGATGGGCGTTTTTCACGATCCGCGTCACAACAATAACCCTCCTGGTTTCACAGTAACCTTTATGGAAATCGAGCTGGACAAGGAGACTGGTAAGTTCGACATTCTAGACTTAGTGACTATCGCTGAGTGTGGAACAGTCGTTCACCCACAAGGCTTGGCGAACCAGTTGGTTGGTGGCGCAGTTTGGGGAATTGGTCTTTCGGTACTTGAGAGGCATCTCTACGATCCTCAGAATGGACTGCCAGCAAGCAATGGCTTTTGGCAGAGCAAGATACCAACGTATCTTGATACGCCAGCAGAAATTGGCACGGGCTGGGTTGATTTGCCAGACCCAGAAAATCCTGTTGGCGCCAGAGGTATTGGTGAGCCATCAATGGGCGCAGTATCTGCCGCACTTAACGCTGCTATCTCAGACGCACTCGGTGGACATTTGTTTGACGCCTCGCCTGTGACGACAGACATGATCATTAACCACATAGCTGGGGTTTCCGAAGATGCGAAACCTTTAGCTCAAAATAATTTCAGAGGTTGATATGCCAGCTACATCACATGACGTAATGCCCGATATCGAACTTTATCAGCCTACTGATGAAGCAAATGCTCTAGATTTAGCGAGCACTCTAGGCGACGACGGCTGGATAGTTGGTGGCGGTCAGGACACTTATGGCTGGTTGAAAGACCGCAACAAGTCTCCTGCAGCCATGATCGA
>TARA_B110000858_G_scaffold17319_1_pt1 | contig 56061 bp, 48 predicted proteins | sample TARA_B110000858 | Tara Oceans TARA_B110000858 (sample SAMEA4398247) | marine metagenome | biome: Polar Biome; feature: [SRF] surface water layer (ENVO:00010504); material: water (ENVO:00002006), including particulate matter (ENVO:01000060) such as... | depth 5 m | reverse complement strand
CAGTCAAATAACCCTTACTCTCTCAGGCACGCCCATATTGCTAGATCTAAACGAGGAGTTTCGCCCGCAGAGTGGCCCCTATGGGAGCTTTCGTCTCGGAGGCCGCTATCGCAGGCTGGCCCCAGAGTACCAACATAATTGGCAGGCGGAAGTGAGAGGCCGAGTTAGCGAGGACACAGAGTCGGACCTTCTGCAGTTCGGCGGTCGATATTCCTTTATAAGGCCTAGCCGCGAACACAGCTGGCAACTGGATGCGGGCGTAGATCATCTGCAGTTCGGCGGCAGCTCCCTCTATACGGCTGCCGATCTGAGGGCGCGATATCAGCCAGCTAGCAAGCACAGATGTAAGCCCTACTACGGCATGGCACTGCAGCAGCAGATGTTTCCAGGGCAGCGCCAGCTTAATGCCTTGGAGAGCAAGGCCAGCGTGGGCACGAACTGCCCGATGATTAGCAGTAGGGGAAATCAGCTACTAAGCGCCGAATTCAGTTTATTAGCCAATACGGCCATCGAATCTGGGCGGCCAGGTGGCGATCGCGATGGCTGGCAGATGAGCTTGGACTGGCAGGTGTCATTGCCTATTGGGGAGTTTCGTAGCCAGCTAAGCCATACACAGCTGTGGGATTCGGACGGCTACACGCCGCTGCTGGAGAATGGTGCAGAACGCTGGCTCCAGCGTAGCTACTTGCTACTGCAGTATCGGCGGGCTCTACGGGAGGATCTAACGCTAATGGTTAATTTCTATCATCAGGATCAGCACAGCAATCTAGAGTTGTTTAGAAGCGTCGATACGACTTTCGAAATCGGCTTTAGCCTCGCTTTATAGGCGAAATTCTCCAATCTTAGCTCTAATTCGGGAAAATCCTTCAAAAATAGTTGCTTAGCGAGAGCCGAGCCACATAAAAACAGGCCTAATCAGTTGTCATCTGCATATTTCGCAGGTAGAATCCGCGAGTTAATTGTACTGCTGCCGACACATAAGGGCGCAGCTACGATGCTGAAAGATAGCAGATGGGGTAATTTCTTTTTGGTGTGATTCGAATCACAAGGAAAGAGGAGTACCTTAAGTATGCTTGCAATACCGATTATGCGGCCATACTGCTGTTTTGAGCATGTCTGGATCGGAACTAACAAATTTTATAAATCAAGGAGTCACAAATGGCTACAGCAGCTGAAAGAACACAACTTATCCAACTAATGGTTGGTATGGCAGGTGCCGCTCCAGGCGCAGATATTCTTGCCGAATTAGAGGCAACATTTGATTCAGGCGTATCTCTAACAGAAATCGCCGAGGCAGTAACTCAAAATCCACTTTACAACGGCGACACGGGCTTATACCCAGAATTCTTGCCGAATGCAGTATTCGCTACAAACTACGTCACTGATCTGATTGGCGGCGAAGTATCGGCCACTGTTCTTGCAGAGGGCATCAGCATCATTACTGGCTTGCTGAATGGTGGTTCATCTCGCGGCGAAGTTGTTATGGTAGCCCTTAACTTCCTTGCAGGTCTTGACGAAGCAGACCCCGATTACGGTGCCGCTGCTGCAGCGTTCAATAACAAGACTGCAGTTGCCGAGTACTACTCAGTAACTGTTGCTCAATCAGGCGCAGGCTTAACACTCGCTCAACTGCAAGCGATTGTTGATAATGTCGATAGCACAGCCGGTTCTGTAATTGCTGCAAATGGCGTCATTGATGCGGCTATTCCACCTGTACCATTTGACATGCTGGGTGCCTTCGCAGCACTTGAAGCGGCTGAAGATGGCATTTCAGCTTTCCTTGCTGGAGCTGCAGCTACTGAAACACAAATCACAGCGGCTGTAGGCGCTGCTGATACGGCCTATGATGCTGCCATCGATGCAGTATTAGGTGGTGCAGCTAGTATGATAGGCGTTGAAACGCCTGCAACTACTGCGGCAAATCTCGCAGGTGCTCAAGGCATAGCCGGTGCCGATTTGGCAGACGCACAGGGTGTCTTAACAGTCGCAGAAGGTGCACTTGCTGCAGTTCCTGGTCTTGCTGCTGCTATTGCCACTGCTGCGTCCGCTGCTACAGCTGAGGCATCTGCAATAGGTGCTGCTGCCGCTGCTCTAGTGACCCAAAATTCAGAATTCGCTGCACTGGAAGTAGCTGCTGTAGCTAATACAGATGTAGATGCAATCGGCCTTGGTGCTGGTGCGCTAACAGTAACCTTAAACGCGGGTGCCGCATTGGTTGCCGCAGGCGCTACTGTAGATTTAGCCGTAGTGGACTTTGCAGGAATGGCGTCACTAGCAACCGCTAATGTCGCATGGAGTCCTGCACAGCAAACAGAATTTGCTGAACTACAGGCTACTGCCGGAGTTGCTGACACTATCGCCGCTTTCAATGCGCGTGTAGCTGCCGATGGAGCTTCGGCTAACGCTACTACTGCATCTGATGATGCAGATTTCAGCCGCGACTTCCTGGATTTCGATACTGCTGATGGCGCTGCGGTAGCTGCGCTAGCAGCTCTTGGTGCGGCTATTCCGACGGCTGCCAGCGCAGCCAGCCCTACTGAGGCGGAAATTGAGGCTGAATTGACTGCTTTGGAAGCTATTGAAACAGCCGCAGTTGCTGTACAGGCAGGCACTCAAGCTGCGCTTACAGCCGCTTCAGACGCTAGATCAGCGGCTACAGCCGCTACAGTAGTCGCTGATGCCGACCTGACTGCGGCCTCAGCTGCTGCTGTGGGTGCGGAGACCGATGGCGCTACTCTAGAAACCATTACGGCTAATCTAGTGGTTGCTGCCGATGGAACGGTTACGGCTGATTTACAAACTTCAGGTAATTCACCCATTATTGTACTGGAGGCCGGTAATCTTGTTCTGGCACCGGGCATTGTTTCTAACCCATTACTGGCAGCTTTGTTGGCCGCCAGTGTTGCTAATGAAGCTGCTGATGCGGCATTGATACTGGCTAATGACGCATGGAGTGATGCTAATGATGCCAATAATGATGCGATGGCTGCTTCCGCAGCTGCATCAGCTGATGTTACTGTTTTCGAGGGATTAATTACTACCGTAACTGGCCTTAATAATGCGGCTCCACTTCAGGCAGGATTGGCGGGACCACAGGCGGGTGTTACTGGGGCGCAAGGCATAGTAGATGCTATTGGCGCTGCAGTTACAGGTCGAGCTGATGCCAACGTTCTGGCAGATCAACTAACAGCGCTTCAAGCTGTGCTGACCGGTGCTGAAGGTGCATTCACAACTGCAGGCTTTTCTACACCTGAAGATATTGATGCAGCTGCCGAATTTGCTACTGCTGTAGATGATATATTCGCTGTGGGTACGACTGATTCGTTTATCTACAACTTCAACCTGCAAGGTAGCGACACAATTTATGTGGGCACTGACCATACAGCTAACACTACTGACATCGGTGCTGGTTTTGGCCAGACTCTATTGACTGCTGCTGGTGACGACTCAGCTCTGGAAATCTTCCTTGAAGATACCGGTGCTAATGTTGTAATCCACATCGAGCAGGAAGTCTGGGGCTCTTCAGCTGGTAACAATACAACTGAAATCACTCTGATTGGTGTTGCATCGGTTGCCGATGTAACCATCGCAGATGGGTTTGTTACTGTAGCGTAACTATTAGTGAACAGTATTAGCTGTTTGAAGTTAAACATCTAATTCACTATTTGAAGTCTTTGACTGAAAATAGTAAATAGCGAAAACCCCCGCTCCTCTGGATCGGGGGTTTTCTTTTGCCTGTTAAGAAGGGTATTTTATTCAGAAATACCATGTATTACTGCAAATAAGAAGCAGCCTAATACAACTAGCTGATTTTTTTCAGTGGTGGTGTAATAGATATAAGCCATACAGATTAGCGAATTTAGTCAGGGTAACTCTCGTAAGTTATAGCGGGAAATTGGAGATGAGCAAATTGGACATGCAGGACAATGCGGTCGAACAGGAAGTAATAGATATTATGGCAGCATACTCTGCCGGAGAACTGGAGCTTGCGCTACAGAAAACGGAAGCCTTGCTCGAGATTCACCCCAGAGTCTCCATGCTACACAATCTCATGGGTGTTTTCTTAGCCCAATCCTCTAGGCCAAATGATGCTAGAGCGAGTTATCAAAAAGCTCTAAAGATTAATCCCGACTTCTTCGAGGCGCACAATAATTTAGGTAACTTGTACCAGTCTCTTGCCATGATGGCTCGGGCAAGCAAGCATTTTAAACGTGCGATTCGATCTAATCCGGACATCGCTCAGACTCATAATTCACTTGGACAATGTTTACAGACTTTAGGCAAGAGCGATCAGGCACAGGCCTGCTATGAGAAGACAATTGCTTTAGACCCAGAATATGCCCCAGCATACAATAATCTAGCTAATGTTTTTACAGAAGTCGGAGAGTTTGATAATGCCGTAGAATATTATGATAAGGCCATAGAGCTTACTCCGGGCTTCGTGATAGCGTATAAAAACCTAAGTGTTATTAAGAAATACCAGAAAGGGGATGAGCAGATTGAGGCTATGGAGAAATTGCTGGCTGTAGCGAATGCAGAAGAGGGCTATAAAAAATGGCTTTATTTTGCCTTGGCAAAAGCATACGAGGATACTGAAAATTTCGATAAGAGTTTTAGCTGCCTAGAAAATGGTAATCGAATTCGTAAGAAAGAACTTGCTTACGATATTTCTATTGATACGAAGCTGTTTGAAAATATACGAGCGCGGTTTTCACAGCGTAGCGCACCGGTTGAAAAATTGGCAGTAACGGATTTACAACCAATTTTTGTGATAGGTATGCCCAGATCTGGCACTAGTCTAATAGAGCAAATACTGGCCTCCCACTCAACGGTGTTCGGAGCCGGAGAGCTAGGTATTCTAAATCGACTAGCCCGCCCAATAGTGAACAAAATTCCTGCTGCTAATGCGAAGAGTAATATCCGAGAGCGAGCAAAGGATATACGGGAATTGCGAAAATCGTATTTTGATGCTGTGCGGAATCTTGGATTTGATAAGAGGGTATTCGTTGACAAAATGCCATTGAATTTTCGTTGGCTAGGTTTAATGATGCTCGCATTTCCAGAAGCAAAATTTATCCATACTGTTAGGGATCCTATAGCTACGTGTTGGTCTTGCTATAAACATTATTTTTACAAAGGGAATGGGTTTAGTTATGACATGAAGGATCTATTGGAATACCACAAGAACTACCAAGACCTGATGGAGTTTTGGAAAGAGCTGTACCCCGGCCGAATTTTTGATCTTAACTATGAACAACTAACTAGTAATCAAGAAGTGGAAACTCGAAATTTGTTAGAATATTGTGACCTAGAATGGGAGACTAATTGTCTTGAGTTTCATAAGACTAAACGTTCGGTGCAGACGGCAAGCGCAGTTCAGGTTAGAGAAGCAATGTACGCGGGAAGCTCAGAAGCCTGGAAGAAGTTTGAATCTCATTTGGGAATTCTTACAGAAGGGCTGCAAACAAATTAGTAAGATGGCTCCCAAGGACAAATATTTTTATAAAAACTCACTGGCCACATTGAAATTCGATAGTTATATGCTGTGGGCGAGATGAATTTCTCGAATAGTTATAAATAGAATTATTAAGGAATTGAAGATGAGTGGCACTGGTATTGATGTCATGCGGGAGTTAGCGATTGCTAGCTTATATGATAAGCGAGGAAATCCTGATAGGGCTAAAGAATGTTATGAGAAAATTCTCGCGGTAGATCCTGCTAATGAAAAAGCGGAACAGGGCATTAAGCGCCTTGAGCTGCGTTATTTGAAAGATGGCATTTCGACTTCTAAGCAAAATGATTATGATAAATTAATTGCCTATGTGAGGTCTGACAAGCGCAGTGAGGCACTGGAAGAATCGGAACGTCTATGTACGCTTTATCCGGCTGATCCGAAACTGGCTTATGCACGAGGTCTCATACAATTAAAATGGCAAATGTTCAAACAAGCTGTTGCTAGCTTCAGACGTGCCCTCGATCTCGATCCAGAGTATTTTGAAGCTCATTATGAAATGGGTAGGACGTTTCGGGAGAAACAACAGCTAAGAGCCGCAGGCATATGCTTTGAAAATGCATTAAAAAGTAATCCGAGCCATGTTGATGCAACAAATCTGCTCGGTCTTACGCAAAAAGATCTGGGGCAGCTGGAGGAAGCTGAAGCGAATTTCTTGCGAGCTTTGAATTTATCACCGGATAACTCAGGAGTATTAAATAACCTAGGCATTCTATACTCCAACATGGGGCAGAATGAGAAGGCTAGAGAGCTCTATGAGAAGGCGCTTGAAGTTGCGCCGGAACAACCGAACGCCCATAAGAACCTCTCGCTAATTAAGAAATATGTGCCTGGGGACCCTCAGTTACTTGCCATGGAGGAAATATTTTCACGACCAGAGTTAAGCGATGATAAGAAAGTGTACTTTTGTTATACATTGGCAAAGGCCTATGAAGATATCGGCGATCCAAAGCGCTGTGCAGAATTGCTGGAAGAAGGCAGTCGTATAAGAACAAAGCAGTTAAACTACAAAATTCAAGCCGATGAGAAGCTAATACAAAGAACCAAGCAGCGCTGGAATAGTGGCTTGGCTCCTGAAAGCAGCGAGCTGGAATACGAGCCTATTTCCATAAAACCAATTTTTGTTGTGGGCATGCCCAGATCTGGAACTACTTTATCAGAGCAAATACTCGCCAGTCATTCGCAGGTCCATGGAGCGGGTGAATTATGGGAATTCGGTAGGTTATTAAAAATTGAACTTAGCAATGCACGCTGGTATTCAAAGGCTAATAATGCGGAAAAATTAACGCAGGAATCAATATCAGCAATTAGACGCGGTTATATTAAATTTCTTGAAGGAATAGGTGCCACCGAAAAGATAATTGTAGATAAGATGCCGCTTAATTTTCGCTGGGTGGGATTTATCCAATTAATTTTTCCTGAGGCGAAAATTGTGCATCAGGTTCGAAGCCCAATGGCGACTTGCTGGTCCTGCTACAAGTTTCATTTCTCAGATGGAAATGGATTCACATTCGACCAGAAAAATCTTGCGGAATTTTATAACCTGTATTTAGAAATAATGTCGTTTTGGAGAGAGCTCACGCCTCCAAAGTTTTATGATCTTAACTACGAGGCTCTTACTCAGAACCAGGAAGAGGAGACGCGAAAACTATTGGATTACTGTGATTTGGACTGGGAAGAACAATGCTTGTTTTTTCATAAGACAGATAGGAAGGTTGCAACGGCGAGCTCTCAGCAAGTGCGGAAAAAGATGTATACGGGAAGTTCGGAGGCTTGGAGAAGATTTGAGCCCTATCTTCAGCCACTGATTAATGGTCTGAATAAGCATTAATGGACGAGAGAACGTCTTTAAGAGGCCTCCTAAGTTGTCTCTAGCTTCTTTTTCATTGAGGCGCATAGACCGACTTAAAAGTAGCTTAGTATCTGCTCGACACATTCATCTACTGAATTATCGGCAGTATTGATCTCTAATTCTGCCCTTAAGGGAGCTTCGTAGTCACTATCGATCCCAGTAAAGTGAGGCAACTCTCCTCTTCTCGCCTTCTTATACAGCCCCTTAGGGTCACGCTGCTCAGCCACTTCTAGTGGCGTATTAACGAAGACTTCCACAAACTCGCCTTCTTCAAAAAGAGAGCGTGCCATGTCCCGCTCCGAGCGGAATGGGGAAATGAACGAGGTGATAACAATAAGCCCTGCATCTACCATGAGTTTGGCTACTTCCGAGATACGACGGATATTCTCCACTCTATCTGCATCGGTAAACCCCAGGTCTTTGTTCAGACCGTGACGAACATTATCGCCATCAAGAATATAGGTGCGCATGCCACGTTGATGCAGTACTTGCTCCAGAGCATTGGCTACTGTGGATTTTCCTGAACCGCTCAGTCCGGTAAACCACAGTACTTTACCTTTGTGACCGTTGAGCTGTTCTCGAGCTTCTCGCTTCACTACCAATGCCTGCCTATGAACATTGGCCGCCCGATGCAGGGAAAAGTTGATTATTCCAGCAGCAACTGTGGCATTGGTGTAATGATCAAGCAATACGAATGAGCCCAATGCCTTACACTGACTATAGGGTTCGAAGGCAACGGCTTGATCTAAGCTTAGTGTGAGTTCGCCGATATCATTCTGCTTCAGTTCATTCGCGGATAGTTTTTCAAAACTATTGATGTCGACTTTATGCTTGATAGCCGTAATGACAGCATTGACGCGCGCCGGGCCCATCATCAGCCAGTATGTTCTTCCTATAAAGCCGGGCTTTTGATCCATCCATACCGTGGTAACTGAGAACTGATCAGACACTTCACAGGGATTGCCTGCTTCTACGATTGTATTACCTTGGGAGATGTTGATTTCTGTATCTAAACTAAGAGTGATCGCCTGGTTCACAAGCGCCTTGCCTAACTCGGTTTTTCCGGGAAGAACATTCTTCACCGTAGCTGTTTCGCCGGAGGGTAATGCCCGAATCAGTTCGCCTTTATTGATAGATCCGGCAGCCACCGTGCCTGAATAGCTTTTACATTCTGAATCAAGATGGCCAATCTCTTGCACTGGGAAACGAAAGGGATAATTGGCTTCAGGGCCTGCTATTTCTACAGTTTCTAGATAATCCAGTAAGGTAGGGCCGGCATACCACGGGAAGTTAGCAGAACGCTCAACGATATTAGCTCCGTTCAATGCTGATAGTGGGATAGGCATGATTGAATCAAATTGCAGGTTTTCAGCAAACTTCATGTAGTGATTCACAATGTCATCAAACACATCTTGTTCATAATGCGCGAGATCCATCTTATTTATTGCCAGTACTACATATTTTATGCCCATCAAGGAAGCAATAAAGGAATGTCGCTGAGTTTGGCTAAGAATGCCTTGTGAGGCATCCACCAAAATGATAGCCAGATCAGCGGTAGAGGCTCCGGCGACCATATTTCGAGTGTATTGCTCTTGGCTTGCATTATCGGCTACGGCAAATTTACGATGGCCAGTATTGAAATACCGGTAAGTTACATCAATTGTTATATTTTGCTCTTTTTCAAAGGGCAGCTCATCGACTAATAAAGCAAAGTCAATTTCATCATCTGTACCCTGTTTTCCAGAATCTTGCTCTAAAGTAGCAAGCTGACCATTAGGCAATAATTGGGCTTCATACAATAGGCGACCAATTAAGGTGCTTTTGCCGTCTTCTGCACTACCGCAGCTAATAAGACGTAAGAGGTCGAGATCGGCTTTTTTTTCGATGTGGGCTTCCGGCTCTTTTCCGTCTTCTGGCCTTTTATTCAGGTTTTCAGTATCACTCATGGTATTGGTCAATTTTCTGTTACCGTGTGCAGAATAATTAGAATACTACCAGTGTTTGGAGCTGTGCAAAGTCTTTTATGCTCTTAATCTCGCCGCATAAGTAGATATGCAGTAATGTGCACTTTAGGCTAAAACACTGTGTTTTGAAGAAGAACAAACTAAAGCGTAGAATTGTACGTCTAACGAGTAGTTACCTAATTCTCTCAATGGGCAATGGAGAGTGCTATGCCAAGGAATAAGCAGATTCAATCACTGTTAAAATGGATGAGCTCCATCTTGTTTTTCTGTATTACCGTTGGTGGCTATGCACAAGAATCAGGCGATCTCTCAGCAGTTTCTGTTGATATGAACAGCGCCCAGAGTCTCACCCTGTTCGAGGGCGTAGAAACTACAGAGAGCAGAGGCGGCCCTTTGAATCGCTCAGCTAGGGAGTCTCGCGTTACTACCGCCGAGCCAGAGTTTACTCTAGTTGGCGTATCGAGAGCCGGTACGAAATACTCCGCCATACTTCGCCACAAAGACGGAGAAGATTTCATAGTAAAGGCGGAGCCATCCGCGACTACAATAATTCCAGATCACAGCGCTTACGCCATTGTTGATGTCACGTCCGCCAGTGTGTCAGTCCGCTACCCGAGCAATAATGCCTGTATTGAATTCACTGAGCGTGGTGTGAGCTGTAGCAGCGCGGCTAACATCGCTCAGCTTGTTCTCGCCAATGGCGAACCCTTAGTGATGAGAAACCCTGCAAACGAAAGGGCAGAAGAAGCCTCGACCGTTGCAAGCGAGGAAATAGTCGAGACCCAGGCGACGAGTCGAAGTAATCCCTTTGAGGCGCTTAGAAATGGGCGCAGAGGCGATACCCTCAATGTAGGAGCTGATGGGGCCCGCAGCGGTGCTGGGAGATTTACTCCACGCCGCATAAACCCCGAAGATGTTCCCGAGGGTAAGCGTGTTGTCGCAACCCCTTTCGGTGATAGACTGGTTGACCAATAAAACTAGTTGTCGATACAGCTGTCAGTTGGAAGACCATTGAAAGATCAATCCACTATTTCTCCTTCTATCTCACTATCTATTTCAGTAGTGTGTTTCAACTCCAGCGTAGAAGAGTTGCAAGCTCTCCTTGAATCAACTCTCAGTGCAATCCAGACACTCAAGATGTCTGCGAACCTTTCACCGATACCGATCTATCTGATCGACAATTCGGAAGAAGACAGGCTCTCTCTAAAATTATTTAATAGCCTGCAAGCACAGGCTGAAGCTGCCAATGTACAGCTGCATTTCCTTCATGGTCACGGCAATATTGGTTACGGTGCGGCACATAATTTGAGCATTAATAAAATAGACAGCGACTACCACCTATTGCTAAATCCAGATTTAAAACTAGACCAAGATTGTCTGGAAGTGGGCATTAGCTATCTGAATGAAAACCAAAGCGTAGTCATGGCAAGCCCTTATGCGGCGTATGAAAGCGGCAAGAAGCAGTATCTGTGTAAGCGTTATCCCAGTGTCTTTACGTTTACTGTGCGCGGATTTTTCCCAGGTTTTCTAAAAAAGTTATTCTCCAAGCGTCTAGGCAATTTCGAGATGCATGAGCTGTCTGAAAGTCATCCTACGGTCGATATTCCCATAGTCAGTGGGTGCTATATGTTATGTCGTGCAAAAGTGCTTCAAGAGCTAAGGGGCTTCGACGAAAATTACTTCCTCTACTTCGAGGATTTCGACTTGTCTCTGCGCATGGCTGTATTAGGTAAGATCGCCTATGTTCCAGCGATGCGAATAAGCCATGCTGGGGGTAACGCCGCAGGGAAAGGATGGAACCATATTAAAATGTTTGCGCAATCGGGAGTTCGTTTTTTTAACACTCACGGTTGGCGTTTATTTAGTCAGTCGAGATAAGAAGTGAGAGATAAAATTTTACTTAGTGAGCTTTTAGTATTGGTGGGCCAGAGCTATTACACAGTCTAGAAGAAAAGTATTAATAACAGGCGCAACAGGCTTCATAGGCTTGGTACTATGCCGTCGCCTCGCTCAGGAAAATTTCGATATTCGTGTCTTGTTGCGCAATCCTGCTAAGGCGGCCTTACTGCCTTCGTCAATAAGTGCGGAGCCAGTAGTGGGCGACTTACAGAACCTGCCGAGCTTGGCAGAGGCCTGTGAAGGGGTCGATACTATCTTGCATCTAGCCGGCGTGGCGCATGTGAAAAACAGCGCGCAAGTTGATGCGACTAATATTGCAGGCAGTGAAAATCTATTAAAGGCTGCACTCCAACAGAAGGTAAGACGCATAGTCTTCCTCAGCAGTAGTCTGGCCAATGCAGCGCAAACTAATAGCGGTGATATAACGGCCTACGGTAAAGGAAAACGCGCTGCAGAACTTCGCATGCTGGAGGCGGCCGACAGAGGCGAAATAGAAGTACTCATCCTGCGCCCTGTCAATGTCTACGGAGTAAAGATGAAGGGTAACATCGCCAGTATGATCTCGATGATTCATCGCGGGCGCTTGCCGCGCTTGCCGGCCTTAAGCAGCAAGATCTCCTTGCTAGGCGTTGAGGATCTGGCAAGTGCCATTGTATTAGCCGCGAATTCGGATCAAACATCGAGAATCTATACAGTGACGGACGGCCAGGACTACCCGATAGCCGCTATTGAGGAGGCCATATACAGATGCCTAGGGAAGAGATTGCCGAGGTGGAGGACGCCAGCTGTGATATTATATGCGGCCGCTGTGATGGCGGGTGTCGTGTCTAGATTGCGCGGACGAGATACCGGTATTAGTAGTCGGACCTATAGCAATTTAACTACTGATAATCTATTCAGGAATGATGATATCTGTACAGAGTTGGGATTTCAGCCCACACATAATTTGTATCAGCTGCTGCCAGAGATAGTAGACGATATTGTTGCAGAGACACACTCTACACAAGCTTAATAAAGTAGAAGGAAGAAGCATCCAGATGACAAAAGGAATAATACTGGCCGGTGGCAGTGGCAGTCGCCTACATCCGATGACATTGGCTGTCAGCAAGCAGCTAATGCCGGTCTACGACAAGCCAATGATCTACTATCCGCTATCGACACTGATGCAGGCGGGTATACGCGAGATTTTGATTATTACCACACCCGAAGATGCGGCAGCCTTTGAATCACTCTTGGGTGATGGCAAGAGATGGGGTCTGGATATTTGCTACAAACAACAGCCGAAGCCAGAGGGCTTAGCTCAGGCGTTTTTAATCGGTGAAGAGTTTATCGGTGACAGCAGAGTTTGTTTGGTCTTGGGTGACAATATTTTCTATGGCAACCGAATCGAAGACACACTCAAGAGCGCTGTCGAACAGAAACAAGGCGCCAGTGTCTTCGCCTATTATGTAACTGATCCAGAACGCTATGGCGTTGTCGAATTAGACGAGCAGAACAACGCGATTGGTCTAGAAGAGAAGCCTGAGAACCCCAAGTCTCACTACGCAGTGACGGGCCTTTATATGTACGACAACGACGTCGTCGAGATTGCGAAGTCGATCAAGCCCTCGCCGCGTGGGGAATTGGAAATAACAGACATAAACAAAGTCTATCTAGAGCGCAAATCGCTTAAGGTAGAATTGTTCGATCGCGGTACGGCTTGGTTGGATACAGGAACCATACAATCATTGTTAGATGCTGCAAACTTTATTCGAGTGTTAGAAGAGCGCCAAGGGCTGAAGATTGGCTGTCCCGAAGAGATCGCCTATAGGCAGGCGTTTATCGATGAGAAGCAACTCAAAACCCTAGCGCAATCTCTAGGAAAAAGTGGCTATGGCCAATACCTGCTGCAACTTCTCGAGCACGGTCATTACTAAGAATATATTGGTGCGCAGTAATCTCTCATGAAAATAATCGAAACTCCTATTCCCGATGTATTGCTCCTTGAGCCAACAGTGCACGGCGATGCTCGTGGCTATTTTATGGAAACGTTTCGCGAGTCCTGGTTCAAAGAAAATGGAATCGATCTACGCTTCGTGCAGGATAATCAAAGCCGGTCTGTGCAGGGAACGTTGCGTGGATTGCACTATCAACTGAAACAGCCGCAAGGAAAGCTTGTCCGCGTTATTTCTGGCGAGGTATTCGATGTCGCGGTCGACATGCGCAAAGACTCGGCAACATTCGGGCAGTGGGCTGGAAAAATTTTATCCGCAGAGAATAAACGTCAGCTATGGGTTCCGCCTGGCTTCGCCCATGGCTTCTATGTGATTAGCGAATCAGCTGAGTTGTCTTATAAATGCACCGACTATTATTGTCCGGAACATGAGCACAGTTTGCTGTGGAATGATCCTGCTGTCGGCATCGAATGGCCGCTGCTTAATGATTCGCCGCTACTGTCCAGCAAGGATGGCGCAGGGCTATTGCTGGCCGAAGCTCCGTCCTACGCCTCTAGTCCATGAGCTCTCCTCTCATCGTTGTAGCGGGCGCTACGGGACAGCTAGGGCAAACATTATCGCAGTGCTGGGCCGAATCCCCCCTGTCAGACTATCAGTTTGAAGCATTGGATCGCTCAAAATTGGACATCAGCCAAGCTGACAGGGCACTTGCCGTCTTGTCTGAGCTAAAACCGGCGGTCATAGTCAACGCGGCAGCGTATACGCAGGTAGATAAGGCGGAAGCAGATAGCGTTGCTGCATATTCAGTGAATGCGGAGGCAGCGGGCAGAATCGCGAGCTGGACGGCAGAGAATGATGCCAAGCTGATTCATATTTCCACAGACTTTGTCTTCGATGGCTCAAGCAAGACACCCTACAGCATTGATCATCAGACCAATCCTCTGGGGGCCTACGGTGCGTCCAAATTGGCCGGTGAACATGAAATTCAAGCTCAAGCTAAGCAGAGCAGCGCGATAATCCGTACCTCGTGGCTGTACTGTGAATATGGCAACAATTTCCTAAAGACCATGCTGCGTCTGATGGGGGAAAGGGATCAACTTTCTGTCGTTAACGATCAGATTGGTTCACCAAGCTCTGCACATGGCTTGGCAGCTCTAATCTTTGCTATGATTTCGAAAGATAGCTATCAAGGGATTTATCATTGGAGCGATGGCGCTAGCATTAGCTGGTATGAGTTTGCGCAAGAAATACAAAATCAAGCAATACAAGAAGGACTACTGAACAGGGCTATTCCGATTAGCCCGATTTCGACTAGTGAGTATCCAACACCGGCTCAACGGCCCGCTTATAGTGTATTGGACCGCAGCCGAACTATGGCAGAGTTTGATTGTCCTAGCGTGGATTGGAAGCAACAGTTAAATCGGGTTTTAAAAAAATTGGCTAGTAGATAAATCGAGACGATCTAGTCGCAAGAAAGAGAAAATTAATGGCAAATTTATTGGTAACCGGTGCTGCCGGCTTTATAGGCACAAGCTTCGTCAACTTCTGGCATAGTTCAAACCCGCAAGACAAGATAGTGGTACTGGACGCACTAAGTTACGCAGGGAATAAAAATAATCTCGCGAATCTTTTTGGCGAAGACTGGTTCGAATTCGTTCACGGATCCATCTGTGACCAAGGATTAGTTGAGTCGCTTCTTCCTAAGCACGATATCGACACCATCGTGCATTTTGCAGCAGAGAGTCATGTCGATCGCTCGATCACTGGGCCTGATGCATTCATCGATACGAATATTGTTGGTACACATTGCTTATTAAAAGCAGCAAAGAAATTTTGGATCGATGAGGCTGCGAAACCAGAACATCTTTTTCATCATGTATCCACCGATGAAGTTTATGGAACCTTAGCTGCAGATGACCCCGCGTTTTCAGAAACGACCCCTTATGCGCCTAACTCTCCTTATGCGGCTAGTAAGGCATCTTCCGATCATCTGGTACGTTCCTATCATCATACTTTCGGTTTAAAAGTTACCACCAGCAACTGCTCGAACAACTATGGCCCGTACCAGTTCCCAGAGAAGTTACTGCCACTTTGCATTCTGAATATCCTAGCCGGCAAAGACCTGCCTATTTATGGCGATGGTCAGCAGATTCGCGATTGGTTGTATGTCGACGATCATAACCGTGGCATCGAACAAGTTATCAAGCAGGGCCGCCACGGTGAGACTTACAACATAGGAGGTAACAACGAGTGGGCGAATCTCGATGTCGTCAATTTGCTGTGCGATTTGATCGACGCGCGCTTCGCCGCTAACAAGGAGCTAGCCACTAGGTTTCCTGATTCTCCCTGCGCCAGAGGAGAGTCTGCGAAGTCACTTATTAGCTTCGTTACGGACAGGCCAGGACACGACACGCGCTACGCAATCGACGCCTCCAAAATATCGACAGAGCTGGGCTACGATCCAGTCGAAGACTTCGACTCTGGACTGAATAAGACGGTCGACTGGTATCTTTCTAATGAGCAGTGGTGGCGCTCCATTCAAGACGGCTCTTATAGGCAGTAGCCCTATTCAGGGCTCTCACAGGGCACATTTGCTGGATTATTTGGCAGCAAGCATGAGAGCTTGTAAGCTTGGGCACTAAGAGGCCACAGGGCCTTTATTATTCAGCTATTATTCAGGACTGCCCAAGTAGTGTGCGTGTAGTCACAATTTTACTGTCTAGTTTCAGTTAGGCTTATCAGGGTATTAGAAAATTGGAAGAAATTGGACGAACCACGGTCTACTAGTGTGGGTAAACCATATTCGGACCCGCGCGTTAGTAGTTATATGTCGCCAAGTATCGACAGCCATCTATTTAGGATAGTTTTGACTTAGATCTATGCTACGTATTCACAAAACATTTCTTATTTCATTTCTGCTCACGTTCTTGTCGATGCCGGTACATGCCTTCGAGTTAAATGGCGGAAAATGGCCAACGGCTGAGACTGAATTCTTCGTTGGCATGGAAGGCATATCCGTTAGCGGCATCAGCTGGAACGAGGCCTTTATCGCTGCGATGAACGATTGGAGTAATGAGACATCGTTCAATTTTATACTCCGCGAAGAGTACCGAGATCCTTGTATAAACGACGGATTAAATAGCGTTGACTTCGGCGATACTTTTTGTGGAACTGAGTTTCAGGACACCACTCTCGGCGTGGCTGTGCGCAGCTTCTCTTCGACAATACTCGGCGCCCCCATTCTTTCTGAATCTAATATAATTATAAATAGTACTACTAATTTTAATGTTTACGATGGAGCTTTTGGACAGTTTGGATTGCCAGGAGTAGATTTCAGGCGGGTCGCGCTACATGAGCTAGGCCATGCGATTGGCCTAAATCATGAAACGACAAACACAGCGATTATGGCGCCTAACATTAGCAATCTGGACAGGCTACAAGCAGATGATATAGCTGGAGCTGAAGAGCTCTATGATGGAGCGATAAACTGTGCCGTTGAGGAGCTAGCTTTCGGTTCTACTGACAATGCTCTAGATGCGAATGATTGCACCGTGGATGAATTACTTCCGGGTGGTAGCGACAGCAGCCCGATAGATCTTTATCGATTCTCACTGACAAACTCCGCAACCTTAAGCCTCAGCATGAGTTCTTCGACATTAGACTCGATATTATTAATAGCCGATGAGGATCTACAAATCGTTGGTTTTGACAGTAAATCTGGCAACGAATGCGATTCTTCACTGACACAGTTTCTACAGCCAGGAAATTATTTCCTGCTAGCGAATACATTCGATACGCAAGTTAATACCGAATGCGGAATATCCGGTGACTATAGGATTAACGCAGCACTCAGTAGCAACGGAATAAATCCCTTAGGCTTGAACACAAGCCTCAACGGTACTCCAGTCAATGCGAGCTTTAGCGGCGGCATCTCTTCCGATGACGGGGTGAGCTTTGGCAATCAATTTAATTCTAACGACTCCTTGGATATTAGCGCTCGAATAGACATCGACCCTGAGCACGTCGGCGAGGCCGGCTTTCTCGTCATCGCCGCGTTTACTGATGAGCAAATCCTTTTCGTGAATGAGCAGGGAGAGTTCGTTGATTCTACGACCATTCCCGGAGTTTTTATTCCAGCGATTAACAAGACTCTCACAGCCGTCGAGGAATTCATTGCGTTTGAGAATCTTGTCCCGGCATCTCTAGGCATCAGTGAGATAGAGGTGGGGTTCTTTTTTGGCTATGGACTGAATAGCAGCCCAGATGAGCTGTACTTCCATCAAGCACCTCTACACCTGACTGTAACACCCTAGGGGTACTGCTCTGAGCCCCCCCAAAATGCGCCAAAAACGCGTATTCCAGACTGGCACAATAAGCGCTATAATGCGCCTGCAATTTTTCTGGCACAATCGCCTGTAGTACTTGCATTAGCACCCTAAGGCCGGTGCTTAGCGGGTTTCGAGTCGGTCCAGAATTTACACCCAGAATTTACACACTAAAGGAGTCATTTCTGTGCAATCAGAGACTGCCAAAACTCGTCTTCTCGTACTCGCGCTGATGAACCTAAGCCTGATGGCTTTAGCTAGTAATGCTGCGGCGCAGCAATCCATCGAAGACAATGTTCGCCCGGCCGGACAAGTTTGCTTAGCCGGACAGTCCTGTGTCGGCTCAACTTCAGGCAGCGTAGCAGCTGTTCCAGCCACAGCAGCTAGAGCTTCGGCCCCGGTAGCGGCGGTTGTAGAAGAAGTCGTGGAAGAGATTGTGGAAGAAGTCGCCGCATTCGATGTTGAGTCTACCTACCAGATAAGCTGTTTTGCCTGCCATGGCACTGGAGCAGCTGGCGCACCAATTTTAGGCGATGCTGATGCTTGGACTGAAAGGATGGCGAAGGGAATGGATGCCGTAGTGGCGAATGTAATAGACGGCTTGAATGCGATGCCAGCTAGGGGCCTATGTATGACCTGCAGCGATGACAATCTACGAGACCTCGTCGATTATATGTCCAGTCAGTAAGAGTAAAGAGTCGAAAACCAAGAATTTAACTAAATGAGTAAGGAGCTAAACGTGTTAACTATAAGCAAAGTAATAATGTCTAAACTAGGTCTAATCGTATTATTTGCATCTTTTGCAACTGCAATTTCGGCCGACAATTCCCAGCAGCAAGTACAGCTGGCGCAATTAACAGAGGGTTTCGATGCGGAAGCTACCTATATGGTGTCTTGCTTTGCTTGTCACAGCACAGGTGCAGCAGGCGCGCCAAAGGTTGGAGACGGCAACGCCGATGAATGGGCTTCACGTACGGAGAAGGGTATGGACGCTGTAGTCGCAAACGCGATCAACGGTGTGAATTCTATGCCGGCAAAAGGCCTATGCTTCACTTGCACAGATGAAGATCTGGCAGCTATTGTTGAGTACATGGTTAGTAGCAGCAAATAAGTCGCTAACTAATTTAAAAAATGAGCTGCTTGCAGCTCATTTTTTTTGTCTGTAATTTCTTCAGCAACTGGCGAAACAAGTATTTATAGGCTATCTATTAATAGTCGCAGTCAGTTCGCCCTCTCATGTCATTAGCTACCATTCAATCTCGTGCCCTGCTCGGTGTCGATGCGCTCGAAGTCACTGTGGAGACGCACCTGTCAAATGGTCTCCCCGCATTTGCGATAGTTGGCCTTCCAGAAACAGCCGTTAAAGAGAGTAAGGAAAGGGTCAGGAGTGCCATTATAAATTCTGGCCTAGAATTTCCGACTCGCCGCATCACCGTCAACCTTGCCCCAGCCGATCTACCGAAGGCAGGCGGCAGATACGATCTCGCCATTGCCCTCAGCATTCTCATTGCTTCGGGGCAATTAGAATGTAAATTGCTAGAGAGCATGGAAGTACTGGGTGAACTCGCTTTAGATGGGAGCATCCGTGCGGTACAGGGTGTAGTCTGTGCGATTCTCGCTGCCAAGGAACAAGCGAATAAGATTCTGCTACCGGCTGCGAATCGTCAAGAGCTCGTTTTGGTTGCCTACGAGCATAGCTATAGCGCTAGTAGTCTATCGGAACTATTTCAGGCATTAACACAGGGAATGCCAAGCCCCGAGTTTCCCCGAAGAGCTAAAAGTAGTTCTAGCGAACCACACTCTCAAGATAATTTTAGGGAGATTAAAGGACAGGCCTTCGCCAAACGCGCCGTGCAGATCGCAGCGGCCGGTGGGCACAACCTCCTTATGATAGGCCCACCTGGCAGCGGCAAGACATTGCTGGCGAATTTGTTGATCAAAGTGCTGCCTTGCTTATCTGAGGCAGAGGCACTCGAGGTGGCAGCTATCAAGTCCGTTACCCGAGAGCAATTACAGCAAGGTGACTGGTCTCAGCGGCCTATTCGCAGTCCGCATCACACCGCAACAAGCGCTGCACTCGTCGGGGGTGGCCATCGAGCCAGCCCTGGAGAGATAAGCCTAGCGCATCGGGGTGTGTTGTTTCTGGATGAATTGAGTGAATTTAAACCCAGTGTCTTGGATGCATTAAGAGAGCCACTGGAGTCCGGAGAGATAACAGTTAGCCGTGCGAACTACCGGGTAAAGTTTCCAGCGAACTTTCAACTGTTGGCGGCAATGAATCCCTGCCCCTGTGGCTACGCCAGTGATCCCCATCATGAGTGTCGCTGCAGCGAGGAGCGTATTAACCGTTATCTTGGCAAGTTATCGGGCCCCTTACTTGACCGCATAGATCTTGTCATCGAGGTGCCCGCACTTTCGCAGGTCGAGCTGCTACAGGAAGTGGACGATGATCTGGATTGGAATAAGCTGCGGGTAAAAATTAATCTCTGTAGGGAAAATCAAATTCAACGAGCAGGCAAGCTTAATTCGGAACTGCATTTGGCAGAGCTTAAGAAGTACTGCAACTTAGACAAGGAGAAGCGGGAGGGCTTAGCCAACATCATGGATAAACTATCACTGTCCGCGCGGGCAACGCACAGAGTCATAAAGATGGCCCGTACTATTGCCGACTTTGATGGCAGGGCAGCGATTGCTGAGCGGGACCTGATGGAGGCGATTAGCTACCGTCGCTGCCAGATCAGCAAACTACTTGCTCGCTGATTGTCCTTCGATTTGGTCGATCTTCTGTGCAAGCTCGCCGAGCGTCTGCTCCAGCTCTTTAATACGCTTTTCAGCGCGCTCTAATGCGCTGCGCTGTGCATCAAACTCCTCACGGCTTAATAGATCCAAGCCTGCAAAGCTGCTCTTCAGCAATTGCTCTATTTTACTGCGCAAATCTTCACGCACTTCTCCGGCCAGGGGAATTAGCGCAGAGAGGCGAGCACTGAGGTCTTCGACAAATTTATTGTTGAACATTACTGCTAATTCTCATCAGTCATAGGGGATGCAGGAGTGGCAACGAAGTACAGCTTCGAATTCTGTCATCCATTCTAGCATCTAAATATGCACCGCGTTGGGGCATAAATTATTTTTCTGCACTGAGACTGCTCAGGAATTTTGCTCTTCAAGCCCAAATTTGGGCGATTGCCCTGCGAACAGTCGGGCTTCTAGAAAACTTTCGATAGCTGGCACGACCCCTGCATAGAGCAATATAAGTTGTAGAAATTTAAGCAGAGCAAAACAGCTGAGGAGCAAAACAATGAAGTTAGTCACGGCTATTATCAAGCCATTCAAATTGGACGATGTCCGCGAGGCTTTATCTGAAATAGGTGTACAAGGCATTACCGTAACAGAAGTAAAAGGCTTTGGTCGCCAGAAGGGCCATACCGAATTGTACCGTGGTGCTGAGTACGTGGTTGATTTTTTACCGAAGGTAAAGCTGGAAATAGCCATTGCTGACAGTTTGCTTGATCAAACTTTAGAAGCGATCAGTAAGGCGGCGAATACCGGAAAGATTGGCGACGGCAAAATTTTTGTTGCAGACCTAGGCCAGATCATTCGTATCCGTACTGGCGAGACTGGCGAAGAAGCCGTCTAGATTCAGCGGCAAGTAATCAGACTTCAAGTAATTAGTAAGAGTTTTTAACAAGATAAATATCGGTCTACGCAAAGCCAAAGTGCAGAGCAATAACTAGACTCATAACCGGAGGTACAAGGTGGAAAACCAAATTTTTGAATTGCAGTATGCAATGGATACATTCTATTTTCTTATTTGTGGCGCGCTCGTCATGTGGATGGCAGCAGGTTTTGCCATGCTCGAAGCTGGGCTAGTGCGTTCTAAGAACACCACAGAAATTCTCACAAAAAACGTCGCCTTGTATGCGATTGCCTGCACTATGTATTTGGTCTGTGGTTATCAAATTATGTATGACGGTGGTTTTTTCCTGTCCGGTGTCACTACGGTGGCGCAGATGGATGAAGCTGCAATCGCAGGCGTACTCGCAGAATCTGCAGCAGCAGGCTTCGATGGCGATTCAGTCTACTCCGGCGCCTCTGACTTTTTCTTTCAAGTTGTGTTCGTAGCAACGGCGATGTCAATTGTTTCCGGCGCGGTAGCTGAGCGAATGAAGCTTTGGGCTTTCCTTGCTTTTGCGGTTGTCATGACGGGCCTTATCTATCCGATGGAAGGTAGCTGGACTTGGAATGGAGATGCAGTGTTTGGGCTATTCGAATTGAACTACAGCGACTATGCCGGGTCAGGCATCGTTCACTTAGCTGGCGCTTGCGCGGCATTGGCTGGTGTAATTCTACTAGGGCCAAGAAAGGGCAAATACAATTCAAAGGGTGCGCCTCAGGCGATTCCAGGAGCTAATCTGCCGCTGGCGACACTAGGTACATTTATCCTTTGGATGGGCTGGTTTGGTTTCAACGGCGGCTCTACTCTGAAGCTCGGTGGCATCGGTGTAGCGAACGAAGTTGCAAACGTATTTCTAAATACCAACGCAGCCGCAGCGGGTGGATTGATTGCAGCACTTCTTGTAGCCCGCATGATGTTTGGCAAGGCTGACCTGACAATGGCACTCAACGGCGCATTAGCTGGTCTAGTAGCTATAACCGCAGAGCCTGCTGATCCAACACCGCTACTTGCTACACTCATTGGAGCAGCTGGCGGCGCAATCGTAGTGTTTAGCATCATCACTCTGGACAAGTTGAAGATTGACGATCCAGTCGGTGCTATCTCGGTTCACGGCAGTGTAGGCATCTTCGGTATCTTCGCTGTACTGCTATCCGATCCCGATGCGACGTTCATGGGCCAACTGGTCGGTATGTTAGTGATCTTCGGCTGGGTGTTTGGCGCTAGCTTGATTACATGGTTGATAATCAAAGCAGTCATAGGGCTTCGAGTTACTGAGGAAGAAGAAGTGGAAGGCGTCGACATATCCGAATGTGGTATGGAAGCCTATCCGGAATTCGTTACTCAGTAAGTAGCAATAACAACCCCCCATTAAGGTATGACATTACCTAGCGCCTTTGTTGTCAAAGGCGCTTTTTTTTGCCTGAATTCCTGTGATTTTTGTGGGATAAGCCGCGCCGCAATTATTATCATCCACGGCAGTAAACTCTGATTTGTGAACAATCTCACAAGCGTTAGCTACAAAGCGGAGTATGCTCAGAAAATGCAAGACTCAGAACCTACCAGCAATCCAGAACGCTATGCAGAAAACAATCTGTTGCGGTTAAGCTGCGCTGAGCTATTGCTAGGCATGTTTGTTTTCGAATTGGACTGTGCATGGTCGAAGACACCCTTTGCTATGGGTGGTTTTCATATCAAAAATATTGAAGATATTGAAATTCTCACCAAGCATTGCAAATACGTTGTTATCGACACGAACAAGGGTGTTCAACCACGGAAAGAACGAAAAAATCAGCTGACTATTCTGAGCAGCGCGCGACGTGCTGTATCCGAGTCGAGCTCTATCAAGATTGATCGTAACGCTTACCCAGTCACTCGAACCATAAAACAACAGATAGACAAGGCTCATCGATTACATCTGACCTTCAAAGCGAAATATGCTGAACAGGCGCTCGCGGTTCGCGCTGGCGAAGAGATGGACTTGCCAGGAATGGAGAAGCCGATTGCCGCTATCATCAATTCGGTTATCGCTAATCCTCAGACTCATATTTGGTTGTTGAATACCGATTCGGCAGATAGAACAAACACGGACTACTGCGTGCGAGCGGCCATCTGGGCAATAGTGCTCGCCAGGCAGGTAGGCTTGCCAGAGCGTGAAATAAAAATTCTAGGCATGGGAACCTTGCTAGCCGATATTGGCTTGCAGTTGTTACCGGAGAAGCTGGCCAACAAACACGGTCCGTTTCGGAAGAGGGATTCCTTGCCTATCGAAAACATGTCGAATTCGGTGTGGAGTTGGTTTCGAAACTTCCCGATCTCGACATTCGAGTTAGCGCAATTATTAAATGTCATCATGAGCGCCAGGACGGGCGCGGATTTCCGGATAAACTACGTGGCAAACAGATTCCAGTACTCGCTAGGTTTGCCAATCTTGCGTATTGTTTTGAGCGGCTATTGCGCAGCAATGGCGAAGGTCCAGCCACGCCTCCGTCTAAGGCACTCACGAAGCTATACAAACAACGCGCGCTAAAATTCCCCGGGCAGCTGGTCGTTGAATTAATTCATGTAATGGGAACCTACCCAATTGGGTCTTTAGTTACATTGTCCACAGGGGAGGTAGGGCTTGTGTTGGAGCAGAATCTGACGGAGCGATTGTCGCCAAAGATTGCGGTGTTAACCGACAGTAGCAAGGACTTACTGAAAAATCCGCTAGTTACTGATCTGGCAAATCAGGGGAAGTCGAAACTTGATCGAGCTATTGTGTCCAGCTACTTATCACGGAATTCTTCCAAACATCTAGGCGAGGGAACGGATCTGGATCCACGAAACTACAGCTTTAGTTTTTTCGGAAAACGGCTGGGCATAGGACTGTTCTCCGTTCGATTCTAGTAGCACTTAACTAGCAAGCAATCTACATATCTCCATACTTATGCTGCAAGATCGCGAGCGCGGCTACAGGTGCAGTTTCTGTGCGCAGTATTCTCGAGCCTAGGGCGACTATTTTAAAGCCACTGCCTTGTGCCCAGTCGATCTCAGTTGCAGAGAATCCACCCTCCGGGCCTATTAACAGCTCTATGTTATTTTCCCTAATAGATTGAGGAAGCGTATCGCTGCCACTAGGCTCTAACATCCACTTATTCACACATTCACTTGAAGGTAAATCCATTAGCGTGATGGGGCTGTGAATCACTGGTACATCTAACCTGCCGCTTTGCTCGCAGGCGCTGATAGCGATCTTCTGCCAATGCTGAAGCTTTTTCTCTACTCGTTCCGCTTTAAGCCTTACTTCGCCAAATTCTGTGTAGACGGGCGTAATGTCGCTTACGCCTAGCTCCGTGGATTTCTGCACGGCGAAATCCATTCTGTCTCCGCGAGAAAGACCGAGTAGTAAATGAAGAGAGAGGGCTGCTGCCGTGTTCGCGTTACGTTTCAGTTCAATCAATTCTATATCGACTGCTCGTTTTGCAACCGCGCTAACCTTCGCGAGAAATTCTCCCTGCTGCGCATTGAAAACGAGAAGTTCGTCATCGATACGCAGGCGCAAAACATTGCTGAGATAGTGCGCCGTCTCTTTAGGAAGCGAGATAACAGAGTTCAGTTCAAGTAATGAATCGAGATGAACGCGCGAGAGTCGCATCTACTAATACCTACAGCAATTCACGTTGCGGACGGTTGCCAAGATCCAGATTCGTCCAAATTTGGCTAACGGCTTGACTGAGGTTCATCGAATAGAAGTGTAGGCCGGGTGCGCCGCCCTGCAATAAGTCCTCACATAATTCGCTAACCACATCGATACCGAAGCTGCGTAGGCCCTCAGTGTCATCTCCAAAGCCTGTTAGTCTCTTGTCCAGCCAGCGCGGAATCTCAGCACCACAGCTGGCGCTGAAGCGCGCTAGGTTCGCATAGTTGGTAATGGGCATGATGCCAGGAACAATAGGGATATCGATGCCAGTAGCCCGGCAATAATCCACAAAGCGGAAATAGGCATCGGGGTTATAAAAGTATTGAGTGATGGCCGACGTTGCACCGGCATCCACCTTAGCCTTAAAGAATTCAATGTCGGAGGCATAGCTGGATGATTCCGGATGCGTCTCGGGGTAGCAGGCTACATCGATATGAAAATGATCTCCCGTTTCCGCTCGAATAAACTCGACGAGTTCATTCGCATAGCGATGTTGCACAGCCGCGCCTACGCCGGAGGGCATGTCGCCGCGTAAGGCGACCAAGCGATTGATGCCTGCATCGATATAAGTCTGCAAGAGTTGGCGCAGCTCCTCATCATTCGAACCGCCAAAGGAAAGATGGGGAGCACATTGGGAGCCGGCTGCCTGATAACGTAGCACGATCTGCTGCGTTCCTGACTTGGTCGAGCCCCCAGCGCCATATGTTACTGAAAAGAAATCGGGATTCAATTTGCTCAGTTCTGCATGCACAGTATCCAGCTTCGATTCTCCCACCTCAGTGCGAGGTGGGAAAAATTCGATGCTGTATTTTGATGGATTAGATGAATCCATAGTTTCGCTATCCTCGGAACTTTATTACTTAATACTTGTAGCTATCGGTCTTAAAAGGACCGTTAATATCTACGTTGATATACTTGGCCTGATCATCGTTAAGCTTCGTGAGTACGCCACCGAAGCCGCCTACCATCATGGCGGCAACTTCTTCGTCGAGATGCTTAGGAAGCACATCAACGTAGAGATTGCTTTGCTTTTCGCTGGCGGGGAGGTCGGCGAACTTCCTCTCATACATAAACATCTGCGCCAATACCTGATTAGCAAATGAACCGTCCATGATACGTGAAGGGTGGCCAGTTGCATTGCCCAAATTAATTAGCCGTCCTTCAGAAAGAAGTATCAAGTAATCATCTTGGTTATCGACACCATTTCGATAGATCTTGTGAACCTGTGGCTTAACTTCTTCCCAGGCCCAGTTTTCTCGCATATAGGCGGTATCGATCTCGTTGTCGAAGTGACCGATGTTACAAATTACAGCGCCTTTCTTCACGGCCTGCAGCATGTACTTGTCGCATACATTTATATTACCAGTTGTTGTCACGATCAGGTCGGTATTGGCGAGCAGCACAGTATTAATTCCTGCGCTAGTGCCGGTATTGATACCGTCGATATAAGGCGATACAACTTCGAAGCCGTCCATACAAGCCTGCATAGCACAGATAGGATCGATCTCGGCGATTTTCACAATCATGCCTTCCTGACTTAGGCTCTGAGCGGAGCCCTTGCCCACATCACCGTAGCCGACAACAATTGCTTTCTTACCGGATAGCAACATGTCAGTGCCGCGCTTAATGCCATCGTTGAGTGAATGTCGGCAGCCATATTTGTTGTCGTTCTTAGATTTAGTGACCGAGTCGTTTACATTGATCGCAGGAACCTTCAATGAACCTTCTTCCAGCATCTCAAGAAGGCGATGTACGCCCGTCGTAGTCTCTTCGGTAATGCCGTGAATATTTTCTAGTAGCTGAGGATATTTCTCGTGCACCATTCTGGTGAGATCGCCACCGTCATCTAGAATCATATTTGCAGCCCAAGGCTCGCCGTCCTTAAGGATAGTCTGTTCTATGCACCATTCGCCTTCTTCTTCTGTCTGACCCTTCCAGGCATAAACAGCGACTCCAGCGGCAGCGATGCAAGCGGCAGCATGGTCTTGAGTAGAGAATATGTTGCAAGATGACCAGCGCACTTCCGCGCCGAGCTCTACAAGTGTTTCTATTAGCACGGCTGTTTGTACAGTCATATGTATACAGCCCAGAATCTTCGCTGTAGCGAGTGGCTTCTGGCTAGCGTACTTGTTGCGTAGAGTCATTAGTGCGGGCATCTCTGCCTCGGCCAATGTAACTTCGCGGCGACCGAAATCGGCTAGGCCTATATCCGCTACTTTATAATCTTGTACTGATGAATCGTTCATTTCTAACTCCGTAGATGTAGTGTTATAGGCCAGCTGCTGATTTAAGAGCGTCGGCTTTATCTGTTTTTTCCCAGCTTAGGTCGAGGTCATCGCGACCGAAGTGACCGTAAGCGGCAGTGTCTTTGTAGATTGGCTTGATCAGGTCTAGCATCTTGATTAGGCCTTTCGGGCGTAGTTCGAAATGCTCGCGAATAAGTTCAACGATTTTTCCGTTGCTTATCTTGTGCGTGCCGAAGGTCTCAACGCTGATTGATGTAGGTTCCGCTACACCGATCGCGTAGGAGAGTTGAATCTCGCAGCGTTCTGCGATGCCTGCGGCAACGAGATTCTTGGCAACGTAGCGTGCCGCATAGGCGGCGGAGCGGTCAACCTTTGATGGGTCTTTGCCGGAGAAAGCGCCACCGCCATGTCGTGCCATGCCACCGTAGGTATCGACGATAATTTTTCTTCCAGTTAGTCCACAATCACCGTGAGGACCACCGATGACAAAGCGGCCGGTTGGATTAATAAAATATTTAGTATCAGCATTAATCCAAGCTTCAGGAAGAACCGGCTTGATGATTTCTTCCATCACCGCTTCTTGTAAATTTTTCAGCGATATCTCTTCCTTGTGCTGTGTAGATAACACAACGGCATCGATAGCGACTGGCTTGCCGTCTTCGTAGCGGAATGTAATCTGACTCTTAGCATCTGGTTGTAACCAAGGCAGAGTTCCGTTTTTACGAACTTCAGCCTGGCGCTTAACTAGTAGATGTGAAAAAGTTATTGGCGCGGGCATTAACACATCGGTTTCATTCGTTGCGTAACCAAACATTAGGCCCTGATCGCCGGCACCCTGTTCGTGATCTGCGCTATCGTCGACGCCCATAGCGATATCAGGGGATTGTTTGCCGATGCCATTGAGCACAGCACAGGTATTGCTGTCGAAGCCACTCTCCGAATTATTGTAGCCGATATCATTCACGACACCGCGCACGATGTCTTCGATATCCACATAGGCTTCCGTTGTGATTTCGCCAGCGACGACGACCATGCCAGTCTTTATCATGGTTTCGCAGGCTACGCGTGCGCCTTTGTCTTGCTCTAGCAGAGCATCCAAGATTGCATCGGAGATTTGGTCCGCCATTTTATCTGGGTGACCCTCAGATACCGATTCGGATGTAAACAGTGTTGATTCTGCCATTAGTATTTCCTCAAAAATGTGTAGTGATAGTTAATATAAAATTATTTATGTTTATTAATTAGAGCCAGATATAACATTTTTAAATGTTCGCATCTGAATTTGAAATCCATTACGTAGTCCTAGATAAGAACTCTGTTGTTTCTCCAGGCCAGCCTTTTCGGCCCAATGATCCAAGTCTCCTTCCTCGAAGCCAAGCCATAGATCGCCGCAAGATTCTCGAACCCAGTCCTGATCGTGGCTGCAAAGCTCTACGATAAGCAGATAACCATCGGCGTTAAGAAGAGCGCCGATATCTTTAAAGGTCTTCGCCGGGGAGGAGATGTGATGCAACACCATATCGAAAATAATTAGGTCGCTACTAACTCCTTGTGTTCTAGCCACGGCGGTATCGCCAAGAATAAACTCAACGCCACTTTGAGCGCAGTCGGCAATTGCGGCACGAGATTTGTCTAACATGTCTTTGGAATTATCGAGCGCCGTTAGTTTTCTGAAGCGCTGCGAAAGTTCTGTAAGCAGTTGGCCCTCGCCGGGGCCCACTTCCATAACGGTCGCCTTCTCACTTAAGGCGAGACCAGTGATGAGGCCGTGCAGGCTGCTCGCATAGTCTGCATGCTCGACGATTAGTCCCTGCTTCTCACGAAACTTATTCGCGTTTTTGTTGAAAAAATTAAGTGAAAGCTGTGCTCGCTCCAATTGGATCTGTTTAATCTTCCTAAGCTGAGCGCTGGGAACTTCTAGAGAGTCGAGATTCTCAAAAACCGCTTTTTTGATATCGCCGTGAATATCATCCTCACTAAGCAGCGCGCGCCTATAGAAGATTGAGTTGCCCTCGCGTCGGGTGGAAACCAGGTGGCTGGTAGCGAGTATCTTCAGGTGATGACTGAGGGCGGACTGCCGAATATCGAGAATGCGGCATAGCTCCGACACCCCAAACGACTCATTCTTGAGCAGCCGCAGGATCTGCAGCCGCAGATGATCGGCTAGGGCCTTGTGCAGCGCTGTGAGCGACTCCAGCGGGCTCAGAGCGTCTGAGTTGCCGGCACTCGTCAATGCAGTTGCAGCCATATTGTGGATCCAAGAGTGACTATTCGAAAAGTCGCTAACTTAGCAGCAATATGGGATAAATTCAAACCTATATCAAAATATTTTGATATAGATATTGATCAATAATCGTTCAATATGTGCCCAATTTAGCTGAGCTGCTTAGCATGGCCCCCATCTTTCAATATATTGTCTCTTCCGGTGGCATAGATATGGCATATTCCACTCAGGTGCGGGAAAATGCTCGTCTTACAGAGACTCCCCGAAGCATATCTCCGTTTACTCTGCTGCATAGCGAGTCGGCTAACAGCAGGATACGGAATCTATCGCTTCGCGATTCATGGCAAACACGTAGCAATTGAAGGAAATCGATCGATGGCAGAACAAGCTGTGTCACGTAAACAGAGCGCCAACGCAATTCGTGCATTAAGCATGGATGCAGTACAGAAGGCTAAATCGGGTCACCCCGGTGCACCCATGGGGATGGCAGATATAGCGCAGGTGCTGTGGTGCGATTTTCTGAAGCACAATCCTGGTGATCCGAAGTGGTTTAACCGCGATCGCTTCATATTATCCAATGGTCATGGCTCAATGCTGATTTATTCGCTATTGCACCTGACTGGCTATGACTTGCCTATCGAGGAGCTGCAGCAGTTTCGCCAGTTCGATTCGAAGACGCCCGGTCACCCAGAATATGGCTATACAGCTGGCGTAGAAACGACGACAGGACCTCTGGGCCAAGGGCTCGCTAATGGGGTAGGAATGGCGATTGCCGAGAAGACCTTAGCTGCGCAATTTAACCGTGAAGGCCATGAGGTCATCGACCACAATACCTACGTATTTGCTGGCGACGGCTGTCTGATGGAAGGCATTTCGCACGAGGTGTGCTCTCTTGCTGGCACGCTGAACCTCGGCAAGTTGATCGTGTTTTACGACGACAATGGAATCTCCATCGATGGAGAGGTTCAGGAGTGGTTCGCAGATGATACAGGCAAGCGCTTCGAAGCCTATGGCTGGCAGGTATTGTCAGTTGATGGACACGATCCGGAAGCAATTAGTGAGGCCATCCAACAAGGCATAAGTGAAAGCACGCGGCCGACTCTGATTAGCTGCAAGACAATAATTGGTTTTGGTTCGCCGAATAAGCAAGGCACGGCGGCAACTCATGGCGCGCCACTTGGTGATGAAGAGATTGCAGCTACGAGAGAAGCTTTGGATTGGCCACATGCGCCCTTCGTAATACCAGCGGAGATTAAGCAAGCCTGGGATGCGACAGAGCAGGGATTTACTGCCGAGTCAGCCTGGAAAGAGAAACTGGTTATCTATGAAGAAGAGTATCCTGAACTCGCCATGGAACTGGTACGCAGATTGAAAGGCCAGCTGCCGAGTTATTTCAGCGGGATGGCGGATGAGTATATCGCCAAGTGTCAGGCTAGCGATGACAATATTCCAAGCCGCAAAGCCTCACAGAATTCCATAGAAGCTTACGCTGCTCTGTTACCAGAACTAATTGGTGGCTCTGCAGACTTAACGGGTTCTAACCTAACTAACTGGTCCGGTAGCTCCCCGATATCGGAGAAGGCCGACGGTAATTACATCTACTACGGCGTTAGAGAATTCGGCATGAGCGCAATCGCCACAGGTATGGCGCTGCACGGTGGATTCATTCCCTATACTGCAACCTTCCTTATCTTCATGGAATACGCTCGCAACGCAGTCAGAATGTCGGCCTTGATGAAGCAGCAGAGTATCTTTGTCTATACCCACGACTCTATCGGACAGGGAGAAGATGGGCCGACTCACCAACCGGTTGAGCAGCTCGCAAATCTACGTACTACGCCGAATATGTCGGTTTGGCGTCCCTGTGACAATGTGGAATCCGCTGCAGCCTGGAAGGCCGCGATCGAAAAGCAAAACGGGCCAACTAGTCTAGTTTTCTCCAGACAGAATCTTCCGCATCAGGCGCGTAGCGATGAACAAGTTCAGGCTATTTCGCGTGGGGGCTATATTCTTAAAGACTGTGAGGGGGAGCCGACGGTAATCGTTCTGGCAACCGGCTCGGAAGTCGCGATTAGTCTAGCTGCTGTGGAAAGCCTGCAGTCTGAAGGCGTGAAGGCTCGTCTCGTGTCAATTCCCTGTGTCGACGTATTCGAAGCGCAAGATGCTGAGTATCAGGAGCTGGTATTGCCGAATGCAGTACGCCAGCGCGTAGCGGTCGAAGCCGCTGGAGTTGATTATTGGCGCAAGCTGGTAGGCCTAGATGGCAAAGTTATCGGCATGCACTCGTTCGGTGAGTCTGCGCCAGGCGCGGTGTTACTGGAACACTTTGGCTTCACCGCTGAGAATATTATTGCTTCTGTAAAGTCTTTCGGCTCGTGAGCCTATTGGCGATCAGTAATCAGCTAGTTTTCTCAGTAGGGTAAATACAGATGAGCTATCGCATCGCAATTAACGGATACGGCCGCATAGGTCGTTGTGTGCTGCGAGCGTTCTACGAATCAACTAACTATGCCGACATGCGACTCGTTGCGATCAACGACCTTGCCGACATCGCTAATCTTTCTCATCTCACTCGCTATGACAGCACCCACGGTCGTTTTTTGGGAACGGTCGAAACGAGTAACGAGGCATCTGAGAAGAAGCTAATCGTGAATGGCGACGAGATTCGTGTATTCAACGAGCCGGACATTGCGAATCTCCCTTGGTCGGATCTCGATATTGATTTGGTTATGGAGTGTAGCGGCGCATTCAAAGATCGCGCAACGGCCCAGCTACATATCGCGGGAGGAGCCAAGAAAGTTTTGTTCTCACAACCCGCGGAGAGTGACGTCGATGCTACTTTGGTTTACGGCAGCAACCACACAACGCTCAAGCCCGATGCGGAAATAGTATCGAATGCATCCTGCACAACGAATTGCATCGTTCCGGTTCTGAAAGCTCTAAACGAAGCGTTTAAGATCGAAGCGGGCAGCATTACTACTATTCATTCGGCGATGAACGACCAGCCGGTAATCGATAGCTACCACGATGATGATCTGCGCAAGACTCGAAGCGCCATGCAATCAATAATACCAGTCGATACAGCTTTGGCTAAGGGCATAGAAAGAATTCTCCCTGAGCTAACTGGCTTACTCGAAGCGCAGGCGATTCGAGTTCCAACGCTGAATGTTTCCTTGATGGACCTAACGTTGACTGTAGCCTCGAATACTAGCGTAGAGGAAGTAAATCAGGCGATCATCGATGCCAGCGCAAGCCTGCCGGCGAATGTTCTTGGCTTCACCGATGAGCCGCTTGCATCTTGCGATTTCAATCACGATCCGCGTTCAGCCATCGTCGACTTAAATCAGACAAGCGTAGCGAACGGAAAATTGATTAAGCTATTCGTTTGGTTTGATAATGAATGGGCTTACGCGAACAGAATGCTAGACGTAGCTCAGTACATAAAATCAATTAAATGAAGAGCCAATGCAACCACTACTTGGAATAAGTCACTAATGTCATTTTTACGCATGGATCAACAAAACCTCGAAGGAAAGCGGGTTCTTATACGCGAGGATCTTAATGTTGCTATTAGTTCTGGGGTGATTAGCAATGACACTAGAATCAGAGCTGCACTGGCCACCATCGAAATGGCGAGAGCAGCGGGTGCGGAAGTAATTATCATGTCGCACCTAGGCCGACCGACCGAAGGGCTGCCCATAAGCGAGCAAGAAGAATTCTCGATGCAACCAGTTGCCGATAGGCTGGCGAAGTTGCTCGGCTGTACAGTCGAGATTAACCGCGACTACTTACTTACGGCTCCTGCTAGCCGAGGTGCTGGCAGCGTTACATTGTTGGAAAACGTGCGTATCAATGCCGGCGAGAAGGCAAATGATGATGCCCTTGCTAAACGCTATGCGGCCTTGTGTGATGTATTCGTAATGGATGCATTTGGCACAGCACACCGTGCACAGGCCAGTACTCATGGCGTGGCGAAGTACGCGGCTGTTGCCTGTGCAGGCCCATTACTTGCCAGTGAGCTTGATGCTCTGGAGCGTTCTCTCAAGAGTCCAGAGCGGCCCATGTTAGCGATAGTCGGAGGGGCGAAGGTCTCGAGTAAGCTCGACGTACTGAAGAACCTATCGACCAAAGTTGATCAGCTCATAGTGGGTGGCGGGATAGCGAATACCTTTCTAGCAGCGAGTGGCATCAATGTAGGCAAGTCCTTGTATGAGCCCGATCTTGTCGACACGGCTAAGGCATTGATGACTACGGCTTCTATTCCAATGCCGACTGACGTAATCGTAGCGAAAGAATTTGATTCAAAAGCCGTCGCCGTAACAAAATTAGTTGCAGAGCTCGAAGACGATGACATGATCCTAGATATAGGGCCGGCGACAGCGATGCATTTCGCAGAATTAATCAGCAACATGAAAACGATAATCTGGAATGGGCCAGTTGGCGTCTTCGAATTTGAGCAGTTCTCAAGCGGCACGAAGTCCGTAGCGAATGCCATCGCAGACAATGCCGGCTTCTCTATTGCAGGCGGTGGTGAGACTATTGCAGCAATAGATAAGTTTTCAATTACCGACAAGATTTCCTATATATCAACTGGAGGCGGCGCGTTCTTAGAGTACGTACAGGGCGCAGTATTGCCCGCTGTTGAAATCCTAGAGCAAAGAACTGACTAACTAATTATTAAATTTACAAATAACTAACAAAGAACAGATAAGAGAAGTGAGGACGAATCATGGCACTAATTAGCTTAAGACAATTGTTAGATCACGCTGCAGAGCATAGTTACGGAGTTCCGGCTTTCAATGTGAATAATCTTGAACAGATTCGCGCGATAATGGAGGCGGCTGACGAGGCGAATAGCCCTGTCATTCTTCAGGCCTCGGCAGGCGCGAGAAAATACGCCGGGTCAAATTTTTTGAAACATCTTATTCAGGCAGCGATCGAAGAATTTCCACATATACCTATTGTTATGCATCAGGATCATGGTGTTTCACCTGCAGTCTGCCAGCGTTCGATTCAGCTAGGCTTTTCATCGGTAATGATGGACGGGTCCTTAGGTGCGGATGGCAAGACGCCCATGGACTTCGACTACAACGTTAAAGTTACTAAGACCACGGTGGACATGGCACACGCCTGCGGCGTATCTGTAGAGGGTGAGATCGGTTGCCTAGGTTCGCTCGAGACAGGCATGGCTGGCGATGAAGATGGAAGCGGCGCAGAAGGTAAGCTAACGATGGCGCAGATGCTAACCTCTGTAGAGGAAGCTTCAGACTTCGTGGAAGCGACCGGTGTTGATGCCCTGGCGATAGCGGTAGGTACTAGCCATGGTGCTTACAAGTTTAGTCGTCCGCCAACGGGAGACATTTTAGCGATAGAGAGAATAAAAGAAATTCACGCAAAGATTCCAAACACTCATCTAGTAATGCATGGATCTTCTTCGGTGCCACAGGAATGGTTGGCAACTATCAATGAGTTCGGTGGTGAGATACCAGAAACCTATGGCGTTCCAGTTGAAGAAATTCAGGAAGGTATCAAGCACGGCGTGCGTAAAGTCAATATCGATACGGATCTACGCCTTGCATCCACAGGTGCTACACGCAAATTCCTCGCTGAAAACAAGTCTGAGTTCGATCCAAGGAAATTCTTGATTCCAACAATGGAGGCAATGAAGTCTATCGTGCTTGCACGACTTGAGTCCTTCGGAACAGCAGGCCAGATCTCGAACATCAAGAAAGTCTATAACCTAGAAGAGATGGCTGATCGTTATTCTAAATAGGCGATAGTTGAAGTGTGAAGCCCGAACAATGCCTGAAGGAAAGTGAGTGCGGATGATCAGTAAGGTCGATGCTAGCGAGCTAAGAAAAAGCCTGAAGGCAATAGAGTTTTTGCAGGGTAGGGCCGAGTCGAAGTTCGAGATCGGCGTGGCGGCAGAGAAGCAGTATGCCGCGTACATGCGATACTACGGGCTCAACTTCTCAGAACTAGAGCCTGACCTTAGGGACACGCGATCGAGTATAGGAACCTTCACTAGCGGAGCCTATGAATTAGTTTGTCAGCACTTTCTGCCCGCAGTAAGCCCGCCTCGTAAGACTGCATTTCTGTTGCATGGCTATTTCGATCACGCTGGTCTGTATCGGCATTTGATTAATCATTTGCTTAGACAGGGCATCGCCGTCGTTATTTTTGATCTGCCGGGTCATGGGCTGTCTAGTGGAGCGACGGCAAGTATTGGATCATTTGAAGAATACAGCGAGGCCTTGGTCGAGTGCCTGAACCTCGCCAAAGTACAGCAAGTGGCAGCACCGTGGATTGCTATAGGTCAAAGCACTGGCGGAGCTATTTTTATGGATGCGCTGCTGGAGCAGAAAATCCAAGACGATTTTTCGTTTCAAGAGTTTATTCTTCTCGGACCGCTGCTGCGGCCGAAGCACTGGTCATGGTCAAAGATTTTGTTCAGCCTGAGCAGATTGCTCCTAGCATCAACGCCACGAAAATTCGGCAAGAACAGTCATGATGTTGAATTTCTAAAATTCATCAAGAGTAAAGATGAGCTACAGAGCCGGGTTCTTCCCCGTGATTGGGTCCAGGCGATGATAGACTATATCAGGCGTTTTGAGGCGGCAGATTGCAATGATCAGCCATTACAGCTTATTCAGGGCAAGGACGACGGAACAGTTGAATGGGAAACGAATATTCCCAAAATATTAGCAAAGTTTCCAAGCTCTAAGGTCAATTGGATCGATGAGGCTGAACACCATCTAGTTAACGAATCAATTCAGTACCGCGAGCAAGTGTTTGCAATCATTGACCGAATATTAAAATAGTACCCTGCAACGGATAGTGCCAGTAACCTGATTCAATTTTTGCAGTGCCACTTCGCTATACTGCACGTCGATATCCATTACCACATAGCCAACGCGCTCATTTGTTTGTAGATACTGTGAGCTGATATTGATCCCGGTTTCCGAGAATACATTATTTATCTCGGAGAGGACGCCAGGTACATTCTCATGAATGTGTAAGAGGCGATGTTTCCCGGGGTGCGCGGGTAGTGTTACTTCAGGGAAGTTGACCGAGGCAAAGCTGGAACCGTTGTCGCTGTACTTAATCAGTTTCTCCGCGACCTCGACGCCTATATTTTCCTGTGCCTCCATCGTACTGCCGCCTACGTGAGGCGTGATGATGCAGTTATCGAATTGACGCAGAGGCGAAATAAATTCTTCTGCGTTCGATTTCGGTTCTTGCGGATAGACATCGATGGCAGCTCCGGCGAGGGCCTTGTTCTCAAGCGCGCTTGCTAGCGCATCGATATCGACTACTGAACCGCGAGATGCGTTGATTAGCACCGACTCGGGCTTCATCCAGCTAAGTTGCTCAGCTCCGATCATGTCTTGGGTTTCTGGCGTCTCTGGCACATGCAGAGTAACTACATCGCATTCCCGCATTAGCTGCTCTAGCGAATCTACTTGCTCGGCATTGCCAAGAGGCAATTTAGTCACTACGTCGTACAGGTAAACCTTCATTCCCATCGACTCGGCAAGTACGCTCAACTGTGAGCCGATATTGCCGTAGCCTACGATACCGAGCTTCTTTCCACGTGTCTCGAAGGAGCCCTTTGCAGCCTTCTGCCATATGCCTCGATGCAGTAGGGCATTCTTTTCTGGAATGCCTCGGAGCAGTAGAATGGACTGGCCAATGACTAGCTCGGCTACGCTACGGGTATTGGAAAACGGCGCATTGAAGATGGGTATGCCACGGATAAGCGCCGCATCCATATCAACCTGATTCGTTCCGATGCAGAAGCAACCGACAGCCTGTAGTTTCTTGGATGCTGCAAATACGGACTCGCTTAGTTGAGTCCGTGAGCGAATACCGATGAAATGTGCGTCGGCGACTTTCTCTGCGAGCTCGTCCCCCTCGAGCGAGGTCTTCAGGGCTTCGATATTCTCATAGCCCGACTTCTTGAGTGTGTCGATAGCGCTCTGGTGAACGCCTTCTAAGAGCAGAAATTTAATTTTCCGCTTTTCTAAGGACTTTGGATTCATAGGCTTAGCTTTTCTATTTTGGAGGCTAGCTGGGTCTAATTCGAGCTAGCTGGGTTTAACTTGAAGAATACATAGTAATTCTGGCTGCTGTGAGGGCATCAACTAAAACATTGATGGTATCTCATCGAGGGCGATGCCCAAAAATCTGGCGCATGGTAACATATTCTGCTTTTGCTATGCGCCGAGCCGCGCAATAATTCCAAACCTAGCTGGCAACAACACATCACTAGCAGAGATAGAGGAAAGGACAGAGACATGAATTGCAGTAAAGCAGAATTGTTGGAGAAACTAGTAGAGGTCGTGGGTGCAGATTGGGTCAAGACTGACCCCAATGACCTTGAGAGTTACGGCAAAGACTGGACTAAAGCCTATCCGGCAAACCCTGTGGCTATCGTACTGCCTAGCGATACAGGTGAGGTGATCGCGCTTGTCCAGCTGGCGAATCTCCACGAAATAGCACTAGTCCCGTCTGGTGGTCGCACCGGCCTGAGTGGCGGCGCGGTAGCCTCGAATGAGGAGCTGGTCGTTGCCTTCGACCGCATGAATAAGATTCTCGACTTCAATCTCGCCGATAGGCAGGCTGTCTGCGAACCCGGTGTGGTCACCGAGCAGTTGCAGCAGTATGCGGAGCAGGAAGGCCTATTCTATCCAGTTGACTTCGCGTCTTCTGGCTCCAGCCAGCTAGGCGGGAATGTCTCGACTAATGCGGGTGGCATTAAAGTTATTCGCTATGGCATGACTCGTGAGTGGGTTAAGGGGATGAAGGTAGTAACCGGTAGTGGTGAGCTTCTCGATCTAAACCGTGGTTTGAGTAAGAATGCGACCGGTTATGACTTCCGTCATTTGTTTACCGGAGCAGAAGGAACTCTTGGTTTCATAGTCGAGCTGACTCTGGCCCTTACAAACAAGCCTAAGGATCCGACAGTCCTAGTACTAGGTGTGGAAAAGATGGAGCCTATCATGCAAGTGTTGCAGGCATTTCAAGGCAAGCTCGATCTTACTGCCTTTGAATTCTTTTCAGAGAAGGCACTTAAGCATGTCATCGAAGAGAAACAATTACAGCGGCCGTTCGAGACGGAATCTGCTTTCTACGCACTAATCGAATTTGAAAATAATTCTGAGCAGGACATGGAAACGGCTATGAATCTATTCGAGACTTGTCTCGAGGAAGGTTGGATTGTCGATGGTACTATTAGCCAGAACAGTACGCAGGCAAATAATTTGTGGCGGCTCAGAGAAGACATATCGGAAACAATTTCAAAGTTCACACCTTACAAGAATGACATCTCGGTTAAGGTTTCGAAAGTTCCAGAATTCTTGCAGGAAGTTGACAGCTTAGTCACTTCTGCTTATCCCGATTTCGAAATTATTTGGTTTGGCCATATCGGCGACGGAAATGTTCATCTGAATATTCTCAAGCCGGACTCCTTGGCGACACAGGAATTTTTTACAGAGTGCGCAAAAGTTTCCGATCTGGTTTTCGAAATCGTAGAGAGACACGGCGGAAGTATTTCGGCCGAGCACGGCGTTGGCTTGTTAAAGAAGCCATTTCTACACTATTCACGTAGTGCCGTAGAGATAGCCACAATGAAAGCGATAAAGAAAATATTCGACCCTAAAAATATTATGAACCCTGGAAAGCTCTTCGATTAATGTAAGCCTTAATGTGGCGAATAAGCTCACTATGATGGTGCGGGGCCGCTTGTTTACTGCCCTAGACAAGGGGTGAGAAGCCTCAGCCTGCCCTACGAAAGGCCGTTACAATGTGCGATATTTAGAGTTTCCATCTACGTATCTATAGGTATACACTAATTATTCGGTCGACTTTTCGCCGGGGGAACGCTTTGATTGGCGTTTCGATTTCTAAAAATTTTAAGAACGAGAAACAAGTATGTCAGATTCAGTTGAGGGTACCGTTAAGTGGTTTAATGACGAGAAGGGTTTCGGCTTCATAGAGCAGGAAGGTGGCAAAGATGTATTCGTGCATTTCAGCGCTATCAATGGCTCAGGAAGAAAAACTCTTCAAGAAGGTCAGAAAGTAACCATGGATGTAACCCAAGGCGAGAAAGGTCCTCAGGCAGAGAACGTAAACCCAATTTAGTCAGGTCTTCAACGATCGTAGCTAAGTGGACTAGCCGTCAATATTTGCTGGGATAGGGGAAGTAAGTGAACACTCGCTCTAGATTTTTGTCTTGATTAGGCATTACAAATCTGGAGAGCAGTACTTTCTATTTTTCCAAAGCAATTAGCCGCACTTTCTTTCATCTTCAGGGCAGGTATGTCTTGACCCCCGCGCTTGTGCCTAACAACAAGCGGTTAGCCCCTCGTTCTGCGAAAAGCCCATTACATACCACGCCGGTTATCTGATTGAGTTGAGTTTCTAGTTTTCTCGGATCGAGGATCTCGAGATTATAGATATCGAGAATATTGTTACCGTTATCGGTTACACAAGCTTCTCTATAGACAGGGTCACCGCCGAGCTTCACGATCTCTCTAGCGACATAGCTGCGTGCCATTGGTATGACCTCAATGGGCAAGGGGAATTTACCGAGTACTGGCACCAGTTTCGATTCGTCCGCGATGCATACAAATTCTTCAGATGCAGCAGCAATGATCTTCTCGCGAGTTAATGCAGCTCCTCCCCCCTTGATGAGTTGTAAGTGCTCATTGGTCTCATCGGCACCATCAACATAGACACGTAAAGGTCCGGCACTATTAAGTTCCATTACGGGAATGTTGAGTTCTTTTAGCCGCCTAGCAGATTCTTCGGAGCTCGCAACAGTGGCGTAAATTTTATGTTGAATTTTACCGAGTTCAGCGATAAATAGATTTGCCGTGGATCCGGTGCCTACACCGATAACGGTGTCCTGCTCCAGCAACGATTCCACATATTCAAAGGCGGTTCGTGCTACGGCTTGCTTAAGCTCATCTTGTGTCATGCTAATCCCCGTTTATTTCATTTCTGCGGAAGCAACTTGCCCCAGCAGTTGACCCATTACAACACCGGAGGTGGCTTCCAGCGAAGATTCAAATTCCATTGTGCCATGTGGAAACAACACAATGGCAGTAGAACCGAGACGAAATCTTCCTAACTCGCCACCTAATGGAAGTTCCACGGCTGGCGCTTGATTCCTGTAGTCGCTTACTTGAATCGCGCGCTTCCCCTTAGTTGGGCAAACCTCCCCTGCCCAGACAGTATCTATTCCGGCGACAATCATAGCGCCAACTAATATGACGGCCATCGGACCCACCTCTGTATCGAAGAGACAGATGAGTCGTTCATTTCTAGCAAATAAATTAGGGACGGAATCGGCCGTCGTTTGATTGACTGAGAATAGCTCGCCGGGCACATAGACAGTCCTCTGCAGAACCCCAGCCATCGGCATATGCACGCGATGATAGTCTCTGGGAGATAGATAGATCGTGGCGAACTTGCCTCCCCGAAATAGCCCTGCCATCTTCGCGTCACCAGCCAGCAGGCTCTCGCAGCTATAGTGTCTTCCCTTTGCTTGCAGAAGATTGCCGTCCGAAATATCTCCCAGCTGACTAACCGCGCCATCGGCAGGGCACACTATCGCGCCTCGAGCATCGGCAAGTGGCCTAGCGTTAGCTTGTAATTCCCGAGTAAAGAAGGCATTGAAGTTTGCGAATTTCTCTATCTCTTGAATTTTCGCCTGATTCAGATCCACCTTATAACGCTTGATGAAGGCGCGAATAAACAGCTTACGCAAACGGTAGTTCTGCGCCAATAATCCCACCCCTCGGGATAGCAGGTGATGAGGAAGGAGGTACTGGAATAATATGAATAGGCGTGACATAGAAAATCTTCAATTAGAAATGAGTTCTGTTAGTACTTTTAATAAATTACTTCTCAATCGGTACTTCTAAATCGTTTCCCCACTCTGACCATGAGCCATCGTAAGCCTTTATGTCATAGCCAAGCGCCTTGCCGACAAGATACGTTAAACCTGAGCGATGATGAGTTTGACAATGTGTCATTATTTTCTTGTCTTTACTTATGCCCAGCTCATTAAGTTGTCGCTCTATTTCTGGCAAGGGCTTAAGACGTAAGTCGTTCTCTCTGTCTTGAAGGTCAAGCCAGTTAAGATTTACAGCGCCTGGAATATGTCCATTTCGCAACGCGGTTATCTTTGTTCCATTAAATTCCTCAGAGGCTCTAGCATCCCAAACTATCGATTCAGCATCATCGATGCTAGCTAGCACCGCATCTTTTGAGACAAGTAACTCCTCGCGAAGTTTTACTGAGAACTTAGTAGGTTCTGCTGTTGTTTCGTCGGTGTTTGCATTCGATAGCGGGAAGCCCATCTTCAACCAAGCACTAAGCCCACCGTCAAGATAAGAATAATTTTCGTGTCCAATGATGTCTAGTGTCCATATTAACCGGCCAGCCCAGCCTCCGCCTTCATCGTCGTAGACAATGATATGTTTGTCGGAGCTCAATCCAATTCTTGAGAAGAGTGCATCTAACTTATCTTTAGTTGGTAATTTACCAACGGCGGGCTTTACACCACAGATCAGCTCAGCGGGCTCAATTAAAACCGAGCCAGGAATATGATGAACATTAAACACGGACTGCTGCATGACAGCGACGAGTAGAATGTCGTCATGAGTCGGCGATTCTTTGAGTGTCTCTGGGGATATTAGGAGTGGTAGCGTAGCCATTCTTATTTAGTTCTTCTAAGTTTGTTCATTCAAGGAATCGACAATACGGAAATAGCTCTCCACGCGTTCGACAGCAATCTGGCCGGCCTCTAGGGCAGTCTGTATTGCGCAACCGGGCTCCGTTCTGTGTGAGCAATCTCTGAACTTGCAGGCACCGGCAAACGGCCGAAATTCTATGAACCCTGCAAATACCTGCTGTTTATCTATGTGTCCGAGGCCGAACTCTCGAATACCGGGTGAGTCTATTAGATCGAATCCGGGCATATGATACAGGGAAGAGGTCGTAGTGGTGTGAGTGCCCCGATCCCAGGTCTCCGATAGTGGCGCCACATCGGCGAGCTTGCCGTTACTGAGCTTGTTTAGCAAAGAGGACTTACCTACGCCGGACTGCCCGACTAAAATTGTTGTCTGCGTAGCCAGGGCTTGCTCCAGCTCATCCATGCCTCGTCCATCTTGGGCAGACACCTTGTAGACAGGGTAGCCAATATTTTCATAAGACGACAATATATTGTCCAACTTGTCTAGTTCTTCCTGTTCGAGCAGGTCTAGCTTGTTCAATACTAATACGGCAGTCAATTGCAGTTGTTCTATTGCTACTAGATAACGATCTATAAGGCTTACATGAGGGGTTGGAGATGAGGCGAATACGACGAGCACACAATCTATATTGGCAGCCATTGCCCGGAACTGGCCGTCGGCGTTAGGGCGGCCGAAGCAGTTTCGACGTTGACCTAGGGCTAGGATTACACCGCCATCCGCACCGTCGTCTGACCAAACCACCAAATCGCCTGTTACCAGTTTAGGCAAATTCGATCTCTGAGTGCAGCGAATAAGGCGGCCCTCATCCTCGGCTAGAAGAGACTCAACATCTACATGTTGCCCATAATGGCTAATAACCCGGCCATTGCATTTTTCTAGCGATGTTTGCCCATCATCAGAGCCGAGACTCTCCTGACCTAGCTCTTTGCGTTGGTTCTGGGAGATGCGCGCCAACTGCTGTTTGCTTAATCTTCTTTTACTCATCGATAGGCAGTAACTAACATCATAGTGTGGCTAACTATTCAGGAGTGATTAAAGGATAAGATTATTGCATATTCCACTGGGGGAAGCTTTGCTACAATCGTCCTGCACTGGATAAATCACGTCACAATGATCAACGCTTACCGCAGGAAATCGGAATGGATAAAAGTTTGAATCTAATTTGGCTCGATCTTGAAATGACAGGTCTAAAGCCGGAGTCAGATCGCATCATCGAAATCGCAACCTTGGTTACAGATGCCGATCTCAATATCCTTGCCGAGGGTCCAGTGCTTGCTATCAAGCAAGCCGATGCGGCATTAGATGCCATGGATGATTGGAATCAGCAACATCACGGAGCGTCGGGATTGATAGAGCGTGTGAAGAATAGCGATGTCGATGAAGACGAGGCGACCCGGCAGACAATAGAATTTCTGCTTCAGTATTCCTCGAAGAACTCGTCACCGATGTGCGGCAATAGTATCTGTCAGGATCGCAGGTTCATGGCGAACTACATGCCAGAGCTGGAAAACTATTTTCACTATCGAAATTTAGATGTGAGTTCTGTTAAGGAACTCGCGCGCCGTTGGAAGCCGGAAATATTAAAGGGCTTAGTTAAGCAGGGAGCGCATCAGGCAATGGAAGATATCAAAGATTCCGTTGCAGAGTTGAAGTACTACAGAGAACATTTTATCGGCGCGTAGAGCGGGTAGTGGGAATAAGCGATTAGGAATCGTGTTGCAGTAATGCCCATTCAATATGTTCATTCACCATATCTGAGACATTGTTCAATCGTGCGCGTAGCGCGCCGACTATTTCTTTTGAGCTTGGTGCATTCCCGAGAGCGACCGCTATATTGCGTAGCCAGCAATCGTAGCCGATTCTACGGATAGCCGACCCTTCGGTTCGATTTAGAAAATCACGCTCGGACCAGCCAAATAACTCTACTAGTTTAGCATCGTCTAGACTATTTCTTGGCGTGAAGTCTTTCTCTTCTGTTGGCTTAGAAAATTTATTCCAAGGACAGACTAGTTGGCAATCGTCACAGCCATAGATTCGATTCCCCATTGGTTTTCTAAATTCTACGGGGATAGATGTGCGCAGCTCGATTGTTAGATAAGAGATGCAACGCGTAGCGTCCAATAAATTAGGTTTTACGAATGCGTTTGTTGGGCAAATATCTAGGCAGGCAGAACAACTGCCGCAGTGATCCGATACTTGCTCATCAACGGGTAGAGGAAGATCAGTAAACAACTCTCCGAGAAAGAACCAAGACCCCGCCTGCTTGTTGATAAGCATCGTGTTCTTGCCTATCCAGCCCATTCCAGATTTTTCGGCGAGTGCGCGTTCAAGCACAGGGGCGCTATCTACGAAGGCGCGATAACCAAACGGCCCCGCAACATCTTGAATTCTTCTAGCGAATTTTTGTAGCCGCTTGCGCATAAGCTTGTGATAGTCGCGGCCTCTAGCGTAGCGAGAGACGTAGGCTTTGCCAGTGTTCTGCATGGAATCGAGAGAATCTTCCGAATCTAATGCATAGTCCAAGCGAACGCAGATAACACGGATCGTGCCGGGCACCAGTTGTTCTGGATGGCAGCGCTTGTCGTGATTTTCCGCCATATAGGACATGGCGCCGTGGTAGTTCCTATCTATCCAATCTTCTAAGTGATGCTCGTACTTGCTTAGGTCGATATCAGTTATGCTTACTTCTTGGAAGCCAAGCTCGACGCCCCAGTCCTTAATGTCCGTGGCAAGTTTTTTGAAATCGATCTCAGTCATTTAGAAATTCTACTTAGGGTTCACAGAAAATTAGGGTTCACAGAAAATTAGAGTTCACAGAGAATTTTAGCAGCCTGTTGCAAGGTGCTGTCGTCTTTGCAGAAACAGAAACGAATAACTTTCGTTGCTGGAGGTTGCTCATAGAAAGGAGATAAAGGAATAGCGGCGACACCTTTCTCTTGCGTTAAATAGTTGACGAACTCCACATCGTTCTTGTCGCTAATCTCACTATAGTCTACTAGTTGAAAGTAGCTGGCCTTAGAGAGAGTGAATTTTAATCTAGATGGAGCGATTAAATTGCAGAAGCTGTCTCGCTTATGTTCATAAAAATCTGGAAGCTCGCGAGTATGTTCGGGGCATTCAGCCATAAAATCTGCGATAGCATATTGCACAAAACTAGATGTCGTAAAAGTAACAAACTGGTGAATTTTACGAAATTCTAATGTTAGTGCTGCTGGCGCAACGCAATAGGCGAGTTTCCATCCAGTGGCATGATAGGTTTTGCCAAAGGAAAAAACGGCAAAGCTCTTCGTGCGTAATTCCTCATGTCCCAATATGCTTTCGTGTTTTATCCCGCCAAAGACCATGTGTTCATAGACCTCGTCAGAGAGAACCAAGATGTCATAGTCTCGAATTAGCGCGGCGAGTTTATCAAAGTCGGACTTGTTTAATATGCTGCCGCAGGGATTGTGGGGCGAATTAATTATAATCAGTCGGGTTCGGGAGTTTATAGCCTGCTCTAGGCGGTCCCAGTCCATGCCGTAGTCAGGCAGCGTAAGTGGGATGTGAATTGTTTTGCCGCCTGCCAACTGTACAGCTGGCTCGTAGGAATCATAAGCAGGGTCGAAGACAATAACCTCGTCGCCTGTAGTCACGACAGCATGAATAGCATCGAACAATGCTTCGGTGGCTCCAGAGGTGACTGTTATTTCTGTTTCCGGATCGGCAGTGCAGTCGTAGTAGTCCTTAAGCTTGTTGGCAATTTGCTGCCTTAGTGAGGGAATACCGGCCATCGGTGGGTACTGATTCTTACGATCATTCAGGTGCAGAGCGACTAATTCTCTCAGTCGTTCTGGGCAATCGAAATCTGGAAAGCCCTGGGAAAGATTAATAGCGTTATAGTCTTGCGCCATCTTCGACATGACGGTGAAGATGGTGGTTCCGACGGTTGGTAGTTTACTCTGCAAAACTTCACCTCAATGAACTGGCAATCTATTCTAACTGATTGCCTAGCTGAAGTGATATCTAGGAAGGATGAGGGAGCTAGAGGCCCGGTACGCGAGTAGGATACTGCCCCTGAAACGCCGAGAGCCGCTATGAACCCAATAAGAATGTCTTACTTCTGTAGCCACTCGTTAAGGTCGATAATATCCTGCGGCGTTAGTACTCCGGCTACTTGTCGCAGTAGCAGAGAGTCTATAACGTAGTTGTAACGGGCGTCAGCGTACGAGCGAAGCGCGCGGAACAGATTTTCTCTAGAGAGCAAGACCTCTACGATGTTTCGTGTTCCAACCTCGGCACCTAATTCGGTGGCATCTAGGGCGCTCTGTGCGGAAGTAATAGACTGCTGCCGTTGCGCGATAACCAGCACATCTGTGTTAACACGGCGGTAGGCGTTGCGGATATTTTGTATAAGTTGACGCTCGGCAAGATTCAGCGATTCCTGCGCGGCGACAACATTGTATTCGGCAGCTCTTCTTCTGGAGCGAACAGCGCCGCCTGAATAGATTGGAATGCTAAGATTGAAAGCCAATGAGGTTCGATCGTTGGCACCGCCACCAATCTGAATACCTTGGCTGTTAATGGGGGCCGTTACACTGTGTCCAAAATTGCCAGTGAAATCGATAGTAGGCAGATGATCGGATTTCCTTGCCTTTAGATTCTTCCGCGATGCCTCCAAGTTGTACTCCGCGGCTGCGATGAAAAGATTATTATCTTTCGCCTGCGTTTCCCAATCTTTTAGGCTTCCATCCACCTCTATAATCGGAAAGTCTTCTCGAAGAATCTCAACAGTGGGGTGCGGCTGCCCTGTAATAGCTTCAAGCGCTTCGTAGCGAGATCGGAGAAGGTCTTGCTGCAGTATCGTAGTGTTTTGGGCCAAGTCGTAAGCGGCCTGGCTGTCATACACATCAGTAATCGCGACTAGGCCAACTTCTTCTCTCTGCCGAGTCTGATCCAATGAGCGTAGTGCTGCCTCCTCTTCTTGGATATTCGTATCCAGTGTATCGATGGCGCGCAATACGTCGAAATACGCAATAGCCACTCGCATAATCAGGTCTTGTTCCTGTGCCGCCAGATTTACCGCGGCAGCCTTGTCCCGTGCCTGTGCAGACTTATAGCTATACCAATTTGCTAGATTTACGACGCTTTGAGTGAGATTCATACCCCAGCTGTGATTGTTGATGCCTGGTCTGAAGCTGTGGTCATCTTCCCTTAGTATCAGCGGTGCACCAGTATCTGGATCGAGGACGGTGTTATAAAGTGAATCAGTTGGGCCACTGGTTAGGCGCGAGGTAGATCCGCCAACACCAAGAGAGGGTAGTAAGGACGAGCGGCTCTGAATCACGCTCTCCCGGTTCTCGCGATAGCTGGCCTCGGCCTGCCGTAGCGTGGGGTCATTCTCCAGCGCGAGCTGCAGTATTGACAGTAAGTCGTTGCCATAGCTGAATGAGCTGGTCATGCAGCTCAAAGCTAGAATTCCAAAATACTTCGCTGATTTGCCCATAATCTTTGACCTTCTTAATGTACTAATACAATGTAATGTTCAAATGCCTGAGAGCTTGCTAAACAGCTGTTTAACTAGGGGTTTCGCATGACTATCTTGAAAGTAGACGGCATTCTACACTCTTGTAACAAAAACTGACAAACTAAGCCTACGCATTTGCGACAGTTGACCTTATTGCACTATTAAGCGTTTATTTCGCACTCTAACTCCCGCGGAGACGGCGTTCTTTAAGGCATCTCCAGATAACTAGATAGTGCATCTAAACAGGAGTGAGCGAGCTTTTTGCTACGCTCACCCGACCATCCATAAACCTCATCCGGCGTTGCAGTCGTATCTTTGAAAGGCATTTCTAAAGTCATGGCAAGACAGCCATGTGTTGCCGCAATTTGCGCGGCGCTCATGCTTAGATTGGCAGTGCCCGGAGTCTTCGGTGGATAACCCTTCTCCGTTTGAAAGTCTGCGTTCAACTCGGCCAGCTTATTCTTGTAGAAATCCAAGCCTGCTTGCTTAGAAGCGTCCCAGTCTGCAAGGCCCTCGGTGCCAGCAATGAAACAATAGGGCAAGGATTCGTCGCCGTGAACATCAAGCATGAAATCCGCCCCAATCTCGTTGATCGCCTGTTTCACGCAATAGACTTCCGGGCTGGTATCAATCTCAGGATTCTCCCATTCTCTATTTAGGTTTCTGCCTGCGGCATTCGTACGTAGGTGGCCGCGTCTACTTCCATCTGGATTCATATTCGGAACCAAATAGAGATCACACTGACTCAGGAGTTTATTAATTCCTGGATCGGACTCATCAATAAGGCGTTCGATGCAGCCTTCCATCCACCATTCGGCCATAGACTCGCCTGGATGTTGTCTAGCGATTATCCAACACTTTTTCTTGGGGTGTTCATTCGTATCGAGCGAGAATTTTAGTAAGTCTATATCTTGACCATCCAGAGTCTTACCAACAACACGATGCGAGCAACGAGGTGACAGCTGGCTGTTGGCGACTAGATCGGAGTGACGTTCCATTGAGTACGGTGCGAAATAGGCGAAGTAGACCGAATCATATTCGGCTTGAAAATCGATAGTCATCTTGCCATTTTCAAGGGAGGTTGGATGGCGCAACCAATTCTGGCGATCATAGGAATAACAAACCCGGTAGCCCTCAAACCCGAGAGGATAGGCGGCACTGCCAGCGTTAAGGATATGCAGAGTGCAGGGCGTAGCTTTTACGCCGCTCAGCCGGAAATAGAACCATTGGTAAAATTCCGACTCAGCATCCGGACGAATCTCCAGTTGTATATCACTGGCGTTAGCACAGCTTACTACTTCAATATTGCCTGCATCAAAGTTCTGGCTTATCTGCACAATCTTCCTCTCTTCAAAAAAACTGTTTGATTTTAGTAATTTAGCGCTTGTTAGCTTACTGATATTTGTTATCATTGCCGACCCTTTTTTTTAGTTAACGAGAAATCTTATGTCGGTAATCACTGACAACTTAAACATCGCCTCCAACGAAGCCCTAATTACTCCAGGGCAGCTAACATCTGAATTGCCTCTTAAAGGAGCAGCTCTGGAATCGGTGCAGCTAGCACGTAATACCATCTTCTCAATTTTGGATCGAAGCGATCCGCGCTTGTTTGTGGTTGTTGGCCCCTGTTCGATTCATGACACCGAAGCCGCTCTCGATTACGCGAAGAGACTTAAGGAGTTGGCCGAAAAAGTACAGGACACACTCTATATTGTGATGCGAGTCTATTTTGAGAAACCTCGAACGTCGATTGGCTGGAAGGGGCTAATTAACGATCCGTATCTCGACGATTCGTTCAAGATCGAAGATGGGCTGCGTAAAGGCAGGAAACTACTACTCGATATTGTCGATCTTGGGCTACCTACTTCTACAGAAGCGCTCGACCCGATCTCACCACAGTACATGCAGGACATTATCGCTTGGTCTGCTATTGGCGCACGCACAACAGAATCACAGACGCATCGTGAAATGTCATCGGGACTATCTTCCGCGGTAGGGTTCAAGAATGGCACTGATGGTGGATTAACCGTAGCAGTTAATGCGATGCAGTCAGTTTCCAGTCCACACCGGTTTCTCGGCATCAATTCAGAAGGTCAGGTGTCAGTTGTAACTACTAAGGGCAACCCGTATGCGCATGTTGTTCTGCGCGGTGGCGGAAAAGGTCCAAACTACGATACTGTTCACGTTGCACTGTGTGAGAAAGCACTTCAGGAAGGTGGCGTGAGCAGCAACATCATGATCGATTGTAGTCATGCGAATTCGAGTAAAGACCCTGACGTGCAGCCTCTAGTGCTGAAAGATATTAGCCACCAAATTCTTGAGGGCAATAAGTCCATCATTGGCGTCATGCTCGAAAGTAATATCAACCATGGAAACCAATCTATTCCGAAAGACCTCAGTGAATTGAAGTATGGTGTTTCAGTAACAGATGCTTGCATGGATTGGCAGACGACTGAACAGGCGATTCTAGGAATGGCCGAGACCTTGAAAGACGTATTGCCTGCTAGATAACTATGTGAAGCTTAGAATGACGAACCGGGCTGGGATAGAAACTCCAGCTCTTCGGCCGTCGATTCTCTTCCCAGTATTTCGTTGCGGTGCGGATAACGGCCGAAGCGATCGATTATATTTTTATGCTTTACTTCAAAATTGAAGTTGTCTTCTAGGCCTGGTTGATCGAACAAGAATAGCGCGATGTCGTGTATCTCTTTCGACTCGCTATGCATAAAAGGCATGTAGAGAAACGCTCTCCTACTATTGTCTAATTCCTTATCGAACTTCTTCCTAATAGCTTCCTGCGCTAACACTAGTGCTAGAGTATCCGTCTCGAATGCTTTTGGAGTATCGCGAAACATATTGCGCGAAAATTGATCCAGCACAATTATTTCCGCAAGTGCATCTAAGGCGTGTTCGCGCCATGCATAAAGAAGGCCTTGTGTAGCAAGATGATGAGTTTCACCAAACTTGGCTCGGAGCAATTCATCGAACTCGAGATCCTTAATGAATCGTTGCTTCGGTTCAATGTCTTCAAACCAGAATTGAATAACGTCGGTGGCGGACAAGAGTTTTCCTAGAATACAAGATTGCTTATATTACTTTATCGACAGTAGCGCCACCATTATTAGAGCCTGTAGTTGTATTCTTCGTCGGCCATAAAAAAGGGGCTTTGATGGCCCCTTACGCGTAGTTTGAAGTTGAGTTTCAGTGGCCTAGGCACTATTGGCGTAGGCTATCTTCAGAGGTTCCTGCTCTCTGCGCCCTAGCGCCAGCCATTTCTGCACGAAGGGGTTGTCCAGCAGTGTTTGCATATAGCTGTGAGCATCTTGGCTGAGATCCGCCCCGTAAATACTGAAGCAGGCAGCAATCGGTGCGTACATACAGTCTGCAATTGAGAAGCGCTCGTAGAGATAGTTACCGTTCTCGCCAAACTTGCGGCGACAACAGCTCCATATCGCATCGATTCTTGCGATCTCGTCTAGAAGCTCTGGCGAGGGTTTGAGTTTATGGGAAGCTTTGCAATTCAGCGGCCAGTCCTTTTTCAGATGCGGGAATTCAGAATGAATCTCGGCGCTAGTGGATCTGGCGCTGGCACGCCGTCTCGGACTCGCGGGCCAGGCAGAGCCATCTATATATTGTTCCGAAATATATTCGCAGATAGCCAGAGAATCCCAGACCGTTACTTCTCGGTGTAAGAGGACAGGCACTTTCAACGAGGGCGAATAGGGGCCGAGTTTTTCTGCCGTATTGTCCTGATACAAAGTAATTTGAATTTCTTCGAAGTCCACGTCAAACATCTTGAGTAAGAGCCAAGGACACATGGACCAAGAAGAATAATTTTTGTTTCCAATTACAAGTCTAAGGTCATTCATTTTTAATAACTCCGAATTACGAACTAATCGTTTTATTAATGCTTGTATTTGAGCGGCTCATTCGCTAACCGGATTTTGCGTAAGCATAGAGGCACTGTTATCACGAAGGCGAACGATGACGCGACGATCAAAGAAATCGGATTCAATATTTTGCGTGGAATGTAACGGCTTCATCTCACCATGGGCGATCGTCTTGATCGAAGAGTTTTGAATGCCGCGGCTATTGAGAAATTGCTTCACCGAATTCGAGCGTTCACGGGAGAGTCTAAGGTTCAATTCTGGCTTGCCGTTTCTGTCTGCGTAACCGGTAATCTCGACACTGGCCATAGGCATCTGTTCCGCGATCTTAACTAGGCTTGCCAACTGCTCCTCGTAGTGTGCTTCTATCGTGCTGGAGCCACTGCGGAAATTTAGAGAAAGAATTGTATTATCGCAGCAGGGCGTGTTCGGTAATTGAATTTTGGCAGGATAGCTTCGAGCGCGGCTTAGCGATGACTGATCGAATTGCTGTTCGGCCAACCGATGTTTGGCTTGCATAGCCTGGCTCTCTTCTTGCAGTGCGGCTACACGTAGCTGACTTTTATAAAGGTCTGCCTGAAGTTCGCCGACCTCTGACTTGGCACGCCAGCCTTCGCCGAACAATGCGCCTAATGCTGCGCCGACAACAATGCCGGGAGGGCCACCTGCGAGGCCTCCGAGAACGGCGCCGCCAATGACCCCAGTAGCTTCTTCCTTCGATGATGAGTTCTGATAGTCAGCACCTTGCGAATCGGCAGCAGCCGTGGCTGAGGCGAGTGTGAGTATGAGAGCGAGAGAGATTTGCTTAATCATTTCAATAATCCTGTTTTTAGGTGGAACAAAGTTTGAGTTAATGACGTCTAATGTTTTGACTATAGGGTTTTGAAACGTCTAAGAGGCTCTAGCCCAGCGACGTCAGTGAGTGTATTAAACAGAATAGTTATTGCTCCAAGAGGCGCGGAAAAAGGCCATGTAGTGATTAAATATGGCAGAATCATGGCAATCGTTGCAGAGCGAGGATTGCCGCTCTGTTTAATTAGGCAATTCCGGTATAGTCGCCCTAAATCCCTTGCCTACAACGACTTAGAGAGCATGGCTTACAAAGATAGGAAGCAGAATGAGTAGACGAATAGCTATCGTTGAGGACGAGGCTGCAATCCGAGAGAACTATGCGGATGTATTGCGTAAGCAAGGCTACGAGGTACAGACATTCGCGAATCGTAAAGACGCGATGTCTGCATTTGATATTCGCTTACCGAATCTAGCGATAATCGATATCGGCTTAGAGAATGAAATAGATGGGGGGTTCACATTGTGTCAGGCGCTTAGATCGCTCTCAGATACATTGCCTATTATTTTTCTTACAGCGCGAGATAATGATTTCGATACAGTAAGCGGCTTGCGAATGGGCGCGGATGATTATCTGACAAAGGACATTAGTCTGCCGCATCTAACGGCTAGAATCGCGGCACTGTTTCGTCGGCTAGATGTGATCGACTTGCCTCCCTCGCCGGAAAGTTTATTACACAGAGGAAAGCTTGCGCTGGATATCGGTCGTCTTACAATTCAGTGGGACGGACAGCCGGTTGCTTTAACTGTAACGGAGTTCTGGATGGTTCATGCCTTGGCCAAATATCCGGGGCATGTGAAGAGCCGTCAGGTATTAATGCAAGAATCCAAAATATTCGTCGATGGCAGTACGATTACCTCGCACGTGAAAAGAATTCGCAAAAAGTTCATGCAGATCGATGAAGAGTTTGATTGCATAGAGACAGTCTATGGAATGGGCTATCGCTGGAACATTACACCTGAAACAGTCAGTTAGGGAGCCGCTGATCTTTTCTTTCAGAAATCCATTTGGGATTCGATTCAAGCTAGTATTCCTGTCGAGCTTCTTGCTAGTCATACCCTGGCTTGGTTATCAATATATTCTCGAGATGGAACAAGTGCTCAGGCGCGGGCAGGAACAAATCGTCCTCGGCACAGCACAAGCCCTAGCGACCGCACTTAATGAACGCCCAGAACTTTTCGATGAAGGAAGTTATACGCCGGCGCGGCAAAGTGAAGACCTTTACGTCTATCCGGTTTTCTCCGCGCTCTCTCTAGACGATGGCGCACTCACTGACTGGAATGAGTATCAGCAATACGAAGTTGAGTTCGGTGACAAGGATCAGCTGCATACTCCGCCGACCCCTTCTAGTTATAACGACCGCGATGCATCGTTAAGCTTTCGTAATATGGTCGGAGAGTACAATGGCTCGCTATATGCCTACTTCAAAGTAGTAGACGATGAAATCGTCTACCGCAGCCGCGATGCACTCAGCGTGCATCGTAGTGATTTCTTAGAAATCACTATGCTTTCGAAAGATGGAAATACCATTAAGCGTTATGTCATTGCTCCTCATGAGCCAGAGTTTCTCTATCCGTTTCAAGTAGCGGATGACTACAGCAATCCGATACACGAAGACAGGATAAGCGGTCAGTGGTACGAATCGAATGAGGGCTATGAGATCGAGCTGCAGATTCCCATGGGCATGCTGGGAGACCGGCTAGGCTTCGCCATCTTCGATGTAGATGATCATATTGAGCGCTCCATAAATAAGGTTGTGGCGACCTATCAGGCGACTGATTTAGAGCAGCTTGGATCTCTGCGTCTACCTACGCCTGAGATAGACAGGATCGTGGCTGGAATGGGGCACAACAATTCGCGCATTCAGGTCGTGGATAGAAGTGGCAGGGTACTCCTGTCTGTGGGGGATATTCAGTCGGCAATTGGACTATTGCTTACCTCAACTCCAGACGAGGCTCCTATCAATAAGTATTGGCTTTATGTGCAGAATAAAATTCTGAATCCACTCTATTACCAATTTCTTACCAGACCTAGAAACAACTTTATTGACGAGCTGTACTCTGATGTGACGCGAGAGGGCGCGCATATTAATGCGGCGCTTGAGGGCGAGGCGACAACGCAGTTTCGTACACTCGCAGATTCCGAGACGCGGCTTTTAGAGGCGGCGCATCCTATTCTTGCCAACGGCGAGGTCATGGGAGCAGTGGTGGTAGATCAGAATATGAATGGCCTCAGAACGTTTCGAAATCAGGCGATGGAGACGCTTTTCAATACCATGCTTGCGGTGATGTTGATCGTAACGCTGGGCCTATTTTTCTCCGCATCGAGAATCTCTTCGCGCATACGGTCATTGAGAAATCAGGCTGAGGGTATTATCGGGGAAACTGGCAGAATACAGAACACGATCGTCGCTACGCGAAATTCGGATGAGATCGGCGATCTGTCGCGCAGCTTTTCCACTATTGTTGAGCGGCTAACTCAATACACAGACTATCTCGAGAATATGTCTTCGAGGTTGTCTCATGAGCTGCGTACGCCAGTTACTGTGGTTCGCTCTTCTCTGGAGAATCTTGGCCTTACCGCGTCTGACCACGAATCGGCAGTCTATATTGAGCGCGCCGAAGAAGGCATTAGGCGTTTAAACTTAATTCTCACTGATATGAGCGAGGCAACAAGGCTGGAGCAGATGCTGCAAACATCTGAGAAGGAGAAGATAGAGTTGAGTAAGGTGCTTCCGGGTTGCGTGGAGGGATACAAGCTTGCCTATCCCGAGACTCGCTTCGATCTTGATATTAGTCCGCAGCCCATTTTTATTAATGGCGTTCCGGAGTACATAGCACAATTGTTAGATAAACTAATCGCGAATGCCGTCGATTTCTCTTACGCGGATCAGTCGGTCACGGTATTCAGTCGCGCATTGCGAGATCATGCAATCATCAAGGTTTCTAACGCAGGGCCGTATCTTCCAGAAGAAATGGAGGGCAGACTCTTTGCATCGATGATTTCCGTGCGCTCGCAAGAGAAACAAGATCAACCGCATCTGGGTATGGGCTTGCATATCGCTAGGTTGATCACCGAATTTCATGGCGGGCAAATTCGCGCAGAAAATAGGCAGGATAGGGAAGGCGTGGTAGTAACAGTTGTTATTCCGTTATTCTACCGCTGACTCATAGCAGTTCGGTTACTCTACTGTAACTTGGAAGAGTCACTGCGGGCAGGACATCTGTTCTCCGCTGACTCTGAAGAGTCAGCGGTAAGTAGGTCATCTACTCTCCGGTGTAGTACTTTTTCGCATTTTCTTTAACAACTGGCGAATCGGTTGACCAAGCATGGCAGGTATTTAATACAGCGGGACGCTTGTCACTAGCACCGACATCCAAATCTGCCTTATTCTTCCTGTTATTGAGCACCGGCCCGATTGTTTGCATCGCAACCGTCGCCATAGGAAACAGCAGTTCGGTCAGATGTGTGCAGCCTTGCACTCCACCAACCTTCAGTCTTATTTTCTTTCGCCACCCTGCTCCCATCTGTATACCGATCACTGAGCTATAGGCAGAAGTAATATTCGGGCACATCTCGTATGGGCTGTGTTCAGTCGCTGCCATGACATCTTGAATTACAAACTTGTCGTCGATGGTCACTCTGAGCAGCATTTCATGTAGTGGCTCACCTATGAGGATGTCTCCCCTCCAACTGTTGCTGAACTGATAAGTCTTCTTATCGGTCATGTGTGCTTCGATGTCCCA
>TARA_B110000858_G_scaffold101216_2_pt1 | contig 56885 bp, 48 predicted proteins | sample TARA_B110000858 | Tara Oceans TARA_B110000858 (sample SAMEA4398247) | marine metagenome | biome: Polar Biome; feature: [SRF] surface water layer (ENVO:00010504); material: water (ENVO:00002006), including particulate matter (ENVO:01000060) such as... | depth 5 m | reverse complement strand
ATCAAAGCTCTCTTTGAACCTCTATCTGCTGGAATCCCTCTATAATATCTCCCGCTTTGATGTCATTGAAATTCTTAATATTTAAGCCACAATCTGTTCCTTTTTTAACTTCCTTAACATCGTCCTTAAATCTTTTAAGAGACCCCAATTCTCCGGTATAGACAACAACAGAATCACGAATAATACGAATCTTAGAGCTTCTATTAATTGTCCCTTCCATAACCATGCAACCAGCTATAGTTCCAAACTTGGAAATTTTAAAAGTTTCTCGTATTTCTAAAGAGCATGTAATTTCTTCCTTAACGTCAGGAGACAACATTCCACCCATGGCTTCTTTAATGTCATTTATTGCATCATAAATAATACTATAAAGGCGAATTTCAATATCCTCTTTTTCTGCTAATTTCCTTGCCGAGCCAGCAGGTCTAACTTGAAAGCCCAAAATAATTGCCTTTGATGCTGTTGCTAATAAAACATCACTATCTGTAATGCCACCAACAGCCTTATGTATAATGTTTACTTGTATTTCTTCAGTACTAAGCCTTTGTAATGAATCTGAGAGAGCCTCGATCGAACCATCAACATCACCTTTCAAAACAATATTTAGCTCTTGGAAATCTCCTACAGCTAATCGTCTTCCAATTTCATCTAATGTTAGGCTTTTTTGGGATCTTACGGATTGTTCTCTTTGCAATTGCTGGCGTCTCGTAGCAATAGATTTAGCTTCTCGCTCATCGGTCATTACGATATAGTTATCGCCTGCTTGAGGCGCACCATCAAGACCTAAAATAGATACAGGAACTGATGGGCCTGCACCTTTTAGTTGCTTGCCTCGTTCATCCATCATTGCTCTTACCTTTCCTGAATATGGACCAACTAATATATAGTCTCCGACTTTTAAGGTGCCCGTCTCGTTCAGTAAAGTAATCACATAACCACGACCCTTGTCAAGGGTTGCTTCAATTACCGTCCCCTTTGCAAGTCTTTCAGGGTCTGCTTTTAAATCCAATAATTCTGCTTCCAGGAGAACTTTCTCCAGTAATTTGTCAACATTTAAACCGGTTTTTGCAGATATCTCTTGAGATTGAACCTTACCTCCCCAGTCTTCAACGAGAATATTCATTTGACTCAACTGCTCTTTAATTCTCTCCGGATTTGAATCTGGCCGATCAATTTTGTTAATCGCAAATACTACAGGAACATTTGCAGCTTGAGCATGACTAATAGCCTCTTTTGTTTGAGGCATCACTGAATCATCTGCAGAAACTACAATTATAGCAATGTCAGTAACTTGCGCTCCTCTTGCACGCATTGCCGTAAATGCCTCGTGCCCTGGGGTGTCAAGAAAAGATATTGCTTGTCCTTTAGGCAGTTGAACTGAATAAGCACCTATGTGCTGAGTAATTCCACCAGCCTCTCCGGCAATAACATTATCTTTTCTTATAAAATCTAATAAAGAGGTCTTTCCATGGTCCACATGGCCCATTACCGTGACAATCGGGGAACGTGATACAAGATTCTCTTTAATGTCTTCGTCATTAAAGACCTCTTGCATTTCTTCGTCAACAAATTCAACACTAAAACCAAATTCCTCTGCTACAATAGTTAATGTCTCTTTATCCAAACGTTGATTCATGCTAGCCATTATTCCCAAGGACATACATGTAGAAATGACATCCGCAGGAGAAACTGACATTTGATTGGCGAACTCTAGTAATGTGACAAATTCTGTAAGTTTTAAGACTTTTTCTCCTTCGATACGTTCAATTTCAGCCATCTCTTTAGCCTCTGTACGTTCCGCACGTTTGTCTCTTCTTATTTTAGAACCTTTTGACTTTTTGTTACCCCCTAACTTTTCGAGTGTTTCCTTTATTTTACGAGCAATATCCTCTTTAGAAACTTCAGCTTTTGGTTGAACTTTTGCATTACGTCCCCTTCCTGCTCCGAGACCTGGACGATTATTATCTCTACGTTTTGCTGCCCCGACAGTTGCTGCTCCCGTTGTTGTTCTTCCTCCTCCAGCGGCTGGCTTTTGCAAGCCCTCGGTTTTAATTCGCTTTCTTTTCCCACCCTCTCCTGGTGGTTTAGGTTTTTTAGCAAATTGCTTGAGATCGATGGTCACACCTGTAAGCTTAGGTCCATCAAGTTTTTTATACTGAGTCTTGTGATTTGCGTCCTCTGGGGCTTTACCCTCATCCGATGCACGTTTTTCATCTGCTAATGGTTTTGACACCTTTACCTCTTCTTTCCGGTCAACTTTGCTTTTTACAATAGATTCAGTTGGCTCCTTTTTTTCTGAAGTTTCTTTAACAGGTTGTTCCTTAACCTGTTCATTGGTAGAAGTTTTAGAGTCCTCAGAAGACAACGTTTCATCTTTAGCAGCAGGGGCAATTATTTCTTTTGAAGTTTTTGAAGGGTTTAAGTCTATTTTACCTGAAATTTTTGGGCCTTTAAGACTAGGCCCTACCCTAAATAATTCATTTTTAGGCTTTTCTTGCTCCTGACGTTCCGCATGAATTGCTTCTTTCTCTTCTCGTTTCTGTTGGATAAGAGTCTCAGCTTCGTCTTTTTTAGTCTTGTCCGAGGCAAAATTCTCAAGCAAAAATTCATATTCTTTTTGATTGATTTTTGAGTTGCGATTCTTATCGACTACATGGCCCTTCGATTTTAAATAATCGACAGCTGTATCAAGTCCGATATTCAACTCGCTGAGAACTTTACTAATTCGGTAATTACTCATATGTTATGAATTTTCGCTAAGCTTTATTTCTTTATTAATCTTCAAATTCTTTCTTAAGAACACCTCGAACTTCTTCAACTGTCTCAATCTCTAAGTCAGAACGTCTTGCTATATCCTCGGTCTCTACATTCAAAATGCTTTTGGCTGTATCATAACCGCTCTTGCGCAACTGCTCAATTACCCAGCCTTCTATTTCGTCAGAGAATTCTATCAATTCTACATCTTCCTCGTGAACAATATCTTCTCTGTAAACATCAATTTCATATTCCGTCAGCCTGCTTGCCAATCTAATGTTAGTTCCGCCCCTTCCTATAGCTAAACTAACTTGATCCGCAGGGAGATATACATCAACTTTTTTGCGCTCTTCATCCATAACTATATTGCTTATTTTCGCTGGAGACAGGGCTCTTTGAATAAACAACTGCTGATTAGTCGTGAAATTAATTACATCTATGTTCTCACTTCTGAGTTCGCGAACAATTCCATGAATCCGTGAGCCTTTCATCCCAACACAAGCTCCCACTGGATCAATTCTATCATCATAACTCTCTACCGCAACTTTAGCTTTTTCACCAGGTATCCTAACCACACCCTTGACAGTTATTATTCCATCAAAAACCTCTGGGATTTCTGTTTCAAATAATTTTGCTAAAAAATTATCTGCTGTTCTACTTAATAAGATAAATGGCTTTGTCCCTCGGATCTCTACAGATTTAACAATGGAACGAACAGTATCCCCTTTCCGGAAAAAGTCTTTTTCAGGAATCATCTCATCCCTTCTCAATATCAATTCATTTTGTTGATCGTCATAAATTATGATTTCTCTATTTCTTACGTGATGAACTTCTCCAGTTATTATTTCACCTTCCATGTCTTTGTATCGCTTGTAAAGCTCACCACTATCATGCTCTTGAACTTTTTGGACCAAAGTTTGACGAAATGCCAAAATAAATCTTCTTCCTAAATCGATCATTTTAATTTCTTCTGAAACTTCCTCGCCAACCTCAAAGTCAGGTTCAATTTTTATAGCCTCGCTGTAAGCTATTTCAAGATTTGAATCTTCAATAGACTTATCGTCAACAATAATTCGATTTCGCCATATTTCCAGATCTCCTTTGTCCGGGTTGACAATCACATCAAAATTTTCGTCACTTTCAAACTTCTTACGAAGTTGAACGCGAAATGCCTCTTCAATAAAAGACATAAGTGTGACTCGGTCGATGTTCTTTTCATCTTTGAACTCGCCAAATGATTCGATAATAGCTAAATTTTCCATAATTGAAAAAAATCAGAATTTAAAGTCTAAAATAATTTTTGATACATCCTTCAGAGGGATGGTTTTCTTTAAATCAACGTCCATTTTACCTTTTCCTTTAGGCTTAGGGACACGTTCAGTCCAGTGGAGCTCAATTTCCTTGCCGTCATAAGACTTTAAGGTTCCTTTTAGGGAATCACCGCTCTCCAATATATTCACTTTCACCAATCGACCAATACTCTTTTTATATTGCTCTGGAACTTTAAAAGGTGTAAACATTCCAGGAGAAGAAACTTCAATAGAATAATCTTCAGATTCATCACCTAAAGCATTTTCAATCGAGCGACTTAAATATTTTAACTGATCTACAGAAATATGACCCTCTAGCAGATCAGCATGAAGCTTAATTTGATTTTCCATATTAAGTTCAAAATCTACCAGAAATGCCCCAATTTCTGCAGTTTCTGTTTCAATCAATATCTTTAATTCAGCGTAGTCCATTCAATCTAAAAAAGTATAAAGAACAAAAGAGGGGACTTGTGGTCCCCTCTTTTACATTCTTCAACAAGTCGTAGCAAAAGTACATAAACTTGTTTAAAGTTGCCATTACAAAAATTCATAATTTAAAAACCTCTTTTTTTGTTATCATACATTTTACTCAAAAGAAGAACTCAGTGACTCATTTACATATTTCAATCTATTCGATGGCATTATGTTTGATACATCGAACGCCAAAAGAATGCCTAAACACAATCTTTTTAAAATGAAGTATCTTATCCTTTTTATTTCGATAATATTCAATCAGATGACATTGTCAGCTGGAATTATGCCTTCATATGAAAATTTGAATCACGACTCGATAGGAATAAGAAATTCCAATTCTGGCTTTGAATCTACATTATCAAACTGTCTTCCCATTCTGGCTCCTTATTGCGAAGACTTTGAGGATTCCAGTTGGGTCGGGTACTATCCGAATTTTGCCCCGGGATTTTATGGAAGTATAGGCAACTGCTGGTCGCGCTCTGATTCTATGGGTTTTATTTGGAGCTTTAAGACAGGTGGATCTACGTGGAATCAATCTGGACCTGGTAATAGTGTTGTTGCTTCAACAGGTCAATATATGTTTACCCAGCCAGATGGCGCTAGCCCCATCAACTCGACAAGCATTGTTACTCCATGGTTTGATTTAACAGCGCTTGACACTCCTGCTGTGTACTTTAAAAGTCATTTATATGGTTCTGCCATTTCATCTCTTTCTTTAGAAATTGATTTCGGCAACGGCTGGAGTAGTGCCAGTGGATCTAACACTTTGATATCCTTGGCCGCAATTCAGCAAAAAAATTCACCTTGGCAGCAAAATGTTATAAATCTTCTACAATATCAAAATGACACCATACGATTCCGCATAACAGGAACTAGGAATGCTCCACTTGCAAAAATAGCGGTTGATGATTTTTGTGTTGATGAAGCCCCATATTGTCCTCCTGTTATTGCCTCTTTTTACGATTACGGAAACTTTCTTTCCCGAGGTTTTGTCGCCACTGGTCTTCCAAATAATGCTCAATGCACATGGGACTTTGGAGATGGATCCACAGGGAGCGGCACCCCTGCTTTTAACACTTACAGCTCGCCGGGAACATATAATGTAACCCTTTCAGTTCAATTGCCCTGCGGTATCATTACAGACACGACGCAAACCATAAATATCTGTTCTTCCCTTGGTAATCCAGTTTTTACATTTCAAGAATCAGGGTTTACCTATAATTTCCAAGTATCATCCGGAGGGATCGGCTCCTCTGGCTTTTTATGGGAATTTGGAGATGGTAATTTTGGTTCTGGAGCAACTGTTTCTCACACTTATTCTTCGCCAGGTATCTATGACGTAATATTAAAATCTTACAATAACTGCGGCGATACCAATAGCTTTGCTTCGATAATTGATATTTGCGACCCTAATGATTCTATTCTTGCGAACTGGACCGCAAAAATAATTTCTACTGGCCCCCAAGGGATGGCTGTTGAATTTAATGGTAATGTTTCATTGGGCGCGAGTTATTACAAATGGTATTTTGGGGATGGAGATTCTGGCGTTGGGAAAGTTATAACGCATACATACAACCCTCCTGGACTTTTTTACAATGTGACATTAATCGCCTCGAATGACTGTAATGGTTCAGATATCATTACCAAGTCCCTGACTACAATTGGAACTTTTGAACAGGGAATTTCTGATAATAAAATATGGCCAACTATTCTCAAGCCTGGAGAAAAGTTATACTTGACTAAAAGAAATACTTTAAGTACAAATAAGAAAATCAAAATTATAGATTCCCTTGGGCGACTAATGAAGGATTACCAAATTTCTGATGGGATTGAGATCCCTGAACATTGGCCACGTGGAATGTATTTTCTTAGGTTTGATAACGAAACCTTTAAGTTCTTATTGACGAATTAAAAAACCCCTAGCAAACTGAATTACAATTCACTAAGGGTAAATCGAGTTGCCCCACTAGGACTCGAACCTAGACTGACGGTACCAAAAACCGCTGTCCTGCCTTTAGACGATGGGGCACTATAAATCGGTCGACAAAGTTAATCAGCTAGACTTACTAAGCAAACTCTTTTTATAAAGGAATATTTCCATGCTTTCGTTTAGGAGAGTCGATAACTTTATTTTCCAAAATATCAAATGCCTTAATAAGTTTTATTCTTGTTGCACTCGGCTCTATTACCTCATCTACAAAGCCTCGAGAGGCAGCCTTATAGGGGTTCGCAAATTCTAAAGCGTATTCCTTTTCTTTATCTAACCATGTTGATTGAGGATCTTTTGAATTTGAGATTTCATTTTTAAAGATGATTTCAGCTGCCCCTTTTGATCCCATTACCGCAATTTCTGCACTCGGCCATGCATAGTTCATATCAGCACCAATATGCTTTGAATTCATTACATCGTATGCACCACCGTATGCTTTTCTTGTAATGACTGTGATTCTCGGAACTGTAGCTTCCGAAAATGCATAAAGTAATTTAGCCCCATTTGAAATTATCCCATTCCATTCTTGATCGGTTCCTGGCAAAAAGCCGGGAACATCCTCAAGAACCAATAATGGTATGTTAAATGCATCACAAAACCTAACAAACCTTGCCCCTTTTCTGCTGGCATGGTTGTCTAGAACTCCAGCTAAATGTAACGGCTGATTTGCAATCACACCTATTGATCGCCCTGCTATTCGAGAAAATCCAACAACCATGTTTTCAGCAAAATCTTTATGAACCTCAAAGAAAGAATCTGAATCAACTATACCAAAAATTACGTCTCTTATATCGTAAGACTTCTCGGAACTAGAAGGGATAATTCTGTTAAGTTCTGGTCTGATTTCATTTATAGAATCGTAATCTAAAAGAGACACTGGATCCTCACAATTTTGAGGCAAGTAAGATAAAAGCTTTTTGAAACCAATAATTGCAGAGGGCTCATCTTTGTATGAAAAATGTGTTACCCCACTTTTTACCGCATGAGTTTGAGCGCCTCCAAGATCCTCAGAAGAGACCTCTTCATGTGTCACTGTTTTAACAACATTGGGGCCAGTTACAAACATATAACTACTTCCCTCAACCATTCCCACAAAATCAGTAAGCGCTGGGGAGTAAACTGCTCCCCCGGCACATGGTCCTAAAATTAAGCTCAATTGCGGAATTACTCCTGAGGCTTTTGTATTCCTAAAGAATATATCCGCATAGCCCCCTAAAGAGACAACACCTTCTTGAATTCTTGCCCCGCCAGAGTCATTAAGTCCAATTATAGGAACTCCATTTTGTAAAGCCAAGTCCATAACTCGACAGATTTTTTTAGCATGAGCCTCAGCCAATGACCCCCCCAGAATAGTGAAGTCTTGAGCATATGCATAAATTAGTCTTCCATCGACTTTACCAAACCCTGTAATAACACCATCACCTAGAAAGCGTTTCTTATCAAGTCCAAAAAGAGTACTTTGATGAGTGACAAGCTGACCAATTTCCTCAAAAATCCCATTATCAAAAAGTAACTCTAGCCTTTCTCGAGCAGTAAGCTTTCCTTTGTCGTGTTGAGATTTAATTCTTTTTTCTCCACCACCTTGATTTGCCTCTTTCCTAAGAGATTCTAATTTCTCAAATGATTTTTTATTCGCCATGTTAACGAAGTTAGGTCGGAATATATGAAGGCAGAAAAATCAATCGTTTAACTTGAGAACCGCTAAAAATGCATCTTGGGGGATTTCGACATTCCCAAGCTGTCTCATTCTTTTCTTTCCTTTTTTTTGTTTTTCTAATAACTTCCGCTTACGGCTAATATCGCCCCCATAACATTTAGCAGTAACGTCTTTTCTAAGGGCGCTTAACGTCTCTCTTGCAATAATTTTAGCTCCAATTGCCGCTTGAATTGCAATTACAAATTGCTGGCGGGGGATTAATTCTTTCAATTTTTCACAAAGGCGCTTTCCTATATTATGGCTATGGTCTTTATGAATCAACGCGCTTAATGCATCAATTGGTTCAGCATTAAGCAAAATATCTACTTTAACTAGGGTAGACGCTTGGTAGCCAATGGGATGATAATCAAAACTTGCATAACCCTTACTAATTGTTTTCAAGCGATCATAAAAATCAAAAACTATCTCTGCTAAAGGCATATCAAATGATAACTCCACTCGATCAGTGGTTAAATATGATTGACCTGTAATAACTCCTCTTTTGTCGATACAAAGACTCATAACTCCACCAACAAATTCAGATTTTGTAATTATCTGAGCCTTTATAAATGGCTCTTCGATACGATCTAAACTTGAAGGGTCAGGGTAGTCGGATGGGTTTGTGACAAGAAACATCGAGTCAGGGCTTGACTTTTTAAACGCATGATATGACACATTAGGGACCGTAGTGATTACTGTCATATTAAATTCACGCTCAAGACGCTCTTGAATAATATCAAGATGAAGCATACCTAAAAATCCGCAACGAAAGCCAAAACCTAAGGCTGTAGATGTCTCTGCTTCAAATGATAGAGATGCATCATTTAATCTTAGTTTCTCGAGAGATGTTCTTAATTCTTCAAACTCTTCAGTTTCTACTGGGTATATTCCCGCAAATACCATTGGCTTTACATCTTCAAAGCCTGAAAGTGCAATCTCCGCTGGGTTATCTACTGTTGTTATCGTATCACCAACTTTTACCTCTTTGGCGTCCTTTATACCTGAAATAATATATCCTACATCCCCCGCTAAAAGTTCATTTTGTGGATCTTTATTTAACCGTAAAATACCAATTTCATCGGCCTCATAAGTTTTTCCCGTAGCCATGAACTTGACTTTTTCTCCTTTTCTTATTTTTCCGTTAGTGACTCGAAATATGGCCTCAATACCTCTAAATGGATTAAATGTGGAATCAAATATAACTGCCTGTAAAGGAGCGTTTAGATCTCCTGACGGAGCGGGGACTCTTTCCAGTATAGCTTCTAATAGCTCGGGTATTCCAGCTCCTGTTTTTGCTGAAACGCTCAAAATGTCATCTCTTTTACATCCTATCAATTCTATTATCTGATCTGCAACATCTTCAGGATTTGCGCTTGGCAAGTCGATCTTATTCATTATTGGAATAATCTCTAAATCATGCTCTATTGCTAAATATAAATTGGAAATAGTTTGTGCCTGAATTCCTTGAGCGGCATCAACAATCAATAATGCCCCTTCACAAGCAGAAATTGATCGACTTACCTCATAACTAAAATCAACATGACCAGGGGTATCTATAAGGTTAAATCGATAAGGTTGATTGTCATGGATATAGTCCATCTGAATGGCATGGCTCTTTATTGTTATGCCTCTCTCTCGCTCTAAATCCATATTGTCAAGCAATTGATCTTTTTGCTCGCGCGCACTTACAGTTTGAGTCACCTCCATTAGCCTATCTGCCAAAGTACTTTTACCATGGTCAATATGAGCAATAATGCAAAAATTCCGAATATCTTTCATAGTTACTGGCCGCAAAGGTAAGGTTTGGTTGCATGTTCAAAATATCAAAATTATATGTCTATTAATTCCGATATTTGAACATGTCTTCATCTAAACGCCCAGCTATGGGTCGCGGGCTCTCCGCCCTATTAAAATCAGAATCTAATAACCTTCAAGAAGAATTATCTTCACAAGAAGTTCTTTCTGAAACATTTCAATTAGCAATTGATAAAATTGAACCTAATCCCTCACAACCTAGGGCTAATTTTGAGAATAGCCCATTAAATGACTTAGCTACTTCTATTAAGTCCTTAGGGATTATTCAACCCATAACTGTGAGAAGAATTGGTGAATATGATAAATATCAAATCATATCGGGAGAACGTCGATACAGGGCAGCTAAAATTGTAGGACTAAAGTCAATTCCAGTTTTTGTTCGTTTAGCTGATGACCAAGAAATTCTCGAGATGGCTTTGGTTGAAAATATTCAACGACGGGATTTAGATCCAATGGAAATTGCCCTTTCCTACAATCGACTAATTGAAGATTGTAATCTCACTCAACAACAAGTTTCTGAGAGAGTTGGGAAAAACCGGTCAACAGTAGCCAACTATGTTGGTCTACTAAAACTTTCTACACTTGTTCAAGCAGGTTTGCGCGATAGGGATATTTCCATGGGGCATGCGCGTGCACTTGTTGGGCTCTCGGAAAGTTCTGAAAGCGATGTGCTTTATCATAAATGCGTAAAAGGCTCATGGAGCGTCAGGCAATTGGAGTCTGCCGTCAGGTCCGCTGTCCACGGGATAAAGGCTCCTGACTCGACTCAGGACATTCAAGCAGCCAATATTTTTAGTAATAAAACTGGACTCCTTTCCAAAGTAATTGTAAAATCTCACGGAGGAGGGCAAGTAATATTAAGTTTTAAAGACTCTGAAGAATTAAAAAATGCCTTGAATATGATACGTTAATAATTCAACAATAATTTTTTCTTATCAACGCAATACCATTTCATCAATTAAATGCGACGCACCTGCATATTTGTCGATCATAAATAAGACATAACGAATATCAACACTAATTGTACGTTGAAGCTTATCCTCAAAAAATATATCACCTGACATCGCTTCCCAGTTTCCATCAAATGCAACACCTATCAATTCACCTTTAGCATTTATTAATGGAGATCCTGAATTCCCTCCTGTTATATCATTGTCAGAAATCAGCCCAACAGGTAAATCCCCATTTTTATCTGCATATTGACCGTAATCTCTAGCCTTGTGAAGTTCCTTCAATTTTTGAGGCACAAAAAACTCTGGATTGGAAGAATCCTCTTTTTCCATTACTCCATCAAGGGTAGTATAGTAATTGTAGGTAACGCCATCTTTAGGCTCATAAGATCCAATATTTCCATATGTCATTCTCATAGTGCTGTTAGCGTCCGCTGACCAATCCTCATCAGGTAACATTTCACGAACACCTGCTGTCCATAATCGGTATCCCTTTTCTTTTTTTGAAGCAAGGTCAGGATTCATAGAGCCAAAGTATGATTTCCTAAAATCTTTGACAATCTTAGTCAATGGATCTTGAGCTAAACTAATACTATCCGGGTTTTCCATAAACTCGTTAAACCGGTTTTCTGACATGAAGATAGAAGTCTCATAAATACGATTTGCGTAAGCCTCATAAGAGCTGTCAGTTTTTAATACCGTCTTTAAGAATTCCGGTTGTTGATCTTCAGAAATGTTTTTTGAATACATCTCAAACAACACAGCCATCAGGTCTCGGTCACATTCAGCATGGAATTCGGAGAAATGACCTTTTGACCCTTCTATTATTCTCGGACGAATTCTTTCCATCATTTCGGGGTTTTGAATTGCCCGTTCCAATCCAGATACAGCCCTGTAAGCAAATGAAGCAGCAGAGGAGCCGTTATATAGCGCCTCAATTAAATAAACTTTATTTTTTACTGTTGAATTCGTACCCTCATAATAATCTTTCATCTGACTAAGGGTTTGACCATACTTAGCTTTTCGCTTCTTATCATTTGAAAGCCAATTGGAGAATTTTGTCTCTAAATCGATCTTTTTGCCGTAAACATTGTTGTTGACCAATTGCTCTGTTTGGCCAATATAATATTTCCAATAATTCGCTGTTTGAGCATACGAAGAAGCTAACATGATCTTGGTTGCAGGATCGGCATTCATATACTTTCTCATAACTGCCAATTTTGCTTCACGCACCTCAACTACAGATGGATTGTAGATCTCAATGGCCTGCTTTACTCCCCAACTTGAAAGATAACGGTCGGTGCTACCCGGATATCCCCACACCATTGCAAAGTCTCCCTCCTCTACGCCTTTTAAGCTTACAGGCAAAGAATGCCTTGGCTTCAACGGAATATTCTCTTCGTCGTAATCTGAGCCGGAACCATCTTTACTTGAGTATACTCTGAATATAGAAAAATCTCCTGTTTGACGAGGCCACATCCAATTGTCGGTGTCACCACCGTATTTTCCAACGCTACTGGGCGGTGCGCCCACTAATCGCACATCACCAAATTTTTGATAGACAAATAAGTAAAATTCATTGCCATGATAAAAAGACTCAATAGCAGCATCAAACTCTGTATTCTCTGTCGCTTTTTTTGTTAAGCTTTTTGAAACTAAGGATATGGCAGAAGCTCTCGCGCGTTCAGACATTGTATCGCTTAACACTCTATTTACTTCTTTGGAAACATCATCTATTCTTACTAAAAAGTTTACAAAAAGGCCGGGGTTAGGCTTTTCATCTGCACGCTTCATTGCCCAAAAGCCATCTTCTAAGTAGTTGTTTTCTAAAGTAGAATGCTTTTGGATAGCATCATAACCACAGTGATGATTTGTTAGAATAAGCCCTTGTGTTGAAATAACCTCACCAGTACAAAAGCCCCCAAAAGAAACAATAGCATCTTTTAAAGAACCATTATTTACATCATATAAATCCTTTGCAGAGAGCTTAAGCCCTGCTTTTTTCATTCCTTTATAATTGAGTTTTTTCATCAATAAAGGAATCCACATGCCCTCACCGGCATTAACAGAGGTTGGCAGAATAAATAAAACTGCTAAAAGAAGTACAAATATGTTTTTCATAGGAACGCGAAGATAAGAAGGAGAAAATAAAAACTGTTTGCTTTAAATATCCGATTAATTCAATAATCAAAATATTCTTGCACACTATAATTTGCGATGAATACTATCCCAAAAAGTCAGTCTGGCATTTAAGGCCTCGATACTAACATCCTCAACCTCTTGCCATTTTTGATCATCATTTTTGCACAGATTGTGTATCATTTTTAAAGCCATTGGGCCATGTTCGTCCCCATCGAGCTCAATATGACGATCCAGATAGTAGACAAATGCTGAAAGTTCTGAAGGATGCTCTTTATAAAGCTTTTTAACAAGTGAAGTGAACATATCAGGAATTAGATCTTCTCTACCAAATGTAAATGCTGCAGCAATTTCATGGGTTTTTCCACGATTAATGATTTTCTGAGTACTTCGAATAAAGTTTAGACAATCTTCATCAGCCTCTGAGATATTAAAACGTAAAATTTCTCTTTGCTTAAACCCTTCCTCTAGTTTTTGAACAAATTTTATTATTGGCCGGGTCTCAGCCCCAGCTTGCCTCATGGCGTCTAAATAGAGTTCATAGTGACTTGCCGGTTTGCCATTTAAATCGACATCACTTTCCTCAGCACAGACAATTTCATTTATCAGCTTTCTAGAGGCTCGATCCTTTGTTGGTGTCCATGCAGAATCCGTGCTTGTCAAATTACGCTGAAGAGTCTTTAATAAACTCATGAAATCCCACACTGCATAGATGTGATGTTCCATAAAAATACGTACTTCCATCAATGAAATCATTGATGAATAAAGAGGGTGATTTAGAATTTCCTTACGCAGTGGATCAATATGCCTATTTAGGCTGATTAATCTAAAGTCTGTATTCATACCCTCCATTTATTTATTGTTTAGGTGTATTAATACATTGCTGCAAGCCTCTCCATACATCAATTTCTGGGCGCTCAAACTTAAATGCATTGCCGCTTGAACATATGCCGAATCAGGGACAGGGTATTGACCGCACCCTTTGAGCAAAACTTTTTTACCAGCGAAATCTGCCCAATTCATGCCAGCTAATCGCTGTGAATAATATGCCTGCAATGCATCAGAATTTCTACCGGCAGTAATATATAAGGCCTCTTCTGCAATAGAGCTTGAAGCCATCGGCCATATCCACTGAGGTAAAATTGCATCAACTGAGCAATAAAATGCAACTACTTTATCTCTATACTCTCCAGGATTTATAGATTTAAAAAAGTCTCTGCAGACACTCTCTCTCATAACGCCGTCGACAACTAATGGCGCCAAATCAAATTCCATAACACCTGCGGGGGGGAAATAATCTTCAAGATCAAACACAACAAGTGAAGTTGACTCAGCAACTCGATTTCTGATTTCATCCATTTTATTGACTTTATTGTATCTCTTAGTTTCTATATCCGAGCTTTATCTCGTCATCACTCACAGACATAGATTCAAGACCTATACCATATCTTAATTTATCAACTTCTATACCGCGGGCTTTTGCCAAATCACTAATTGGCAGAAATAAACGAGGTAATGAAAAATTTAAAGCGTCAATACCACAGTCAGTATTCATAGCATACCCAATTCTAAACGCGCTGCCTCACTCATCATGTCTTTTGTCCACGGTGGGTCAAATGTTATTTCAACCTCAACTTCTTTTGCTTCAGGAATTGTTCTGACTTTTTCTTTTACTTCTAATGGGAGTGATTCCGCAACTGGACAGTTGGGAGAAGTAAGAGTCATAAGTATATGTATATCCGCATCTTCACTCACTTTAACATCATAGATAAGACCAAGTTCATATATATCTACTGGTATTTCTGGATCAAAAATTGAACGAAGAACTTCTACAGACTTTTCCCCCAATATTTGCATTTTATCATCATTCATATCTTCATTTTTCATTTCGTTTTTCCTTGAAAGGCGACCCCATAAAGACGTATTTGTTTTACCATACTGACCAAACCATTTGCTCGAGAAGGAGAAAGATGTGTGGTTAATCCTATTTTCTCTATAAAATTAAAATCATAAGAAGCAATTTTTTCCGGAGTTTGCCCTTGTACAACTCGCAGCAATAAAGCTATCATTCCCCTAGTGATTATGGCGTCAGAATCAGCTTGAAAAAGAATACTATTTTCAGTGAGCTCAGCATTTAACCAAACTTGACTTTGACAACCCTTAATTTGATTTTCAGAAGTCTTGTTCTCCGGAATCATTTGTTCTAATTCTTTCCCTAAGGAAATAAGATGTGTGTATTTATCCATCCAATCATCAAAAAATGAAAATTCTTCAATTATGTCTTCCTCACGATCACCAATTGTCTCCATTAGTTTAGAATTAAAATAGTTTTCTTGAGTGCCACAATAAACATATCTATATCGTCCTTAGATGTATATGCCGCAAGGCTAATGCGGACTGTGCCGGGAATTTTAAATGACGTCATTATCGGTTGAGCGCAATGGTGTCCGGTTCTTACAGCTATCCCCATTTGATCTAGAAGAACTCCAACATCGTAAGGATGCGATCCTTTTATTCCGAAAGAGATTACTGCTGCCCTATCTTTTGCGCTGCCATAAAATATAACATCTGGAATTTCCGAAAGCAATCCTCGCGCATAAATTAGGAGATCGTCTTCATGCTTTTTGATATTTTCAATCCCAATACCCTCAAGCCATTTAAGTGCTGCACCCCAACCAATTACTCCTTCAATATTCGGAGTGCCAGCTTCAAACTTATGAGGCAATCCAGCATACGTACTCTCCTTCAATTTGACCTCAGCAATCATTTCTCCACCCCCTTGATACGGAGGTAGTTTTTCCAGCCACTCAGATTTGCCATACAATAACCCTATACCTGATGGACCGTACATCTTATGGGCAGATCCAGCATAAAAATCAACATCTAATTCTTGAACATTAATGGCCATGTGGGGAAATGCCTGCGCACCATCTACAAAAACACATGCTCCTACTGCGTGAGCTGCAGATATTATTTTTTTTACTGGATTAACTGTGCCTAGAGCATTACTGATATGATTAAATGCAACAATTTTTGTTCTAGAATTAAGCAGAGAATCAAGTATTGATATGTCTAACTCCCCGCTTTCGAGCATGGGGATAAAAACTAACTTAGCACCGCTGACTTGAGCGAGCATTTGCCAAGGAACTAGATTGCTATGATGCTCCAATTCACTGACAATTATTTCATCTCCAGGATTAAGTAATGACCTGAAGCCGTGAGCGACTAGATTTACCGAGTCAGTTGTGCCCTTGGTAAAAATAATTTCATATTCATGAGCAGCATTAATATATTGACACAAAGCAGATCGAACAGCTTCAAAAGAATCTGTAGCTCGCTCACTTAAAGAGTGAACTCCTCTATGAACATTGCTATTCGAAGATTTATAATATTCTACAATCGTATCTATAACAACTTGTGGTTTTTGAGTAGTAGCCGCACTATCTAAATAAACCAAAGGTTTTCCATTAATTTTTTGATCCAAAATTGGAAAATCATGTTTTAGATTAAGTTGTTTCATTTAGTCAAAAAAAAATATTAGTACAAAAATCCGAAATTAAAAGGGAAGGATAGCTCTAAGTAGAACAAAAAAAAAAAATTATTGTTTTAAAACCGATGAGTCAATTAAAATATCGACTCCCTAAAATCAAGATTCATTATTTATCTTTAAAGAATGGGTAAAGCATTTAATTTTCAGCATTGGCTTGATGCGAACCGTCACAAGCTAGTTCCTCCTGTGGGGAATAAAAATTTGACACCGGAATCCGAAGATTATATTGTCATGGCTGTTGCTGGGCCAAATGCCAGAAAAGATTATCATTACAATGAAACAGAAGAGTTTTTTTATCAGTTAGAAGGAGAGATAACAGTCCGTCTTCAAGAAAATGGCCAACCGGTTGACCATATTCTCAAATCTGGAGATATGCTTCTTGTCCCAGCCAGAACTCCTCATTCACCTATTCGAAAAAAGGGGAGCATAGGATTAGTAATAGAGAGGAAAAGAGAAGGGCAAAATTTTAAGGATGGACTGATGTGGTTTTGTGACTCGTGTAATAATTCCTTGCACTCTGTTTATTTCAATTTGAAAAATATTGAACAAGACTTTTTGACTCATTTTTATGACTTTTACAGTTCAGAAAAAAATAGAACATGTAATCAGTGCGGAACAATAATGCCTGCTGACCCGAAATACGTAAAATGAAGCAAGAAGAAACGCCAATTACCCGTAATGAAGAAGATTATTTAAAAACCATGCTCAACATGATCCTTTCAGGAAAAAGTGTTGCTACCAATTCTCTTGCATCTAGACTTAATGTTGCCCCTCCTAGCGTTACATCAATGGTTAAAAAGCTTATGGGGAAAGGTCTTGTTACTTATCAGAAATACGGTGCAATCTCTTTCACCGAATCAGGTGAAAAGGTAGCTATAGCGCTTACAAGAAAACATAGACTTTGGGAGGTTTTTTTATCACAAACCTTAAACTTCAGCTGGGATGAGGTTCACGAAGTGGCTGAAGAGCTAGAGCATGTAAGAAGTGAAAAATTAATGAGTCGCTTAGACAAATTTTTAGGGTTCCCGAAATTTGATCCTCATGGTGACCGAATTCCATCTGTTGATCTTGTTTTTTCCCCAGCAAAAGGATCCGCTTTAACAGATATTTCTTCAGGTCAATCTTGTCAATTTTCAGCAGTTCGAGATGATTCATCAGGATTTCTCAGAGACTTAAATAAAATCGGTCTAAAACTAGGCATGGAATTAAAAATCCTTTCAAAGGAAAATAATAATATAAATCTTAAATGTTCCAACTCTTTAAAAATTGAAATTCCCATAGCTTTGGCAAAAAAAGTATACGTAACGATAATCTAATATCCATTCAACCATTTCAGCGCATTAGACCCAAGTGCTTTTTCTTTTTTATTTGCTGACCAGTCCATAGATTTAATTAATTCTCCTGGATTTAATTCTCCAAGAGGAAATGGATAATCAGAACCTAATAGTACTTTGTCTTCACCAACCATATTTGTAATATGGTTTAACATGTTTTGGTCGTGAACAAGGCTGTCAAGCCAAAATTTTCCCAAATAACTAGAAGGGGAAAATTGATTATCGATCGCGCAAAGGTCAGGACGAACATTAAATCCATGTTCAATCCTGCCAATTGTAGAAGTAAAACTTCCTCCCCCGTGGGCTACTGCAACTCTCAAAAGCGGAAGTCTTTCAAATACTCCACCAAAAATCATAGAGCAGATTGCTCGACTTGATTCTGCAGGCATTCCCACAAGCCATGGTAGCCAGTATTTAGGCATAGTGTCCTCTCCCATGGTGTCCCAAGGGTGAATAAAAACTGCCATATTAAGACGTTCACATTCTTGGAAAATTGGAAAAAGCTCTGGCGCATCTAGATTCCATTTATTTACGTGGCTACCAATCTGAACCCCCTTCAATCCGATTTTTTTACATCTCTGCAGCTCCATTATAGCCAGCTCTGGAGACTGCATAGGGAGCGTTCCAAGGCCTTCAAATTTTTTCGGGTAACTCTCTACTATTTCGGCTATGTGATCATTAAGGAATTTTGAAACCACATCTGTATCTTTTGATTTCGCCCAATAACTAAACATAACCGGAACAGTAGAAAGAACCTGAATATCTACTCCAAACTGTTTGGATTCATTTAAGCGAACTTCAGGGTCCCAGCAATTCTCTTGTACCTCCCTAAAAAAAACATCATCCTTTAACATCCTAGCGCATCCTTTACAATTATGATCTAGGTTAATAAAGCCACCATAACCAAATCGCTTTGCAAAAGACGGTATATTCTTAGGTAGAATATGAGTATGAATATCGACGACCAAGGGTTTCATCTATTTTTTTTGAACAATTTGAGCTAAGGTAGTGAAGTGCTACCTTTAGACTTTTAAATTCTAAAGATGAGTGACGCTATCCAACATGAATGCGGAATTGCCCTTCTTCGGCTTCGCAAGCCACTTGACTTTTACCTTGACAAATATGGGTCAGCTCTTTATGGGCTTGATAAAATGATTCTCATGATGGAGAAACAGCACAACCGGGGCCAAGACGGAGCAGGTTTAGCTGGAGTTAAGTTAAATATGCCTCCTGGGCAACGATATATAAGTAGATATCGTTCTGTCGAGAATAATCCCATGCAGGATATTTATAACCGGATTCAGCGTCGAATAGAAGAGTTGCTAGATGGTCAAATGGAAAAGATCAAAGACGTTGATTGGGTAAAAAATAATCTGGCATTTGCCTGTGAAACATATTTAGGTCATTTGCGCTATGGAACTTTTGGATCCAACTCGATTGAATCCTGCCATCCGTTTTTGAGACAAAGTAATTGGATGAGCCGAAACCTAATTTTGGCAGGGAATTTTAATATGACCAACACAAGCGAATTAATCGATGAGTTGGTTTCTATCGGGCAACATCCCAAAGAACAAGCAGATACGGTAACTGTTATGGAGAAAATTGGTCATTTTTTAGACCAAGAAAATGATCGCCTTAAATCCGAAGCTGATAAAAATATTGCGCTAAATAATATTCAACGTTCTCAATTTTTAATAGGGAATATTGATCTCCCAAGAGTAATGAAAAAAGCTGCAAAAGCATGGGATGGAGGCTATGCAATGGGGGGCATGTTAGGTCAAGGTGATTCGTTTTTGATCAGAGACCCGAATGGGATTCGTCCAGCATACTATTATTTTAATGATGAGATTGCAGTAGTTGCATCAGAAAGACCAGTTATCCAGACAGCTTTTAACTTAAAGTTTGATGATATAAAAGAAGTTCCTCCAGGACATATGATATGGATCAAAAGAGATGGGACTGTTTTGATAAAAAAAATATTAGAGCCAAAAAAGCACCTTGCTTGTTCATTTGAGCGAATCTATTTTTCTCGAGGAAATGATGGTGCCATTTATAATGAACGCATCGAGTTGGGTCGAAGATTAGCTAACCGTGTTCTCAAAGCAGCAAATAATAATTTTGACAAAACTATTTTTAGCTTCATTCCAAACACTGCTGAGATTTCATTTTATGGACTTGTCAAGGGAGTTGAAAGTGCTCTAAACAAACAAAAAATCAACGAGGTTTTAGAATTAAAAAATGACTTTTCAAAAGAGCAACTTTTGCCGATTTTAGAGCGAAGACCTAGAGTAGAAAAAATTGCTTGGAAAGATGTTAAGCTAAGAACCTTTATTGCTCAAGATTTAGTGAGAGATGACATGGTTTCACATATCTATGATAGTACTTATAATATTGTTAATCCAGATGACACTATTGTGGCAGTAGATGATAGCATTGTTAGAGGGACTACCCTTAAAAAGAGTATCTTAAAAATGTTGGATAGACTTGGGCCAAAAAAAATAATTATTGTTAGTTCTGCGCCCCAAATCAGATTCCCTGATTGCTATGGAATAGACATGGCTAAAATGAATGATTTTGCAGCATTCCAAGCAACTATATCATTACTAAAAGAGAAAGGGTTAGCATCAATTGTGGAGAATACTTATCAGCAAGCAAAGGCTGAGCTCAAAAAAGACATGCTAGACCAAATAAACGTTGTGAAAGCAATTTATGAACCTTTTGACGATACTGATATATCTCAAAAAATTGCCCAATTACTAACTCCGCCAAGTGTAAAAGCTGAGGTTCAGATAATATATCAAACCGTAAAAGATCTTCATGCTTCTTGTCCTGAAAACCTTGGGGATTGGTATTTTACTGGAAATTACCCGACACCGGGAGGGAATAGGGTGGCAAATCAATCTTTTGTCAATTATGTGGAAGGAATTAAAGGGCGAGCATATTAGTAAATCTCATTTACTTCCTTAATTTTAAGAGTGAATTAAGCTTAACCATTATGTATCTTCACAATCGTGAAAATTTATACAAAAACTGGAGATAAAGGAGACTCTGGCCTTTACAGTGGTAAGCGCGTTAGTAAATCACATATAAGGCTACACGCATATGGGTCGCTTGATGAACTTAACTCTCACTTGGGTTTACTAAGAGATCAGGTTGCAGCTTTAATTCATTATCCTGAAAAAGAGAAAAATATCATTACCATTCAATCTTGGATTTTTTCGCTAGGCTCCCATCTAGCTAATGACTCTCCAGAAATGATCATGAATCTTCCCAAGGTTCAAGATGACTGGATAAATGTTCTGGAAAATGAAATAGATAAAATGACGTCAAACTTAAGTCCACTTAAGAACTTTATTCTTCCTGGGGGTGATGTTTTAGTTAGTCAGATTCATATTGCCAGAGCGGTATGTCGGCGAGCTGAAAGATTTACTGCCGAATTACAAAACTCTTTAATGAACGATGAAATTGGGTTACCGTTACATGGTATCCCTTTACTGAATAGATTAAGTGATTATCTTTTCACTCTTTCCCGTTGGTTTGCAATGAAATTAGGGTCCGAAGAAATACATTGGAAACCAATGTCTTAAAAAGTGCTTGTGTAGGTCTACAAAAAGAATATATTTGCGAAAAATAAGAAGCACTTAAACACATGTACTGGACACTTGAACTTGCCTCATATCTTAGTGACGCGCCTTGGCCCGCCACCAAAGACGAATTAATCGATTATGCCATTCGAACTGGAGCTCCATTAGAGGTGGTAGAAAATATCCAAGCCATCGAAGAAGAGGATCAAGATGTATATGAATCTATAGAAGAAATCTGGCCAGACTACCCCTCTGATGAAGATTTTCTTTGGAATGAAGATGAATATTAACTTGATGAAAATATTTACTCAACGCACAGTGGCATAAGGATTGTACTTTTGCCTTTAACATGATTCAAAAGCTTCTACAAAAAATATTAGGCAATAAATCTGAAAAAGATTTAAAAGAAATACAGCCTTACGTAACAAAAATACACGCTGCAGAGCAGTCTATTCAGGGGTTTACCCCTGACCAGTTACGTTTAAAAACCCAAGAATTTAAATCTAAAATTAAGGCGTCTTCAATAGCAGAACAAGAAGAAATAATTGCTTTAAAGTCAGAAGCAGAAATAGAAACGAGTTTTGAAACAAAAGAAAAAATTTATTCAAAAATTGATGAACTGACAAAAGTGGTCATTGCGTCAGAAAATAAAGTGTTAGACGAAATTTTACCTGAAGCTTTTGCTGTAATAAGAGAAACAGCTCGTCAATGGACTTCCGGCCCCATGACAGTTAAATGTACAGAAATAGATCGCTCTCTGTCTTCATCATTAAATGCAATAGATATTAATGGAGATGAAGCAACTTGGAATAATCATTGGGAAGCCGCCGGGACACCAGTTTCATGGAATATGGTCCATTATGATGTCCAGCTTTTTGGAGGTGCCGTTTTACATAAAGGAAGAATTGCTGAAATGGCAACAGGAGAAGGTAAAACCTTAGTTGCAACTCTACCAGTATATCTCAATGCTCTATCTGGAAGGGGAGTTCACGTTGTAACTGTAAATGATTATTTATCTAAAAGAGACGCTGAATGGATGGGGCCTTTATACCAATTTCATGGATTAAGCGTAGACTGTATTGATAAACATCAACCAAATAGTGAAGGTCGAAGAAAGGCCTATGCTGCAGATATTACCTTTGGAACTAATAACGAATTTGGTTTTGATTACCTAAGAGATAATATGGCTCGAGAAGCAAATGAATTGGTGCAACGGGGGCATAATTATGCCATAGTTGATGAAGTAGATTCCGTTTTAATTGATGATGCTCGAACTCCTCTTATTATTTCTGGACCAACTCCTAATGGTGACAAACATGAATATGATGATCTTAAAAAGTTTGTAATTGAACTCTTTAACCAACAAAAAAGCATCTCTCATGAGGCTCTTACGTCAGCAAAACGACTCTTGAATGAAGGGAATAGTAAAGACGCTGGATTTGAGCTTTTAAGAGCTCACAGAGCTCTTCCAAAAAATAAGGCATTGATAAAATTATTATCTGAATCGGGAAATAAAGCGTTGCTTCAAAAAACCGAAGGTGTATATCTTCAGAATCAAGGTAAAGAAATGAAAGTTATTGATGAGACACTTTTCTTTGCTATTGAAGAAAAGCAAAATCAAGTAAACCTAACAGATAAAGGGATTCAGCTACTTAGCGATCTTACCGATCAAAATTTCTTTGTCATGCCAGACATGTCAACTGAATTAGATGTTATTAAAACATCGGATAATTCTCCATCAGATAAAGCCTCTAAAAAAGAGGTTTTACTTCGAGATTACAGGATTAAAAGTGAACGAATTCACTCTATGGGTCAGCTTTTAAAAGCATACGCTTTATTCGAAAAAGACATCGAATACGTCGTAATGGATTCTAAAGTAAAAATTGTTGATGAGCAAACAGGTCGAATTATGGATGGTCGACGCTATTCAGACGGGCTTCATCAAGCAATTGAAGCTAAAGAAAATGTGAAAATAGAAGCTGCTTCTCAAACATATGCTACTGTTACATTGCAAAACTATTTCCGGATGTACAATAAACTTTCTGGAATGACAGGTACAGCTGAGACTGAAGCCGGTGAATTTTGGGAGATTTATAAACTAGATGTAACTGTTATTCCAACTAATCGATCCATTCTTCGTGATGATAGAAATGATTTGGTATTCAAAACAAAGCGTGAAAAATACAATGCCGTCATAGACGAAATAATCAAACTTAGAGAGAGTCATAGACCTGTACTTGTTGGCACAACTTCTGTTGAGATTAGTGAATTGCTAAGTAAAGCGCTTAACATGCGCAAAATACCTCACCAAGTATTGAATGCTAAAATGCATCAAAAAGAAGCAGATGTTGTTGCAGTAGCTGGACGTCCAGGAACTGTTACTATAGCCACAAATATGGCAGGAAGGGGAACTGATATTAAATTATCAAAAGAAACGATAAAGGCTGGAGGACTAGCGATTGTAGGAACAGAACGTCACGACTCTCGGCGGGTAGATAGGCAGTTAAGAGGTAGGTCAGGACGTCAAGGAGACCCGGGAAGCTCTCAATTTTTTGTAAGTCTTGAAGACAATTTGATGCGTTTATTTGGGTCTGAAAGAATCGCTGGACTTATGGATCGAATGGGACACAAAGACGGTGAAGTAATTCAGCATGGAATGGTTTCAAAATCTATTGAACGAGCTCAAAAGAAAGTTGAAGAAAATAATTTTGGCATGCGTAAAAGGCTATTAGAGTATGATGATGTTATGAACGCTCAAAGAGAAGGCATTTACAGAAGAAGAAGAAATGCTCTCTCTGGAGAACGGTTGCAAGTTGACATTGCTAATATGGCTTATGACCTCTCAGAAAATGTTATTTCCAATTCTAAATCAACAGCAGATTTTTCTTTATATCAATTGAATATTTTCGAGCTTTTTGGAATTTCTCCATCAGTAACAGAAAATGAATTCGAAAAAGTATCGTCTTCCGAATTATCAAAATCAACATTTGACAATGCAATGATTTCATATGCTTCGAGAAATTCTCAAGTAGCTTCTCATGCTTTGCCAGTTCTTGAAAATGTCATCCGAGATCAAGGGGATGGAATTGAAAGAATTTTAGTTCCTTTTACTGATGGCATTAAAGGATTACAAGTTTCAACAAATCTCCAAGAGTCAGTCTCTTCCAAAGGAGAAAGTTTAATTCATGATTTAGAAAAAAGTGTCGTTCTTTCAATGATAGATGAGTCTTGGAAAGAGCACCTGAGAAATATGGATGATCTCCGTCAAAATGTTCAAGGAGCAGTCTATGAGCAAAAAGATCCTTTGTTAATTTACAAACATGAAAGCTTTAACCTTTTTAAGGAAATGCTTGATGAGCTTAATAGAAAATCTATTTCTTTTCTTTTCAAAGCAAATCTACCTAAATCATCTGATGGCAATTCCCCTGATTCCCAGAGAGTTCAACAAGTTTCTCAGAATAAACCTGCTAAGGTTAATTATACAACTAGCGGACCTGGAACAAATGAACCTCAGAATTCAGATAATTCGTCTCGAAAAAAAGAAATCTCTCAACCAGTAACCAGTGCAAAAAAATATGGACGCAATGATCTAGTGACTATTACCAATGTTGCCTCAGGAGAACAAAAAAGTCTTAAATACAAAGTAGCTGAACCCTTATTATCCCAGGGTTGGGTTATACTCCTATGATTTTTAACGATTTAACCAAGGTTTAGGGTCTTGATTTGATGTGTTTTTCCATAGTTCAAAATGTAGCGTAGATTCCCCTGTTTCGGCGTCAGAAGCCACTGATCCAATGTCGTCTAAAATCTCAACTTTATCTCCCGTTTTTACATAGACATCTTCGAGGTTAGAATAGACTGTAAAATAATTGCCATGCCTTATCAATACCACACGATTTGCGCCAGGAATCCTAACCACTGTTGATACTTCACCTTTGAATACTGACCTGACTTTAGAGCCTTTTGGTGTACCGATATCGACCCCAGGGTTTTTTATAGAAACTCCTGATGTCCCAGGAACGACATTCAGCCCAAAGTTTTGAGTAATAATTCCTCTTTTCACGGGCCAAGGCAAATTACCCTTATTATCGGAAAAATCTTGAGCCAGCGCGCTCCCTTCAGGGGTTAACTCGTATTCTGATATATCTGAGCTTTTATTATTTGAATTCTTTTGTCGAGCAGCTTCTCTTTGACGCTTCAATTCATCCTTGATAATTTTTTGAATTTGTTTCTCTAGCTTTTGTAATTCGCTCCTCTTCTTTTTTATTCCTACAAAGACCTGTGATTCTTTCCTTTTTAATGCGTTAACAGCTTTTGCCTGTTCTCTTCTATCACTTAGTAGTATTTTCTTTTGTGCTATTTCTTGGGAAAGAAGTTTGATTTTTATCCCCTTTTCTCGTTCTTCCTCAGCAATATTACTTGTCTTTTTTTGCTGTAAAATCTTAATTTCATCTACTTGTGTTTGTCTGAATCCAACATACTGCTTAAGAAAATATAATCTTTTTATCGCTTGCTGTATTCCATCAGAAGCAAAAATATAAGCCCAAGATTGCATTGGTTTGCCCCTTTTTTGAGCCTCTTTTATCATAGAAGCATATTCATCCTTAAGAACATTTATTTCTTTTTCATACCTCAATATCTCCTTACGCATTTGAGATATTTGACGTTCTGTATTCATAATCTGAGATTGAACCGTCGTTATCAGCTCAGCGCGGGCATTAACTTTTTTATCCAAAGCTCTTAACTGATTTAATGTAAGAGCTTTGTCTTTTTGAGTCTTTTTTAAAAGAATATTAGCAATATTAATATCTTCCTGCAGTTGAAGTTTCCTTTGCTCAAGAACCTCCTTTGACTTTTGGGAGTAACCAGAAAGAGAGATCAAAAAAAGAAAACTAAAAGTCCATCCGCGCATGATGAGAAGGTATGTTAAATGGGAATTCTAAAGATTCAAGACTCTTTTTTGATTTAGCTCTAAATTCCATCCTCCCATTAATTTTTGGAGCCGAAATAGTTAAATCAAAACTTCCCTCTTCCAGGTAATTAACCTGAACAATTACAGAATCTTGTATTATTTCAAGTTTTTGACTTAATAATTTATGATCATTATCTGACGAAAATTCTAAGCTGATTTCCCCTAAGAAATTATCGCGTCTTACTGGGAAATTTAAGGACCAAACTTCTGAACTGAAGTCCATATTTGCCAATAAAAAATCTTCTGGCCAAGCCATTACCTCTTCAGAAAATATATTTATGATATCGTCCACATTTAAAGGAATTCCTAATTGTTTGACTTTTGAAATTGGCAAATCAATATACTTGTTAATAATATTAGCATATCCTTTAATGCTATCATTTGTAGCCAACACTCTTGCGAGCTTGATTCCCATAAATTGATCAGAAACGTCAAGCCAGAATTTAGACGGGCGCTTGAAGCTTATTCTTAAATCTAATCTAACCTTATTCCTTTGTTGCTCAAAAGTCATTTGTCCACTTCCTTTTAGTCTAAGAAAAGCGGATGTACTAGAATTAATTTTTGAACTAACTCGCAATTCTGATACAGCATCAATCATTTTTCTCCTCGCAGGCTCTTTCATTGCTGTGTTGTTTTCGATTTTACCAATTAAACCGCATCCTGAAATAAGAAAAATAAAAAATCCAAGAATAAATACTGATTTGAAGATCCTCACAATACTACAAATTTACTGCTCTATGGAGCCATTAATGACTTTTTCAATTTGATCTTTATCTATGCCATAATCTAATGCATGCTGATAATATAATTGGTAAAGTTCAATTTGATCTGTTAGTTTAAAAATAGCCGCAGCATGGAGACATGTTTCTGGATTTTTCTTTCCTCCATTTTCTAAGCAAAATTTAATTCTCTCTTCGGCTTCAGAATATTTCTTCATTTTGTATAAAATGAAAGCATAGGTATCTAAAAACGTTGCATCATTTGGGAATGCTTTATTTACTTTTTCAATCATCTCCAAAGCATAATCTAACCTATAATTCAGTTTAGCTAAAAAATAGGAGTAATTATTTAACGTTATGATATCATTTGGCTTCCATTTCAATACGGTATCAAAGCAATTTGACATTTTAAATTTATTTTCCAATTGAAAATTTATTTTTCCCAAAGTATAGTAATAATCAACTAAGAATAATCGCCTTTTTTTGACAGGACTAAATCCTCTTAACTTGTAAATACCAGAGTTAATATCTTGTACAGCTTTTTTCAAGTTTTGATTTTTATATTCTGCATTAGCTAGCATCAAAGAGAATAAAGGATTTTTCGAGTGATTTATCGAGGCTTCTTGAGCATCATTTATCATCCAATGAAGTGAGTCTAGTTTTTCATCGGCCAAAAGTATACCCTGCCTTAACTCCCATAAGTCTCCTCCCGGCAGACCCACCGCTTTTTTCCAAAGGATCCGTGCATTAAGCCACCTATCTTGTTGAACAGCAATATCGGCAGCAATTGCATAAGCTTGAGGCTCGCTTGGATTGGCTTTTATGTTCCACTGTGACCATTTTAAAAGTAATTCCCACCCATTGTTAATCGAAGAACTTCCCGATAGTTCTTTCATCACATTTGCGATTATTGAAACTTTAACATCAATTTTAACATCTACATCCTGAATTAGTCTTTTAAAATACATTCCTGCAGTATCTTCTTTTCCAAGAGCGTAAGAGGCCTCAATAAAAGCTATTTTAATTGGTAAAGCATTCGGGTATTGCTTAACTAACCCCTTTAAGGCTATATATGCCTCATATTTTTGGCCAATTTTATTCAATGTGTTTATATATAATAACGAGCCATTTATCTCATTTCCCGATTTATACATATGATTTTCAACATAAATCAATGCACTATCGCCATGCCCTAGTTGTAAAAAAACATTTCTGATCGCGTTTGTTGTTTGATAATTGTCTCCAAATAATAGTTGACTCTTTTTAAGAAAATATAATGCCGATAATTTGTCATTTATTCTCCAAGAAATATTAATGCATTCTGTCAGAATTTTAAAGTCAATCGTTCCTGAACATAATAGTAATCGGCCAATGTATAAAGCCGCTTCTGGACTTCCAGCTGATGAGTATAAAGAAAATAACATATAGAGTGAGGAAACATTTAATTCCCCTTTTCTTAACTGTGACTCAATGCGAGACTTTGCTCTTAAAAAAAACTTGTCTGTTGATTCTTTTTCTCCTTTGTTTAATGCAGATGTACCTTTCAAGAAAAGTCGATTAAATTTGGGGTCTTCTGAAATATTGACAACCAAATCATCACATTTATTAACATTAAAGCTTTGGCTAAATCCTCTAATAAAGCCTAAGAAAAAAGTCAGAAATAAAATTAACTTCAATTGAGATTTCATGCTTTAATTTCCATTCGACTGAAATCTCCAAGATTCAGAGAATCGAATTCACCATCTACAAAAGCATTTTGTCCAATCATAGAGTTTCTAAGTTGAATATCTCTTAATTCACTATTCTCCCTAATTATTGAATCCCGAATTTTACAGTTGTTTAGACTTACTCCCGATGAAATACTTACATGGGGACCCACTATTGAATTTATCAATTTAACTCCGGAGCCAATATAACATGGATGGATAATTTTTGAGCTTTGCAAAATAACATCCGAGGAAACTAAGTCTTCTTTGTCTTTAACAAATTCTAGAATTTGTGCATTAGTCTTAACAAGAATATCTTTATTTCCACAATCCATCCATGTATCTACTTCTGCTGGAATCATATTCAAACCATCTTTTCTCATGTTTTCAAGTGCATCAGTAATTTGAAACTCTCTTGCTTTTTTAATGTTATTTTCTATCAAATATTGAAGTTCCCTTTTCAGATTCTCTCCATCTTTGAAATAGTAAATACCAATAATTGCCAAGTCACTAACAAAACTCTCTGGTTTTTCAACAAAGTCTGTAATTCTTCCATCACCATCAAGCTTGACTACACCATAAGCATTTGGGTCTTTTACTTGTTTAACCCAAATAGCAACATCCGAGGTTAAATCAAATTTAAATTTTGCGCGAAACAAAGTGTCAGCAAAAGCAACCACAACTGGTCCAACTAATAAATCTTTTGCACAATGAATTGCGTGTGCTGTACCAAGTGGCTCTTTTTGATAACAAATCACCCCTTTTGCACCCACATCTTTAGCAACATTTAGCAGCATTTTTTCGGTATCAAGGCCAAAATCTCCGATAATAAAAGCTATCTGATTTAACTCACCTCCTACTATTTCAGAAATATCTTCCACCAGCCTCTTAACTATAGACTTACCAGCAATTGGAAGTAAAGGCTTCGGTGTGGATAGAGTATGAGGTCTTAATCTTGAGCCTCTACCGGCCATAGGAATTATAATATTCATTATTTCAAATTTAAATACTTTAACAAGTAATTATGGGTTAATTCAATAATTTCCGCTGTGACCAAAGCCTCCGCCACCGCGTAAAGTTTCATCTAAATCATCTGATTGATTCCACTCAAATCGCTCATATTTAGTAATTACCATTTGAGCGATACGATCTCCAGGTTTAATCGAAAAATGATTTTGTCCAAGATTGATTAGTATCACACCTACATCTCCTCTATAATCAGCATCAATGGTTCCGGGAGAATTTAGCACTGTCACGCCATATTTAATAGCAAGTCCAGAGCGAGGTCGAATCTGAGCCTCATAGCCTTGTGGAATTGCCATTTTAATTCCTGTTGACACAAGACGTCGTTGACCTGGATTTATAGTTATTTCTTCCATTAAATTGGCCCGAAGGTCCATTCCTGCACTATCCTCTGTGGCAAATTTTGGCAATTCATTTGATGAATTATTAACGACTTTAATTTTCATAATTAAAATTTTATTTTACACTTCTCATTAGAAATTTTCTCTCAGAGAAAAGAACAATGGAAATCATAATAAACATTGCGCCGAAGGAATAAAAATAATTACTCATGTTCTCTGAGGCTATCCAGCCCAAAATACTTGCTGAAATTAAATACAAAAATATTTTTTTAAAATCATACGGAATCTTGTAGGATAACTGCCCTAATATTATTGAAATTATTGTCATAGCCATATAACTCACTAACGTAGTCCATGCCGCGCCATCAATTCCAATAATTGGTATTAAAGTAAAATTACCAATTACAGTTATTGCCAAGCCTACAATTGTAATATAAAAACCCATATAAGTTTTGTCAGATAATTTATACCACATAGATATTTGTGTGTTCATGGACAAAAATACATTTGACAATAACAAAATATATAATAATGGTAAAGCCTCCCAGTATTTTGAATCAATAAAAAACTTGATTCCGTCAAGACCAGCAAGTACTGAAACCATACCAATACATAAAATCCCTGTAAATAATCTTAACACTTCAGCTAATTGTTGTTTTTTGTTCTCTGATTCTTTAAAGAAAAAAGGTTCCGCTGCATATCGAAAAGCTTGATTAAATAAAATTATAAAAATGGAAAGTTTATAAATTGCAGAATAGGTCCCAACTTCTTGCTTAGAAGATGAAACAGGCATGAGGTATTCAATAAAAAACCGATCTGCCATTTCATTTGCAATTCCTGGAAGGCCAGCTAGCAATAGGGGGAGACCAAATACCATCATTGTTTTCCATATACCGAAATCAAATATCATTTTTACTGCAAAGAATTCTGGCAATAGAAGTATAATCATAAAGCCACTAGCAATAAGATTTGCAAAAAGTACCCAACCAACTTGCCAATCAGGTAATTCATATCCTAAATTCGGAAGAATTAGAAAAATAGAATAGCATAAAATAAAGTTTACTGCTATCTGACTAATCTTAATAAAAATAAAACGTTTTGCTCTTCTTTGAGCCCTTAAACGGGCAAAGGGCACCGCAGAAATAGCGTCCATAGCAACAATCCAAGCCATCCACAGAACTAGATAAGGCCTATTAGACATATGTATCAGTTCTGAAATGGGGATATAATAAATAGAAAATATTATCAAGAAAATAATTGTGCTTACAATTAAAGACCACATTGCTGTTGAATAAACTCGATGCTCTTCATTTGAGTTTTTTTCACTTATCCGAAAATATGCTGTCTCAAAACCATATGTTAAGATGACCATTAAAAAAGCTATTGAAACATAAAGAAGTGCATTTACCCCGTATTCACTTTTCGATAAAACTACGGTCAAAAGAGGAGTTAAAGCAAAATTCAATAGCCGGGCGATTATACTGCTCAATCCATAAAGAACTGTATCGCTTAGGAGACTTTTCATAGATGCCATAAACCAAAGATACGTGCTCTATTTAGGGTACGTGCGGAAATAATTATGTGATACCTTTATATCGTGGATCCATACTTTATACCTTTTTTAAATGCAGAGGTACTCGAAGATCGTTATCGTGAACTCTCGAAATTCCTTCATAAAACTCCAATTTTAACTTCTAGTTCTATAAATTCAGAATGTGGGGCTTCTCTATTTTTCAAATGTGAAAATTTTCAGAAATCTGGAGCTTTTAAGATGAGAGGAGTAAGCAATGCTATTTATGAATTATTAAAGTTCAATAATAAACCAAAAGGTCTTATTGCTCATTCATCCGGTAATCATGGACAAGCATTGGCTTGGGCTGCAAAAAAACATGATATCCAATGCGTCGTGGTGATGCCTCGAAATGCTTCTAACTTTAAGAAAAAAGCAGTTTTTGCTGCTGGAGCAAAGATCATAGAGTGTGATTCTAATATTTCATCTAGAATAAGCACAGTAAAGAAAATTTGTAAAACTTCAGGATTTATAGAAATTCACCCAAGTAATCAGCCTTCAGTAATATTAGGTCAAGGTTCTGCAGCATGGGAGTTAATGACTGAATGTTATAGAAATAATATCAAATTAAGCCATATAGGTGTTCCAATTGGCGGGGGTGGATTAGCTGCAGGAACCGGATTTGCTGTCTCAATTTGGAATAAACTTCATAGCACTTCAATCAAAGTTTTTGCCGGTGAGCCAATAGGGGCAGATGATGCATATCGAAGTTTTAACTCCGGTAAAATAGAACATAACAAAAATCCTAAAACTGTTGCTGACGGATTAAGAACAGAATTAGGAAACATAAATTTTCCTATTATTCAAAAAACACTTGACGCCATTTATCTAGTTTCAGATACAGAAATCCTCGAGGGACAATTAAAATTAGCAGAGAGGCTAAAATTGATTATCGAAAGTAATTGTTCCCCACCGTTTTCTGTTGTTTGTAAAGAGCGCCAAATATTTAATAATAAAAGTGTTGGTATAATTTTATCCGGCGGAAATATTGATTTAAGAAATAGTGCATGGGGTAGCTGATTTCAAGAATTAATTATAATCTTAAAAATAGAAAACGTCGCTCTTCAGCGACGTTTTACAACCCTTGATGAATCCCTCCTATTGTTAGGATTCAATACAAATATCGTAAAAAAATTGACTTATTGTACAAATTACCTTAAGTTTTTTCTATTGAATTTCAATAATATATTTTAAGTTGTTTCAATTTAATCTGGCAATTTTAAATTCATTAAATGAAAATAATCAGTTTATACATCCATATGCTTTAAGTCAAGCATCAAATTCGGTACTTTTGCTCATAATGAGCTCTACAAATAAAAAAATTGAATCAAACGCGCCATTGCCGGTTGGTTCATATCCGATGACAAGACGAGTAGGAAATCTAATTTTCATGTCTGGGGTCGGGCCAAGAAAGCCGAAAAGCGGAACAGATCAATCCTCTGTACCAGGATTAATTTTTAATCCTATTGGTGAAATTATTGATTACGATTTCTCACAACAGGTTCATAGTGTTTTTGCCAATGTAAAGACAATATTAAAAGAGTCTGGTTGTAAATGGTCTGACCTTGTGGATATAACCGTTTATTTAACAGATATGAAGCGTGACTTCTCTGAATTCAATAAAATTTATTCGGAGTACTTTCAAAATATTGATAACAAACCATGTAGAACTACCGTTGAGGTCCTCTCACTTCCAACACCAATAGCGATAGAACTAAAGTGTATAGCTTCACTATGAGCACATTATTTTCTGAACGTGGCCCATTAAATCTTTCTGAAACTCAACAAAGGATATTGAAGTTTTGGAAAGATAACGACGTATTTGAAACATCAATACGTAAAGATTCTCCAAATTTTGTTTTTTATGAGGGTCCTCCTTCAGCCAATGGACTTCCCGGAATACATCACGTGATGGCACGTGCCATTAAAGATATTTTCTGCAGATATAAGACCCAACAAGGTTTTAAAGTAGAAAGACGAGCAGGATGGGACACCCATGGCTTACCTGTCGAACTTGGTGTTGAGAAAAATTTAGGAATTACCAAAGAAGATATTGGTGTAAAGCTCACTATTGAAGAGTACAATGCAGCCTGTAAAGATGCTGTTATGAAATATACTGAAATTTGGGATGACCTAACCGAAAAAATGGGTTATTGGGTTAATACCGAAGACGCATATGTCACTTACAAGTCTAAATATATGGAGTCTGTTTGGTGGCTCCTTTCTGAGATTCATAAGAAAGATCTTCTTTATAAAGGGTATACTATTCAGCCTTATTCACCTAAAGCCGGCACTGGTTTAAGTTCCCATGAATTGAATCAGCCGGGTTGTTATCGAGAAGTGAAAGACGTAAGTGCAACAGCTCTATTTAAAATAATTCCATCTGAAAAAAGCTTATCACTTTTTGGTAGTTCTATCGTTCATTTTATGGCATGGACAACTACTCCTTGGACATTGCCCTCAAATACTGCTTTAACAATAGGTGAAAAAATTAAATACAGCAGAATTTCCACCTTCAATCCCTATACAAAAGAACCTCAGGAGGTAATAATTGCAAGTGATTTGATATTCCATTACTTTCGAATAGAAGATGAAAATATTTCTGATCTACCAGAGGGAAAAGTATTGCCGTGGGAAAAACTGTCAGAGCATCTTGGAAAAAGCTTCGTTGGACTTAGATATGATCCCTTATTGCCATACGCAGAGCCATATGAAAACTCCAAAAATGCCTTTAAAATTATTTCTGGTGATTTTGTGACAACTTCTGACGGAACTGGTATTGTCCATACCGCCCCAACATTTGGGGCAGATGACGCCAGGGTTGCAAAAGAATTTGGTGTTCCTCCTATGCTAGTTTTAGATAGCTCAGGCAATCCTGTTCCTCTTGTTGATTTACAAGGCAGGTTTGTTGACTGTATGGGAGATTTAGCTGGTCAATATGTCAAAATAGAATATTATTCAGATGATGAACGGCCGAAACTAAGCGTGGATGAGCAAATAAGTATTAAACTAAAAAAAGAAGGAAAAGCATTTAAAATTCAGAAATATTCTCACAGCTACCCCCATTGTTGGAGAACGGATAAGCCTATTCTTTACTACCCAATGGATAGCTGGTTCATAAAAACTACAGCAATTAAGAACCGACTGCAAGATTTGAATAAGGAGATTTTATGGAAGCCGGAATCAACCGGAACAGGCCGATTTGGTAATTGGTTAGAAAACTTGAACGACTGGAATTTAAGTAGGAGTAGATATTGGGGAATCCCATTACCGATTTGGAGAACAGAAGACGGTAGCGAAGAAAAAATAATAGACTCCATTCAAACGTTAAAAGAAGAATTAGAGAAAAGTCTAGCCGCAGGGCATATGACCTCGAACCCATTAAAATATTTTATCGCTGGTGATTTTAGCGATGAGAATTATTCACAAATAGATCTTCATCGACCTCATGTTGATAATTGGATATTAACCTCTTCAAATGGAGAGGCAATGTATCGAGAAACGGATCTTATCGACGTTTGGTTTGATTCTGGCGCAATGCCTTATGCGCAAGTACATTATCCATTTGAAAACAAAGACCTGATTGACTCAAAAAAAGAATTTCCAGCTAACTTCATCGCCGAAGGTGTGGATCAAACCCGTGGATGGTTTTTCACAATGCATGCTATTGCTGGTTTAGTTTTTGATTCTGTGGCCTACAAGGCTGTAATTTCTAATGGGCTAGTTTTAGATAAAAACGGGCAAAAAATGTCTAAAAGATTGGGGAATGCTGTTGATCCATTTAAAGCAATAGATGATTATGGTGCCGATGCTTTGAGGTGGTATATGATTACTAATGCTCAACCTTGGGATAACTTAAAGTTTGATTTTTCCGGCGTAAAAGAAATTCAAAGAAAATTTTTTGGGACACTTCATAATTCTTACAGTTTCTTTTCTCTCTATGCAAATGTCGATAAATTCGACCCTCTAACTAAAGCGGTTTCGAGTGATAACCTTTTAGAAATTGATCATTGGATTTTATCAAAATTAAATAGCCTGATTAAAGAAGTCACCGAAAAAATGGATGATTTTGAGCCGACTAAAGCATTTCGTCCAATTAGTGATTTTGTTCAAAACGAATTGAGTAATTGGTACGTTCGTCTTTGCCGGCGAAGATTTTGGAAAGGCGAAATGGGACAAGATAAATTAGGGGCATATCAAACACTTTACTCTTGTTTAACTACTGTGGCCAAACTTATTGCTCCAGTTGCTCCCTTCTATGCGGATCAACTTTATCAAGATTTGACAAAATCCACTCATTCTGTCCATTTGTCTGATTTTCCGGTTTCGAACGAATTAAAAATTAGTAAAGATTTAGAACGAAGAATGTCTTTGGCTCAACTAATGAGTTCTTTGGTTCTAAGCATAAGGAAAAAAGAAGGCATCCGAGTCCGTCAACCTATATCCAGAATAATTATTCCTGTATTTAGTGAATCTCAAGAAAATGATATTCTGGCTATAAAATCATTAATTCTCTCAGAAGTAAATGCAAAAGCAATTGAACTAATAAAAGAAGATTCAGGTGTATTTGTGAAACGTGGTAAACCTAATTTTAAAACCCTTGGACGTAAAGCAGGGAGTGCAATGAATGAAGTCGCTGAAGTAATAAAAACTCTTTCTCCAAAAGAATTAAAAAAGTTAGAAGAAAATAATCATCTAGATTTAAAATTATCTGATTCCGTCTTTACCATAATCAATGAAGATGTTGAAGTAACTACAGATGATATACCGGGAATGGCAGTCGCAACAGAGCAGGGAATCACTATCGCCGTAGACCTAAAATTGAGCCCAGAACTAATTCAAGAAGGATTAGCTAGAGAAGCTATAAATCGTATTCAGACAATTAGAAAAGAACAAAACTTTGATATAACTGATAGAATTAGTCTCTGGATAAAGGGCGACTCAGAAGTTATTGAAGCTCTTAAAGCACACTCTAATTATGTATCTAATGAGGTGCTCGCTATTTCACTTAATTATAGCTCTTCTTTTCCAAGTAACGTTATTCTTTCAAATGTAGACCTTGATGGGCACGATGTGATTTTTGGACTTAAAAAATGAGCATTTCAGTAGATATTAAAGATTAAAGTATATATTATTTCTGAATACCTTAAAGTTATTTGATTATATTCGGCGACAAGTAGTTTTTCAATACAATTATGGAAAAAGAAAAAATAAGATATAGTGATAAAGAGCTTGAAGAGTTTCGAGTCCTTATTCAAAGTAAAATTGATAAAGCAGAAGAAGATTTGCACATTCTTCGGGAGCAGTTCACAAATAATATGGACAATGGAACAGAAGACACCTCTCCAAGCTTTAAAAGCTTTGAGGAAGGATCTGAAACCATGAGTAAAGAAGCTAATGCTCAATTAGCATCTCGTCAAGAAAAATTTCTGCGTGATTTAAGAGCTGCTTTAACAAGAATTTCGAATAAAACATATGGGATTTGCAAGGTTACTGGTAAACTAGTTGAAAAAGAACGCCTTAAACTTGTTCCGCATGCGACTATGAGCATGGAAGCCAAGTTAAAGCAGAGGTGAACAAGGCTCTTCGCCTTCCGTTTATTATTTCAATTTGTCTCATTTTTCTTGACCAGGCATTGAAATTATGGATCAAATCAAATCTTGCTTTAGGAGAAAGTATTGATTTAACAAAATGGTTTCATCTTCATTTCACAGAAAACCCTGGAATGGCTTTCGGTATTGAGTGGGGAGGGATTACAGGAAAGTATATCCTTAGTTCTTTTAGAGTTTTAGCAATCTTTGGGATTCTTTGGTACATGTTTCGACTTGCTAAAGGAGGTGCTCAACAATTTGTCCTTATCTCATTCGGCATTGTTTTAGCAGGTGCCCTTGGCAATGTTTTAGATAGCCTGTTTTATGGTTTAATATTTGATCGAGGTTTGGTTTATAACGAGCTTTATAGCCAATGGGTCATGTATTCTGGAGTCGCCGAGTTCAATACTACTTCTGGATATGCTCCAATGCTTTTAGGGAATGTTGTAGATATGCTTTACTTACCCCTTTGGAAAGGGGTCCTTCCCTCATGGGTGCCTTTTTGGGGTGGTGACTATTTTATTTTTTTTCGTCCTATTTTTAATATTGCGGATTCATGTGTGACAATTGGTGTAATTCTTTTGTATTTGAGCTCAATAAAATCTGAAAATTGGGGCAATTTTAAATAGTAATAAATAAGTTTATTCGTAATGAAATATCTAATTATAACTTTTTTCTCCTGTCTAAGCATTTATGTAAATGGCCAAATTGAATCTTTCGATTTTATTCATAAAGAGGTTGAAATTCGTTTAATGCAAGATATTGAGTTTTTGTCTTCTGATGATCTCTCTGGCAGGCTTCCTGGTACTCCTGGAGCTAATCTAGCATCAGACCATATACAAGATGCTTTCCAAAGGCTTGGTTTAAAACCATTATTTAATGAGGGTTTTAAGCAAGCATTTAATATACCAAGACCAACAGATATTCCAAAGAATAGAAACTATATAGCGATTGCCAAAGACACGCTCTATTTAAGCAGAAAACTTCATGTTTCTCCTTACGCCTTGACAAATGATTTTATTGGTGACGCTTTATATGTCTCGCACGGAATTTATTGTGATTCAATTAATGATTATGAAGGAATTTTAGAAACCTCTTTGAATGACAAATTAGTCTTGATAGAATTGGATATTCCTAAGAATAAAAAGAAAAAAGCGGGGGATAAATCAAAAATTTCAAGTCGTATTCTAGAGGCAAAAAAAAGAGGGGCAAAAAATATTATTCTACTCTCGAAAAAAAACAGTAAAAACAATAAAATATCAAACTATACTTTTTCAAAATTGCAAGAGATTGATGTCAATGTCTCTATTGTTTATGGGAAAAAGTGGTCACGTAAAATCCACAGAAGTAAAAAACCAATAATTTCCGTAACAAACGTCTCTAAGCGCAATGCGGAAGGATTTAATGTAGGAGGGGTTCTTGATATAGGAGCAAATTCAACTGTACTTATTGGGGCACATTATGATCACCTCGGTAAAGGACAGTATCATGGGAGCAGGAAATTGTCTGGGCAAGTATATAATGGCGCTGACGATAATGCAAGTGGTGTTAGTGTAATGCTCGAAGTTCTCAATCAATTAAATCTTAATTCAGGCTTCATAAGGAGTAATGTTGTTTTTATTGCCTTTTCAGGAGAAGAAGATGGATTAATTGGTTCAAAATACTTTGTGAAAAACTGTCCCTTTGATCCTTCAATCATTTCACAAATGATAAATATTGATATGGTAGGCCGGTTAAATAATTCTGATTCATTAACAATTTATGCAACATCAAGTGCGTTAGAGTGGGAAACGATAATTAATGATTTAACGAAAACAGAAATCAATATTAAGAATGTAGCGGAAATATTTCCAAGATCAGATCACGCTGCATTTATTGATGCGGGGATTCCTGCAATAATGTTACATACTGGGATTCACCAAGATTATCATACACCAAGTGATGATTTTGAGAAAATTGATGTCTCGGGGGTTGTGAAAATTACAGAAGTGGTTCTCCAAATATTACAAAAATTAAATAAATTCTCCCACTTCAAATAGCAATAAAACTTGTTTTAAAGTAAAATGTCGTCTATGAGAGAAAATAGCTCTATAGCAATTTTAGGAAGTGGTTCTTGGGCAACAGCTCTTGTCAAGCTGATAAGTCAAAACTGTGATAATTTAGGTTGGTGGATTCGAGACGAGACTTCCATTATTCATATTCAACTTCATCAGCACAACCCCAAATATCTTACTGATGCAGAACTTGATACTGATAAAATTGAAATAGATAATGATATTCTAAAGATCGCAATGAATGCGGACATATTAATCTTGGCTATTCCATCAGCATATGTTGCTGATGCTATTTCTCCTTTAAAAGATATCCTTAAAGATAAATTAGTGATATCGGCAATTAAAGGAATTATACCTGAAACTCATCAAACAGTTGGGGAGTATCTTAATTCAGAATTCCATTTAGCTTACAACGATTTTGGAGCAATCTTAGGCCCATGTCATGCTGAAGAAGTTGCACTTGAAAGGCTTTCATATTTAACTGTGGCATCTCAAAATAAAGGCCTCGCTAAATTAATTTCGAAAAAACTTGGATCTGCTAATATTCAAACTAATCGTACCGAAGACATCCACGGTGCTGAATATGCCTCAATTCTTAAAAATATATACGCTCTTGCTGCGGGTATTTCTCAGAGTTTAGGCTATGGAGATAATTTTCAAGCCGTTCTCGTTGCGAATTCTATAAGAGAAATGAAACGTTTTATAAAAGCAGTTAGTCCATTAAAAAGGGACATTTCAAAAACCGCATACTCTGGTGACTTATTTGTAACTATGTATTCTCCCTTTAGCAGAAATAGAACATTGGGTGGATTAATTGGAAAGGGCTACACGGTTCGTTCCGCAATACTAGAAATGAGTATGGTAGCAGAAGGATACTATGCAACAAAGCAGATTCGAGAAATAAAAAAATCGAAAAATGTCAAAATGCCAATTGCTTCGGCTGTGTATAAAATACTTTATGACGGCAAGTCTCCAAAAAAAGTACTTCGTGAGTTATCTGAAAAGCTGAGCTAACCAATTATGGATTTGTACTTTTACCATTGTTAAATAAAATTAATATGATTTTAAGCATTTTTTTAGGAATGGTTGGCCCATGGCAAATCGTCTTGATTCTCGCTATTGTGTTGTTATTATTTGGAGGTCGTAAGATCCCTGAATTGATGAAAGGGCTTGGTGGGGGACTTAAGGAATTCAAAAAAGCCGTCAAAGAAGAGGACGACGACGACGAAAACGATTCGGCGGAAAAAAAAGCGTGACTCAAACTAATCTAAGTGAGCTACGATCGGCAATAACTGCTGGAAAAACTTCTTGTGCTCAAGAGGTTAAGTCTTGTATTGATCTAGCTCATAAGAAATCTGACTTAAACATTTTTATTGAGGTTTTTGAGGATTCGGCTATTGCAAAGGCAATAGAGGTAGATGAAAAGCTTATTAATGGCTCTGCAGGTAAATTGGCCGGAATGATAATAGCAATCAAAGATAATTTATGCTATTCTGGTCATAAAGTCAGTGCAAGTTCTAAAATGTTAAAAGATTTTGAATCACAATTTAATTCCACTGTAGTTCAAAAACTGTTGGACGCTGACGCTATCATTATAGGACGAACCGGGGGTGATGAATTCGCAATGGGGTCTTCTAGCGAAACCTCTTTTTATGGCCCTGTTAAAAACCCTTTAAATCCTTTAATGACTCCGGGAGGGTCCTCCGGGGGTTCTGCTGCCGCAGTTGCCGCGGGGCTATGTCACGCCTCTCTTGGTTCTGACACAGGTGGTTCAATTAGACAACCAGCAGCTTTTTGTGGTGTTTATGGGATAAAGCCTACATATGGCAGAGTCTCGAGACACGGTGTTATTGCATATGCCTCATCTTTTGATCAAGTTGGCCCTATTGCGTCTTCTTTAGATGATTTAGCCATTATAACAGAGGTTATTTCTGGTAAAGATGATTTTGACACAACATGTTCTGAGTCTGACGTGCCTAAAATGCTTGATATTAAAAATCAAAAAAAGACCCTTAGTCTTGGTTACTATAAGAGCATGATTGCCTCACCTGCCCTTGATCTTGAAATCCGTCAAAAGTTTATAGAACTCTTGGAAAAGCTAAGACTCTCAGGTCACAAAATTGTAGAATTAGAATTCCCGTTTTTCGATAGCCTAATCCCAATATATTATATTTTAACAACAGCAGAGGCAAGTTCAAACTTAGCCAGGTACGATGGAATTCACATAGGTCATAGAAATTCGGATTTTACAGATCTGGAATCTCTTTATAAAAAGTCTCGAAGCGAAGGTTTTGGAGAAGAAGTAAAACGCAGAATCATGCTAGGTACATTTGTTTTAAGCAGTGGATATTATGATGCATTTTATGGAAAAGCCCAAAAAGCAAGAAGAGTAGTAAGAGACTCAACCATCAAGGACCTCGATGGTCTAGACGGAATAATTGGACCAACAACTCCAAGCACAGCATTCCCTCTGGGGAAAGAGTATACTGATCCCACGGTACTTTACTTGGAAGATATGTTTACCGTTCAGGCACCCCTTTCCGGAATTCCAGCTATTTCAATACCAATAGGCACTCACAGTAATGGATTGCCATATGGAATGCAAATTATGGGATCTAATTTTGATGAACAGTCTATTTTTTCGATCGCAAGAATTATTGAATCATTAGATTAAATGATTCGGTTATATTTCGTCTTTTTTATAATTTTTTCACTGTCAATAAATGGTCAGAATAAAAATACCGATAGTATCCAAAAAGACAGAACTCCTGAAAAAATTGATTCTGCTTACAGCCATTTTGTTCTTAATAAATGGGGTGAAAATTATTTGTTACACGAATTTGATCAACCCAATAATAACAGTTTAGGAATACGTCAATTACATGATTCTATTCTTATCCAAAGATTAAAGAAATTAGATGACAATACCCCTCTAGATCTTAGGTTAACTAGTGAAGTTCGAAATATTATCAGATATTATCTTGGACGAAATTTTGATTTTGTTAAAAATATTAAATCCCGTTCTGAATTCTATTTCCCTTTATTTGAATCTGTTTTAGACCAATATGAATTGCCGCTAGAATTAAAATATATCCCAATAATAGAAAGTGCACTTAATCCAAGGGCAAAAAGTAAAGCTGGAGCAACAGGTCTATGGCAATTTATGTATGCTACCGGAAAAATGCAGGGCCTTGAGATCAGCTCATATGTTGATCAACGTATGGATCCTTATCTATCCACAGAGGCCGCATGTAGATACTTTAAGAAATTATATAACTTATTTGACGACTGGGGATTGGCAATTGCTGCTTATAACGCTGGGCCAGGAAATGTAACGAAAGCCATTCGCAATTCCGGCGGAAAAAACACCTATTGGGAGATACGTCCCTATTTACCAAAAGAAACGGCTAACTATATCCCTTCTTTGATTTCTGCTCTGTATGTGATGAACTATTCTGGTACTCATGGAATTGTGAGCTCAGATCAAAAAATCAACTATTTTCAAGTGGATACTATTAAAGCTGAAAAAGGAATACACTTATTCGACATTGCATATTTACTATCTATTGATTCATCAATTATAAAAAATTTAAACCCCCACTATAAACATCAGTATGTGCCTCCTCCAAAAAATAATATTCCCTACATTTTTTATATTCCAAAAAATAAAATGATGGCGTTTTCTTTAGTTGCTGACTCACTTTACAAAATGACATTCATACGATTACAAAAAACTCCTTTGCCTCTTCCTTGGAAATTGGCTTCAGGTAAAATTCATGTTGTTAGAAACGGTGACACGCTCGGCGAGATAGCTGAAAAATACAATATAAAAATTAGAGATATTAAAAGATGGAACAATCTCAGAAGCACAAAAATTCGAATTGGTCAAAAATTGAAAATCTAGTCTCTTGAAAGCGATCCGAACTATTATACTATTTTCTATTTTTTTTCAACAAAGCTGTAATAGATCTGTCGAAAGTAATAAAAGATCCGATTCAATTTCAAAGTATAGTCTTCCATCATCAAATGGAACACATAATGAATTAACTATATTTTGCGATGATGACATTTGGGAGGAGTGTGGTCTATCATTTGTGGAAGAGCTGGCTCGCCCTGTCGTTGGATTGCCACAAAACGAATCAAACTTTGATCTTTCAAGGCTACCTATAAAGAGTATTTCCCAAATCACGAAAAGGTCTAAAAGTATACTTTCAATAATAGTTATACCAGATTCTAGCTCAATTGTTGTCAAAAAAAATGTTTGGTCAGAACCTCAGTTAGTTGTTCAGATTATAGGGCCTTCGGTCAAAAAAGTAATTCAATTATTTGAATTAAATGCCACTAGCCTCATTAAACAGTTTGAGAAACATGATAATTCTATTTTACTAAGTCGGATTTCTAAAAATTCTCAAAAGAACCTTCCAGTATCCTTGAAAAAAGTGGGAATTAAACATATGCTCATACCAAAAGGATATAAGACAACATTAGATAAAAATGATATTAAAATTCTAAGAGCTGATACTAAAAAAAGTATTCAATACTTAATGGCCTGGACCAGGCCTTATTTTGATAGTATATACCATACTGAAGCAGTTATACTGTCCGAACAAAATAAATTATTAAAAAAATATTTCGAGGGTACTGAAAATCAAAGCTTTTTAAAAATTGAACCTAATATTTCTATTGATATAGACTACAATACGATAGGTGGAAAATATGTAATAGAACATCGCGGGCTCTTTCGAACAGAGGGTGGCTTTGGAGGGGGTCCATTTGTTACATATACTTTTTTTGACGAAAAAGAAAACAAAAGGATATCGATAGCAATCTTGGTATATGCTCCTAGCTCAAAAAAAAGAAAAATGATGTTAGAGCTTGAAGCGTCACTAAGATCTATTCGGCTAGATTAATTTATTCTTAAGCATTTAATCTCTAAAAAGAAATTGATCTTAATATCTCCAAAGAATTAATTTTTCCTAAGCTAGGGTAATGCCATTTTAAGCCAAGAACTAATCCATTAGTTATCTCTAGACGTCCGATTTTAGAAACCAATTTATTCTTATCCCTAATCCAATCAACTAACTCTTTTGAGGTTTCCGGTGATAAAAAATCACTATTCGTAGGGACGTTGGAAACAAATACTCCCTCGCGAAGATCTAAAACAAAATCATTCTCATAATATTCAGTGTTAATATTGAATCCAAGATGTTTCCAGACCAATAAAAGCAGCTCATTTGAAGACATCGCCAAATTCACATTACTTGTATCCCATCTCTCTAAAACAGCCATAAACTCATCAAAAAAAGCAGGGCTGGCATCTCCTTCCTGAAGGGTTTTTTGCAAAACCTCTGCGGAAAAAAAACAAAGTGTCTGTCTTATGTGATTCGTTGTTAACCTATCCCAAATTTTAGCCACCTCAACTTCTTTTATTTTTTCTAAACCGCCATTATTTTTATGATCAACTGTTGCGTTTAAAAAAGTCATGGGGAGTAAAACTGCCGGCCTAATTCCATTTTTATTACTTCTAATAGAATGAATGATATATGCTTGAGGTCCATATTTTCTAGTCCATAATCGAAGAACATGGCCCTTTTCGCCAACTGCTAACTTACCAAGAACAAGAGCCTTTGTTGTGTCTTTCATTTTTTATTCGCCACGAACAATTACCCCCTGAACAACCGTATTAATAGTTCCTGTTGGGTTAGTCACCCAAAACAAATATATACCACTAGGAGCAGGAGATCCATCCAAGCCATTAGTTGTCCAACTAAACTGTCCGCCGTTTGCCGGGGCCTCAAAAATTAATCTTCCCGAAGTATTTGTGACTTTAACATACGAACCCTCTATTAATCCTTTTATTGACATTGAACCAAGGTCTTTTGGTTCATATGGGTTTGGGAAAACCTGAATGTTTGAAAAGTCGTTAAAAGGATTAATAGCGTCGCTCCGATACGAGATTAAACCCTGGCTTGTCCCTATAAAAACCTCACCGGTTAGAGGCTCAATAGCAAGTGAATTAATTCTATTAGATAATAACGGTGAGTTGCTTTGAGTATAGTGAGCTAGTGTCTCAAGTCCATCTGAAGATAATAAGAACAGTCCACCCTCTGATGTTCCAACCCACTTTCGATTAGCTCCGTCGATTGCAATAGCAAGGATATTTTCTCCACTAAGCACTTTCTGAACAATACCATTTTCTTCAACTAAAAGAGCCTGGGCGTCAATACTATTTCCATTCATAGCGTTACTAGGGGTAAAGCAAACAACTAAACCATCACTAGTCCCGATCCAGAGTTCGTCGTCTTTATCAAATACGTATGAGTTTACAGAGCTACTTGGTAGATTCCCGTTGCCTACCCCTGTTGTTAACCTTCTTAAGCCAATAGAGCTTCCTTGGGTCTTTACAGCCATTAATCCATTGGTTCGGCTTTGTATCCAAAACACTCCATCTGAACCTTGAATAATATCTTTTACGCTCAATCCATTAAATGCGCCCAAACCAAAAGATGTCCATTCTTGCGTTACAGGGTCATATCTGTGGAGAGGAAGGTTTGATAAAGCATTTGTTACCCAAAGAGCGCCATCGTTACCCCAACAAAGACCGCCAATTCTAGTGTCGTTTATAGTGCTTCCAGATGCACTCATAAGAGATGAATTGCTATTGTTCCATATAGTTTCAAGCTTTCCGTCTCTGAACTCCAGTAAACCCCTACCCCAACTAGAAACAAACCAATGAGAAGTATCGCTGGGGTCAACAGCTTTGGACAATATATCTTTTGCGCCATTTAGTTTTTCGCTGCTCAAAATAGACCAATTCTCTTGAGAAAAAAGAAATACGCCCTCATTACAATATGTCGCAGTCCATGTTGGATCAATAGCTCCGCTAAATACTTCAATACCATGTAAGCTAGACGAAACATCAAAAACTGAAGAAGATGGAGGTCCTGATATTTTTCGATGTTGAACATAATTTGGGTTATCTATGAAGGAAATCCCTTTACCTGAGTTTGCAATCCAGAGAACCCCGTTTTGTGAGATTTTTGCATCTCGAGGATGGAAATTATCGTTATTACTTAATCCTGAACTGTATGCTTGTCTTTGAATTCCCAGTGTATCGATATAGATTACATCAAAATCTCTGATAATCAGATATCCATTGTCTTTTTTAGCAATTCTTCTTACATCAAATTTGTCTGAATTATTTAAATACACCTCTAACCATGTACCCTCTTTTTTTAACCAAATAACACCGCTTTCATTTTTTGAAATCAAACAGTCTGCTCCTGAGATAGAAATATCACTTATTGCTGTGTCTGCCCACCTTTGAGATTGATTCCAAGAAGAAAAAAGATATAATGGATCACCTAAGGATGCGGACCAAAGTCCCGTTTCTGAAGCGACATACAGGCTATCAGTATCAATATCAACATTGTATGTCACTGTAGGTGTTCCGTCATCTTTTAATAAGTATGTTCCTTTCACAACCCCGTATGACAAATCCAACTCAACAACTCCAAACTCAGTAGCGGCAAATGCTCGATCTTCTCCATCAAAAACAAATGAACTGATTGAAGACCTTCCAGGGTATTTTCCACTTTGAGGAATGTCCGGTATTTCCCTAATATTATCGCTATTCCATAATTCTATTAGCCCGTCCTCGTAACCTAAAAGGATGTCAATACCGTTTGGAGAAGATTCGATTTCTGTTAATCCTACACCAGTTAGTCCGTCAACTTTTGTGAAGTCTGATATTGTATTTTCCGAAAAGTTAAATCTGAGTAATCCATATTTACTCCCAGCAATAATTTCATCGTTTAAAATTGCAATTGAATGCGTTTCATTGAAGGGAAGGTGGGTACGCCATTGACCAACAGAAACTCCTTGAGCAGAGAGGGTCTGTCCCAAAAAACAGAGAACAAGAGTAAATATAAAGTCCAACTTCACCAGACAAAGATGCACTATCTTCGTTTTATGGCCCTCAAAATATCAAATTCATTAAGTGTCTAAGCTAAAAAAAATATCAATTTTATTATTTCTTCTTCTCATTATTTCATGTGGAAAAAGTCCAATTGTTCAAGAATTACGTACCAATACTGACGATTTATGGTGGCAAGACAGTTTACTTAGTGTTGATATTTCTATTTCCGATACATCTGCTCTCTATCGCGTTTCTTTTCAAATACGACATACCACAGATTATCCATACAGCAATTTATATCTATTTCGTGATGTCCTTTCCGAGACTCAAACCGAATACCAAGACACAATAGAAATAACATTAAACACCCCAGAAGGCAGGTGGGTGGGAAAGGGAGTAGGGGCTCTTAAAACTATTAACCTTCCCTATCATAAAAATGGTGTTAAGTTCCCTAGGCCTGGAGATTATCGATTTCGATTTTATCATGGAATGAGGGATGAGCCATTAAAAGGCATACGGGATTTAGCTCTAATTATATCAAGTGAGAAAAATAATTACTGATGACTTCTAAAAACTTTGATAAAAAAGATTTCAGAAACTATGTTAAGCTTTTTTGGGTTTTCATCTTGTCGATTCCGGTAAGCATAATAGTTATTCTCTTATTGGTACGAGTTGGGGTTTTTGGAGAGCTCCCATCAACAGAAGAAATTGTAAACCCTGAGTCGTTTCTCGCGACTGAAATTCTATCAAGTGACGGGAATCAAATCGGGACTTTCTTTCACGAGAACCGGGTTCAAGTGGAATATAATGATCTTCCTAATAATCTTATCCAGGCACTTATTGCAACAGAAGATGAGCGATTTTTAGAACATTCAGGAATAGACTTTAGAAGCCTTGGCCGAGCATTTATTACCCTTGGCTCCAGTGGCGGAGGTTCCACAATCACTCAACAATTGGCAAAATTAATGTTTACCCCAGATCCCGCGAGAGGTTTTATTCTTCGCGTGCTTCAGAAACTAAAGGAATGGGTTATTGCGTTAGAGATTGAGAGCAGATATACAAAGCAGGAAATAATCACAATGTATCTCAATAAATTCGATTTTCTTTATCAGGCCGTGGGAATACACAGCGCCAGCAATGTCTATTTTGGTAAAATACCTAGTGAGTTGACTACAGAAGAGTCTGCCATGTTGATCGGAATGTGTAAGAACCCGTCTTATTATAATCCTGCACGAGAAAAGAGGTTCAAGCTAGCCTTGAATCGTCGTAACACTGTCTTAAGACAAATGAAGCGTAATAATTATATATCGGAAAACACACTAGACTCTTTACTTTCTCTTCCTTTAGTTTTAAATTTTAATCCTCAAGGCCATGATAAGGGTTTGGCTCCGCACTTAAGAGAGAACATTCGAGCTTACATGAAAGATTGGATTTCAAGTAATCCTAAAGCCAATGGAAATCGTTACAATTTATATACTGATGGGTTGAAGATTTATACTGCCATAGACAGCCGCATGCAAGTTTCAGCTGAAAAAGCGGTTAAGAAACATATGAAAAACTTGCAACGAGTTTTTTTTGCACAAATCAAGAACCGTAAAGCAGGGCCTTTTTACTTTCCAGAAGACCTTTCATATAACGAAGGTCAAAAAATATTAATGCGAGCGATGCGACAAACTGAGCGCTATAAAAACTTAAAGAAGACTGGCTTATCAGAAAAAAAAATCCTCAAGGTGTTTAAATCCCCAATTAAAATGAATATTTTTTCACACAAAGGAGATGTAGATACTCTCATGAGCCCTCTTGATTCCATTAAGTATTATAAAAGCATATATCAAGCAGGCCTAATTAGTATCGAGCCTCAAACAGGGTTTGTGAAAGCTTGGGTTGGGGGAGTTGACTTCAAACATTTTAAATATGATGCTGTAAAGCAGGGCCGGAGACAAGTTGGCTCAACTTTCAAGCCCTTTGTATATGCGGCAGCCATTGCTGATAAAAAATACTCACCATGTATGGAAGTTCCTAATATTCAAACCTGCATAGATTCTGGTCAATTCGGTTTGCTCAAGCCATGGTGTCCAAAAAACTCCAGTGATAAATATGGTGGGGTTTTAACTCTTAAAGAGGCTATTGCCGGTTCAGTTAATACTGTGACTACTTTTTTAATGAAACAAATTGGGCCAAACCCAGTTTCTAAGATGGCTAAATCTCTGGGTGTGACGTCTCGAATTCCTGCTGTACCATCCATTGCCTTAGGAACGGTTGATTTGTCTATTTATGAATTGGTTGGAGCTTATACCGCATTTGGGAATAACGGTCTATATACTGAGCCATTAGTAGTGCTTAGAATCGAAGATAAGAACGGTGTTGTTTTGGATGATTTTACTCCCGTAACACGAGAAGTCTTTTCTCCAGAAATAGCTTATACAATGGTTAATCTCCTTCAGGGAGTTACCGAAAGTGGAACTGGTATTAGGTTGAGGCATTCTGGAGGGCGTTATCGTTATAATGTTGTTACCGACTATCCCTATAACTTCACAAATCCGATAGCAGGAAAAACCGGAACTACCCAAAATAATTCTGACGGATGGTTTGTTGGCATGGTTCCCAATTTAGTTACTGGTATCTGGACTGGTTGTCAAGACAGATCCGCTCATTTTGGAACGACGGAATTTGGCCAAGGGGCAACAACTGCATTACCCATTTGGGCAATCTATATGAAGGACCTTTATGCACAACCTAAAATAGGAATACGTCAAGATGCGTTTGACAAACCATCTAGAGCCATGAGTATTCCATTAGATTGCAATTTGTATTTAGATCGAAAAACAGAACTGCATGAAGAACGGTCAGAATATAATTAAGATTTAAAATATGATAAATAAAGTGATTCATGATTTAGATGAGGCCCTCACCGGGCTTGAAGACGACATGACAGTAATGTTTGGAGGATTTGGGCTTTGTGGTATTCCGGAAAATTCAATTGCTGCAATAAGGAAAAAGGGAACAAAAAATTTAACCTGTATTTCCAATAACGCTGGAGTTGATGGGTTTGGTCTTGGTTTACTGCTTGAGAATCATCAAATCAAAAAAATGATTAGCTCATATGTTGGAGAAAACGACGAATTTGAACGTCAGATGCTTTCCGGCGAGCTAGAAGTTGAACTCATTCCTCAAGGGACACTGGCTGAACGCTGTCGTGCTGGGGGGTCGGGAATACCTGCTTTTTTTACCCCTGCTGGTCACGGTACGGAAGTTGCCGCAGGCAAAGAAATACGAATTTTTAACGGGAAACCCCATATTCTAGAGCATGCATTTGATGCGTCATTTGCTTTTGTAAAGGCCTGGAAAGGCGATGAAGCAGGAAATCTTATTTTTAAAGGGACCGCCCGGAATTTTAATCCCTCTATGGCTATGGCTGGAAAAATAACTGTTGCTGAGGTCGAGGAACTTCTTCCTGCGGGCAGTTTAGACCCTAACTCCATCCATATACCAGGTGTTTTTGTTCACAGAATTTTCAAAGGGAATGTCTTTGAAAAAAGGATAGAACAAAGAACTATTTCCAAGCGTAATTAATCTGAATATAACATGGCATTAGATAAAAATGGGATTGCAAAAAGAATTGCTCAGGAATTACAAAATGGTTGGTATGTAAACCTAGGAATAGGAATACCGACTCTTGTTGCAAATTATGTTCAAGACAATATTAAAGTTGAATTCCAATCAGAAAATGGAATTCTCGGAATGGGACCATTTCCCTTAGAGGGAGAGGAGGATGCTGATCTTATTAACGCTGGAAAGCAGACTATAACCTCATTGGCTGGATCATCTTTTTTTGATAGCTCTATGAGTTTTGCCATGATTCGATCAAAAAAAATACAACTTACAGTGCTCGGGGCAATGGAAGTTTCCGATAAAGGAGATATTGCAAATTGGAAAATACCAGGTAAAATGGTTAAAGGAATGGGCGGCGCTATGGATCTAGTCGCTAGCGCAGAAAACATAATTGTAGCGATGCAGCACACCAATAGAAAAGGAGACTCCAAACTGATTGAAAAGTGTACATTACCCATCACCGGTTTGGGTTGTGTGAAAAAAATCGTAACTGATCTTGCCGTTTTAGAGGTTAGCCCTGAATTAGGTTTTGTCCTCAGAGAAAGAGCCCCTGGTGTTTCAGTAGAAGAAATTGTGTCAAAGACAAGCGGAAGGTTATTTCTTCCAGATAATGTCCCTGAAATGTCTTTATAAATCTGGGATCTATATTTTTTCTAAATCCATAATGTTGTTACTCATATATTTTACCACACGAGCATCATGGCTGATAAAAATATAACTGAAGCGGAATTTTTCTTTTAAATCATTGAGCAGATTTAATACTTGAGCTTGAACACTTAAGTCCAAAGCTGAAACGCTTTCATCGCAAATCAAAACCTTTGGTTCCAAAACTAACGCTCGAGCAATTCCGATTCTCTGACGCTGACCTCCACTAAACTCATGTGGGTATTTTTCTTTTACACTTGAATCAAGTCCAACAGATATTAATAATTCATCTATTTTTTTTGAACGAATCTTATCGTTTTCATAAAGTTTATGAACGATCATAGGTTCCAATAAAGCCTCTCCTATTGACATTCTAGGGCTAAGACTTGAAAATGGGTCTTGGAAAATATATTGTATTTCTCTAGCTAATCTTATCCTATTAAATCTGTTAACATTTTCAATTGGCTCTCCTCTGTATCTAATCTCTCCACCAGCAACAGATTGAAGACCTATAATACATTTTGCAAGTGTTGATTTACCACTTCCTGAAGAGCCGATTAGACCCAGAGTTTCCCCTTCCCTTAATTCTAAAGAAATACAATTTAAAATTAATTTACCCGAATAGTATTTTGACAGATTTTTAATTTCCAAAATTATTGGACCTGGCGCATATGGATTTTCTTCTGTTAAGTCTGGGATCTTGTTTTTTAAAAAATCACTAACTGTAGGTAGCCTCCGGGGTTTCATGTTTTCTGGAGGCCTTGCCGCCAATAGCCCTTTAGTATATGGCATTGTTGGGGACAATAGCACATCATTTGACTCCCCGCTCTCAACTTCATTTCCGTTTTGAATCACCATAATGGTATCTGCAATCTGAGCTACTGATTCAATATCATGACTTATAAAGATCAGAGCCATTTTATTTTCAGCTTGTAAATCTCGGAGCAAACTAAGTATTTCGACTGCAACTTCATTGTCTAATGCCGTAGTAGGCTCATCGGCAATAAGCAATTGAGGCTCCATTACCATTGCCATTGCAATCATAACTCTCTGGCGCTCACCTCCGCTTAATTGATGCGGATACTTTCCATAAGACTTCCTCGGATCCTTAATTTTCACCTTATCGATCCAGTCAATAGCTTTTTCTATAGCCCTACGTTTAGAGATTTTCAATGCCGAAATGGCACCCTCCGTGATTTGATCCCCTACTCGCATCGTTGGATTTAACGCCGACATAGGCTCTTGAAATATCATTGCTCTTTTTATTCCGATAATACCATCAATGGCTTTTAGGTCCTTAACTTTTAAATTACCTGGCAGCAGCCCCATAATTGTCAATGCTATAATCGACTTCCCTGATCCTGACTCTCCAACAAAAGCTAAGCACTTTCCCTCTTGAACTTTAAAAGAAATATTCTTTACAAGTAGTCCTGAAGGTCCCTCGATATTGAGCCTTTTTATCTCAAGCAAGATTCTATTATCCTGCATTAGCGATCTAAATTGCCGTTATTCAATGGCAACGCGTCTGACTCTGACCTCATCTCGTTAATGTCTGATCGTAATGTGTCAACTGAGCTTCGAATGTCAGGTGTGCTTATTACGATGCTTGATTCTGATAGTTTACCATACTCTTGAATTGTCAACATAAAAGGAGATAATTTCTCCGGGTCAGAAAACGACTCACCTCCCTGGTGGCCTGTTCTTACAATTACTCGGTTTAAGGCTGGAAGCACAATTATCCATTGTCCTAAATGACCATGAAAAGCTATATATCTATTCTTAACACCTAAGGCTGTGTCTGGAGAATTAGGAACTTGACCTAACCAAAAAGACAATCCATAAATTTGATCCGATCCTGAAGATGTTGCTCCCTTTAAAAAAGAACTATCAACCAGTCTATTTCCCTCCCAAATGCCATTCTGAAGAATCAACTTTCCTAGCCTTCCATAATCCCTAGCTATTGCATTATAACAGCAATAACTTATGGCATTTCCACTTTCGTCTAAATGCCAAAAAGCATCTGAAACAGCGCCAAGAGGAGACCATAAATTTTCAGAAGCATAATCATATATTTTAGTCTCTGTTGCAGCCTCCAGGCAAAAACTTAAAAGAGCCGTAGCTGCTGATTGATATTCGAAATTCATCCCAACTTCTGCACCGATAGAACGAGACGTTATCGTTTTGTATAAATCGCTCCCATAATATGCCTTTGCCGAGATCCCAAAAGGGTTGTAATAATCCTCGTCCCAATCAATGTCGGCTGTCATTCCAGATAAATCAGCTAATGTTAACATATATCTTCCAGGGCCTTTTAATTCTGGAATGAAATTTACAACGAGCTCATCCCATCCAGATATTTCACCCTTTTGAATCGCAATTTGTACAAGAATGGTAACTATGGATTTCGCCATTGAAAATGAGTTTGTCCTTGACTCTAGGGTAACCTCATTACTATATACTTCGTGACGAAGCGTATCGTTGTCAAAAACCAGAAAAGCGCCGGTTTCAATCTCCGATAAAGCCATTTCAAGCTCCGAAGATGGAGCGTAAGCAATATCTAAATCTACTGGCCAAGGAGCAGGATACTTTGCAATAATTTCACCTTTTGCAAAACCTGCTCCATCAAAAATATTTGCAGTGGTGTTTCCTTGAAGATAGGTGGCATAAATCCCCTTAAAAAAATAACTAAACCATGATGCCTTAACAAGCAATAAAAGCAAGGCTAGGGTTAAAATTGACTTTAGAATTCGCTTCATATTTTAAAAGTTAAGACTTTGATTTATCATTTTGACTTTTAATATTAATTTTCTCCCTAAGAATTTGATAATGACACCTCAAATCGTTTTTCAAAATGATATTTCACTTTTTGTTTTATCTCAAGCATATCAATGTCTTTACCTAATTCAATATTTAAGCTAGTAACTGATTTATCAGAAATGCCGCAAGGTATAATGTGCTGAAAATATTTTAAATCAGTATTAATGTTAAATGCCCATCCGTGCATTGTAACCCACCGACTAGCGCGCACTCCCATGGCGCAGATTTTTCTAGCAAATGGAGTCTCTGGATCCAACCAAACACCAGTTTCTCCAGAAATACGACTCCCTTTCAATCCATAGTCAAGTAAAGTATCAATTATCACATCTTCAAGTGTGCGCAGATATCTGTGTATATCTGTAAAGAAGTGATCAAGGTTCAAAATAGGATAGCCAACAAGCTGACCAGGACCATGATATGTGATGTCACCGCCGCGATTAATCTTAAAAAACTCAATACCTAAATCTTCTAATTGATTTTTATTAGCAAGTAAGTTATTCATGTCTCCACTTTTCCCTAAAGTATATACAGGATTATGCTCAGCAAATAGTAAATAATCAGTTGTCTGAATCTGATTCTCATCAGATCTATTTCGATTTTCTGATTTATTGTCCAGCACTCCGGAGAAAATACTCTCCTGTAAATCCCAAGCCTCTTTGTAATTTATCCGGCCCAGGTCCTTAAAGACAACAGATTTCAATTCTTCCAATTAATTTTAAGTTTTTGAATTCGATTAACAATATTGAGGGTCTCAATATCTCATTGAATCTTTTTTGCACTGTTCACACAAAAATACGAAATTGGTGCCTCTATGAGTTTTTCAAAAATTATACCTTTTTCTGATCTCACATTATCAGAATTATATGAACTATTAGCATTGAGAGCAGAGGTTTTCGTTGTAGAACAAAACTGCCCCTATCAAGATCTTGATGGAAAAGATCAAGGCTCTCTCCACGCAAGCTTGTTTATAAATGATAAGCTTTGGGCGTATTGCAGAATTATACCACCGGGATTGGCTTATCCTGATTCAAGTATCGGAAGAGTCCTAACGTGTTCAAAAGCTAGAGGAAAAGGTTACGGAAAGAAATTAATGACACTATCGATAAATGAGTGCTGGAAGCGTTATCCAGATAATGACATCTTAATAATGGCTCAATCCTATCTTGTTGATTTTTACCATGACTTTAATTTTGAAGTTGAAAAAGATGAGTTTCTAGAAGATGGCATCCCTCACCGATGGATGCGGCTCAAACCCAACAAAAAAGAGTCAATAATTAAGTAAATATTCAAGTGCTTTTTCCACTTTTTTCGGATTGGGTAATAATGTAGCTTCTAATATCTTATTTAGAGGAATAGCGGGAGTGTCTTCAGATCCTAAGACTAATATTGGGGCGTCTAATTTGTTAAAACATTTATTCTGAATTTCTCCAGATATAGCTTTTGCAAATGAATTTTTCGTTGGTTCTTCCGTTAAAATTAATGCCCGCCCATGTCGAGAAACTGTATTCATTACAAGTTCTTCGTCCCATGGTTGAAGTGTACGCAGATCGACAATTTCAACCATTCCTGAAAAAGCTTTTTCTGCCTCAAGAGCCCAATAAACCCCCATTCCGTATGTTATAATGCATACAGAGGAAGAAACTTCTGGTTTTGTCTTAATAACAACCCTTCCTTTCCCAAAGGGTATAACATAATCTTCTGATGGTTCAATAGTTTTCGCTCCACTTGTTCCAGATATTTTCGACCAGTAAAGACCTTTGTGCTCAAGCATGACTATAGGGTTTGGGTCTGCATACGCTGATTTCATTAAACCTTTTAAATCCGCTCCTGTAGACGGATAGGCAACTTTTATTCCCCTGATGTTTGTCAATACCGACTCCACACTAGATGAGTGATATGGGCCACCGCTTCCATAAGCCCCTGTTGGGACCCTTATTATAGCGCTTGCTGGCCATTTTCCATTTGATAAATAATATGACCTTGAGAGCTCTGTAAATAGCTGATTTAAGCCGGGCCATATATAATCAGCAAACTGAACTTCAACTATAGGCTTTAGTCCAACGGCTGACATCCCTACAGTACTACCGATAATAAATGCTTCTTGGATAGGTGTGTTAAACACTCTGTGGTCACCAAATTGCTGAGCTAAAGTAGCAGCTTCCCTAAATACACCTCCAAGCCTAGCGCCTACGTCCTGTCCATATAATAAAGATTCTGGGTGAGCCTCAAGAATTTCGCGTATTGCAAACAATGCACTGTCTACCATAACCGTTGCGTCTCGGTTCTTAGGTTCTCGGACCCCTGATTCCGATTTTATAGGA